>OGJK01001553.1_pt1 | contig 20556 bp, 16 predicted proteins | sample 1571961 | NCBI WGS metagenome assembly OGJK01 (sample SAMEA2582120, study PRJEB24529) | metagenome | biome: Human gut stool | place: China | collected 2011 | reverse complement strand
GAACCGGTGGTGCGCCTGAATGTGGAATCGCGCGGTGATGTGCCGCTGATGGAAGCGCGAACGCGAACTCTGCTGACGTTGCTGAATGAGTAATGTCGGATCTTCCCTTACCCCACTGCGGGTAAGGGGCTAATAACAGGAACAACGATGACAAATCTAAAAAAGCGCGAGCGAGCGAAAACCAATGCATCGTTAATCTCTATGGTGCAACGCTTTTCAGATATCACCATCATGTTTGCCGGACTATGGCTGGTTTGCGAAGTCAGCGGACTGTCATTCCTCTACATGCACCTGTTGGTGGCGCTGATTACGCTGGTGGTGTTCCAGATGCTGGGCGGCATCACCGATTTTTATCGCTCATGGCGCGGTGTTCGGGCAGCGACAGAATTTGCCCTGTTGCTACAAAACTGGACCTTAAGCGTGATTTTCAGCGCCGGACTGGTGGCGTTCAACAATGATTTCGACACGCAACTGAAAATCTGGCTGGCGTGGTATGGGCTGACCAGCATCGGACTGGTGGTTTGCCGTTCATGTATTCGTATTGGGGCGGGCTGGCTGCGTAATCATGGCTATAACAAGCGCATGGTCGCCGTAGCGGGGGATTTAGCCGCCGGACAAATGCTGATGGAGAGCTTCCGTAATCAGCCGTGGTTAGGGTTTGAAGTGGTGGGGGTTTACCACGACCCGAAACCGGGCGGCGTTTCTAACGACTGGGCGGGTAACCTGCAACAGCTGGTCGAGGATGCTAAAGCGGGTAAGATTCATAACGTCTATATCGCGATGCAAATGTGCGACGGCGCGCGAGTGAAAAAACTGGTCCATCAACTGGCGGATACCACCTGTTCGGTGCTGCTGATCCCCGATGTCTTTACCTTCAACATTCTCCATTCACGTCTCGAAGAGATGAACGGCGTTCCGGTGGTGCCGCTGTATGACACGCCGCTTTCCGGGGTTAACCGCCTGCTAAAACGTGCGGAAGACATTGTGCTGGCGACGCTGATCTTGCTGCTGATCTCCCCGGTGCTGTGCTGTATTGCGCTGGCGGTGAAACTCAGTTCACCTGGGCCGGTTATTTTCCGCCAGACTCGCTATGGCATGGATGGCAAGCCGATCAAAGTGTGGAAGTTCCGTTCCATGAAAGTGATGGAGAACGACAAAGTGGTGACTCAGGCGACGCAGAACGATCCGCGCGTCACCAAAGTGGGGAACTTTCTGCGCCGCACCTCGCTGGATGAACTGCCGCAGTTTATCAATGTGCTGACCGGGGGGATGTCGATTGTCGGTCCACGTCCGCACGCAGTAGCGCATAACGAACAGTATCGCCAGCTCATTGAAGGCTACATGCTGCGCCACAAAGTGAAACCGGGCATTACCGGCTGGGCGCAGATTAATGGCTGGCGCGGCGAAACCGACACGCTGGAGAAAATGGAAAAACGCGTCGAGTTCGACCTTGAGTACATCCGCGAATGGAGCGTCTGGTTCGATATCAAAATCGTTTTCCTGACGGTGTTCAAAGGTTTCGTTAACAAAGCGGCATATTGATATGAGCTTACGTGAAAAAACCATCAGCGGCGCGAAGTGGTCGGCGATTGCCACGGTGATCATCATCGGCCTCGGGCTGGTGCAGATGACCGTGCTGGCGCGGATTATCGACAACCACCAGTTCGGCCTGCTGACTGTGTCGCTGGTGATTATCGCGCTGGCAGATACGCTTTCTGACTTCGGTATCGCTAACTCGATTATTCAGCGAAAAGAAATCAGTCACCTTGAACTCACCACGTTGTACTGGCTGAACGTCGGGCTGGGGATCGTGGTGTGCGTGGCGGTGTTTTTGTTGAGTGATCTCATCGGCGACGTGCTGAATAACCCGGACCTGGCACCGTTGATTAAAACATTGTCGCTGGCGTTTGTGGTAATCCCCCACGGGCAACAGTTCCGCGCGTTGATGCAGAAGGAGCTGGAGTTCAACAAAATCGGCATGATCGAAACCAGCGCGGTGCTGGCGGGCTTCACTTTTACGGTGGTTAGCGCCCATTTCTGGCCGCTGGCGATGACCGCGATCCTCGGTTATCTGGTCAATAGTGCGGTAAGAACGCTGCTGTTTGGCTACTTTGGTCGAAAAATTTATCGCCCCGGTCTGCATTTCTCGCTGGCGTCAGTTGCGCCGAACTTACGCTTTGGTGCCTGGCTGACGGCGGACAGCATCATCAACTATCTCAACACCAACCTTTCAACGCTGGTGCTGGCGCGTATTCTTGGCGCGGGCGTGGCAGGGGGATACAACCTGGCGTACAACGTGGCCGTCGTACCGCCGATGAAGCTGAACCCAATCATCACCCGCGTGTTATTTCCGGCATTCGCCAAAATTCAGGACGACACCGAAAAGTTGCGCGTGAACTTCTACAAGCTGCTGTCGGTGGTGGGGATTATCAACTTTCCGGCGCTGCTCGGGCTGATGGTGGTGTCGAATAACTTTGTACCGCTGGTCTTTGGTGAGAAGTGGAACAGCATTATTCCGGTGCTGCAATTGCTGTGTATTGTGGGTCTGCTGCGCTCCGTGGGTAACCCGATTGGTTCGCTGCTGATGGCGAAAGCGCGGGTCGATATCAGCTTTAAATTCAACGTATTCAAAACATTTCTGTTTATTCCGGCGATTGTTATTGGTGGGCAGATGGCGGGCGCAATCGGCGTCACGCTCGGTTTCCTGCTGGTGCAGATTATCAACACCATTCTGAGTTACTTCGTGATGATTAAACCGGTACTCGGTTCCAGTTATCGCCAGTACATCCTGAGTTTGTGGCTGCCGTTTTATCTCTCGCTGCCGACGCTGGTGGTCAGTTATGCGCTGGGCATTGTGCTGAAAGGGCAACTGGCGCTGGGGATGCTGCTGGCGGTGCAAATAGCCGCGGGCGTGCTGGCGTTTGTGGTGATGATTGTGCTGTCGCGCCATCCGCTGATGGTGGAAGTGAAGCGTCAGTTTTGTCGCAGCGAAAAAATGAAAATGCTTTTACGGGCGGGGTGAGTTGCTGTTTTCGGTTCCGACAACGGTTGCCGGGTGCAGCGTAAAACGCCTTATCCATCCTACGGTTCTGTGCTCGGGACCTATAGGCCTGATAAGACGCGTCAGCGTCGCATCAGGCACTGAATGCCGGATGCGGCGTGAACGCCTTATCCGGCCTACGGTTCTGTGCTCGGGTCTTGTAGGCCTGATAAGACGCGTCAGCGTCGCATCAGGCAAAAAACGGCAACGAACACAACAAACACAGCCTCACCTGGCATCAAATTTATGAGGAAAAAATGAAATTACTTATTCTGGGCAACCACACTTGCGGCAATCGTGGCGACAGCGCCATCCTGCGCGGCTTACTTGATGCCATCAACATCCTCAATCCACAAGCCGAAGTGGACGTGATGAGCCGCTATCCGGTCAGTTCTTCCTGGCTGCTCAACCGCCCGGTAATGGGCGATCCGCTGTTCCTGCAAATGAAACAACACAACAGCGCGGCGGGCGTTGTCGGGCGCGTTAAAAAAGTCCTCCGTCGCCGCTATCAACACCAGGTATTGCTCTCACGCGTCACCGACACTGGCAAGCTGCGTAATATCGCCATCGCCCAGGGATTCACCGACTTCGTGCGCCTGCTGTCAGGTTACGACGCCATTATTCAGGTCGGCGGATCGTTTTTTGTCGATCTCTATGGCGTGCCGCAGTTTGAACATGCACTTTGTACTTTCATGGCGAAAAAGCCGCTGTTTATGATTGGTCACAGTGTTGGCCCGTTCCAGGATGAGCAATTTAACCAACTGGCGAACTATGTCTTTGGTCACTGTGACGCGCTGATCCTGCGCGAATCGGTCAGCCTTGATTTGATGAAACGTAGCAATATTACTACCGCAAAAGTTGAACATGGCGTTGATACCGCGTGGCTGGTCGATCACCACACCAAAGATTTCACCGCCAGCTATGCCGTTCAACACTGGCTGGACGTTGCCGCACAACAGAAAACGGTAGCAATTACCCTGCGCGAACTGGCACCGTTCGACAAACGTCTCGGCACCACTCAGCAAGTGTATGAAAAAGCCTTTGCCGGGGTGGTCAATCGCATTCTCGATGAAGGGTATCAGGTCATTGCGCTCTCCACCTGTACGGGCATCGACAGCTATAACAAAGACGACCGCATGGTGGCGCTCAATCTTCGCCAGCACATCAGCGATCCTGCCCGTTACCACGTGGTGATGGATGAACTCAACGATCTGGAAATGGGCAAAATTCTCGGTGCCTGTGAACTCACCGTCGGTACGCGCCTGCACTCTGCCATTATCTCGATGAATTTCTCCACTCCGGCAATTGCCATCAACTACGAACATAAATCCGCCGGGATTATGCAGCAGTTGGGACTACCAGAGATGGCGATTGATATCCGTCATTTACTGGACGGCAGCCTGCAAGCGATGGTTGCGGATACCTTAGGCCAGCTTCCGGCGCTGAACGCACAACTTAGCGAAGCCGTCAGTCGTGAGCGTCAGACGGGAATGCAGATGGTGCAGTCCGTACTGGACCGCATCGGGGAGGCGAAATGAAGGTCGGCTTCTTCTTATTGAAATTTCCGCTGTCGTCGGAAACCTTTGTTCTTAACCAAATCACTGCGTTTATTGATATGGGCTTTGAGGTGGAGATTGTCGCGCTGCAAAAAGGCGACACCCAGAACACCCACGCGGCATGGACGAAATACAACCTTGCCGCCAGAACCCGCTGGTTACAGGACGAACCTACGGGCAAAGTGGCGAAGCTGCGCCACCGCGCCAGCCAGACCTTACGCGGCATTCATCGTAAAAATACCTGGCAGGCGCTCAACCTCAAACGCTATGGTGCTGAGTCGCGAAACCTGATTTTGTCTGCCATTTGCGGCCAGGTCGCAACACCGTTTCATGCCGATGTCTTTATCGCTCATTTTGGCCCTGCGGGGGTAACCGCAGCAAAACTACGCGAACTGGGTGTCATTCGCGGCAAAATTGCCACTATCTTTCACGGTATTGATATCTCCAGTCGGGAAGTGCTCAACCACTACACTCCCGAATATCAACAACTGTTTCGCCGTGGCGACCTGATGTTACCAATAAGCAATCTGTGGGCCGGAAGGCTGCAAAAAATGGGCTGCCCGAGGGAAAAAATTGCCGTATCGCGCATGGGCGTGGACATGACGCGTTTTAGCCCGCGTCCGGTGAAAGCGCCCGCAACGCCGCTAGAAATCATTTCCGTCGCACGCTTAACCGAGAAAAAAGGCCTGCATGTGGCGATTGAAGCCTGCCGTCAGTTGAAAGAGCAGGGCGTGGCATTTCGCTATCGCATCCTCGGCATTGGCCCGTGGGAACGACGCCTGCGCACGCTCATCGAACAATATCAACTGGAAGATGCGGTGGAGATGCCTGGCTTTAAACCGAGCCATGAAGTGAAAGCGATGCTCGACGACGCGGATGTCTTCCTGTTGCCATCGGTTACAGGTGCGGATGGTGATATGGAAGGCATTCCGGTGGCGCTAATGGAAGCGATGGCGGTCGGCATTCCGGTGGTTTCTACTCTGCATAGCGGAATACCGGAACTGGTGGAGGCTGACAAATCCGGCTGGCTGGTGCCTGAGAACGATGCTCGCGCACTGGCGCAACGCCTGGCGGCATTTAGCCAACTGGACACCAACGAACTGGCTCCGGTTATCAAACGTGCTCGCGAAAAAGTCGAACACGATTTTAACCAGCAGGTGATTAATCGAGAACTCGCCAGCTTGTTGCAGGCTTTATAGAGGAGAACGTATGCCATTTAAAAAACTCTCCCGACGCACCTTCCTGACGGCAAGCTCGGCCCTTGCCTTCCTCCATACCCCTTTCGCTCGCGCACTTCCCGCCCGACAAAGCGTTAACATTAACGACTACAACCCTCACGACTGGATCGCCTCATTTAAACAAGCCTTCAGCGAAGGGCAAACGGTCGTCGTGCCTGCCGGATTGGTTTGCGACAATATCAACACCGGCATCTTCATTCCTGCAGGTAAAACGTTACACATCCTTGGAAGCCTGCGCGGCAACGGCAGAGGGCGATTTATCTTACAGGACGGCAGCCAGGTGACAGGGGAGGAGGGCGGCAGTATGCATAACATCACCCTGGATGTGCGAGGCTCTGACTGCACCATCAAAGGGCTGACGATGACCGGCTTTGGCCCGGTGACGCAGATCTATATCGGCGGCAAAAACAAACGGGTCATGCGTAACCTGACCATCGATAACCTCACTGTCAGCCACGCTAATTACGCCATCTTACGCCAGGGATTTCATAACCAGATTATCGGTGCCAACATCACCAACTGTAAGTTCAGCGACTTACAAGGCGACGCCATTGAATGGAACGTGGCAATTAACGACAGTGATATTTTGATATCCGACCACATCATCGAGCGCATCAACTGTACTAACGGCAAAATCAACTGGGGCATTGGCATAGGTCTTGCGGGAAGCACTTATGATAATAATTACCCGGAAGACCAGGCAGTGAAAAACTTTGTCGTGGCGAATATCACGGGATCGGATTGTCGGCAGTTGATCCATGTTGAAAATGGTAAACATTTTGTTATCCGTAATATCAAAGCCCGCAATATCACGCCGGATTTCAGTAAGAAAGCAGGTATTGATAACGCGACAGTCGCTATTTACGGTTGTGATAATTTCGTGATTGATAATATTGAAATGATTAATAGTGCCGGGATGTTAATCGGCTATGGGGTAATTAAAGGCAAATATCTCTCGATACCACAAAATTTCCGAGTGAATAATATTCAACTGGATAATACCCACCTTGCTTACAAATTGCGCGGTATCCAAATCTCTGCCGGGAATGCCGTCTCCTTTGTGGCACTGACTAACATTGAGATGAAGCGTGCGTCTCTGGAGTTACACAACAAACCGCAACATCTTTTTATGCGAAATATCAAAGTGATGCAGGAATCCTCTGTTGGACCAGCATTGAGCATGAACTTTGACATGCGCAAAGACGTTCGCGGCGTCTTTATGGCGAAAAAAGAAACACTGCTGTCTCTTGCAAATGTTCATGCGGTGAATGAAAAAGGGCAAAGCTCCGTCGATATCGACAGGATAAATCACCATATTGTTAATGTGGAAAAGATTAACTTTAGATTGCCGGAACGGAGGGAGTAGATTTGCGACCATTCATAAACTTACTGGATATAATGTTCTAAAAGATTATAATCCTCACACTAACTGTTAAAGCTGGGGCTGGGCAGCATTGACTACTCAGGGAAGGTACTCATCTTTATCTTGTGTTTCTTACGTAACAACCAGACTAAAGTGATTTATGAACGATAACGTTTTGCTCATAGGAGCTTCCGGATTCGTAGGAACCCGACTACTTGAAACGGCAATTGCTGACTTTAATATCAAGAACCTGGACAAACAGCAGAGCCACTTTTATCCAGAAATCACACAGATTGGCGATGTTCGTGATCAACAGGCACTCGACCAGGCGTTAGCCGGTTTTGACACTGTTGTGCTACTGGCAGCGGAACACCGCGATGACGTCAGCCCTACTTCTCTCTATTATGATGTCAACGTTCAGGGTACCCGCAATGTTCTGGCGGCCATGGAAAAAAATGGCGTTAAAAATATCATCTTTACCAGTTCCGTTGCTGTTTATGGTTTGAACAAACACAACCCTGACGAAAACCATCCGCACGATCCTTTCAACCACTACGGCAAAAGTAAGTGGCAGGCAGAGGAAGTGCTGCGTGAATGGTATAACAAAGCACCAACAGAACGTTCATTAACCATCATCCGTCCTACCGTTATCTTCGGTGAACGAAACCGCGGTAACGTCTATAACTTGCTGAAACAGATCGCTGGCGGCAAGTTTATGATGGTGGGCGCAGGGACTAACTATAAGTCCATGGCTTATGTTGGAAACATTGTTGAGTTTATCAAGTACAAACTGAAGAATGTTGCCGCAGGTTATGAGGTTTATAACTACGTTGATAAGCCAGATCTGAACATGAACCAGTTGGTTGCTGAAGTTGAACAAAGCCTGAACAAAAAGATCCCTTCTATGCACTTGCCTTACCCACTAGGAATGCTGGGTGGATATTGCTTTGATATCCTGAGCAAAATTACGGGCAAAAAATACGCTGTCAGCTCTGTGCGCGTGAAAAAATTCTGCGCAACAACACAGTTTGACGCAACGAAAGTGCATTCTTCAGGTTTTGTGGCACCGTATACGCTGTCGCAAGGTCTGGATCGAACTCTGCAGTATGAATTCGTCCATGCCAAAAAAGACGACATAACGTTTGTTTCTGAGTAATGCAGACGAGTCAGAGAAAAAAGGACCAGGTTGGACTACGATTATTCGGAAAGAGGTACTGATTAAATTATCAGTATGCGGAATTCCGAGTAATCCGAGTAACCCAGATGCTGATGGTGTGTAGTGTTATCGCAAGGTTTAATCAAAGTTATGCGGAACTAAGCTTTGGTATATAGCCATACCGTTTGGCTAATCTATGGCAATAATTTACGCACTATCAGCCACTTAGAGGTAGGAAAATAATGACGAATTTAAAAGCAGTTATACCGGTAGCGGGTCTTGGGATGCATATGTTGCCTGCCACTAAGGCGATACCCAAAGAGATGCTACCGATCGTCGACAAGCCAATGATTCAGTACATTGTTGACGAGATTGTGGCTGCAGGGATCAAAGAAATCCTCCTGGTAACTCATGCGTCCAAGAACGCGGTCGAAAACCACTTCGACACCTCTTATGAATTAGAATCTCTTCTTGAACAACGTGTGAAGCGTCAACTGTTGGCGGAAGTACAGTCGATCTGCCCGCCGGGCGTAACCATTATGAACGTGCGTCAGGGCGAACCTTTAGGTTTGGGCCACTCCATTTTATGTGCACGACCCGCCATTGGTGACAATCCATTTGTCGTGGTGCTGCCAGACGTTGTGATCGACGACGCCAGCGCCGACCCGCTGCGCTACAACCTTGCAGCCATGATTGCGCGCTTCAACGAAACGGGACGCAGCCAGGTACTGGCAAAACGTATGCCGGGTGACCTCTCTGAATACTCCGTCATCCAGACCAAAGAACCGCTGGACCGTGAAGGCAAAGTCAGCCGCATTGTTGAATTTATCGAAAAACCGGATCAGCCGCAGACGCTGGACTCAGACATCATGGCCGTAGGTCGTTATGTGCTTTCTGCCGATATTTGGCCGGAACTTGAACGCACGCAGCCAGGGGCATGGGGACGTATTCAGCTGACAGATGCCATCGCTGAACTGGCGAAAAAACAATCTGTTGATGCAGTGCTGATGACTGGTGACAGCTACGACTGCGGTAAAAAAATGGGCTATATGCAGGCGTTTGTGAAGTATGGCTTACGCAACCTGAAAGAAGGGGCGAAGTTCCGTAAAGGGATTGAGAAGCTGTTAAGCGAATAATGAAAATCTGACCGGATGTAACGGTTGATAAGAAAATTATAACGGCGGTGAAGATTCGTGGCGAAAGTAATTTGTTGCGAGTGTTCCTGCCATTGTTTTATATAAACAATCAGAATAACAACGAGTTAGCAATAGGTTTTTAGTCAAAGTTTTCCGGGATTTTCCTTGTTTCTAGAGCGGATTGGTAAGACAATAAAAACCTGTCAGTTTAGTTATTTTTACAGGAATAACTTTAGATATCGTTGGTATATATGCAGTATGGTGGTAGCTGTAGAGCCAAGGGCGGTAGCGTGGATAATTTAAAGGATTAGGGGTGAATGAGCTTAGTTAAAATAATTCCAAAACATTTATGGGTCGCCGCTTCATCTTGGGGAGCTAGAGGGATTAGCGCTTGTGTACAAATTGTAAGTGTGCATTATTTAGTCTCTTTACTCGGAGAGGATAAATATTCTGCTTTTATTTTACTGGGGGGGTTAATTACATGGTGTAATTTATCTGACTTCGGTATCGGAAATAGTATATTAAATTATATCGCAGAAAGAAGGGCACAAGACAAAAATTACGAATATTTTATATTAGTAGGATCTGTTATCGTTTTTATATTATTTTTTATTGTAGCAGTGTTTCTTTGTTTTTTATCAATGACAGTGGCAGAACAATATCTAAAAATATACTCAGATGCTATTATTAATAATAAAATTATTTTGTTTTATATATCAACATTGATTTTTTGTGGTACTGCGCTTGCTGGGATTATTTACAAAATATGGTATGCTGAGCAAATTGGTTGGTTATCAAACTTATTTCCGGCAGTCTGCGCATTAATTGGGCTTTTAAATATTATTGTTGTTCGTAAAATTGACGGTAACTTTAGTGATTTGCTGATTGTTTTTGTTTTATTTTATTTGCCGGCTTTGATTATACCTATTTATCTTTTGTTGAAAAGATATCGATTTGAAATAAGAAAAATAAAATTGAATCGAAGGCTTTTTGCTGGTGCAAGTCTTAAGATTATTGAAAGGGCTCGACCATTTTTTATTTTTGCAGTCATGGGGGCGATTGTCCTTCAAACTGATTTAATAGTACTATCTCAAAAAGGAGATGCAAGTGAAATCATATTATATGGAGTGTTATTAAAGATATTTAATGTGATATATTTTATTTATAGCGCAGTTCTCCAGGCGTGGTGGCCAGTTTGTACCGAATTACGCATAAAAAAACAATGGGTGGAACTTAAAAAAAGTATAAGGCTATCTGTAGGGTTAGGTGCATTAGCAATAACCACGTTAATTTTTCTTGTTTATTGTTTACAAGATGTTGTATTTAAATTGCTAGGTTTAGGGGGAATAGAAAAAGGTTCATTTATATTATATTGTTTGTTTTGTTTGTATTTTATCATTCGTGCATGGTGTGATACCTATGCAGTTTTGTTACAAACAATGAATAGTATGAAGCCGCTGTTTATTATTGTACCGATCCAAGCGTTGATTAATTTTATATTGCAGTGGTATTTTATATCAATTCTATCACTGACAGGTATATTAATTGGTTCAATAATATCATTCTTGTGTACTGTCGCAATATATTTACCCTACAAATTCAATCAACAAATAAAAAAACAAACACACTGATAGAGGGAGTGGTTGATGCGGAAAAAATTATCAATAGTGACTGTCGTATATAATGGGGAGAGGTTCATTGAAAATGCAATCAATAGTGTTATATCCCAAAAAAATGAGCAAGTTGAATATATTATAGTAGATGGGGGATCTACAGATTCAACGTTAAATATTATAGAAAAATATAAAAATAAAATAGATATTTTTATTTCAGAAAAAGATAAAGGTATATATGATGCAATGAATAAAGGATGGAGCAAAGCTACTGGAGAATATGTGGCTTTCTTGAATAGTGATGATTTTTATCAGCCTGGATTGCTAAATTCCGTTTTAAATGAAACTAATAAAAATCCGGATATGATAGTAACTAATACGTTGATTCAGGATGGCGAGGGAAAAAGAAAATTATTTAATAGAGTGACTAGAAAAGAAGATTATAAATTACATTTACGACTGCCGTTTATGCATCCATCCGTGTTTATAAAAAAATGTATTATATCCAAACATAATGGATTTAGTTTAAATTATAAAATAGCATCAGATTGTGATCTTTTGCTTAAAGTGCTAAACGAATCAATTTCAATTGAATATGTCAATGCTTATATTGTTATGCGGTTAGGTGGTGTAAGTGATGTCAATTATAAATTGGGCAGAAAAGAATATAGAGATATATATTTTAATCATTTTAATAGAAAAATAAAAGCTAATATAGGTTATGTTGAGAGTTTATTATCGCATTATTGTTATAAAGCTATAAGGATTCTAAAATGAAATCGTTAAAGATTTATTTATGGGAGTTGTTTTTTTCAAAAATACCATGTAATTTTATTCGGCGAATATTTTTCTCTAAGGTTTTAAATAACAAAATTAATAATAATATATCATTATTGAGAAATATTCATCTAACTTCAACTGATGGTATATCAATTGATGAAAAAACGACCATAAATAAAAATGTTTATATCGATGGAAGAGGAGGGGTGACAATTGGTTCTAATGTTAGTATCTCCCCTTATGTCAGGATTATTACCGCGAGTCACGATGTAAATTGTCCTAATTTTTCTTTAATACTGAAGCCTGTGATAATTAAAGATTATGTCTGGATATGCACATCTTCTATTATTTTACCAGGCGTAACCTTGGGCTATGGAGCCATTGTCGCAGCAGGAGCAGTTGTTACAAAAAATATTCCTGATTATGCTATTGTCGCTGGCAACCCTGCGAAGGTAATTGGGTATCGTAGTGAAACCCTGCACTATAATCCATTATGGAGACCCACGTTTCAATGAGAAAATATTATATTTGTAGAGATTTTTCCGAAGCCTGTGGAATTTCAAAATATGGATATGTATTCTTTAGTACAATACTAAAAGAATATGGTTTCGAAAAGATCCATTTAAAAGATGTAAATGATGTTAGTCAAGTATTATCGAAGATCAATTGTGATGATAAAGTTTGGATTGAAATTGGGTTGGGAACATATTTAGAAACTCTATTGTACAAGAAATTAATTAGGAAAAATAATCAAAATGTAATAATTACATTACATGATGCACCGTTTATTGAATATCCTATTTTAAAATTTAAAAATCAACCTTTCAATTTATTATCCAAAATAAATCAATATGTTTTTTTGAGATGGCCATTTACGTCATTTTTTTATAGTTATTTACATAAAACAAAGCGTATATATACACTAAACCCTAAAGGTACAGAATCACTTCTTAACCGTTATCGTTTGCATAATGTAGTTACTATTCCACATGTTTTACATAATATAGAAGAAGTAGATAATAAGAAAAGTGGTATACTACAGTTCTTATACTTTGGTTTTATAGGTAAAAATAAAGGATTAGAATATGCGCTCAGTTTACATGAGAAAATAAATACATTAGTTAAAACCCCCATTACAATGAAAATTATTGGAAAAACACTAGATGAAAAATCTGAGAAGTACTTTCAAAAAATAAAAAGAAGATATAATGAGAATGTTGAATATTTAGGGTATGTTGAAGACAAAGAACTTGATATATTAATGCAACAAGATAATATTATTCTTTTACCAACAAAAAATTATAAAGTTATAAAACCTACCAGTGGAAGTGTTCTTAATTCGTTAAAATATCTTAATATTGTATTTACAACAAAAGTTAATGCTAATGAATGTCTAATAAGTGATAAAGAAAATGGCTTTTTTTTACAAGGAGATATAAATAGCGATACATTTAATATTTTAAGCATTATTAACAATTCTGATTTAAGAAATAAAATAAGATTAAATATATATAATGATTTGATGATGAAGTATATACCAATCAAAGTTATTAATGAGATCAAAGTTGATGACTATCGCTAAAAAAAAACAATTGAACTTAATAAATTTTATTCGCAGGTTCTCTATACTGTTTTTTTTAATTATTTTTTTATCTTTATCTCCGAATTACATATTTATTTTTTATCCTGAACTAAAATTTGTAATTGCTATTTTGGGTGCAATACTTGCATTACTTGGCATATGTGATGTTAGAAAAATATTTAAAACATATTCGTCTCTATTCTTATTCCTTTTTTATGGAGTCCTTTTTTTTACTTCGATAATTAGTTATATTATATATGGTAACTTGAATGGAGTGTATTTTTCCTTATCTATTTTATTTAAGTTTCTGATAGTTATCATATTCGTAATGTCTTTAAAAGATATTGATATTCTATTTCTGATAAAGATATTAATAAATATTATGGCTGTTGTATGTTTGTTTTCTTTAATTGGAGAGTTTTTATACATTCTAAATATTATAGCAGTAACAAACAGTTTTGAATTTCAAACATATTTATATCATGTTATTTCTTATTGGGGAGCTTTTACAGTTTCATTTGATATATATGGCATGAAGATAATTAGAAATCAATCTTTTTTCCAAGAGCCGGGTTTTTTTGCATTTTACATTTTTATCACAATGATTTTTATTTCAATAGTGCAGAGGCTATATAGCAAAAACCATTTTTTCATACTATATGGTTTGTTCTTCTTGACTATGCTATCTACGCTTTCTCTTACAGGAATTGCGTTATCAGCCATATTAAGTGTGTACATATTTAGGGGGGTTGTTATTAATTCAATCTCAAGCATTATCAGCATGTCAATTTTGACTTACATATTGATCTCTGATAACCCCTATGTTAATAAAATAGGTTCTTTAGACGAACGTTTGTACGGATTAATTAATGGGGCTAATGTATTTTATTCAAACCCCATGGTTTTTCTTTTAGGTGCCGGTTATGAGTCGGAACCGCTATTTATGTTTGATGGGAAATTCAATAATTTATTTTTCGAAATACTATTATACTCTGGTATTTTTAATTTGTTTATTTATATGGGTTTTATTATTTATATCTTCAGGAAATGTTATGGGATTAAGTTTAAATATTTTCTTGTCATTATATATTGTATGACAACACCACTATTTTGGTCGCCTATTATGATAATTTTTAACGTTGTTTTACTTCGCTACAATGGGGTAAAGCAGAGTCTGTTAAGGTTAAATGAAAAATGATTTTATTAGATGGAATAATTTTTTCGTTGCAAATGTCGGGTGGAATATCAGTTTATTTTTATGAGCTAATTAAACATCTCGATAGCCAAAGAAAAAAGCATGAAATCATTTTGTATAAAAATAATAATGATTTAATTAAAAATTATGCGACGAATGCAGAGTTTCGATTTTCTATAAATATAGAAAGATTTCTGAGATGTCGTAATTTTTGTTCAGAAGCAACAATATTTCATTCAAGTTATTATCGTTTGCCAGAGAGGCAGTTTAGAGGAAAAATAATAACTACAGTTCATGATTTTACGGATGAGATATATCCCAGAAATGCTTATGCTAAGATACTTAGTTACCAAAAAAAGAAAACTATTTTAAATAGCGATGGAATTATTTGCATCTCTGATAATACCAAAAGGGATCTATTGAATTTTATTCCTGAAGCAAAAGGAATTCCTATAAAAGTTATATATAATGGAGTTGGAGATTTCTCTTATAATCCAGATTGTGTAAGAAACATTGCTTCATTTAAACAGCCATATGCATTATTCGTTGGAGGACGAAAAAAATACAAGAACTTTAATGTCTGTGTCCAAACACTCAGTCAATATAAAAATATTAATCTTGTGATTGTTGGTGGAGGTGATCTGGATTTTCAAGAATTAAAAATGTTAAATAGATATTTAAAAGGACGTTATTATAAAAAAGGTTATGTAGATGACCAGCAATTAAATAATCTTTACACCTGCGCTTTATTTTTATTTTATCCATCCCAATATGAAGGGTTTGGTATTCCTGTGTTAGAAGCAATGAAGTCTGGGTGTCCTGTAATTGCAACTGATTGTTCTTCTGTAAGAGAGATAGCATCAGGATATGCTCTGCTAGCCAAAGAGGCAACTGTTGAACAATTTTCTAAGTGTATTAATTTATTATTAGATGAAAGTTTTAGAGAGAAAATGATATATAATGGTCTACATTATGCCAAGAAATTCACTTGGGATAAATGCTTTTCTGATACTGTTAGTTTTTATGATGAGGTGAGATATTTAAAATGAAAGTAGCTCTGATTACGGGTATTACTGGACAAGACGGTTCTTATTTGGCTGAATTTTTATTAGAAAAGGGATACGAAGTTCACGGTATCAAACGTCGAGCATCTTCGTTCAACACTGATCGAGTTGATCATATTTATCAGGATCCACATATTAGTAATCCAAAATTCCATCTTCATTATGGTGATCTAACTGATACTTCTAACTTAACACGTATACTTTCAGAAGTTAGGCCAGATGAAGTATATAATTTAGGAGCTATGAGTCATGTTGCAGTTTCCTTTGAATGTCCAGAATATACCGCTGATGTTGATGCAATTGGAACGTTAAGATTGTTGGAGTCTATTCGTTTTTTAGGATTAGAAAATAAGACAAGATTTTATCAAGCATCAACATCTGAGTTGTATGGATTGGTTCAAGAAGTTCCACAAAAAGAAACAACGCCTTTTTATCCAAGATCACCATATGCAGTTGCCAAGCTTTATGCCTATTGGATAACTGTTAACTATCGTGAATCATATGGTATGTTTGCTTGTAATGGCATTTTGTTCAATCATGAATCCCCACGCCGTGGAGAAACATTCGTAACGCGTAAAATTACACGTGCTATAGCTAACATTTCTCAAGGTATTGAAAAATGCCTATATCTCGGTAATCTGGATTCGCTTCGTGATTGGGGACATGCTAAAGATTATGTTCGTATGCAATGGATGATGCTCCAACAAGACAAACCAGAGGATTTCGTTATAGCAACAGGTAAACAAATATCTGTGCGTGAATTTGTTCGTATGTCCGCTAAAGAAGTTGGGCTGGAACTTGAATTTTCAGGTAAAGGTGTTAATGAAATTGCGACGGTTGTACATAAAACATCTGACTGTGCTGTTGGGGTAAACATTGGAGATGTTATTGTTCGCGTAGACCCTCGCTATTTCCGTCCCGCAGAGGTTGATACGCTGTTGGGGGATCCAACTAAAGCGAAAGAAGTGTTAGGATGGGAACCAGAAATTACTATTGAAAAGATGTGTTCAGAAATGGTTGCTAGTGATTTAGAAAAAGCAAAACAGCATGCATTTCTTAAAAGCCATGGTTATGACGTAGCAGTATCTCTGGAGCGTTGAGTAATGACAAAGAAGCGTATTTATGTTGCGGGGCATCGTGGTATGGTTGGTTCTGCTATATGCCGACACTTATCAGAATTTCATGATGTCGAGTTAGTTGTAAAAACTCATAAAGAACTCGATTTGACTAATCAACAAGATGTCGAGACTTTTTTTGAACAAGAGAAAATAGATGAAGTATATCTTGCCGCTGCAAAAGTAGGTGGAATTCACGCTAATAATACATATCCGGCAGAATTTATTTATCAGAATCTTATGATAGAAAGTAATATAATCAATTCGGCTCATAGAGCAGGTATTAATAAATTACTTTTTTTAGGTTCAAGTTGTATTTATCCTAAGTTTGCAGAGCAGCCAATGAAAGAATCTTCACTTTTAACAGGTGTACTCGAAACTACAAATGAGCCATATGCAATAGCTAAAATTGCAGGTATAAAATTGTGTGAGTCTTACAATCGTCAATATGGATGTGATTATCGCAGTGTAATGCCTACTAATTTGTATGGTACGAATGATAATTTTCATCCTAATAACTCACATGTAATTCCAGCGCTCATGAGGCGTTTTCATGAAGCAAAGGAGTTGGGGTTAAATGAAGTAGTTGTCTGGGGGACTGGAACACCAAAACGTGAGTTTTTATATGTTGATGATATGGCAGCTGCGTCAGTATATGTGATGGAGCTTGATGATGAAGTTTACAAAAAAAATACGCAACCAATGTTATCTCATATTAACGTAGGTACTGGTGTTGATTGTTCTATACGCGAAATGGCAGAAACAATGGCTTTAGTTGTTGGCTATGAAGGAAAAATTGTTTTTGATAGAACTAAACCGGATGGCGCACCGCGTAAACTTATGGATGTTACTCGTCTTGAAAAACTGGGCTGGAAATATCGTTATAATTTAAAGGAAGGACTAGAATTAACTTATAAGTGGTTTATAAATAACCTTGACTCATTTAGGAGATAATATTGAATAAGAGATTAGCACCTGAGTTATTTAAATCAATAGTCGAACATACTCCACTAATCTCGATAGATCTTATTATAAGAAACGAAGAAGGTAAGGCGCTGCTTGGCCAGCGCCTCAATCGTCCAGCACAAAATTATTGGTTTGTGCCGGGGGGGCGAATTCTTAAAGATGAGTCTTTCGAGAACGCATTCAAAAGAGTTACACTTGAAGAACTAGGTGTTCAAATTAGTATTAATGAAGCAAAATTTCTTGGTGCATATGAACATTTCTACAGCGACAACTTTTCAGGAACTGATTTTTCAACGCATTATATAGTACTTGGGTATGAGATTAATACGATGTCACATCAAATTAACTATCCAACACTGCAACATAGCACTTACAATTGGTTCGATATAGCCGAATTGTTAGCTGATTCTTCAGTTCATCAGTACACAAAAAATTATTTTAAGTGAAGGTTATTTATATGCTACTTCCTGTTGTAATGGCCGGTGGTTCTGGAACTAGATTGTGGCCACTTTCTCGAACACTATATCCGAAACAATTCCTATCGTTAACTAGTCGTTTGACTATGCTACAAGAGACCTTAAGAAGGCTTGAGGGGGTTGAACATCGTCCTGCTCTGGTTATTTGTAATGAAGTTCATCGTTTTATCGTTGCAGAACAGATGCGTAATGAACATTTAGCGAATAGTGGCATTTTACTTGAGCCGAAAGGTCGTAATACAGCTCCTGCAGTTGCTCTTGCTGCTCTTAAAGCAGTTTCATCAGGCGAGGATCCTATACTGCTTGTATTAGCAGCCGATCATGATATACAAGACCAAGAGCGCTTTATATCGTCGATATTGGCTGCAAAAAAATTTGCAGAGGAAGGTAAGCTGGTTACTTTTGGTATTGTGCCAACCAAACCCGAAACTGGATATGGCTACATAAAAACCGGAGAGAATTTAAATGAATATGGCTTTAAAGTTTCTGCTTTTGTTGAAAAACCTGAGCTAGATGTGGCCAAAAAATATCTCGAAGATGGAGGTTATCTTTGGAATAGTGGAATATTCATGTTCAGGGCCTCTGTGTTTATTGATGAGTTAAATAAATTTAGACCAGACATACTAAAAATATGCCAACAAGCATTGAAGTCCTCTACACAAGATCTTGATTTTATCCGTATAGATAATGACTCATTTAGTTGTTGCCCTGAAGAATCTATTGATTATGCTGTTATGGAGAAAACAACAGAGGCTGTGGTAGTTCCATTAAATGCCCACTGGAGCGATGTTGGTTCTTGGTCTGCATTATGGGAAATTAGCAGCAAAGATAAAAGTGGAAATGCAATTAGAGGAGATGTATTAATTCATGATTCTTCGGATAGTTATCTTTACTCACAACATAGATTAATTGGTGTAGTAGGAGTTAAAGATTTAGTAGTTGTTGAAACTAAAGATGCTATTCTCGTTGCGCATAAAGATAAAGTTCAGAAGGTAAAAAATATTGTTGAACAACTTAAAGTTAATAACCGTGCGGAATATCAGCAGCATCGTGAAATATTTAGACCATGGGGCAGTCATGACTCTATAGCGGAAGGGTCTCGATTTCAGGTTAAACATGTTGTTATTCATCCTGGACATAAAACTGCTAAACAGATCCATTACCATCGTACTGAACATTGGATTGTTGTTTCCGGAACAGCAAAAGTCCATTATGAGGATGAAATATTTCTTGTTTCTGAAAATGAATCAACTTATATACCAATAGGTGTACCGCATTTTATTGAGAATCCTGGAAAGATCCCTTTGGAAATTATTGAAGTACGTTCAGGTGTTTACTTGGATGAAGATGATGTTGTTAGAATCTTAAATGATGATGGATATTAATGCAACATTATAATTCGTAATGCTGTACTGACGTTATTTAATTATGATTATTATTGGATGTTAAAATGAAAGTCAGTATTATTACAGTGACTTATAATAGTGAAAAGACTTTAAGGAATACTTTAGAGTCAATAGAGCTGCAAACCTATAACGATATAGAGTATATAATTATTGATGGTGGTTCTACCGATAATACGTTAAAAATAATTAACGAAGTATCAACAAGAGTAACAAGATGTCTATCAGAAAGCGATAAAGGTATCTATGATGCTTTAAATAAAGGTATAAATTTATCTACGGGAGATATTATCGGGTTCGTTCATTCTGATGACGTTTTAGCAAGACCTGATATTATTGAAACTATTGTAGGCCGTTTCCATGAGACAAAAGCGGATGTTGTATACGGTGATTTGGTTTTTTTCGAAAAAAAACAAATTGATATAATCAAACGATACTGGCGTAGTGGCCCTTTTAAACGTTCTAAGCTATCATTAGGTTGGGCACCACCGCACCCATCTTTCTATATGAGAAGGGAATTATATAAAGACGATGGATATTTTGATTTATCCTATAGGATTGCTGCAGACTATGATCAGATGGTCAGGGTTTTGAAACGTGATGATATTAAAGTTAGTTATGTTCCTCAAGTATTTGTAAAGATGAGATTGGGAGGGGAAAGTACCAGAATTGATAACGCGATATCAAGTACAAAGGAAATTGTAGCAGTTATGAAAAACCATAATGTAAATTGGAAATTTGCTATCATTATCAGAAAAATATCAAAACTAATGCAATTGTTTGCGCATAAATAATTTTATAATTGGTAAGGTTTTTATATGAAAAAATTAACCTGCTTTAAAGCCTATGATATTCGCGGGAAATTAGGCGAAG
>OGJK01001523.1_pt1 | contig 20906 bp, 19 predicted proteins | sample 1571961 | NCBI WGS metagenome assembly OGJK01 (sample SAMEA2582120, study PRJEB24529) | metagenome | biome: Human gut stool | place: China | collected 2011 | reverse complement strand
CATACTGCGCATATTCGTTTAATGTATTGCAATGCTGCATTAACTCTGCATTGTGTCCCACATTGACATTTAAAACCGTGACAATTAATTCAAGCTTTGGTTCACCTGACAAATGTTCAAATGCCGAGGAAAGCCGAAGTTCTGTGCAGTCGGGAACTACCATCGATCCATTGTAAAACTCAATAAAATTTGGTGCAGGAATTTTTTGCAGAGTCGAAGAATAAAGAGATTTCTTATCCACGAGTTTCTGATATTCACTGCAAATATAAAACAGATCACGAAGAGGCATATTTGGATTGTAGGTTGACTGATGCTCATACAGATACAAATTAGTATCCATAATAAATGCCAGATCATTTTTCATCCCCATATAAATAGCATTCTCTAATGTGACGATTTCTAGATCATCTGGATTATTATAATCGCTCTGGTTTACTGCATTATAGAGGGACAGCAGGTTCTTTCGGTCAGAAAACAACATCCGAAAAACGGTGTCTTTATAATTCCGGTTTGCCGTCGGTGTTTTGACTGTAAAATTTCTTTTTGTCTTGTTACGGTTTCTTTTGCATTTTGCCATAAATTGTTTCCTCCTGAAATTGTAGGACAGCTTATTTATAAAACTGTTCGTGATTGCAGGAGAAAGTGATCATATATTTTACTAAGTTCCTTCGTCTCCTGCTTTTCAATTGTTAAATGGGTAACAAAAAGCATAGATACGAATGAAGCATACAGATTATTTGGGGCTAATCTGTCGCCGTTAGAATATAGATGACAAAAATGTCATGAAATTTGTAAAATATGCTTTAGATTATTGTAACACAAGGGTAGGAAATGAAGCAAGAAATTTTATAGCAAAATCCGTTCCACGTCATATCCATCATCCGTCAATTCTAAGATTGCAATGCCTTTTCCGTCGCCGCGGTCAGCCCCGGCGCTGCCCGGATTGATAAAAACTTTTCCGTAGCGGTCGTAGTGCGTGAATACATGGGTATGTCCGAAAATTATAAAATCCGCATCCGTGAGATCAAAAGGCAGGTCAGCTTTGTTATGGACAAGATAAAATAATTTTCCATTAATCGGCACGGAGACAAACTCATGCAGGTAGGACGCCCACTCTCCGTGGTCACAGTTCCCACGGACTGCATACATCGGAATGCCGCAGTTTAAGAATCTGTTATAGGTACGTTCATTGTCAAAATCTCCGGTGTGAATGAGATAATCACAATTTTTGATATGGTCAAATAATTCTTTACGGCATACACCGTGTGTATCGGAAACTAATGCAATTTTCATGAATCAGACCTCGCTTCGTTTGTTTGTAATTTTTTTATCTCATCTAAAGACAGCCCGGAAATAGCAGCAATTTTTTCAAGTGAGAACTCCTGTAATTGAAGCATGCGCCTGGCAGTTTCAATAGAATTTAGTTCTATACCATACTTTTCGCCCTCGGAGAAACCAGTCTCACGTCCATGTTTTTCACCCTCAGAGAAACCAGCTTCCCGTCCAGCTTCATATTCTGCTTTCCGCAATTTCTTCTCTTCCAATTCTTTATCATACTCAAAAATACTCATACTGATGACCTCATTCCGATTCCGGGTATGAAATTCAGCCAGAATCCCTTCCCGGATACATTCGTCTATAGCAAAATCCGTTCCACGTCATATCCATTATCCGTCAATTCTAAAATTGCAATGCCTTTTCCGTCGTGTATCAGAAATCAATGCAATTTTCATGAATCAGACCTCGCTTCGTTTGCGTGTAATTTTTTCACTTCGTCAAAGGGCAGACCTGTGATCGCAGCAATTTTTTCAAGTGAGAACTCCTGTAATTTGAGCATGCGTTTTGCAGTTTCAATAGAATTTAGAAAAGTACCACGTTCTATACCATACTTTTCGCCCTCGGAGAAACCAGTCTCATGTCCATGCTTTTCGCCCTCGGAGAAACCAGCCTCATGTCCATATTTTTCACCCTCAGAGAAACCAGCTTCATATTCTGCTTTCCGTAATTTCTTCTCTTCCAATTCTTTATCATACTCAAAGATACTCATACTGATGACCTCGTTTCGGTTTCGGGTAAGAAATTCGGCTAAAATCCCTTCCCTGACACACTCGTCTACGGCACGTTCCACGGCCTGATCTAAAGACATATCCGCTGCATAGAGCCGCACTCTGGCAACATACTGCGCATATTCGTTTAATGTATTGCAATGCTGCATTAACTCTGCATTGTGCCCCTCATTGACGTTTAAAACCGTGACAATCAATTCAAGTTTTGGTTCACCTGACAAATGTTCAAATGCCGAGGAAAGTCGAAGCTCTGTACAGTCAGCAATTGCCGTCGAACCATTGTAAAACTCGATAAAATTTGGTGCAGGTATTTTCTCTGATTGACGGCATTGTAAAGAGAGAGCAGATTTTTCCGGTCAGAAAACAACATGCGAAAAATAGTGTCTTTGTAGTTTCTGTTTGTAACCGGCATATTGACTGCTGAGTTTCTGGATACTTTGTTATGGTTTCGTTTGTGTTTTGCCATAGGCTTCCTCCTGATTGGTGAGACAGCTCTTAAATAATACTGTCTTGGCAGGAGAATAAATATATTCTATATCTGATTTCTTTCGTCTCCTGCTTTTAAATTCGTTAATGGGTAATTAAAAGCATAGATACGAACGAACAACGCAGATCATTGGGGATAATCTGACGTTTCCAGAATATAGATGGCATAACGCCATAAAGATTTTGTAAAATATGCTTTGGCATATTATAACATAAACATGGGAAACAAAACAAGAATTTTTATGTATTACTTGCCACAGGGAATGACATTACTGAAGCTATCACGGGTGCTAAAGTGCAGACCGGAGGAATTGCTGGCATATGTGGATTGTTTGTGAAAAATTACCTATTGAAAATATTTGCCACTCATAGTACAATGCAATTGTTATATGACTGACGGAAATAGTGGGGTTTACCACGTGAAGTATAACAAAAGAATGCCGACCGTCTGGGCGAAGAGTCCAGACGTGCGGTTCTTTTTATTTTTAGGGTAAATTTTCCAAAAAATCCCATCAGCATGAGAAAGGAACCACTCATTGTATTTTTTCGAATACTTACCGGAAAAAGCGCACGTGACTCTTGACAAAAGATGGAAGTTAGTATAGCCTAACCGTGGTTAGAAAAAACTAGCCATGCATCGATCAAAAATCAGAATGAGCATCATAAAAAAGTGTGATGAACCATGCAAGGCCACACGGTGGCAGAAGGAGAGAAAAATGCAGACAGAATGGAGAAGCTTCCAGGGCGGAGCCTGGGAAACAGAAGTAAACGTAAGAGATTTTATTCAGAAGAATTATCATCCATATGATGGGGATGATTCCTTCTTAGAGGGACCAACACAGGATACCACCGATCTCTGGGATCAGGTATTAGAACTTTCCAGACAGGAGAGAGAAGCCGGCGGAGTGCTGGATATGGACACAAAGATCATTTCCACGATCACTTCCCATGGTCCGGGTTATTTAGATAAAGAGAAAGAGAAGATTGTCGGTTTCCAGACGGACAAGCCTTTCAAACGTGCCCTGCAGCCTTACGGCGGTATCCGTATGGCAGTTAAGGCATGCGAGGACAATGGATACAAAGTCGATCCTGAGGTGGTAGAGTACTTTACAACACACAGAAAAACACATAATGCCGGAGTATTTGACGCTTACACACCGGAAATGAGAGCGTGCAGAAGCGCACATATTATCACTGGACTTCCGGATGCATACGGACGAGGACGTATTATTGGTGACTACAGAAGACCGGCACTTTACGGTGTAGACCGTCTGATCGAGGACAAAAAAGAGCAACTGAACAACACACGTACCATCATGTACTCAGATGTGATCCGTGAGAGAGAAGAATTATCCGAGCAGATCCGTGCACTGGAAATGTTAAAGAAACTGGCAGAAATTTACGGCTGTGATATTTCGAAACCTGCAAATAATGTATTAGAGGCAACACAGGCTGTCTATTTTGCATATCTTGCAGCAGTAAAAGAGCAGAACGGTGCGGCAATGTCCTTAGGACGTACCTCCACTTTCTTAGATATTTATGCAGAGCGTGATCTCGCAGAGGGAACATTTACTGAAAAAGAGATCCAGGAGATCATCGACCAGTTCGTGATGAAACTTCGTCTTGTAAAATTTGCGCGTACACCGGAATACAACACGATTTTTGCCGGCGATCCGACCTGGGTGACAGAGTCCATCGGTGGAATCGGCGTGGATGGAAGACATATGGTTACAAAAATGTCTTACCGTTACTTAAACACCTTGAACAACATCGGAGCAGCACCGGAACCAAACATGACCGTACTCTGGTCTGTAAAACTGCCGGAAAACTTCAAAAAATTCTGTGCCGAGACATCCATCAAACACTCTGCGATCCAATATGAGAATGATGATATTATGCGTGTTGTCCATGGTGATGATTATGGAATCGCATGCTGTGTATCTTCTATGAGAATCGGTAAGGAAATGCAGTTCTTCGGTGCGAGAGCAAACCTCGCAAAATGCCTGCTTTATGCGATCAATGGCGGTGTCGATGAGATGACAGGAAAACAGGTCGGACCGAAATACCGTCCGATCACATCCGAATACTTAGATTACGATGAAGTATGGGATAAATACAAAGATATGATGAAATGGTTAGCAGGAGTGTATGTGAACGCATTAAATATCATTCACTACATGCATGATAAATACTGCTACGAAAAATTAGAGATGGCATTACATGACAAAAATGTGAGAAGATGGTTTGCAACCGGTATTGCAGGATTTTCTGTAGTAGCAGACTCCCTTTCTGCAATCAAATATGCAAAAGTAAAACCAATCCGTGACGAGAATGGTGTGACCGTTGACTTTGAGATTGAGGGAGATTTCCCAAAATATGGAAATGACGACGATCGTGTCGATGAGATCGCAAAACAGGTGCTCCACACCTTTATCGGATATGTAAAAGGAAACCATACTTACCGTGGCGGTATCCAGACAACATCGATTTTGACCATTACATCCAATGTTTCCTATGGAAAAAATACAGGAGCAACACCGGATGGAAGAAAGAAAGGTGTAGCATTTGCTCCGGGTGCAAACCCGATGCATGGACGTGATACCCATGGTGCGGTTGCATCCCTGGCATCTGTCGCTAAACTGCCATTTATGGATTCACAGGATGGTATTTCCAATACATTTACCATTGTACCGGATGCACTGGGCAAAGATGAGGCAGCACAGGAGAACAATCTTGTTGCAATGTTAGATGGCTATGTAGTCAAAGGCGGACATCACTTGAACGTAAACGTTTTAAACCGTGACACATTATTGGATGCACAGAAACATCCGGAACTGTATCCACAGCTTACCATCCGTGTATCAGGATATGCGGTCAACTTTATCAAACTGACAAAAGAACAGCAGGATGAAGTGATCGCACGTACCTTCCACGAGCGGATGTAGTGCAACAGGTGCGTTTTGCGAATGGCGCGTGTGAGCGTTATTCATAGAAAAAGGAGAACAACATGGGAAAAATTCACTCGTTAGAAACATTTGGCACAGTGGACGGTCCGGGCGTACGGTTTGTCGTTTTTTTTCAGGGCTGCCCGATGCGCTGCCAGTATTGCCATAATCCCGATACATGGAAGATAGAGGATGGGGAAGAAATGACAGCGGATGAGATCATAGACCGTTTCGAGCGCAACCGTTCTTTCTATCAGACCGGGGGGATCACGGCAACGGGTGGAGAACCCATGTTACAGCTTGACTTTCTGACGGAGCTTTTTACGAAGGCAAAGGAAAAGGGTATTCACACCTGTCTGGATACATCCGGAATTATGTTTCCAAAGAAACATACAGGAACAGATCAGAACAGTGAGAGAGAGATCAGCCTCACTGGAATAAGTGAAAACATGGCATCAGACAGAATGGAAAAGATAGAACAGCTCATGTCCGTGACAGATCTCGTCATGCTTGATATTAAGCATATCAACGATGAGGAACATCAGAAACTCACCGGGCAGCCGAACAGCAACATTCTTGCGTTTGCAAAGTATCTTGATTCAATCGGCAAGCCGGTCTGGATCCGTCACGTAGTCGTGCCGGGCATTACATTTGATGAGAAAGAACTGATGGAACTTGGTCTGTTTTTAAAGACGCTCCGCAATGTGGAAAAACTGGAAGTCCTTCCATATCATTCTATGGGAAAGGTCAAGTACGACAACCTCGGCATGGATTATGTCTTAAAAGATACGCCGCAGCTTACCAAAGCAGAAGCAAAGGAAGCGGAACACATCATCCGGGCAGCAATGGAACAATAGCAGGAGAAGTAGGTTTTATGAAAAACATTTTTTTTGAAGAAAAGTATTTACAGATTTCTTTTTTTGCGATTTAATAAGAAGCAGGTATAGAGTTCCAAAGAAGAAAGGATGAAAAAATATGAAAATCAAGAATATCAAAGATGTCGACGGATTTTTTAAAGTAATTGATTCCTGTGCCGGAAAAGTAGAATTGATCACAGGTGAGGGAGACAGATTAAACCTCAAATCAAAACTTTGCCAGTATGTTTCTCTGACAAGCTTATTAAAATCTGATGTAGAGATCCCGGAACTTGAAGTTGTAGCTTACGAGCCGGAAGATACAGAGAGGATCATCAAGTTTTTAATGACAAACTAGAAATGAACAGAAGCTGATCGTAAAAAAGCGGTCAGCTTTTTTATTACATAGGAAATTACTTCCTATGTAATAAAAACGCTCCGCGAGGATGCCATGTTCTTATTTTCTTCTCTTTACAACATGCTATGACGGTTGCAATTCACGGCATGAAATAGTACAATAAATCGTCTTAAAAATGGAATAATAATGTTAGTATATAGCGAAAGGAATTAAGATGTCAAAAATAGAGTTTCACGAAATTACATTAGATGATAAAACATGGATGGATGCCAGATTTCAGGAAGATGACAGAAATGCATGCGAGTACACGTTTGCCAATAATTTTGTCTGGCGGAAGGTGTATCATGTTGAAGTTGCAGAAAAATATGGGTGTGCGATCATTCGTTTTGAGGAGGAAGGAGTGGTGATGTATTCCTATCCGATCGGGGCAGGTGACCGCAAGAAAGTGATCGATGAACTGATAGAAATCTGCAGGGAGGAAGAGCGTCCGTTGATCATGAGCCCGTTGAGCGAAGCAGACAGGGAGCAGATGCTTACATGGTATCCGGAACAGTTTTTGATTCAGGGAGACCGGAGTGATTATGATTACATTTATTCCAGAGAAAAATTGGCAACACTCGCGGGAAAAAAGATGCATGGCAAGAGAAATCATATTGCGAGATTTCAGGATGAGGATGACTGGTGCTATGAGGAACTGAATGATTCCAATATAGAAGAATGCCGCAATATGACTTACACATGGATCAAAATGAGGGCAGAGAAATGGAATGAAGAGATGGAACTTGAGATGTCAGTGCTCCATGAGGCATTTGACCATAGAAAAGAACTCGGGCTTGTCGGTGGGATCATCCGGAAGGCAGGGCAGATTGTTGCATTTTCTATCGGGGAACCATTAAACAGTGACACGTATGTTGTACACTTCGAAAAAGCATTTCCGGATATGCAGGGCGCATATCCGATGATCAACCAGCAGTTTGTTTTACATGCGTGTGAAAATTATACTTATGTAAACCGTGAGGAAGATACGGGGGATCCGGGACTGCGCAAGGCTAAGATGTCCTATTATCCGGAAATCCTGCTGAAAAAATATGTGGCGGTCTCAAGTGATGTCATTTTTGCAGATAAGGAAAGAAACAGGGAAGAAATCCACAAAATATGGGAGACCTGTTTTGGCGATGAGGCGGAACTGGTAGATTTTTATCTGGACAAACGGATGACAGAGGATAATATGCTGCTCATCTGTCAGGATGGGCATGCGGTTTCCATGGCAAGCTTTTTAGATATGAATATCAGGGATGGTGAGGAGTGGAAGCCGGCGAAGTATGTATATTCAGTGGCAACGCTCCCGGAATACCGTGGCAGAGGTTATGCAGCGAAGATCTTAAAGAAGGCAGAAGAGATTTTTAATATGCCATTGGTGTTAGTCCCGGCGGAAAAAGAGCTTGTCGGCTATTACCGTAAGGTTGGGTTCACAGAGGCGTATCCATCGGAGCGTTTACTAGAAAAACAGGATGTGCCGGAACTTTTTGCAGCGGAATTAAACAGTTATTCTGTGGAGGAGATCACTGCGGCAGAATATAAAAGAATCCGGGAGCAGAAATTGATGAGAGATGGTTTTATTGCATGGGATGAGGCGGCAATCCGTTTTGCGATGGATTTTAATTGTTTCTGTGGCGGAAGAACGGTGAAGGTAGTGTGGAGTGATGATATTTCCAGAGACGAGAGTGCAGAGGACGCTGATATTCTAATGTACTGCCCGGAGAATGGGACGCTGCACATTATCGAAACGACACTGGGTGAAGAACAGTTTGAGGAACTTCTGCCGGAACTTATGGCGCAGACAAAAACAAAACGTCTGGTATATGACAGAAAGGGTATCATGGTGCTTTCTTCTGATGACCAGGACAGGCAGGAAAGACTGCTTGCAGATGGTTATTTTGCGCTGTCGCTGGCGTAAAGACCAATCTGAAATTCTGAAATTTTCAGAAATTATATAAAATATATAAAAAGTTTTCGGCTTAAGACAAAAAAATGTTGATAATGTATAAAAACATGCTATAATAAAGTCATGATATAAATAAGCATTCAGAAAGCTATCTGGCATAGCATGGAATTGGATCATTATATCAAATAAGCGACAAAGGGGTTGGACATCATGAGAATTAAGATTACAGGAAGAAACATCGAATTGACAGAAGGACTGAAAGCCGCAGTGGAGGACAAGCTGAATAAGCTTGAGAAGTATTTTACTCCGGACACAGAAGTGAATGTAACATTGAGCGTAGAGAAGGAACGCCAGAAAGTTGAAGTTACGATTCCAATGAAGGGAAGTTATATCCGTTCCGAACAGGTAAGCAGTGATATGTATGTATCCATTGACCTGGTAGAGGAAGTCATTGAACGTCAGCTTAAAAAGTATAGAACAAAACTTGTAACAAAGCAGCAGAATGCAGCAGCAGTTTTCAAACAGGATTTTCTGGATGAGAAGTCAGAGGATGATGAAGAGATTAAGATCATCAGAACCAAGAAGTTTGATATGAAACCAATGTATCCGGAAGATGCTTGTGTAGAGATGGAATTATTAGGACATGATTTCTATGTATTCATCAACGCAGAGACAGAGGATGTCAATGTTGTTTATAAGAGAAAAGGCAATACTTACGGATTGATCGAGCCGGAATATTAAAAGTGATATAAGAGGAGAGCGAAAAGCTCTCCTCTTTTTAGGTTCAGCATGAAACTACTGCAAAATGCTGATACACGAGTCGGATATGCTGCGTCGTTTTTTCTGCAAAATCAAGAAAATGTACGGAAAAAGCGAATTGTACAGCAGATATCAATAGCGTATAATGAAATTACTTCGTGTGTAGTAGCTTTAAGAGAAATGGAGAAAAAACTTTTTGATATTTTAAAAATTGTACAGAAAAATCCGGTATTCGGAAAAACGTTAATGTGCGGCGATATGTTAGATGAAGAGCGTATGGGAATCTTATATGAGATTCTCTATGCGATCGACAGGGAGGAGTTTACGGATACTAGAAATGACATCTTTCAGTATGGCAGTCTGATCGGAAAAAAGGACTTACTGGCAAGACAGATTTTTTTGTGTTTATTGATTCTCTTAGATGAGCAGGAACAGATAATCGGGAAATGATTTGCAGATCGTAATTACAAAAGATTTTTTACAAAAGAGTTCTGTGTATGACACAGAATTGCCGTATGGATTTTAGATGGAAAAAGAGTCTGTAGTTCGGCTCAGAATAACGACGGGAGGAGAAAGTATTACTACACAAGGGGAGAGTTTTTAGAATGGTCTTACCGGATGTTCCGGTGAGACTATTCTTTTTTTATCTTGTCACGAGTTAGAAAAAGGGTTACTATAATAAAGATTTGATAAGCAGACATATAATGTTAAAAAGTTGGAGCAAAATCCAAAATAAAGTCAGAATAGAGGAGATTACACCATGAATATTGTTGTTTTAGCAGGTGGTTTAAGTACAGAGAGAGATGTGTCATTTAAGACCGGAGATATGGTATCCAAAGCACTTCGAGAGAATGGACATAATGTTATTTTGCTCGATGTTTTTATGGGATACAGTGACAAAGAGGAAGATTTAACTGGAATTTTTGACCGCACAGAGGAAGTCAGCGTGCAGGTAAAAGATATCCCGGAGATAGCACCGGATCTTGCAAAGGTAAAGGCATCAAGAAAAGATCAGTCTGATTGTTTCTTTGGACCAAACGTCATTAATATGTGCCGTATGGCGGATATTGTTTTCATGGCATTACACGGAGAAAACGGCGAGAATGGTAAGATTCAGGCAGCATTTGACCTGTTTGGAATCAAATATACCGGAACCGGCTATTTAAGCAGTGCGCTTGCAATGGATAAGGGAATGGCAAAACAGTTATTTATCGCTGGTGGAATCCCGACACCACAGGGCATTTCCATGAAGAAAGAGAACCGCAAAGATTCCGCAAAAGAACTTGGCTTAAAGCTGCCATGTGTTGTAAAACCATGCTGTGGAGGTTCCAGTATTGGTGTTACGATCGTGCGCACGGAAGATGAATTCAAGAGTGCTTTGGATGAGGCATTCAAATGGGAGGATAACCTCATTATCGAAGAGTATGTAGAGGGACGTGAATTTTCAGTCGGTGTTATTGACTATAAGGCACTTCCAATCATTGAGATCGCACCGATTCAGGGATTCTATGATTATAAGAATAAGTACAAAGCAGGCAGTGCAGTGGAGACCTGTCCGGCAGAATTACCGGAAGAAATCACAGAGCAGATGCAGCACTATGCAGAGCGTGTGGCAGAAGTATTAGGACTGAATACTTACTCCCGTTCTGATTTCTTATTAAATAAGAATAACGAAATTTACTGTCTGGAAGCAAATACACTTCCTGGCATGACACCGACAAGTCTTCTTCCACAGGAGGCAGGTGTTCTTGGAATCAACTTCAATCAGTTATGTGAGAAGCTGATCGAGATTTCTTTGAAAAAATATGAGAAATAATGATGAATGACATATCGCCACCAGTTTTGCAGAACCGGTGGCAGTTTGTTCTATAATAACAGGAGCATGATATGAAAAATATGACCTTAGAGCATATCGCAGCAGTCTGCGGCGGTACTTACATAGGAAATGAAGCGGATAAAACGCGTGAGATCCAAGGAGCAGTGATCGACAGCCGCCTTGTGGAAAAAGATTATTTATTTATCCCGGTACGTGGAGAAAAGGTGGACGGACACAGTTTCATCCCATCTGTTTTTGAAAAAGGAGCACTTGCGGTGCTCTCTGAAGAGAAGTTAGAGAGTCCGGAAGGTCCATACATTCTCGTGGAAAACACCTTAGACGCGATGAAGAAGATCGCAGCAGATTACCGCAGAGGTCTGGATATTAAAGTAGTCGGAATCACAGGAAGCGTTGGAAAAACGAGCACTAAAGAGATGATCGCATCTGTTCTGGCACAGAAATATAATGTGTTAAAAACAGAGGGAAACCTGAATAACGAGATCGGACTTCCACTCACGATTTTTAAAATCCGGGAGGAACATCAGGTGGCTGTGCTTGAGATGGGAATTTCTGAATTTGGGGAGATGGACCGGTTATCCACAATGGCAAACCCGGATATCTGCGTGATCACGAATATCGGACTTTGTCATTTGGAAAATCTCATCACAAGGGATGGAATCTTAAAGGCAAAGACAGAGAGTTTTGCGCATCTGACACCGGATGGAATTGCAGTATTAAACGGTGATGACGACAAACTCTGTGACAAGAAAGTCGTAAATGGAAAGCCGGCAGTGTTCTATGGTATTGAAAAGGCTGCTAAAGTGGCAGAAACCGAAGAAGGACAAAAGACACTTGCAGAGAAAACGGTTTACGCAACGAATGTGGAGGCAGTTGGTCTGACCGGAACAAAAGCAGCAATCCATTATCCGTCGAGAGAGACAGGCGGGGAAGTGACGATGGAAGTCACGATTCCGATTGCCGGAGAACACAATGTATACAATGCGCTGGCAGCCGTGAGTGTGGCAAGAGAGTTAGGTCTGACCTGTGAAGAGATGAAACGCGGTATCGAATCTGTGCAGACGATCGGCGGCAGAAGCAACCTGATCCACAAAAACGGTGTGACGATCATCGATGACTGTTACAATGCAAACCCGGTTTCCATGAAAGCTTCCATCGATGTATTGTCCAAAGCACCGGGCAGAAAAATCGCGGTACTCGGAGATATGGGCGAGCTTGGCGCAGAGGAAAAACAGCTTCACTATATGGTGGGAGAACATTTTGCAGGAAAGGGAATTGACGCACTTTACTGCGCGGGAATACTCTCACAGGAGATCGCTAAAGCAGTGCGTGCATGCAGCAGTGAGACAGAAGTCCACGATTATGAGGACAAAGCAGACCTGACCAAAGACCTTGTAAAAGAGGTACAGAGCGGGGATACAGTGCTTGTGAAAGCGTCACATTTTATGGGATTCCCGGAGATTGTGAAGGAATTGACGAAGTAAAAATAGGAATGTCCGATGCGACACGCCAAAACCCCCAGTGCCGAAACACTGGGGGTTTTCAAAATAGATTATTTTATGTTCTAATATGGTCTGACAGATACCTAAATCATAGATTTATTTTTCTCTAACATCTCAGCAATCACATCCTGACAGTAAGCTCCGATTTTTTTCTTCTGTTCCTTATCCAGCTTGTTCGGATAAATTGGTTTTCCGTATTCTACAATTACATGTGTTTTTTTGACACGAGGCATATGAGCCTCCAACACATCTGCGGAGTTCGTGATCGCCATCGGGATAATCGGACAGCCACTTTTTTCCGCAATCTTGAAACTTCCCTCTTTGAATGGGAGCATCAGATCGTCTGTTTTATTTCTCGTGCCTTCCGGGAAGATACACATGGAAATTCCATTCTTTACATTGTCGATTCCGGCAAGGATCGTTTTTAACGCTTCTTTTACATTCTCACGGTCGATAAACAGACAGTGCAGACGCCGCATCCAGGTGCGCAGCAACGGCACTTTTTCCATATCTTTTTTTGCAACATAGCCGGTAAGTCCCGGGCAGCGTGCATAGGTGATGATGATATCAAAATAGCTTTTGTGGTTTCCGATGTATAAGACCGCCTGATCTTTCGGGACATTTTCTTCACCGATGACGGTTACTTTCGTTCCACAGATAAATAAAATCACACGGAATGCCCACTGTACCATGCGAAGCTGGCTTATATCGGCAGCTTTTTTGTTGTATTTTGCAATGATCCATTCTATGCCGAGTACCGGGATCCCGATGATGAGGTAGAGAATCACAAAAACTAATGTAAGTATTAATCTTATCATAAGGAAAATTCCTTTCTCAATAAAATTTTTTATAAAAATACGATGATCTGTGTTGTGCTGAAATATCAGCCTCATCCCATTATAAGGGTTGGGGAAGAGAAAAACAACTCATAAATTAGGAATATAGAAAGGTATGCCGGCATATAATGGTATAAGAGCAAAAATGCTGTGCCGCAGGGCACGGAACTGGAGGCGGGTATGCAGACGAAAAGGAAAAAAAGCAGGTATGTTTTTTGGAAAACGGAGGTTCTTTTTGCAACGCTTTTTTTTGCAGCACTTCTTTTTGCCGGATGCAGTGTGGAACAGACGAACCGGACAAAAATCAGTGATCTTGATTACACGATCGCCGCAGAGGCAGACATACCGGAAGAACTGCAAAATGACATTGAGGAGAAAAAGGCTGCAGATTTTAAAATGACGTACAAAGACAGCGAATTTTTATACATAGTAAGAGGCTACGGAGAACAGGAGACCGGAGGGTATAGTATCTGTATCCGCGATCTGTATCTGACATCGAATGCGATCATTTTTGATACGGAACTGATTGGTCCGCGCAAGGGGGAAACCATCAGTAAGAGCCCAAGTTATCCATATATTGTGGTGAAAGTGGAACTGCGGGATGAGAATGTAGTGTTTGAGTAGATTTGTATGAAAAAACATTCAAAAATAGAGAAAAATTGCAAATATTCATGAATTTTGTACAAAACACGCAAATCCGTTTGACAAAATTTTATTACAGTGCTAAAGTAAAGCGTGAAATAAGGAGGTAGAAAAATGCAACAGGCAGACATCAGTAAGGTACGTGCATCCGTACACCAGCAGTGTGGCAGTAAAGTTATGATCCAGCTTGACCGTGGGCGTAATAAGGTTGATATCCAGCAGGGCGTGATCCAGCATGCATATCCAAGTGTTTTCACGATATTGGTAAATGATGAGCGTGATGACAATCAACCTCAGTTATTATCCTTTAGTTACAATGATATTATTACAAAAGATATTCGCATGAAACTCTGCTAAGAAAGTGTGCAGATGGCTATTTTGTGAGCAAATAGTGATAAAAGCGTGTATAAAATTTCCTCTATTCGAATACAATGAAAAAAAGGATTTCGGATCGGGGGAATTTTTTTGCAGTTAAATAAAATAAAATTACATAGTTGCACGACATTTGCCAGTGCACAGAGCCAGATTACATTAGATGACGATTACAACGTGCCGGACTACCGGCCGGATATTGTAAAAGTGTTAAAGGAAAAAGGAGAACTTCAGTTTGATGAGGTGAAGGCGGCAGCAGGCGCGGCGTGGTTAAAGGGACGCCTTGTTTTTAAAGTGTTGTACCGCAGTGACCAGGACAATGCAAAAATAAGCTGTCTGAAAGGAGAAATACCGTTTCAGGAAAAACTCAACATGGACGGTGTACAGGAATATGATGTGATACAGGCATCCGGAGAGATTGAGGATCTCACGATCGGAGTCATCCATTCCAGAAAAATCAGCGTGCGGGCAGTCATTTTGTTAAAGACAGAAGAACCGCGGGAAAAAGAGGATGAACTCTGTGTTGGGATAGAGGCGGATGACGGATGTGAAAAACGTTATCGGAACACAAATATCTTACAGCTTTTATGTATGAAGCGCGATCAGTGCCGCCAGAAAAGCGAGATCACACTGCCGTCAAGCAAACCCAATGTGCAGGAAATTTTATGGAAAAGCTTAGAAATCCGCAATCTGGATACAAAAATGGGGCAGGACGGTGTAAAACTGAGTGGCGAAGTGCTCATCTCCGTTTTGTATCAGGAGGAAGAGGAAACAGACCGCGTGCAGTGGTATGAGACGGTGATTCCATTGGACTGCGGTGTGGAATGTGACGCAGGAACGGAGGCAGATATTATTTATAAAGTGAAGGCAAGACCGGCTTCCATGGAACTTGAGGTAAAGCCGGACTACGACGGTGAGGAGCGCGTTCTGGTCCTGGAACTTGTGATGAATCTGGATATCCGGGTGTGGAAAGAACAGGAGATTTCCATGTTAGAGGACGTTTATTCTCTGAAAAAGGAGATCATTCCGGTCTGCACAGGCGTGACTTTACATCATATTTCTGTGAAAAATGACAGCCAGTGCCGCCTGACCGAGCAGATGGAGTTAGCGGAAAGTCAGGAGAAGATTTTACAGATTTGTTCCTGTGAGGGAACGGTTCATTTAGAGAGCACGGAATTGACCGAACAGGGCGTGCGTGCAGAGGGGATTCTGGTCACAGAACTGCTTTATATCACGACCGACGATCAGATGCCAATCGGTTCTGCCAGAGAGATTTATCCATTTGAACAGCTCATTGAAATCCCACAGCAGACGGCGCGGACAGAGCGCAATAAGCCGGAAGAGTTGGAGGCTTTGGAGCGGAAAAATAAACTGCAGACAGAGCTTGATTGTAGGATCAGCCAGTTGTCCGCGGTCATGCTCGATCAGGATCATGTGGAAATAAAAGCGGTGATCGGATTAGATTTGCTTGCATTTGAGCAGGAACAGATAGATAATATTACTGATACGCGTGAGGAGCCTCTGGATATGGAGCAGTTACAGAAGCGTCCGGGACTGGTCGGTTACATTGCAAAAGATGGGGATTCGCTTTGGAGTATCGCAAAGGAGAATCACACAACGGTGGAAGATATTCTGCGGGATAATCACCGGACGGATGAAAATCTGTGCAGAGGGGAAAAAATTCTGATCGTAAAGAAAGTGGAACTGAACAGTTACGAATCGTAATTGTGAAGTACTGAAAAATCACAAAAAGACAATGAAAAGCAGATTAAGAAGAATTGAGATAACATGATAGAGGTAACACAGATTCGAAAAAGTTATGGAAAAAAGAAAGTACTGTCCGATATCACCTTTCAGGTAAAGCCGGGGGAGTGCGTTGCGATCGCAGGGAAAAACGGCTGCGGCAAATCTACCTTAATGCAGATCATGGCGGGCATTTTAAAGCCGGATGGCGGTGAACTATGCTATTTTGGGAAAAAAGCAGCCTACAAAAGCAGTACATTTCGCCGGTTTTGCGGTTATGTGCCGCAGGAAAATCCGTTGATGGAAGAACTGACGGTGCAGGATAATCTGAAACTCTGGGGCGGCAGCCACAACGCCAACACAAAAGAGCTGGTCGCACAGTTTCAACTGGAGGATTTGTTGCAAACAGAGGTAAGCAAACTTTCTGGTGGTATGAAACGGCGTTTGAGCATTGCAAGTGCACTCGTGGAGAGCCCGTCATTTTTACTGATGGATGAACCGACGACAGCTCTTGACCTTTATTATAAAGAGAGCATTCACCAGTGGATGAAAACCTATCAGCAGAAAAATGGAATCATCCTTATGACGACGCATGATGAGAGCGAGATACGCAATGCGGACAGATGCCTTTTTATGGATGAGGGCAAAGTGCAGGAATTAGATGCAGAAGATATTTTGCAAAAGTTTGCAGGCATGTCAGAATGACAATCAAGTACAAATACTAAGGAAACAGAGAAAAACAAGGGAGGATTCGTTATGAACGAACAATTTGAAACACAAAATCCGGTGGAGAATACTGTGACACCGGCAAACCAGATGGAAACACCAACACCAGAAGCACCAAAAAAGAAAGGAAACAAAGCCGCCATTATTGCGGGCGTGGCAGCAGCAGTGGTTGTCGCGGGCGGCGTTGGCGTATTTGCAGCGGTCAAAACAGGAGCTTTTTTAAGCCCGTCAAAAAAGGTATTGCTTGCAGGTGCAAAGACTGTGAGTGACATGGGAAGTTTGGGAGAGACATTAAAAGACTGTGTTTCCCTGTATTCGGATGAGTATACACTCAAAATGGATTTTTCCATGAACGAGGGCGATATTTCCATGGAGGGACGCAGTTCGAAGGAGCAGAAGCAGATAAAAGGAAATCTCAATATTTCCGGTGCACCATCGATTGATTTTTTAGCAGACATTGGTGCGGACAGTGTGCAGGTGGAAGTCCCAACAATCAGTGAACGCCTGTTTACCTATGATTACAGAAATGAAAAGAGCGGATATCTTCTGGAAATGGTAGATCAGGATACGCTCGATGCGGTAGATGCAACGCTTAAAGCAGCTTACGATAATCAGGACTCGAACGAGTTCCATAAGAAAATGTTAAAAGTTTATGCAGATGAATACAATACGCTGGAATTTTCCAAAGTGGACGCAAAAGACTTTACCATCGACGGAACAGAGCGCAGTTGTAAGGGATATCAGACGGTTGTGACCAAAGACAACGTGAATCATGTGATCGATGGACTTGAGACACTTTACGGGGAAGATTATCAGGAGCTGATGGATGCGCTTGATCTGACCGCAGCAGATTTTGTTGCATCTATGAGAGAGGCAGTGGAAGAACTTGATGACAGCACAACGCTTGTATTCTACTTATACAAAGGTCAGTATGCAGCCATTGATATCATACCGGAAAATGATGTCTCATTTGAAATCCAGTTCCTCGGCGGGGACAGGAGAACGCAGAACATGCTTATCCTTGCAGACGGAGAAAAAGTGATCGAGGTTCAGGGCAGTAACGAGGGCAGTGTCGAGACAATCATGATGACCGCAGAGGAAAACGATACCGTAAAGTTCACGTATGACAGTGACAGCGGAGACATCGCAATGGAAGCAAAATATGATGAGGAATCTTATGATTTTGCAGGAAATCTTGCAGTCGATAAGAACAGGATGGTCATTACCATTGATGATCTCGGAAATGCCTCTGAAGATGTGAGCGGTAGTATCACATGGAAAAAAGGTGCCCAGTTTGAGGAAGTTTCCGGCGATACCTTTGACCTTGGAAATGCAACGGAAGAGGAATGGCAGGATCTTCTTCATGAAATCTTTGCAGCAATGTTAGGTGGATTTTAATTCATGAGATTTTTTCTTCGATATCTGTCACTTGAGGGTAAAAAAAGCCTGATAGCGGCGAGAAAAAGCATGGTAAAGTTTATAGTAATGTTATTACTGATCGCAGGCGGAGTGCTTGCGGTCAGTCTCGTTATGAAGGATGCAGGTGTGTTCCAAACGGCGGAGATTGGCGTTGTGATCCCTGAGGATGAGGCACAGACGAAGATGGTGGCACAGTTTATCTCTGCGATGGACAGCGTGAAAAGTGTCTGCCACTTTCAGTACCTGAATCAGGATAAAGCGATGGCATCGCTGGAAAAAGGCACATTAGATGCGGTGCTCTCACTGCCGGAACAGTTTTACGAGGATGTGGATTCCGGGAAAAATACACCGGCAACCATTTATTTCCCGGAAAATGCTCCGTTAAACACGAGAGTGTTCGGTGAACTTGTGGCGGACGGCGTCTCCCTGCTTCGGACGGCGGAGGCTGGTGTCTATGCCACCTACGATACCGCGCAGATTTATCAGGCGGAAATCTCAAGGGATCAGATTGGGGATGTGATCTCCGAACTTTATATTTATGAGGCGTTTGACCGCACTTCGGTTTTCCAGAAAAATGTGTATTCTTCGCTTGGAAAAGCAGACATCCATCAATACTATTTTTCTGCGGCTGTTTTGCTCCTCTTTCTGATGATGGGGGTCAATTACGGTTATCTGTATCAGAAGCAGAGCCGTGCTGTGGAGGAAAAAATCAGAATTTACGGTATCGGCGAAGGAAAAAATGCATTGATCAAAGTGCTTCTTATGACCGTTCCGCTGTGGCTTGTGGGAGTTTTGGTGTATGCTGTGGGCTGTCTGGTATCAGGGAAGTATCATCTGTCTTTTTTGTGGTTTGACCGGGAGGTGCTGCCTGGAACACTGCTTCTTGCAGCGGTGATTGCAGCGTATTTTCAACTGATCTATACGATTTCGGGAGAGAGCACCAGAGGAACGATCGTGCTGCTTGCGGTCAATGTTTTTCAGATCATGGCTTCCGGTGTTGTGATCCCTACTGCATATCTGCCGGAACTTTTTGGAAAAATCGGAACCTTTTTTCCACTGACCTTTTGGGACAGCTATTATCTGAAATTATTGTTTTTCGGAATCAAAGGGCAGGAGACAAGGCAGCTGATTCTCATGTTTGTTGTGCTTTTTGCGGCCAGCGTGTTATGGGCAAAAGCGGCAGGACATTTTGGAAAGGTAGAACGGGAGGAACATAAAAAAGGAGGCAGTCTGACCGTCGGAGGGTTTGGAAAATCAGCGCTTTTCAACTGGTACTTTTTACAGTTGAAAGCGAGGCTGAAACGCGGGACAAGCCTGCTGTTATTAGCGTCCATGTTTTTTGTGGTCTGGTTTGCCGGACAGATCTCCATGCCGCAGTCTGACAATGTGACCGTTGGAATTGTGGAAACAGACGGAACGCATGGAAAAGAAGTGCTGGAACATCTGACACAGCGTGAAAGTCTTTTTTCCTTTGTGATGTACGACAGCAAAGAGGCGTTGCAGGAGGATGTCATTGCAGGAAAACTGGAGTGTGGTTTTTATTTTTCCAACAATTTTGAAAAGAAATTTGAGCATGAAAAGTTAAAAAACAGTGTGTCGTATCTCTGTACACCGCTTACCACGAAGGGCGAGGTGGCGCGTGAGACCTTTTATGCGGCGCTGTTTGAGGTGTATGGAGCACAGATGCTGAGTGCGAGGACAGAGCAGCTGTTTGGTGATGATGCAAACGCAGCGCGTGATGTCCTGCTTGCCAATTATGAAAAATATCTCAAAGGAAACGAAGTTTTTCAGGTTAATGTGGAGCAGACAGAGGCAGTGGAGACGACAGAGAAAGAAAAACAGGTATTTCCACTTCACGGACTTGTGGCATTGTTTCTGTTTTTGATCATATATGTGGAATACGGACGACGTTTTGACGCCGGCAGTGGAAAACCATATCTGGCACTTCCGGCGCCACTTGGCGAAGGATTTCAGATGATGGGACTTCTCGCAGCGGGAACCGTTCCGGCGGTGGCTGGCTTGGTGTTACTGCTTTGTTCCGGGGAGAGCCGCGGACTCCTTCGGGAGATCAGCGCCATGATATTATTGCTGGCAGCCTGTATCGTGTGGATATGGATTGTTGGAAAATGGATACAAAATCTGACCAGTTTTACATCCCACATGTTCCTGCTTGTGTTGATAAATCTGGTGTTCTGCCCGGTTCTTGTGGATATTGCAGCCTTCATTCCGGCATTAAAATTCGTGCGGTACCTCTGCCCGGTGGGAATCTATCTGGAATTTATTTCATTGTAAATTTATGGAAAGGCTAACTATTGCATAGCAAAATGTGTTAAAATAGACATGACATTGCAGATAGAATATCAGATAATTGTGTAACTCAACATAACGTAAATTGAATTGTGAAAAATTAACAAAAGAC
>OGJK01001522.1_pt1 | contig 20910 bp, 16 predicted proteins | sample 1571961 | NCBI WGS metagenome assembly OGJK01 (sample SAMEA2582120, study PRJEB24529) | metagenome | biome: Human gut stool | place: China | collected 2011 | reverse complement strand
AATCGTTCAGTCGCTCGTTGACCTGAATGGCCAGCTTGTTCGTTCCCATCGCGCGTTCTTTGTGCTGGTTCCACGTTTCGGGATTGCTGTCGCACTGGGTGTAGACCTCCTGCCGGAGCCCTCCGGTCGTAATGCGTGCGAAGATGGGCGCGAGCCCGTTCTTTTTCTGCCGCCCTTTCCGCATCAGGAAAAGAATGGCAAATGTCTCTTGTCTCATGACGTTGAAATTTTGGGGTTAACAAAACGCCTGCAAGAGAGAATTATTACGGTGTAAAACGCAGAAAAACAACGTATTGCATCTGTATTCGGGAGCAAACTTTGCCGAACGGCCCGTTTTTCGGGGCCGTTCCCTTTCGTGCTCCCGCGAGTTTGCCGCGAGCTGCTTTCCGCTTCCGGTTCGGGGGATCGGCCGAAGCCTTTGCAAAATGATGATATACAGTCGGTTTTCCTCTTTTTGCGCCGGACGGGCAACAAAAAAGGAGCCTCGAAAAAAGGCTCCTTTGTGCGGATAAAGGGACTCGAACCCCCACGCCGGTAAGGCATCAGATCCTAAGTCTGACGTGGCTACCAATTACACCATATCCGCTTGCTATATGCAAAGGTATATAAAAATTCACAATTCACAATCCGGAGCGGGTGATTATAAGCCTTTTTTATTTACTTTTGTAGGCAATTTATCCGCTTATGCCGCAGAATGTCGCACTCGTTTTAACGCCCCGTCAGGCTGCCGACGCGAAGTATTACACTTCGCTTGCCGCGCGGCGTCTGGGGGTGCCGGAGCACGATATTGCCTTGGTGAGGGTCGTCAAACGCTCGATCGATGCCCGGCAGCGGCAACCGAAGGTCAACCTGACGCTGGAGGTCTATGTCGACCGGGAGCCGCAGCCCGCACCCGTGCATTTCGATTATCCCGATGTCTCGGGACATACCGAGGTCGTAGTCGTGGGATCGGGCCCGGCTGGGCTTTTCGCGGCGCTGCGGCTGATCGAGTTGGGGCTGAAGCCCGTTATCCTGGAGCGGGGCCGTGACGTTTCGGCGCGCAAGGTCGACATTGCGCAGATCAACCGCAACGGGGCAGTCGATCCCGATTCGAACTACGCTTTCGGCGAGGGCGGCGCGGGGACTTTCTCGGACGGCAAGCTTTTCACGCGTAGCAAGAAGCGCGGCGATTACAACAAGGCGTTGCAGACGCTGGTGTTCCATGGCGCCACGCCCGAAATCCTCTATGAAGCCCATCCGCATATCGGAACCGACAAGTTGCCGCGCATCATGCAGAATATCCGGCAGACGATCCTTGGCTCGGGCGGCCAGTTCGTGTTCGGTAGCCGCGTTACGGATCTTGAAATCCGCAACGGCCGTATCCGGGGCGTGCGGTGCGGCGACACGTTTGTCGAAGGGGCGGCCGTGGTTTTGGCCACGGGACATTCGGCACGCGATATTTACGAGCTGCTTTACCGCAGGGGCGTGCGCGTCGAGGCGAAGGCCTTTGCCATGGGCGTGCGTATCGAGCATCCGCAGGCGTTGATCGACTCGATCCAGTACCACTGCCCGACGCGGGGCGAATACCTTCCGGCGGCGGCTTATTCGCTGGTGAGCCAGGAGGCCGGCCGCGGGGTCTACTCGTTTTGCATGTGCCCCGGCGGGTTCATCGTTCCGGCCATGACCGATGCCGCGCAGTCGGTGGTCAACGGCATGTCGCCCAGCGGCCGCACGTCGCCCTATGCCAATTCGGGCATGGTGACCGAAGTGCGGCCCGCGGATTTCGAGCACCTGCGTGCGGAATGGGGCGAGCTGGCCGGGTTAAAGTTCCAGCAGCAGTTCGAAGAGCTGGCCCGGCAGCACGGCGGCGAGCATCAGGTCGCCCCGGCGCAGCGCGTCGCCGATTTCGTGGCGGGGCGCCCCAGTGCGGCCTTGCCGAAAACCTCCTATATCCCCGGTATTATTCCTTCGCGGCTCGATGAGTGGATGCCCCCGTTTATCGGCGAGGGGCTGCGCCGGGGGATCGCCACCTTCGGGCGGCGGATGCGGGGGTTCGTGACGAACGAAGCCGTCGTAGTGGGCGTCGAGTCGCGCACCTCGTCGCCCGTCCGGGTTCCGCGCGACCCCGTGACGCTCATGCATCCCCAAACCGCGGGGCTCTTCCCCGCGGGTGAAGGCGCCGGTTACGCCGGGGGCATCATCTCTGCCGCCCTGGACGGCGAACGTATCGCAGAAGCAGTAACAAACTACATAAAATAAATGAACGAATCTCAAAGCAAGTTACCCTCTCCCGAGGTCTCTGTAATCATCCCCGCTTACAATCTGGAAGGGTATCTCGATACGTGCCTGCAATCGGTTCTGGCGCAGACACTCGGGAATTTCGAGGCCATCGTCGTGGACGACGGTTCCACGGACGGTACGCCCGGGCTCCTGCGTCGCTATGCGGAGCGCGATCCGCGGATCATCGTGGTGAGCACCCCGAACCGGGGCGTTGCGCGTGCCCGCGAGACGGGTATTGCCCGGGCGCAGGGAAAATACATCGCTTTCCTCGACGGCGACGATTTTTGGGAACCGCGCATGTTGGAGGAGATGACCGCCTCGATCGGGCAGAATGGCGGGTACGATATCGTATGCTGTAATTTCAAACGGGTCTGCAAGACCTATCAGGCGATCTACCGTGAATCCCGGACGGAGGATATGGAAGGGCTCGAGTTCCTCGAGGCGACGCTTCGCCATTCGATCTGGGTGACACTCTGGGGCAAACTCTATCGGCGGGAACTTTTCAATAACGGGCTCAACCACTATCCGTTACGACTGGGTCAGGATACGATGATCAACATCCAGATCGCCTGCCGCCTTCCCCGCGTCCATTTCATCGACTACGTGGGATATGATTACGTGCAGCGGCCGTCGTCGTCCAATCACCGAAACTTCGATTTTGAATACTGCTGCTTATTTTGTAGTATTGTGGAACGGGAGTTACAACGGCACGGCGAATCGCTTCGGGGACATGCCGAATTCTATGCATTGCTGAATAAGGTACGCTGGTATTCGGTCTATGTCTGCAAAAGCCGCAGTCCGTGGGTCGGGAACCAGGCGTTTGTCTGCGACCTGCGCGAATCGGCCGGCCGGTACCGGGACGAGCTGAGGGCGTACTATTCGCGGGCGCGGATGCTGTTGCTGGAGCTCGACCGTTACCGGGCCATGCGCCCGGTCGTCGTCATGCTGACGACAGGATTGCGCTGGCGTACCAGTTTGCGGCGGCGTCTGGCACGATAAAGGAAAATTATACTGAAACATGGATTTTTACGACGGAGCCGGCAGCCGGATCGTGAAAGCGGTAAATTGGATTGCATAGATGGAGGAAAGGGAAAAATCAAAGCCCGTGGTATCGGTCATTATTCCGGTTTACAATCTGGAAAACTATCTCGATACCTGCCTCGATTCGGTCGGACGGCAAACGTACGGGGATTTCGAGGCTATTGTCGTCGATGACGGTTCGACGGATGGTTCGCAGGCCGTGGCGCTCCGCCACGCGGAGCGCGATGCGCGCATCGTCGTCATAAGTACTGTAAACCAGGGGGCTGCCAGGGCCCGTGAGACGGGTATCAGGCATGCGAAGGGCGACTACATCTGTTTTCTCGACGGCGACGACGTCTGGGATTCCCGCATGCTGGAGAAACTGGTGGCGGCCATCGGGGAAAACGGCGGGTACGATATCGTATGCTGCGATTACAAACGTATTTGCAAGACCTACGAAGCGCCCAAGCGCGAAATGCGCACGTCGGACATGCAGGGGCTGGATTTCCTTGTTGCATCGCTCTACCACGCTATTTCCGTGACCGTGTGGGGACGGCTCTATCGCCGGGCGTTGTTCGAAAAGGAACTGCGTCATTATCCGCTGCGGCTGGGGGAAGACAGCCTGCTCAACATCCAGATCGGCTGTCAGCAGCCGCGTGTCCGGTTCGTCGATTATGTGGGTTACGGATATGTGCAGCGCGGCGGGTCGGCCAACCGTTCGCCGCTCGATATCGGCTACTGCGTTAAATTCAGCGAGGCGGTGCATGCCGAGCTGGTGAGGCACAGGGATGTTGTTGGCGACCGGCTGGAGTTCTACCTGCTGCTCAATAAAATGCGCTGGTACCTGGTTTACCTGCGCAAAAGCCATAACCCATGGGCCGGCGACACGGAGTTTGCCCGCGGGATCAATGCGGAGGCGGAACGCTACCGCGCCGAGCTGGAAGGGTTTTTCAGCCGTTGCGACTGGTTGCTGCTGCGGATGGACAGGCGGCGGTGGATGCGCCCCGGGGTGCTCGCCGTCTCGACCCTGATGCGCTGGGGCAAGAGCCTGAAGCGGCGGCTGACACGCTGAATCCGAGTATTGTAACCTAAACCTGGAACGATGAAAAGATACCTGTTGTACGTTACTTTGCCTTATGCCTATTCAATCCTGAGGCCTTTGGAACATGAAATCCGCCGCCGCGGAGGCGAGGCGGCCTGGTTTGTCGAAGAGGGGTGTCCCGTCGTGCTCGAAGAGGGCGAGGTGCGGTTGGGGACAATCCGGGAGGCGGTCGCTTATAACCCGGTCGCGGTTTTTGCACCGGGCAACTACATCCCCGATTTTATCCCGGGTGTGAAGGTGGCGCTTTTCCACGGCTATGCGATCCAAAAGCGGATCGAGGCCGTCGACGACCACTTCACGGTGCGCGGATGGTTCGACATTTATTGTACGCAGGGGCCGAGCAGTACGCCTTATTTCAAGGAACTGGAAAAGAAATACGGCTTCTTCCGGGTCTACGAGACCGGCTGGCCCAAAGCCGACACCTATTTCTCGCCCGAAGTGCAGCGTAAACCGCAGAATGACCATCCGGTGATTCTTTACCCCCCGACCTTCACGCGCAATGTCTGTTCGGCGCCCCATCTGATGGCGGAGATCGACCGTCTGGCCAAAACCCATCCGTGGGACTGGGTCATCACGTTCCATCCCAAGCTGACTGACCCCGGGATCATAGCCGGCTATAAACGTATTGCGGAGGAGAACGAGAACGTCATATTCTATGAGGGTTCCGACAAGATGCCGCTTCTGCAGCAGGCCGACGTGATGTTGTGCGACAGCTCGTCGATCATCCTCGAATTCATGTTCCTCGACAAACCGGTCGTGACGTTCCGCAATTCGCATCCGGGGCCCCATCTGATCGACGTCGATACGCCGGAGGCCGTCGGCCCGGCCATCGAGCGTGCGCTGGCGCGGCCTGAGGGGTTAATGGAGGAGATCCGCAGCTACACCATGCACCATGAACCGCACCGCGACTGCCGCTGTTCGGCGCGGGTGCTCGATGCCGTGGACGATTATATCGTGCGGGGGCATGCGGGGCTGAAACGCAAGCCCCTGAACCTGGTGCGCAAATGGAAACTGCGCCGGCAGTTACATTATTATCCCCTGCTGGAAAAATTCCGCCGCCGATAGAAAACGTGAGTGCCGCCCCGACCGGGGCGGCACTCACGTTTATGGATGCCGTTTCCTGGGCCGGATGTTTCCGGCCGGGGCTCAATGGCCTGCGCTGGCGGGAACGGGGTTTTTCACCTCGGGTTTGGGGGTGCGGGTCTGATCCGTTTCTCCCAAGTGGCGAGTAAGCCCGATTTCGCAGCGGGTGCGGTGTTCTCGGATGGTTTGCTGGTAACGTTCCTCGTTGGCCGAAAGGCTGTTGCGCTCGCATTTGCCGTGGTGGAGGTGGAAGACCACGCCGCGGAACTTCATGCACCGCTGGCGCACGCCGCTGTTGTCGAGGCGGATCGCCAGTTCGGAATCTTCGCGGCCCCAGCCGCAGAACGATTCGTCGTAACCGTTGACGCGGATCAGGTCGTTGCGCCAGAAGGCCATGTTGCAGCCTTTGACGAAGCGGGTGGGACCCAGCGTCCGGTAGAGGAATGCCATGAGCGGGATGCGGATGGCGTTGTTGCTGTTGCGCACGCCCCGCATCAGTGGTGTGAGCGAGGTGATCTCCCCGCTGAGTACCTTGCGGGTGAGCATTTCGGTGATGATGCCGCGCGACCCGGTGACGTAGCAGCCCCGTTGTGCGAAGATCATGTGATCCTGGATGAAGTTACGTTGGAGGATCAGGTCGCCGTCGATCTGTATGATGTATTCGCAACGGCTCGCCGCGATGGCTTTGTTGCGGATCATGGCCAGGCGGAACCCCTTGTCCTCGTGCCAGATGTGCCGGATGGGGACGGGCGACACCGCTTCGAAATGGCGGACGACATCGCGGGTGCTGATACCTGAACCGTCGTCAGCGATCAGGATTTCCGTGGGCATGGCCGTTTGTTGCATTACGCTGTCCAGGCACAGGTAGAGGGCCCGCGGCCAGTTGTAGGTGGAGATGATCAGTGATACCGTCATTGGTAAATTAGGGTTTTAGGCGTCGTTGTTGCTGCGGCCGTACGCAACCGGCCGCAAAATTCCTGCCGCGGCATCCCGCTGCCGGGATGCTCAGGGTAACGCGTAGCTTCTTGTCCATCGTACAAAGGTAGTGATTTATCCCCGCTCAGGGTATGTGCACTCCATTTTTATCGTGTTCCGTTTTATATAAATGTGCGCCGGAGGGGAATACTGCGCAGAATATGAAAAAATATTTTCGATCACCCGGGATCGGCGGTACCCGGCTATCTTGCATGTTTACATGTTATTAGATAATTGAATGTATGCGACTTATTAAAAAATATCAAAAAATTCGAAAATTTTTTTAATAAAAACTTGCACGGCATGTTTTTTCATCTTATCTTTGCAGCGAAGTTTTAAGGTTCATTTAGGTTAGTAGTTTTAGGTTGGTGAGGAAACTGTGGTATTCCATCGGAATACCGGGTTTCCTTTTTTTTGTGCCTTTCCGGAATTTTTGTCACGGATGGTTGGTATGGACTTTAGAATTTTGTCATGTGTGCCCGGCGTATTTTTCTGCCTGAATATGCTTTTTATCCCCTGTTTTTTAGTTTCCGAAGATATGCTGTCTCTTTTGACATTTAGCCCGAATGTTCTTCGAAGGCATCTTGAAGCCTTTTTGACGGCCTAATGTTACGAAATTGTTAAATATATTTAATATATTCCTAAAATATTTGCATAATTCAAAAATGACACGTATCTTTGCAGTGAAGTTTTAAGGTTCATTTAGGTTAGTAGTTTTAGGTTGGTTGAGGAAATCGGCAGGTTGTAACGGCAATCCGTTACTAAGACTCGAAGGGCGGTGCTCGTCCGAAAGTCGAATACCTCCGATTGTACCTCATTTTTGAAGGGGGTGGTTCCCCGACAAAAGAAAAAGGTCTGAGTCGTGAGACTCCGGCCTTTTTTTATTGTCCCGGGGTGCGGTTCCGGGAATGTAGGGGCGTGAGCCCGGTTGTGCCGGGACGGCGTTCCGCCCGGATGTCAGAACTGCTCCAGTTCCTCGCGGCCTATCGCCACTTCGACGGCCCCGAGTGCATAGCATCCGATTGCGTAGGGGTTGTAATAGAAGGTGATGCCTTCGGGAGTGATCTGGAAATTTTCCGTCAGGGCGATGTATTCCGGGAAGAAGCCCTGTTCGGCCAGCCCTTCGTCGTTGTCCGTCCCGTATTGGGTGTAGAGTTTCTCTCGGAGCAGTTTCTCCATGCCGAGCAATTGCGGGGCAGTGAACAGGTCTGCCAGCGAGAGTTCGTATCCGTCTGTGATCGAATAGGTATGGTATTCGATGTTGTACATGCCGTGCGCCCCGCCAGTGAAACTCCACCGGGAGATCGAGTAGGTAACGAGCGTGTCCTGCACGGAGCCTTCGCTTTCGACGGAGATTTCGTAGGCGCCCATGCCCTGCGACATTCCTTCGGGCAGTACGATCTCCGCAGCGACCTGCAGGATGGCCGAGTCCGCGGCCTCGCGTGCCGTACCGGCGAACTCCTCCAACTCGAAGAAATATTCGATATTCGCCTTTTCGATGGCCTCCAGCGCTGCCGATTTTCCGGCATTGCCGATCGTGGCAAAGCGGTATTCTATGTTGCAGCCATTGTCTTGTGTGCCGAGCAGCGTGTCGATCGGCAACATGCCGAATTCCGGAACGACGGGCTTCCTGTTGCAGGCCGTAATCGCCACGGCCGCTGCCGCGAGCAGGATTGCTGTTTTGATGCGTTTCATTTGTCGGGACGTGTTGTATTTCGTGTAAAGATAGCTAAAATGCGTGTAGCTGTGTGCATTATGAAAAAAAATCATAGTTTTTGCAGGAAAATTTTGCAGTTTTCAAAGAAGGCGTTATCTTTGCACCACAAAACCGACACGGTGGATTCATCTAAGGGTTAGGATACGTGCCTCTCACGCACGACATAGGGGTTCGAATCCCCTATCCACTACAAGGCTTCCGAACGGCCGCACGCAGGTGCGGCCGTTTTCCGTTTCCAGCTGCCGGTGCCGTCCGTCTGCAGTCTTTGGGGGGGCGTAACGGAATTGCGTTGCAGAACCGCCCGCCGAGCGATGGGTAAGGAGCCGGGGCGGAAATTGCCGGCAGGATGTTGCCGGGCGGGAATCGTCAGCAGGAACCCGTCAGCCGGAGTGCGCCCGCCGCAAACCGCCGGGTGGAAAATTACCGCAGCCGCCTCATGAGGGGCGGCTGCGGCTTCGTTTTAGGTTATCGGTTGGTTGGTGGGTTACTTTTCCAGTTTGCCTTTGAATTTGTCCAGCTGGCGCTTGATGGCGTCGATCGCCTCGTCCACCGATTCCTCGAACGATCTGGACTGGTGGCATGCCACCAGGTCTTCGCCCGGCATGTGGAGTGTGACCGTTGCTATCTTGTTTCCCTTTTCAAAGTCTTTATCAAGTCTGAGAATGACCTCGGCACCCGTCGAACGCTCTGCGAAGCGGTCGAGTTTGTCCATCTTGTTCTCGACGAATTCGACCAGCCGTTTGTCGGCGTCGAATTTCACGGATTGAATCTGTACGTTCATAGCCTTACAGTTTATAAAAGTTAATCACTTCCCTCCCTTTTCCCGGGGATGGGCCTTTGCGTATATCTCCCGGAGCCTGGCGATGCTGTTGTGCGTATAGACCTGCGTGGCCTGTAACGAAGCGTGTCCCAGAAGCTCCTGGATCTCGCGCATATCGGCTCCGCCGTTCAGCAGGTGCGTCGCAAACGTATGGCGGAGCACATGGGGGCTTTTCTTGCCCTGTACGCCCGCACGGGTCAGTTCCGCCCGTACCATGCGGTAAACGACGCTTCGCGATATGCGCTTTCCTTTGTGTGTTAAAAATAGTGCTTTTTCCGCAGAATTGCAAATATTTTGCCTCGCAATTAGGTCGAGGTAACTTAAAATCTTTTCGCGTACGAATTCGAGGATCGGTACCATCCGCTGCTTGTCTCCCTTGCCCCGTACCCGCAGCGAGGCGTAGTCGGCCGAGAAGTCGTCGCGGTCGATGCCGACCAGTTCGGCAAGGCGCAGGCCGCAGGCGTAGAACATCAGGATGACGAGCGAATTGCGTGCCGTTTCGAAATCCCCGTCCGCCTCTTCGCATTTGCTGACGATGTCCGTCATGCGGCTCTCGGGGATGAAAGCCGGCAGGCGGCGCGAGGTCTTGAGCGAGGGGATCGTCCGGCAGATGTCTTTTTCGATGGCCCCCGTGCGGAGCAGCCACCGGAAGAGGGTGCGGATCGAGGCGATTTCGCGGTTCATCGACGCCGCGCCGATCTTGCCTTCCTCCGTGCGGTGGATGATCCATTCGCGCACTTGGTCTGCGGTGATGCTGCGCGGGTCGGAGCGCGCCTCGTCGAAATCCAGCCATGCCAGGAACTGCCCGACGTCGTGTTTGTAATTGCGGACGGTGAGCGGGGAGTAACGCCGTTCGGCGCTGAGGTATCGGATGAATTCCGTTAGCATATGGCAAAGATACGTTTTTTTCGTATTTTTGCCTTCACTAAACCCATATACCATGAAACGGATTTTTATTTTTACTTTTTTGCTGTTGCTGGCGGTGCGGGTCGTTTCTGCGGCTACGGTCGACACGCTTGCCGTGCACAGTCCCTCGATGGATCGTGACGTACCCGTCGTGGCGATCGTGCCCGAGGGCGTATCCGCCGCTGAGCCCTGTCCGGTGGTCTACCTGCTGCACGGCTACTCGGGCGATGAGACGGCATGGCTGAAGATCAAGCCTTCGCTGCCCGCAATCGCCGACCGCGAGAGGATCGCCTTCATCTGTCCCGGCGTGGGGAACAGTTGGTACCTCGATAGCAAGGTGCGCGAGAAGAGCCTCTACGAAACCTTCATGATACGCGAGTTGCTGCCCGCCGTCGAAGCGCGTTATCCCGTAGTCCGTGACCGCTCGGGACGCGCGATCACGGGCCTGAGCATGGGCGGTTTCGGGGCCATGTCGCTCGCCATAAAGCACAAGGGGCTGTTCGGTGCCGCAGGCAGCACGAGCGGCGGGCTCGACATACGTCCTTTCCCGCAGAACTGGGAGATCCCGCAGTTGCTGGGCGAGATTACGGAGCATCCCGAAGCCTGGGAAGAGGCTACGCCCATCAACCTCATCCCGCAGCTCGGGAACGGCGACCTGGCGATCGTCTTCGACTGCGGCTACGACGATTTCTTCTTCGAGGTAAACAACGATTTCCACGACGAGTTGCTGCGCCGGGGCATCATGCACGATTTCTATGTACGCCCCGGTGGGCATACCGGTGCCTATTGGGGCAATGCCATCGACTTTCAGATCGTATTCTTCCGCAATTTCTTTGCGAAGGCTAACTGACGCCGCCGATGAAGGAGAGCTGGAAACCCGGGACGCTGATCTATCCGCTGCCGGCCGTGCTGGTGAGCTGCGGTGCGACGCCCGAAGAGTATAACCTGCTGACCGTGGCGTGGACGGGCACGGTATGCACCAACCCGCCGATGTGCTACATTTCGGTACGTCCCGAACGCCACTCCTACGAAATAATCCGCCGCACGGGGGAGTTCGTCATCAACCTCACGACCCGCGACCTGGCCCGCGCCGCCGACTGGTGCGGGGTGCGGTCGGGGCGCGACTATGACAAATTCCGCGAAATGGGGCTCACGCCCGGGAAGGCCTTGCAGGTCGCGGCGCCGATCGTCGAAGAGGCGCCCGTAAGCATCGAGTGCCGCGTGCGGCAGGTGATGCCCCTCGGTTCGCACGACATGTTCCTGGCCGAGGTGGTCGCCGTGCAGGTCGATGCCGCCTATATCGACCCTGTTACGGGGCGTTTCTGCCTCGAACGCGCCTGCCCGATCGTTTACTCCCACGGCGAATATTTCGCCCTGGGCGAGGCCATCGGCCACTTCGGCTGGTCGGTGCGCAAGAAGCCGCGCCGGACGGTGGGCGCTGCCCCCGCAGTCCCCGCACCTGCCGCAGGGAATATCCCGGCTGCGGAAGTTTCCGAAGCAGCCGGGGCAGACCCCGGGGACGGGAAGCCCGCCGCAAAACGTGTTCCTGCGCGAAAACCCGTGGCACCTGCCGCCCGCCGCTCCCGCCGCAAACCCGACGCGAAGAAGCCGCGGCGCTGATGCCGGGCGCGGGGCTGTCCGGCCACTCAGGGCGCAAGAAATCGCTCCGGTCACAGGTATCTGTGGCCGGGGCGATGCCGTTTAAGAATTCCGATCCGATAAAGGAAGGCCCCTGCCGAAGCAGGGGCCTTACCGGGTTCAGTCGGTTTCGGGTCGGTGGGTGTCGTGTGTCAGGTCGGTGTTGTGCACGCCCAGCACGGCGCGCCCCGACGGTTCGTTCATGTCGCGGAACGCCTTGTCCCAGGCCAGCGCTTCGGCGGTGCTGCACGCTACGGACGGTACCGACGGTACGCACTGCGCTGCCGTATGCGACGGGAAGTGTTCCTCGAAGATCGTACGGTAATAGTACTCCTCCTTGTTGCGGGGCGGGTTGATCGGGAAACGCTCCGCAGCGTGTTCCATCTCGCGGTCGGAGACCGCCTCTGCGGTCAGCTGCTTGAGCGTGTCGATCCAGTTGTAGCCTACGCCGTCGGAGAACTGTTCTTTCTGACGCCATACGATCTCGGAGGGGAGCATGTCCTCGAACGCCTTGCGCAGGATCCATTTTTCGATATGCCCGTCCTTGGCCATTTTCGCCGCCGGGTTGATGCGCATCGCCACGTCGAGGAATTCTTTGTCGAGGAACGGCACGCGCCCCTCGACACCCCATGCCGAGAGCGACTTGTTGGCGCGCAGGCAGTCGTAGAGGTGCAGCTTACTGATCTTGCGCACGGTCTCCTCGTGGAAGGCACGGGCGTCGGGCGCCTTGTGGAAATAGAGGTAGCCGCCGAAAACCTCGTCGGCACCCTCGCCCGAGAGCACCATCTTGATGCCCATCGACTTGATGACGCGCGCCAGCAGGTACATCGGCGTCGAGGCGCGTACGGTCGTCACGTCGTAGGTCTCGATATAATAGATCACGTCGCGCACGGCATCCAGCCCCTCCTGTACGGTGTAGTTGATTTCGTGGTGTACGGTGCCGATATGGTCGGCGACCTTGCGTGCCGCCGCCAGGTCGGGCGCCCCTTTCAGTCCGATGGCGAACGAGTGGAGCTGCGGCCACCAGGCCCGGTCGCGGTCGTTCGATTCGACGCGCCGGTCGGCGTATTTCTTGGCGACGGCCGAGATGATCGACGAGTCGAGGCCGCCCGACAGCAGTACGCCGTAGGGTACGTCCGACATGAGCTGCCGCTTGACGGCCGATTCCAGCGCCTCGCGCAGCGCCTGTATGTCGGCGCCGTTGTCCTTCACGGCGTCGTACTCGAACCAGTCGCGCTTGTACCAGCGCACCATTTTCCCCTCGCGGCTCGACCAGTAGTGCCCGGGCAGGAACGGCCGGATGGTGCTGCATACCCCTTCGAGGGCTTTCTGTTCCGATGCCACGTAGAATTGCTCGTCGCTGTCCCAGCCGATGTAGAGCGGGATGACGCCGACCGGGTCGCGGGCGATCAGGTATTCGTCCTTTTCGATGTCGTACAGCGCGAAGGCGAAGATGCCGCTGATCTTTTCCAGCAGCCCGACACCCAGTTTGCGGTAGAGAGGCAGGATCACCTCGCAGTCCGAGCCTGTCCGGAAATCGTACTCCCCGGCCAGCTCGTCGCGGATTTCCCGATGGTTGTATATCTCGCCGTTCACGGCCAGCACCTGTTTCCCGTCGCAGCTGAACAGGGGTTGACCGCCCGACTGGGGGTCGACGATCGAAAGCCGCTCGTGCGAAAGGATCGCCCGCTCGCCGCAGTAGACACCCGACCAGTCGGGGCCCCGGTGCCGTATCTGCTTCGACATTTTCAGTACCTGCCCACGCAGCGCATCCGATTTCCGGCGGATGTCAAATAGTCCTACGAAACCACACATAGATTGATTGTTGTTGTATATTACGTTACAAAACTGTTAATTGCCGGCCGCCTGTGTCCCGCTGCGGGAATCCCGCCGCGTCGCCGCCTCTCAAGTCCCCGCCGGGGCGGGGACTCGGGGAAGGCCGGATTTACAAGCGGTGCCGGAGGCGGCGGACACGACCCGCCGGAGCGCGAAACAATCTGAAAAATTGCAAGGCCTTCCGGGGGATCAGTTGTTCTCCGGGCGGAGCTTGCGCACCACGGCGCCTGTCTGCCACATCTCGCTTTCACGCATCTCGCGCAGCTCCTCGTTGAGTTTCTCGCGGTAGTCGGGTTTGCTGTTCAGGTCGATCGAGCGCTGCGCCTCGTTGCCGGCGGCCACTTCGCCGTAAAGCTCTTCGAAGACGGGTTTGGTGGCATCGCGGAAGCGTTTCCACCAGTCCAACGCACCGCGTTGTGCCGTGGTCGAGCAGTTGGCGTACATCCAGTCCATGCCGTTCTCGGCCACCAACGGCATGAGCGACTGGGTCAGCTCCTCGACCGTTTCGTTGAAAGCCTCCGAAGGGGTGTGCCCGTGGGCGCGCAGCGTGTCGTACTGGGCCGCGAAAATACCCTGGATGGCACCCATCAGCGTGCCGCGCTCGCCCGTCAGGTCGGAGTAGACCTCGCGTTTGAAGTCGGTTTCGAACAGGTAGCCCGAACCTACGCCGATGCCCAGCGCCACCACGCGTTCGAATGCGCGCCCCGTGGCGTCCTGGAATACGGCGTAGCTCGAATTCAGGCCGCGGCCCTCGATGAACATGCGGCGCAGCGAAGTCCCCGAGCCTTTCGGGGCGACCAGGATCACGTCTACATCGGCCGGCGGCACGATGCCCGTGCGCTCCTTGTAGGTGATGCCGAAGCCGTGCGAGAAGTAGAGCGCCTTGCCCGGCGCGAGGTGTTTCTCGATCGTCGGCCATACGGCGATCTGCCCGGCGTCGGAGAGCAGGTACTGGATGATCGTTGCGCGCCGGGCGGCCTCTTCGATCCCGAAGAGCGTCTTGCCCGGTACCCAGCCGTCGGCGACGGCCTTGTCCCAGCTTTTCGAGCCTTCGCGCTGTCCGACGATGACGTTGAACCCGTTGTCCTTGAGGTTGAGCGACTGCCCCGGCCCCTGTACGCCGTAGCCGATTACGGCGATGGTTTCGTCCCTGAGGACTTCGCGTGCTTTTTCCAGGGGAAACTCTTCGCGGGTAACGACCTTCTCTTCTACTCCGCCGAAATTGATCTGTGCCATAGTTGTATGAATTTTAAAAGTTAAAATGAATCCGTTCTTTGTCTGTTCCTCTCGAGTTCTTCGAGGTATTCGTTGAGCAGCTCGCGCCGCGATTTGATGATGGCCACCGTGCCGCTGCGCACGAACTGTTGCACGCCGAAGGGTTGCAGCAGGCGGAACAGTGCCTGCGTCTCGGCCTTATGGCCGGTTTTTTCGACGACGATGTAGTCGTCGTCGATCTCCAGGATGCGGACATTGTGCTCGCGTACGAGTTTCTCGACGTTGCGGCTGCGCGTGACTTTATAAAGGGCGATCTCCTGCTGCACGACTTCGTCCGAGGTGTAGACGAAGACCTTGAGCACGTCGATCTTCTTCTCGACCTGCCGCGCGAGCTTCTCGACCCGGTCGGGGCCGGTGCGGACGACGATCGTGAATTTATGGATGCCCGCGAGCGCCGACTCGGAAGTCGTCAGGCTTTCGATGTTGACATTGCGGCACGTGAAGACCGTCGTGATCTGGCTCAGCAGCCCGACCTTGTTCTCCGAAAATACGGTGATGATATACTCTTGTTCCATACCTCGTTCGGTTTATTCGAGCCGGATCGCCGACACGGGGGCGCCGGCCGGCACCATCGGGAATACGTTTTCTTCGCTTTCGACGCGCACCTCCAACAGGTAGGCGCCTTTGCAGGCTTTCATCTCGGCCACCGCCCCGGCCAGCTCCTCGCGCCGCTCCACGCAGCGGTAGGCGATGCCGTTGCCGCGGGCGATCAGCCCGAAGTCGGGGTTCGCCAGTTCGGTGAACGAGTAGCGGCGGTCGTAGAAGAGTTCCTGCCACTGCCGTACCATGCCCAGATAGGAGTTGTTGAGCAATACGATCTTTACGGCGACCTGCGACTGGAAGATCGTCCCCAGCTCCTGGATGGTCATCTGCAGCCCGCCGTCGCCCGCGAAGAGGCATACCTCGCGGTCGGGGGCGCCCAGTTTGGCGCCGATGGCGGCCGGAAGCCCGAAGCCCATCGTGCCTAGACCGCCCGAAGTTACCAGGCTGCGGCTGCGGCGGAACCCGAAATAGCGCGCCGCGAACATCTGCTGCTGCCCGACGTCGGTCACCAGCACCGCGTCGTTGTCGTAGGCATGCGCTACGGTATCTACGACCTCGCCCATGCGGATGCGGCCGCCTTCCGGGCGGATCGCCTTGCGGACGACCGCCTCGTATTCGACTTTGTCGCAGGCGCGGAACCCTTCGATCCAGGCCTTGTGCCCGGCGGAGCGGATCCTTTGGGTGAGCAGCGGGAGCGTTTGTTTCACATCGCCGATGACGGCCACGTCGGCGTGTACGATCTTGTCGATTTCGGCGGGGTCGATCTCCAGGTGGATGACCTTGGCGTTCGCCCCGAAACATTTGGGGTTGCCCGTCACGCGGTCGTCGAAACGCATCCCCACGGCGATGAGCAGGTCGCACTCCTGGTTGCGGATGTTGGGGCCGTAGTTGCCGTGCATGCCCAGCATACCGACATACTGCGGCGAGGAGGTCGGCACGGCCGACAGCCCCAGCAGGGTCGAGGCGACCGGTATGTCGCTCTTTGCGAGGAAGGCCTGCAATTCTTGCTCGGCGTTTCCGAGCATCACGCCCTGTCCCGCCATCAGCAGCGGCCGTTGTGCGGCGTCGATCAGCCGTACCGCCTCGGCGATGCACTCCGCGGCGGGCGCGGGTGCGGGGACGTAGCTGCGGATGGACGTCAGCCTTTCGTAGCGGAACGGGGCCGTCCCGCACTGGGCGTCCTTGGTGATGTCCACCACCACAGGGCCCGGACGCCCCGAACGGGCGATATAGAACGCCTTGGCAATCGCCCCGGGAATGTCTTCGGTACGCTTGACCTGGCAGTTCCATTTGGTTACGGCCTGCGTGATACCCACGAAGTTGGTTTCCTGGAAGGCGTCGGTGCCCAGCAACGACGAACCCACCTGTCCGGTCACCAGTACCAGCGGCGTGGAGTCCATCAGTGCGTCGGCCAGTCCGGTCACGGTGTTCGTGGCCCCTGGGCCCGAGGTGACGAGGCAAACCCCTACGCGGCCGCTGACGCGGGCGTAGCCCTGTGCGGCATGTACGGCGCCCTGTTCATGGCGGACAAGGATGTGGCGCAGCCGGTCGCGGTAGTCGAAAAGCGCATCGTAAACGGGGATGATGGCTCCTCCGGGATACCCGAAAAGCGTGTCCACGCCCTCGCGCAGGAACGATTCGAGCAGGGCCTGCGACCCTGTGATACAAGGGCCGGGCTGTTGTCCTTCGGTTCTGGTTGTCGTGTTCGTATTCATGGTGTTGTCCGGTTTTATTCTTCTTCGACGATGCGTACGGCCCCTTTGTCGGCCGAGCTGACCAGCTTGGCATAGGCCCTTAGCGACGCGGGTATGCGGCGGTCGCGTGCCGCGGGGCGGAAATGCTGCTGTGCGGCCATGCGCGCGGCGATTTCCTCGTCGCCGGCCATGAGGCGGATCGAGCGCCGCGGGATGTCGATCTCGATCTCGTCGCCCGTGCGGATGACGGCGATCTCCCCGCCCGAAGCCGCTTCGGGCGAAACGTGACCGATCGACAACCCCGACGTTCCGCCCGAGAAGCGGCCGTCGGTAATCAGCGCGCAGGCTTTGTCGAGGTGTCTGGATTTGAGGTACGACGTGGGGTAGAGCATCTCCTGCATGCCGGGGCCGCCCTTGGGGCCTTCATAACGGATGACGACCACGTCGCCGGCCTGCACCTCGCCGCCGAGGATGCCGCCGATGGCCTGCTCCTGCGATTCGTAGACGCGGGCGCGCCCGCGGAAGACAAACAGCGACGCGTCGACGCCGGCCGTCTTGACGATGCAGCCCCGGCGGGCGATGTTGCCCGTCAGTACGGCCAGCCCGCCGTCGCGGAAATAGGCGTGTTCCAGATCGCGGATGCAGCCTGCCGTGCGGTCGGTGTCCGGTGTGTCGTAATAAGTCCGTTGTGTGCCCAGTTCCCGGCTGTAAAGGCCGGCCGGGGCGCTCAGGTAGCGCTGTTTGGCTTCGCTGCTCGCTGTTTCGCTCCGCAGGTCGAAGGCCGCGATGGCCTGGCCGAGCGTGCGCCCGTCGACCCTCCCGGCCGAGGTGTCGAGCAATCCGCCGCGGGCGAGTTCGCCCAGGATCGAGAGGATGCCGCCCGCACGGTTGACATCCTGGATATGGTAATGCGAGTTGGGGGCGACCTTGCACAGTACGGGCACCCGGCGCGAAAGGCGGTCGATATCCTGCATCGTGAAATCCACCCCGGCCTCGTGGGCCACGGCCAGCAGGTGCAGCACCGTATTGGTCGAGCCGCCCATGGCGATGTCGAGCGACATGGCATTCTCGAAGGCTGCCTTCGTGGCCACCGAGCGCGGGAGCACCGAGTCGTCGCCCTCGAAGTAATAGCGTTCGGCATTGCGGACGATCAGCGCTGCGGCCTCTTCGAACAGGCGGCGGCGGTTGACATGCGTGGCCACGACGGTGCCGTTGCCCGGGAGCGAGAGCCCGAGCGCTTCGGTCAGGCAGTTCATCGAGTTGGCGGTGAACATCCCCGAGCACGAACCGCAGCCGGGGCATGCGGCGCGTTCGACGCGCGCCACCTGTTCGTCGCTGCAATTTTCGTCGGCAGCCATTACCATGGCGTCGATCAGGTCGAGCGCCCGCTCGCCGAGATGCCCCGCCTCCATCGGCCCGCCCGATACGAAGACGGTCGGGATGTCGAGCCGCATGGCGGCCATCAGCATGCCCGGGGTGATCTTGTCGCAGTTCGAGATGCAGACCAGTGCGTCGACCTTGTGGGCATTGGCCATATATTCGACGCTGTCGGCAATGATCTCGCGCGAGGGCAGCGAATAAAGCATGCCGTCGTGCCCCATGGCGATGCCGTCGTCGATGGCGATGGTGTTGAATTCCGCGGCGAAACAGCCGAGCGCTTCGATCCGCTGCTTGACGTATTGTCCGATCTCGTGCAGGTGCACGTGTCCCGGAACCAGCTGGGTGAACGAGTTGGCGATGCCGATGACCGGACGGCCGAACTGCTCTTCGCGCATGCCGTTGGCACGCCACAGGCTCCTGGCTCCGGCCATGCGCCGGCCCGTCGTCGTGACGGCACTTCTGAGTGGGTGTTTCATCTTCTTCTTGTTTTCTGCATATTGTGCCTTTGCCATCTGCCCGGATAATAAAAAACCTTTCTCCATCGGGAGAAAGGCCTTTTTATCATCTTTCGGATATACACATCACCTTTCTCCCGTTATCTTGCCAAAGACGACGAGCAGCAGATTAATGACGTTATTATTCGAATGGTTCTGGGCGTTCATGTCCGGAATTTGCGTGTTTGTTCCGTTTCAAAGATAGGGATATAAAATCGTTTCGTCAAAATAATTTTGCAAAAAATTTAATAATGTGATAATCCGGAACCTATATCCCCTCTTGCGCTTTATGACGACCCGGATAGAGGTTTTTTATCTTACAGTTTGAAACCGTATTTTTTGGCCTTTTAACCGCTTTTAGCCCGATTCGGAGGAAAGCAGGCCTTCCAGGAACCCCTAATATCTTACGGTTTGTCGTCAAGTTCGGTATTTTCAGCCTTTCCGGACTACTCCTATTATATATAAAGCGGCTGCCAGTGCTTTTTAGGGCGTCTTACGATTTGTTACCCGAATTTGGATATTAAATTTTTTTGTTTTATATTTGTCCCCGATGGATATGAAACGGAACCATACGATGACCGGGGGATGCGGGGTAGCCTGCAGCCCGGTGGCGTGCACCGTTTCTTTCACCGTCCTTATCTCCGCTACCGCCACTACAATGACGACGACAACGACAACCCCTGTGGGGGTGTAGTTGTTATTTTTCCGTCACGAGCATACCCGTTATGCATTTTCCGGCCAAGGCTGCCGGAACGGAAAGCCCGGTTCGATCAAAGGTGGTTTCATTCAAAAGGAGATTTTATCATGCGATATATCAAAGTTTTCGCCCCGGGAACGGTGGCGAACCTGGGTTGCGGCTTCGATGTGATGGGGCTGACGCTCGACGGCGTGGGCGACCTGCTGGAGGTCGGCATCGAAGAAGGTGCCGGGGGGCTCGTTATCCGCAACCGCAGCGGGAAGGAACTTCCCGCCAAAAACGAGGACAACGTGATTACCCCGGCGGTGATGGCACTGCTCGGGGCATACGAAAAACCCGTGCGGGTCGAGGTTACGATCCTCGAAAAGATCGCTCCCGGCAGCGGCATCGGGTCGAGTGCGGCTTCGTCGGCCGCAGCGGTTTGGGGCGTGAACGAACTGTTGGGACGTCCCTTTTCAGGGGAGCGGCTCGTGGAATTTGCGATGATGGGCGAGGCGCTCATCGGCGGTACGTCCCATGCCGACAACGTGGGCCCTGCCGTGCTGGGCGGCGTGGTGCTGATCCGGGGGTACGAACCGCTGGACATCGTGCGCCTGCCTGTCCCCGAGGGCTTTTTCTATGCCGTGGTGCATCCCGACATCGTGGTCAGTACCAAGCAGGCGCGCGAAGTGCTTCCCCGCGAGGTACCCCTGCACGATGCCGTGACGCAGTGGGGCAATGTCGGCGGGCTGGTGGCCGGGTTCGCCCTGGGCGACGTGGCGCTGATCGGTCGGTCGATGCACGACGTGGTGGCGGAGCCTTACCGCAAGGGGTTCATTCCGGGTTACGATGTGCTGAAGGAAGGGGTGCTCGCCGAAGGCGCCCTGGCGATGAACATTGCCGGGTCGGGGCCTTCGATCTTCGCCCTGGCCGCCGATGAGGCCGTCGCGCAGCGGGTCGCGCAGCGGATGCGGGCGCATTTCGCCCGCCCCGGTATCGGCTGCAAGATATATGCGGGCCGCGTGTCGAACGCCGGGGCGCGGGTTGTCGAATAGCAAAAACGAAGGACGATGAACTATTACAGTACGAGAGATCGGGAACGGGCGCACGGCTGTTCGCTGCGCGAGGCCGCGATGATGGGGCTGGCCCCCGACGGAGGGCTGTTCGTCCCCGAACGGATTCCGCAGGCCGATATGGCCGTGGCGGAACGCCTGGCCGCCGAGTCTTACCCGGCGCTGGCGGGTTATCTGGCAGGATTGTTCTTCGACGGCGATTTCGACTTGGAACCGGTCGGTGTCCCAGGCCGGGAGCGGCGTGCGTGCCGTGGGACCCGCGATGTTCCGGTTCGGGGCGGTGGCGGGGCTTTCCCAGCGCAGAAGTTCGAGCGTCTGTTCGGCAGCCCGGAGCGTTACCGTGAGGACGAAAGGCCCTGAGGCGGCGAAGCGGTCGTTGAGTATCCAGATGGCGGCCTCGAACAGCTCGCCTTCCGTCC
>OGJK01001521.1_pt1 | contig 20917 bp, 18 predicted proteins | sample 1571961 | NCBI WGS metagenome assembly OGJK01 (sample SAMEA2582120, study PRJEB24529) | metagenome | biome: Human gut stool | place: China | collected 2011 | reverse complement strand
AATTGCTTTAAATGTTCTTCCAGATGCAAACTTGACTGTTCAACATACGTTGCTTCTAATCTTTTGTCCAACATCTCATTTATTTCATAAGAATTAGCCTTTACTGTTTTTGTTCCTCTACGAAAAAATATACTCCCGGCTTCTGCCGAATTACTATCCTTTTCCCAAATATATGGTAAATTTATATCCTCTGAATAAATAAGGATTAGTTGAAAAAGCCTTCCTTTCAATTTACTATAACTTTCATTTGAAAAGTCAAAGTCTGCTATTTCAAATTTAATTGTTTCTGGTAAAAATTTTGCCATCTTACTATGTATTTTTTCTTTATCTTCTATTTTAGATAAACCAATACTCTCTAATGTTCCATCCTCATTTTCTTTTACTCCAAGTATTATTGCCCCTCCACCCGAGTTAGCAATTCCTAATAGTATTTCTGCTAATTTCTGTGCCTCAATCCATTGTACCTTAAAATCTAAATTATCCTGTTCTCCAAGACCATTATCTAAAATATCAATAAAGTTCTCTCTCGTTGGATTCTGAAGAACATCATAAACCATTTCTTTAATCTTTCCGCTATTAAAATTATCCATATATTTTCATCCTCCAATCGTGATGTTCTTTCGTCAAAAAGTATCCTTTCGCCAAAATGTATATTTCTTATTCCCAAAAGCATATCCCCTGTGGTAAACCTCCAGCTATATCATCACTCTACGGAAACAGAAACACACATCTATTTTATTACCAAAATGGCGAAATCCTTTGATTTATTGGGCTTTTCTCGACAGAAGGCAGACTGTTTCCACATGTTTCGTAAATGGAAACATGTCGCAAGGCTGGCACTCGACAGCCTGATACCCATGTCTTGTGAGATATTTTAAATCTCTCGCAAGAGTCTCCGGGTTGCATGACACGTAGACCACTTTTTTCGGTGCAAGTTTTACTACTGAAGATAAAAATGCCTCATCGCTTCCCGCTCTCGGTGGATCCATGAAAACAACATCCACTTTTTCGTTCTGCTCTGCCAGCTCTACCATAAATTTTCCGGCATCTGCATTGTAGAACTGTTCATTTTTGATATTGTTCCGTTTTGCATTGATGACCGCATCCTTCACAGCATCACGGTTTAACTCCACGCCGATCACTTCTTTTGCCTTGGACGCAGCGATCAGACCGATCGTTCCGGTTCCACAATATGCATCGATCACTCTCTCTTTTCCGGTCAGTCCCGCATATGTGATCGCTTTGTTATAAATGATCTCTGTCTGTACCGGATTCACCTGATAAAATGATTTTGGCGAAATACGGAAGGTACAGCCGCAGAGTGTGTCCTCAATATAGCCTTTTCCGTAAATAACGGTTTCCTTTTCTCCGAGAACCATGCTGGTCTGTTTATCATTTATGTTAACCACAACTGTAGTTATTTCTGGATGAAGTTTCCGCAATGCTTTCACAAAATTGTTTTTGGATGGAAGAATCGGAGAACCGAGCACCAGCACTACCATCACCTCGCCGCTGTGAAAACCACGGCGCACGAGAACGTGCCGGAGCAGACCGTATCCGGTGTCCTCATCATAAGTTTTTATTTTAAACGAATGTAAAAGTCCTCTGATATCACGGATGATAGCGCTTGAAAGCTCATCCTCGATTTCACAGGAATCAATGTTGATGACCTCATGGGTTCCGGCCTTGTATACACCGGAGATCACGCCGCCCGGTGCCGCTTTTGCATGTCCGTTTCCTGCGGTACGCCTGCCTCCGTTTGCATGTTTTCCCCTGCGCTCCACATCAAACACTGCGTGTACTTTATTTCTGTAATGATACGGATTTTCCATTCCGATGATCGGCAGGACTTTACAGTAATCCCCAATGTTTTTGCGCACATAGGTCTGTTTTTCCTGCAGCTGTTGTTCGTAGGACATTCCCTGATAATCACAGCCGCCACATTTTTTTGCATACGGACAGGCTGCTGCCGGTTTCTTTGTATCCTGCGGCGCTTTCTTTGTATCCTGCGTTTTCTGTGATTTCCATGCGTATTTTTTCTGCAATGCTCCCGCATTATCTATGATTTTTTTCTTTCCTTTTGTCTGCATGACTGCTCCTTTTATTTTGGCTTGTTACTTTTCATCTCTATGTGTTTATGCTATCATAGGAACCCGTAAGAATCAAAATATTTTTAGTGAGGTTATGAATATGAATTTTATTAAGAAAAACTGGAAAGGTGTGCTGTTATGCCTGATAATCGCGATTCCAAGCTGGATTTTAGGAAAAATTTTCCCAATTGTAGGTGGTCCTGTCTTTGCGATTCTCCTAGGAATGGTCATTACATTATTGGTCAGCGATAAATCTGCTCTACAGAGCGGCATCACATTTGTGTCCAAAAAGATCCTGCAATATGCTGTTATTTTACTTGGTTTTGGAATGAATCTCTCTGTCATCCTGCAGACAGGAAAACAATCGCTTCCAATCATTCTTGCAACGATCACAACATCCCTTGTTGTTGCCTGGGTATTACATAAAATCCTTCATGTTCCCGGAAAAATCTCCACACTCATCGGTGTAGGTTCCTCGATCTGCGGAGGCTCCGCAATTGCAGCTACTGCTCCTGTCATTGACGCTGATGATGAGGAAGTTGCACAATCAATTTCTGTCATTTTCTTTTTCAATATGCTTGCCGCTTTATTTTTTCCTATGCTTGGCACCGTTCTCGGTTTTTCCCAGACAAGCGGAGAAGCTTTCGGTATTTTTGCCGGAACTGCTGTGAATGACACCTCTTCCGTTACCGCTGCTGCCTCCACCTGGGATTCCATGTACAACCTTGGTTCGGCGACTTTGGATAAAGCTGTCACCGTAAAACTTACAAGAACACTGGCAATTATTCCAATCACGCTTGTCCTTGCTTTTCTTCGAACCAGAAGGGAACAAACGGATCATAATAAAGTGGATTTTAAAAAGATTTTTCCAATGTTCATTCTCTATTTTATCATTGCATCCATTATTACAACAATAGCAGTGAACTTCGGTGTTCCAGCAGCTGTTTTCAATCCGCTAAAAACTTTGAGCAAGTTTTTCATCGTTCTTGCCATGAGTGCAATTGGTCTGAATACCAATATTGTGAAATTAGTGAAAACAGGAGCCAAACCTTTGCTTCTTGGATTCAGCTGCTGGATCGGTATTACCTGTATGAGTTTGCTGATGCAACACGTATTAGGTCTGTGGTAAAATTACGGATCATTTTGATAGGAGGAAGCGGTTTTCGCTCCTTCTATTTTTGTATTCTGGCAAATAGAAGCGCTATCGCCATCAGAAAGCATCCCACAAACACAAAGCACCACTGGATTCCGATTTTCGTCAAAAATGCTGAGGCTGACAGCGTCAGAATCTCCACCAGATTCACGCCCATATTAAGCACAGACAGCGTTGCCGCACGCTGGCTGCCACACTCCGCTTCGTCCACAAACTGATTTTCCAGATCCATCAGCAGATATTCCGGAAGATTTAAAAGCAACGGCAATATCAGCATTAGAAGCAGTACGGCTGCCCTGAATTTTACCACTCCAAAAAGAAGAAATGCCACCCCTGCTGTGGCAGCTGTAACTGCGGGCAGTTTTCCCCTGCCGGACTTTCCGTTTTTTCCGTCAGACAATTTTCCTAAAATGGGTTCTGCCAGCATCTGTACAGCTGAATAGCTCAAAATGATCAATGACATCCATTCTACCGGCAAACCGCAGTTTTCAAGTTTTACCACATAAAAGAAGTTGATCAGAAGCCATGCGATACTGAAAATCGCCAGCGAAATCACAAACAGAAATGCTTTTTTGTTTTTAAATATCGCTAAAATCTGCACTTCCTTCCTGTCTGCAATTACCGCTTTACTGCTTTCACTTCTCAGGAAGAACGAGCATACAACCGCTATAATATCCATGACTACAGTTGTAATCAACAAACCTTCCATACCGCTTATTTTATAAATCCCGGCATACGCAACTGTACTGATGATAAAACCTGCTGTTCCGAAATTTCCTGCGTGTGCCGTTTTTGCAAGATATCCGTTTTCTCCATACAGAGCGTACAAATACGCGCTTCCCGTCCCGGAGGTAAAGCACGCCGCAATTCCCTCTACAACTGCCTCCACGACAAACAGTACAAGCGACCGGCTCACAAAGGCTGCGAGCAATAAACTTCTCGCACCAAGCAATAACACCTGCGCCAAAATCAGTGATTTCCGGTATCCAATTTTATCGGTTATAAATCCTGTTGGAATTTCCCCCAGAAAAATCACGCCAGACAATAATGCCTGAAGGAGGAAAAATACATGTTCCGACACACCAGCCTGCGTTCTTACCAGCAACGCAACCGGCGCAAAAAAGACAAGTCCATTCAAAAAACAGACTCCATCATAACTATCAACTTTTAATTTTTTCATGAGATATCTCCTTTTTTTCTAATTCGTAATCAGTTGACCGATCTTCTTTTTTGTAACCCAAAAAAAGATTACATCTGTCTGTAACCTGATTTAAAAACTGTGCCATCTTTGATTTCTGCCAGTTTTTCCATCATTGAATTAGAAAAATATCAATGTCTCATGTATCTGATAACCTCCGGAGTCTTACTTTTAAAATATACTGTTATTTAAAAACTGTATCAGTGAGAAATGTTCACTGACGTAATTTATACTAACATAACGTATTTCAAATTACAAGTTTCAGTGCCCCTCTCACTTATATACCACCTCTGGAGCTATAATAACAACTCTGCCATAACCAGACACATCAGGAAACAATTGTTTCTTTTCCAGATCCATTCCAAATAAAGGCTTTCGACCGTGCTCTTCTCACACTGCTTTAATATTTTTTCATCACTTTGCAGTGTTTTCAAATTCTCCTTCCAACCGGAAAAATCGGACCATTTTCCCGGAATCAAGTCTGTAAACCAGCTTAAATTTCGTTTGTATTCGTAATGAAGGATCTGACCGTCTAATCCATATCTGCTGATAAATTCTGCCGCAGTCCTGTTAATCGCTTTCGACTTGTCTGTATAGAGCAGACTGATTTTGTCATAGCAGATTTCCTGTTGATTATTTTCTGATGAGCCTGTCTGCTGGTTTCCGCTGCTTCCAGTTTGTGTTCCGGAAGCTGTCTCATCGTTTGCAGCGTTCTGACATAGCATTATATTTTGTGGTTCTTTTACGATACCGCGCACAGTAAGCTCTCTTCCGTTGTATAGGATCTGCTGTCCTTCCACCTCTGTTCCACCAAACAACTGCTCCGCTAAGGATGCACCTAGGATGCAGCCCTCTGTGTCGCTTTCCGGCAGATTTTTTCCCCACGGAAGGACGGAGTGGGAATCTCCACAGAGTAACAAAATATCCGCGTTGCTGCTCCGTTCATTTATCGTAGCACGAACTGTCTGATTTTTCTGCTCTGTCCACGCTGTGAATGTCTCTGCGGATGCCGTATCCTGCCGGATTGACGCTATTTCGCTCTGGGTAAACTTGTCTTCCCCAGACTGGATTGTGATGATATTGGAAAAATCCTCTGTTTTATTATGATAAACGCATGCAAATACCAAAAATACAGCTCCAAATAATCCAAAAGCCAGACTTGCGATCCTTTTTCTGTAACTTATTTTTTTCATTGTTCTGTCCTTACTCCGTCATCCGCACAACATCCCCGTTTCCAACCGTCCGATCAGAATCTGTGATGATCTGGCAGTCCGCACTCAGTGAGTTTCCGCTTACCGCTGCATAACTGCTGTTTTTATCTAAAATCTGCACTTCCGCCTTCCTCGCGATATACTGCTCTCCGAGCACTGTATTTTCCGTCTCTAAGAGTAACACATACGCTTTGTTATTTTCCTGCCAAACGGCTGTAACCGGCACAAGGTAATCATAGCTTTTCGATTTTCTTGTGGCAGTCATCTGTGCGCTCTCACCCGGCAAGAAACCATCCCCCTGCATAGCAATTGACACTTTTATGCTGCTTCCGTCTTTCGATGTTTCCAGGGAAACAATGCTGCAATCAGACGTTTCCTTACCGACACCGGTAATCGTTGCGTTATCTCCCACTGAGAGATATTCCCTGTTTTTGCTGTCCGTTGTCGTAGTAAAAAAAAGTCCACTCTGCTCATCGCTCATGACAACTGCCGCCGTGTCTGTTGTTTTCTGCCCGGTTTCCACACATACTTTTGTAATAATCCCGGAGGATGGTGCAGTTATCTCTCCGTTCTGCTGCTTTAGGGTTTTCAGCTTTTCTAACTGTTTCTGGAACTGCTCTAAAGAAATGGCGTTGATTTCCTGCGTGTGATCGATGTCTGCAGACAGACCTGCATCTTCTACCGCGCGCTCTGCGGCTTTCTTTGCATCCTCTGCAGTACTTGTATTGGATTCCAGCTGTTCCTGCTTCTCCTCTAATGCGACGCTGGCAGAGTCAAGTGCCGCCTGCTTTTCAGTAACTTTTGCCTGAATTGTGTCGTATGTGTTCTGCTTTTCCTGCACAGCTTCTTCTAACTGCTGGAGCTTCTGTGTTATGGTTGAATTTGTATCTTTCTTTTCTGCTTCGCCTGTCTGATCTGCGGTATCTTTACTTTGCTCTGCTGCAGCTGCATCCTTCACATTTTGCAGTTCCTCTTTGACTGCATTCAGCTCCTTCTCCGCCTGTGCGAGTGCATCCTTCGCACTGTTTAATTCCTTCTCTGCCTGACTTTTCGCATCCGCCGCTTTCTGCAATGCCTCATTTGCCTTCCCATCGGAAACTGTATTCTTCGCTATCGTTTCCTCATAATCTTCCTGTGCACGCTTTAACTCCAGCTGCTGCTTTGCGTCTGCCTGCGCTTTATTTTTCTTCAGGGAATCATTTTCAAGCTGAAGCTTTTTGATCTGGTTCTGCAGCTCATAAATCTGATCTTCCAGACTGTCCATATCAAGTGCAAAAAGAGTTTCTCCTTCCCCGATGCTTTCTCCCGTATGCACATTGACCTGTGCAACCAGAATTCCTTCCTCTGTGACAATCGCTTTCTCGCCGCCTGCCTCCACGGTTCCCGATGCCATAACCGTGTGCTCGATCTTTCCGGATGACGGAGCTGATGCCGTTACCTGTGGGACAGTGATGGATGCCACCACCCGCGATGCAATCGTGAAAACCAGCATGACCGCAAGTAAACCAGCCAGCCCTTTTAACCAGAAAATTCCCGATTTTCCGGTTACTGCTATTTCATTTTCAAAATTTTTGTTTTTTCTTATATTTTTCATATTCTCAATTACATTCTGCTCCTGCACTATTCCTTCGCTCCCGCCATCGCAATTCCCTGCTCCAGATAGTCCTGTCCTGCCAGAAAAACAAACATCGCTGGCAGGATCGTCACCAGTGATGCACAGAGTGAAAATCCTGCGTTCTGGCTCGTGATCTCCGGCAGAAAAAGTGACAACGGCCAGAGACTTTTTGTTTTCAAAAACGTCATCGGCTGCTCTAACATGCTAAAACAGTCCAAAAACGAAAATACCAGTGCCGACAGGATGCCCGGACTTCCAAGCGGTATGCCGATCCGCAAAAAAATCTGGAATTCTCCCGCCCCGTCCATACGTGCCGCCTCCATGACATTTTCCGGTATTCCACGGAAAAAGCGGTACATAATAAAGACGGAAAACGTTGCAAAAATTCCGGGCAAAACGACTGCCTGCGGTCTGTCCAGCATTCCCAGACGGTTTAACACCAGATACTGCGACAACATCGTGACCTGAAACGGCATCATCATCACGAGAATGAACAGCCGGTAAACTGTTTTTCTTCCGCGGAAAGAATACCGCGCCAGCCCCCACGCTGCCGGCATGCCAAAAAGCATCTGCCCTGCCAGAATTGCCCCCGTGTAAAAAATCGAGTTCCAGAACATCTGAAAATATTCTGGTGAATCGAAAAGAAGCTCCACAACATTCTGCAACGTCGGGTATTGTGGCAGAAGATGCCAAATAGCAAGCCCATCTCCCTTTCCGAGTGCAGGTGCGATGCACGTATAGATTTCATGGTTTCCCATAAAAGTGCCGACAAGCAGAAAAAGAACTGGAGCAAGGCACAAGCCTGCTGTCAGAATCAGAATGCATGTTATTATTATTCTCTTCATGAGATTCTTCTTTCTATATTTATATTGTACATCTTCCTTTTTATCTGCTGCCTCCTGTTCATTATCCTTCTCTCTCCCAGCTTCGCTCAAGTAACAGCACGAATATCGCAATCACAAACGCAAGCATTACAGATGCCGCCGCCATCTTATCCACCGAGAGCGTCTGGAACCAGTTGTTGAACACATGCTGCAACAGATAAATATTTTCCTGCGGATAGCTGCCTGCTGCCATGTAAACCTCCCGGAACGCTTTAAATGAATTTAAAACCGACAAAATGACAACGGTAAATGCCACCGGGCGGAGATTCGGAAGTGTGATATAGAAAAACGTTTTCCATTTTCCGGCTCCGTCCACCTCTGCCGCCTCATAAATCCCCTGTGGGATTGCGGAAAGCCCCGCCATCCAGAGCACAATATCGTATCCTAAATATTTCCAGACATAGCTGAATACGAGGATTCCAAATGCGGCATCGGTGTTCATCCAGTCTACCTCCTGCACCGACAAAACGTTTAAAATCTGCCCGATTCCGCTCATTCCTGACAGCGCATGGATCGCACTGTTCACAAATCCGTGGCTGTCAAAAAGAATCTTCCACAGTACGACCACACTTGCCGCCGGGATTGCCATCGGAAGCAGATACATACTTTTAAGTGCCGCTGCACTGCCCCGGTAAAACTGTTCCATCGTCACATCCCGGTGTTTTTTCTTTTTCTCTGCCAAAATCAAAACCTGCTGCAACAGCATTGCCAGGATCAGCGATAATAGCAACAGGCATGGAATACAGGTAACCACAAAACGCAGTGTATTTTTCGCTGCAAGATTAAACGCATCATTTTTTATCACCTGCACGTAGTTTCTGATCCCGACGAAACTACCATCCGCAGTCTGGAAAAAAGAGCGCCGCACCACATCTGCAAATGGAATCAGTCCAAACACCGATACTCCCAGAAATTCGGGCAACAGAAAATACCAGCCGGGATTTCGTTTTTTTCTGATTTTATGTCTTTTCATCCTCATGCCTTTCTCATAGCCTGCTGCAATCTCCCATTCTCTTCCTTTTTTACTGCTGCTCTGCAAGATACAGATTCACTTTCTTCGTAATCTCATTTACCGTTTCTTCGAGGTTCTGCTCTCCTTTTACATAGCTTGTTCCCTGTTCGATCACAAGATTCTGGATCGTACGGTCTGTGAGTGCTGACTGCTCCACTGCTTCCAGCTGCGCTAAAATCGCATCTGCTTCCTCCTGTGTCATGGAGCGGTATTCAATCGTATACATTTTGTCGCTTCCATCCCTGTTAAATGCCATGCTTGTTTCCGTCCGTCCCATCAATGCATTGATCTGATCTTTTAAAGCTGCCTCATTCACCGGAATTCCGTTGCTGGAAGCCCCTGCCTCTTTTCCGAGCAGTGTTTTCACAAACGCTTTCCCTGCATCCTCATTGCCTCCAGATACCACACCTGCCTGTAAAAATGGGACATAAGAAGAAGTTCCACCATTCGACAACACCCCATAAACCGCTCCGTCCGTCGTACCGGCGCTCAACATCAACTGGAAATCCTCGACATCTGCAATGGTTCCAAATTCCACTTTACATGTCTCTGCAAATAAATCCATGCTGTCTAATGTTCCATAACGGTATCCATCGCACATTCCGCTCTCAAAAAAATTGCCATAGGATTCAATATCGCTGTGATCATCCACATCATAAATACGTTTCACCTGTGTCAAATAATCGGAAACTTTCGTTTCATCCAGACTTCCGTCCTCTTTTACCCAGTTTTTGGAATCTACATTGTAAAAATCAAGCAGTAACTCTTCCGCCATCTTCTGCTGTACCACATAAGTCGTACTTTTGTCCTTTGCCAGGGTTTCGATGCGGTCTGCAAGTGCCTGCATGGACTTTCCTGCATCTACCGTCTGCTGATCTGACGTGATAAATGATACTAAGAAACGTGTCGGAATCGCATATATCTTTCCATCCTTTGTGCTGTCTTTCACAATGGAATCCACAAGTCCATCCGAAGCCTTTACCTCATCCACAACATCACTGATATCTGTTAAAATTCCTTTTTTCACATAGCTGTCCACCGGCATTCCATCTAAGATAAGCACATCCGGTCCATTTCCTGCCAGGATATCCGTGCTCAACGTCTTCAATGCGTCCTCTAACGTCACTCCATTATCATCCGTCATGCCAATGTCAAGGTTTACATAAATATCTGCATACTCCTGACGGAAAATATTGACCGCCTGACGCAGCGTATCGGAATCCTGCAATGCATAAATATTGAGTTCCTGATTCAGGTTGGCAGACGCGTCTGCATCGTAGGTGTAGCTGTAGAGCGCACCCTCCATTCCGTTATTTCCTGCCACAAAAAGATGCGTCTCATCCTGCATATACACTCCGTAAAAAATCGCACCGCTGTTGCTCAATGCAGTCTGCTCGCCCTGTACCAGCTCTTCCACAACTGCTCCACCTGTTGTATAGTGGAAAATTCCTTTATAATCTGCAAAAATAATACTGTTATCATTCTCCGCTTTTGCAAACGTCACCGGAAGTCCGGTATCGGAATTTCGATAAACGAGGTTATCATCTGAACAGATCTGCTCAGTCAATGCGGTCAGCTCGTCTGTCTCTTTTCCGGTTGCCGTGTCATAGCAGAGCACCTTGTCACTTGTGACGATATAGCAATTCGTTCCAACCACATCAAAATAAGGAATATAGGTATCCTCATCGATTTCAAATGTCACTGTTTTGCTTCCATCTGTACAGTCAATTCCATACAAACCTCCCTCTGTATCGCGCACGATCAGCTGTTTATTACTGTCAAATGCTGCAACTGATACAAAGGCATCTTCTGCTGGCATTTCAATGGAAAATGTATGTGTGCTTCCGTCCGCGTCCACAATTGTAGCCGGGCATAATCCGTTTTCTGTGTAATCAAGAAACGCAACTGTTCCATCCTTTGCGACTGCGACATTACTGTAAGAGATATCTTCAAGCGGTGTTGTCTCCCAGCTTCCGCCTCCATCACTGCTTTTTGCCACATAGATGCCATAATCTGCATCCTGCCCTACAATTTCAAGTGTTCCATCTGACAGTGCTTTGAACTGTAAAATGCTATTGATCTCTTCCGGAAGTGCTACTTTTGATTCAATAAATCTTCCTTTGCCGCCTCCTGCGCTGCCATCAGCATTCGTGCCACTGCTTTCTGTTCCATCTACGCCTCCGGCTGTATTTTTTCCGCATCCAGTGAGCATTCCTGCTATCAATGTCATCAGAAGAACTAAAACCATTGTGACAACTAGCATGCTTAGTTTTTGCCTGTTTTTTATCTTTGCATTTTTCATTTTGTTTTCATGACCTTTCTTTTTATTTTTCTTTTATAATTGCAGCTCCACAATCATCGCCAGAACAAGCAGCTGTTCCTCTGCTTTGGCATTCTACATGCAGCATTTTGCGTTTCTGGTTTTATCTTACAGAAGAAATCTTAGAAAAATCTTTAAATTTGGCTTTAATTGTTGTCTTTCATTTTATTTTTTGCATTGTATGTACGCTTTGCGTGTGTTATAATACATAAAATTATACGCAATGTGTGTATTTTGTGAATGATTGTTACTTCCTCCACAGGTGCTTGCTACGCTGAAATTGCAAATATTTTTGGATCAAAAACAAACGTCATATTATATCAGGAGGTTTTATGGATAGTAGAGAATATTTAATTGAATTGAGAACAAGTACCGGCATGACACGCAGAGAATTCTGCGAATATTTCGAGATTCCTTACCGGACACTTCAGGACTGGGAACTTGGAAACCGCAAAATGCCTGATTATCTGTTGCGACTTATGGCTTATAAGGCTAAGATGGAAAAACTTGCAGAGGAAAAAAATTGATATCTTGACAATATGTTGTTTACAACATACTATAATATTAACGGAAAGAGGAATACTATTGTACGAAATCATTTTTTATGATACGGCGGATGGTAAATGTCCTGTTCAGGATTTTTTAGACTCTCTGGAACCTAAATTCCTTGCAAAAACATTACGGACAATTGATTTATTAGAAACAAATGGTCCATTATTAAGAGAACCTTATTCTAAACCTCTTGAAAATGGAATATTTGAACTTCGTACCAAACATGGTTCTGATATTAACAGAGTATTTTATTTTTTTATTATAGGTCAAAAAATCATTCTGACAAATGGGATTATAAAAAAGACAGCCAAAACTCCTAAATCCGCTATTGATCTCGCCAAAAAATATAAAACCGATTATGAATGGAGGCACCGTAATGAGCAATTATAAAGATTACAAAAAGAAAGTCCTGCAAAATCCTGAAATCAAATCAGAATATGACGCTTTGCAACCGGAATATGATATTATTCAGGCAATGATTGATGCCCGATTACAACAAAACCTCACTCAAAAAGATTTATCTGCCAGAACCGGCATTACGCAGGCTGATATCAGCCGCATCGAAAATGGTACACGAAATCCAAGCTTAAGTATGGTCAAAAAACTTGCATGGGGACTTGGTATGCAATTAAAACTTGAATTTATACAGACTCCTGCTAAGTAATAATTTATCTGTTACATTTCAAAATAATCTACAATTTAAAGATTTTTCTAAGATTTCTATGCTATACTCATCCTTATAAATCTCAGGAGACATTATCATGCGTATTTTATTGATCGAAGATGATCTGAATTTTTGTGAAACCCTGCGTTTTCAATTAGAGCAGGAGGCTTATGAGGTGGATGTATGCCACGATGGAAGAGACGGTCTTGACCTCTTCTTACAGGACGCTCACGACATTGTCCTGCTCGACCGCATGCTCCCGACCATGAATGGTCTGCTTGTGTTGCAAAAAGCGAGACAGTCCGGAATTTTCACGCCTGTCATACTGATCACCGCCCTCGGCGAACTTTACGACCGGATTGAAGGGCTGGATGCCGGTGCAGACGATTACATTGTAAAACCATTCGCCTTCGAAGAACTGACCGCCCGCATCCGCTCCCTCGGCAGACGCAGCGGCAAATGGGAAGATGACAATTTACTTACCATCTGCGACATCAGTTATGACTGCAACGCGAGACTGCTAAGTGGACCTACTGGCTCCATCCGGCTCTCCGGCCGTGAGGGCAGATTGCTTGAAGTTCTTCTGCGAAGTTTTGAGTTCGTCATCCGCCGTGAAGTACTTCTTAGCCGTGTCTGGGGCGTGGATGCAGAAGTGGAGGATTGTAACCTTGACACTTACATCCATTACCTGCGCAAGCGGCTCTCCTACGTTGGAAGCACGCTTGCCTTAAAAACCATCCGCGGTGTCGGATATATGCTGGCTTCCTCCTGATCCCTGATTTTCCATATAAGATCATGAAGCTTCTGTATAGCTGCCGTTACTTTTCAATTATTTTATCCTTATTGCAATTTACAGATACCTTTTTTCACTATCTGCTTTATGTACATTATCAGGAGGTTTCTCATGTTTCCACACTTCACCTTTTCCGGCACAACCTATCAGGCTTTGCATCGCAAACTCACCTTATTTTGTACCTGCGTCACACAGATCATTCTCCTTGCCTTAAGTGCTCTGTGTGTTTTTGTTGCAAAAAAAAATATAAAGCAGGGAAACGAAACCGCTTTTCTCACAGAGACAAGTTCTGTCATTTCCCATTTGCAGGAGCAGGATGTCATCTCACACCAGTGGTTAAACCAGTTACAGGAAAACAGTTCTATCCAGATTTATCTTTATGAGAATGGGACTCCACTCTTTTATGACCAGTATCATCAGACAACTGCAGACGAGCAATTATGTGAAAATGCACTTCTCGCCGCAGAAGAGCTTACCGGGAACCCTCCTTTTTTCACGAAAAATAAAAGGCTTTCCTCGCATACGGAATATCAGTTCAACTCCGGCGATAACATTCCCTACATTGCATCCGTCGGCAGTATCCCAAAAGGCGGCAGCTACTTAAACTTTCTGATCCTGCGCTCGCTCGCCGAACAGTCTCACCAGATGCTGTCGTTAAGAATCATTGTGAGCATTGCAAATATTACCGCGTTTTTACTGTTGTTTCTCTTTTTCCACTTCTTCATCCGAAAAATGTTAGAACCAATCGAAACTGCACAGAAAAAACAGACACAATTCATTGCTTCCGCCTCCCACGAGCTGCGCACCCCATTAGCGGTTGTCCGCTCCGGCTTGGAATCCGTTGAAAAATGTTCAAATGAAGAGGAACGAAACCACTTTCTCCATCTGATGTCCGAGGAGACCGTCCACATGAAACGTCTGATCGACGATATGCTGCTGCTCGCAAATTCGGATGCTGACACGCTCACCATCAAACCGGAAGCCTGTCAGCCGGATTTGCTGCTCTTAGACACTTATGAAAAGTTCGAACCACTGGCAAAGAAAAACGGGCTTCACCTTATCCTCACTCTGCCGGAAGAAATTCTCCCGGACTGCTTCTGTGATATCCACCGCACAGAACAGATTTTTTCCATTATCGTGGATAATGCACTCTGTTACACACCATCCGGTGGAAAAGTGACACTCTCCTGCCATGCTGAAAATGAAATGCTTTGTTTTCTATTCGAAGATACCGGATGTGGAATTTCAGAGGAAAAGAAATCCCATATTTTCGAACGATTTTACCGCGCCGACGATGCCCATACCGACAGAGAACACTTTGGACTTGGACTCTGCATTGCGAAAGAGCTCACCGAAAAGCAAAATGGGAACATCCAGGTTGTGGATGCTCCCATTTCCGGCAGCTGCTTTATGGTACAATTGCCATGTGCACTTTAATTTTTATGTGATTTCTACGCTCTCCTGTCAGGTTATATTTTTCCTGTTATTCCACATTTTTCAGTGCCTGATCCATCGGAATACGCTTGATCCTTCTGAAATCCAATACCATGACAAGCAGATATCCGATCAGGATAAACAGGAACATTTTCACATAGCCCATCGTGCTTATGCGAAAAGCGTACCATCCACTGTAGGAAAAGAGCATGATCCTCCAGACAGCCTTCATGATGACGACACCTAAAATCACGCTGACAACATCGATCACCACAAGAACAATGGTTGTAGACAACAGATATAAGCTTGCAATCTCCCGGTTCTCATAGCCCAGGATTTTTGTCATGGAAATTGCATTTTCGTTCTTCTCGATGATCAGCTTCGTGAGCAGGTAAATCAATACTGCGGATAACAGGATGCACAGATACTGGAAGTAGGTCATATAAGAGCCCATGGAATGATCGAGCTGATCACACATTTTCGTAATGTCATGTTCTGTGATGACGGTTGCAATCTCATCCTCATCAATATCTGTGATCTCTGAATCCGAGAGATAGCCTGTGAATGCATCACTGTCCATGTCAAAGATTTCACAATACTGCTCATTGGACAGAAATACTGCCAGCGTCTGGCTGTGATCATAGATTCCTGCAACCTCAAACTCATACTGTTTGTTCTCATATTTTTCGTCAAGAACCACTGTTTCGCCCACGCTCAGGCTGTATTTATCTGCATAGGAAGCAGAAATATATGCCTCGTTTCCTTTCAGGGCAGACAGGTCACTGATTTTCACATACCGGCTGTCATCCTCGATTCCGTAGACAGAAATCTCCTCATCTAACGTATCGCTCTTGTGCTGCAGAGATGTCATATTGAATTTCTCTGCATCCTTATTATCCGTTATGATAATGTCTCCATCCTCATTCTCATAAGACTTTAACACATACTGGTAGTTCGTAAACATCATATCTGAAACATTGGACTTGTAATAGTCGAGCGTCTCCGGCATACCAACCGCCATTGCGAGCATAATGCCGATAAACCAGATCCCCACAAATAAAATCAGGTAATTCGTCACGTTCTGGAACATGATACGCAGGCGGAAACGGCTTAAAAAGCTCCATTTTGGCAGGCGCATCGCTTTTTTACGTTTTGTTTTTTTCAGATCATGGCGTAAAAACTGTAATGGTGTATGCCGCATCATTTTTATAATGACGACGAGATTGACCGCAAGCATTAAAACAACCGGAATGATTGTTGTCTTGAAAAAAGCATCCGGGTTCCAGACTGTCTGATAAGTTGGAAGACTGTAGCTGTTATAATACATGCCGACAACCACATTTTTAAATACGGTATAGCCGAGGATATTTCCAACGCACGCTGCGATAAGTGTCACGATCACCGGCATGGAAATATAATGTCTGACCAGTTCACCTCTCGTATAACCGGAAGCTCTCAGTGTTCCGATCGTAGAAGCCTCCTTCACGATCGTGTTGCTGATGGTCACTGCAAAAATAAATGCAATGATCACGATCAAAATATCCAGTAAAACACCACCCATAGCTTTGTCTGAACCCATATCATCCGTTGCAAAATTAATAGCCGGATTTGCATAGCGCGGCATATAGTCCTCTAACTCTTTGTCAGCACACACTACCTGTGTGAGCAGTGCTTTCATGAAATCATCGGATTTTGCTTTCTGTTCCACTTCATCTGCAGGAGTATCCACATAATTCCATGTGTAAGAATAATGAACAGTTTTATGTAAACTATTAAATCCTTCCTGTGTAACCATAGCCACATCGAATTTGATCGCATCAAACATCATATCCGTTGACTTCTCATGCAGTGTCGCATAATTGACATAGGCGATCAGTCCGACAACTTTGAACCTCTGCCCGCTGACAGAAATCTCATCTCCCACTTTGACGCCAACATTGTCTGCATGCATACGGTCAATTGCGATCTCATCCGCTTTTTCCGGAAATGCTCCGTCAAGCAGGCAGGCAAGATCCACGTTATCGTTTTTCGCATAAACGCGGATGGTTCCCTCTGCCTCGCCGTCGTTGTTGTAATCTTCCTCCTCATTTCGGAAAAAGTTCTCATAAACCTGTACCGGAACTTCTGTAAAATCAGGATCGTTTAACTCATATTTTTCTTCTGCGTCAGCATATTTATCATCAATTTCCTTTACGATTTCATCCCACGCCTTGTCGTAGGCTTCCGGGTAAGCCTTCTCATCAAGCTTTTCGTCCAGCTCTTTTTTTGCTTTGTCAAGATAATACTGTTTGACGTCCGCCTTCGTCCCTGTCTCGATAGCAGCGAGCAGCGTCTCATCTGCCTTTTTGTCCAGCTCAAAATGTCCATCCTCTAACTTATATTTTGTCACGCCTTCATTTGCTGCAACGAGCATACTCTCATTTGCAACATACATACCGGAAACAAAGCCGATCGTGAGGATCAGGAATAATGCCACCACAAGATATTTTTTCCAGTCACCGAGCAATTCACGCGGAATTCGTCTGATGAGTGGATTTTTGATTTTTTTCTTTTTCATAACTGCCACACTCCTTACCACTCAAGATCTGCTGCTGAAATCTTGTGTTCATTTCTCTCGTTGTGGCGCACGGCTCCATCACGAAGTTTGATGACATGATCTGCCATGTTTCTGATCGCTTCGTTGTGCGTTACCATGATGATCGTATTTCCATATTTTTTGTTTACATCTTCGATCAGTTTTAAAATCTCTTTGGAGGTGTTATAATCCAAAGCGCCGGTTGGTTCATCGCAGAGCAGGATATCCGGGTTTTTCACAATCGCACGACCGATGGAAACACGCTGCTGCTGTCCGCCGGACAACTGGTTCGGCAGCTTGTACCGGTGTTCGTAAAGTCCAAGTGTCTGTAACAGCTCATTGATATCCAGCGCATTGTCGGAAAGATACGCTCCGACCTCAATGTTTTCCTTCACGTTCAGATTGGCGATCAGATTGTACATCTGAAATACATAACCGAGATGTTTTCTGCGGTACTGGGTTAGTTTCTTCTCACTCATATCTTCGAGTTTATCGCCGTTGATCGAGATGTAACCGGAATCTGCACTGTCGATTCCTCCGATAATATTTAATAAAGTTGATTTTCCGGAACCGGACGGTCCAAGCAGAACGCAGAATTCTCCTTTTGCCACGGAAAAGTTCATTCCGCGCAATACTTCCTGACGTGTTTCTCCACTTCCAAAACCTTTTTTCAGGTCAACGATCTCCAAAAATTTTTTCTCTTCCTCTGACATAGTCTCCCCTTTTCAAAAAACATATTTGGCAACAGCCATTTTTGACATCTAGGTTAGTTGTAACTAATCTCCGAAAAATTATAGCACAGGATTTTGGGGATACAAGGGATAGATGTGGTTGTTGAGAAATTTTGTCAGTTAAATTAACTATTTGATTACATATTGACCTTTGATACTATTCGATATAATATATGTATATACAGTTAATACTATATAACAAAGACCGTCGCATGAGGTGCGTGTAGATATCGATTATGAAACTAAGCTTCATGATCAACAATATCTTTTTTAAAGGAGTGAACATTTATGAGCGATCAGGTTGCCATCAAAACATGGGGAAATAGTCAGGGAATACGTATTCCAAAGAATATTCTTGAAAAACTTGGACTCCATGTCTCAGATACTTTACAAATTGAAGTAATTGATGATTCGATTGTTTTGAAAAAAGAATTTAAACACAAAACATTTGAGGAACGCGTTGCTGAATACAATGGGGAAATTTCAATTTGTGATTATGATTGGGGAGAACCTGTCGGAAAGGAAATTTTATGATGAATTTTTCGCAGGGAGATATTATCAAAATTTCTAATTTAAAAGATGCAATGCTTGTTGTAAGTAAAAATGAATTTATTAAAAAAACAGGTGTTTTTCACGTCTGCCCACTTTTAGAGAATTATGCAGAAGGTCCTCTTCACATAAAAGTACGCGGTGTCAAAGACACCTCAGGAACTGCTATATGTGAGCAATTGAAGCTAATTGACCCTTCCGCCAGAAGCTGCAAACGTATCGACCGCGTCCCTTATCATATGATTATGAATGTTTCAGACGCAATACAGGGTATTTTTGAATATGACTAATAAAATTATCCCAAACCCAAAAGTGAGCCGGCGGCAAAGACGATACCCGTCTTGTCTCCGGCTCTTTTTATGTAACTACTTCGTTTTCCCCTCTCCCTCGAAATACTCCTTCACCAGCTTCACAACCACACCTGATAATAAGAATACTGCGATCAGGTTCGGGATTACCATAAGTCCGTTGAATGTCTCTGCGATGTTCCACATCAGTCCGAGGTTCATGGTCGCACCAACGATCGCCACCAACGCATATAAAATCATGAACGGCTTATTAGCCCACGTTCCAAATAAAAATTCAATACATCTTGTTCCGTAAAGTCCCCAGCCAATGATCGTGGAGAATGCAAAACAGCACATTGCAACCGCAGTAAAAATAGATACCCAGCCACCATATACGGAGGTGAATCCGCTGATGGTAAGCTCTGCACCTGCTGCCTCGCCATATCCAACCGGAACTCCGCTGCATAAAATGACCAGTGCGGTCAGTGTACAGATCACGATCGTGTCCACAAACACTTCGAAAATACCGAAAAATCCCTGTTTTACCGGTTTTCTCGTATCGGCACAGGCATGTGCGATCGAACCGGTTCCAAGTCCTGCCTCATTGGAAAAAATACCTCTGGAAACACCCTTTTTCATACTCACGAAAAAGCTTCCCACTGCTCCGCCTGTCACGGCTGCCGGGTTAAATGCACCCTCAAAAATAGAACCGAATACCGCTGGAATGGATCTGAAATTGATCAGTACAACACCAATCGCCAATAAAATATAAATGATCGCCATAAATGGCACCAGTTTCTCTGTCACCTGTCCAATTCTTTTAATTCCACCAATCAAAATTAATGCGATCAGTGCGGCTAAAACTATTCCGATGACCAGGTTTAAGGTCGGTGCGGATTCCTCGGAGAGCAGGTTAAAATTATAAAGTGCTGAGTCGATCGCCGTAGTGATCGTGTTGACCTGCGTTGCATTTCCGGTTCCGAATACGGTCAGAACTCCGAAAGCAGAAAACAGGTACGCAAGCCAAAGCCAGTGTTTTTTCAAACCGTTTTTGATGTAATACATCGGTCCGCCGACGAGTTCCCCGTTGGCATTTTTCTCGTGATAGAAAACAGCCAGTGTTACCTCGGCAAATTTCGTACACATGCCGAGCAGAGCCGAAACCCACAAGCAGAATACGGCACCGGGTCCGCCGATAGCGATAGCGCCGGCAACACCGGCAATATTACCGGTACCGACCGTGGCGGCAAGTGCTGTACAGACCGCCTGGAACGGTGTAATTGCGCCATCGGAAGCATCTCGTTTGCGGAACATTCTTCCGAGCGTTGTGCGGATCGCATACGGGAATTTTCGAATCTGGAGAAAACGGGTGCGCAGACTCAGGTAAAGACCGACACCGAAAATACAGATCATAGCCGGAACACCCCAGATAAAATTGTTCACGGCATTGTTGATGGTTTCAATCAGTTGGAGCATAGATACCTCTTTCTTTTTCATAAGCAGAAGCACTTTTTTGGAAGATCAGTGCTTTCATAAAGTAACACAATGCAAAAAGTATATCATCTCAGACGAGATTTGCAAGTTTTTTTCGAGAAAAAACGCGAACCCCCAAATTTTTTGCGATTCCGGAAAGATATATTTTCTCTAGCCTTATGGGTTTACCATGAGCCAGGCGGTTTTTTACGTTTTCTTCCAGTTTTTGTGAAGGAATGCAGCGAAATATGATAGAATAGAAAAAAACAGAAAAGAGGATTATTGCCATGTTTCAGGTAATTGATATGCACTGCGACACCATCCCGGCGCTGCAGTGGAAGGAAAAACAGGAGCATCTTGCGGATGCGGATCTTCA
>OGJK01001519.1_pt1 | contig 20930 bp, 15 predicted proteins | sample 1571961 | NCBI WGS metagenome assembly OGJK01 (sample SAMEA2582120, study PRJEB24529) | metagenome | biome: Human gut stool | place: China | collected 2011 | reverse complement strand
AACCGATTTGTGAAGCAGCTTTCCGGGCAGTCAAGAAAGCCGCCGAATTAATCGATATGACCAAACACAAGGGAGCTCATCCCCGCTTCGGAGCAACCGATGTATGTCCATTGGTGCCGGTTTCCAATATCACGATGGAAGAAACCGTGGAATACGCCCGGAAATTAGCCGAGCGTATCGGCAAAGAGCTGAATATCCCGGTATATTGTTACGAAAGTGCTGCTTTTGTTCCGGAACGGAGAAATTTAGCTACTTGCCGGGCCGGAGAATATGAAGCTTTGGGAGAACGTCTTTCCAGTGAACAGTGGCATCCGGATTTCGGTCCCCGTGAACTGAATAGCTGGACTGCCAAGACCGGAGCTACAGCAGTCGGTGCCCGTAATTTTCTGGTCGCTTATAATGTTAACCTGAATACCACCTCTACTCGCCGGGCCAACTCGATCGCTTTCGATGTACGCGAACGCGGAAGGGTGAAACGGGAAGGCAACCCGATCACCGGTAAAAAAGTATTGGATGAAAAAGGAAAGCCGGTGATGATTCCGGGGAGCCTGAAATCTGTAAAAGCGATCGGCTGGTTTATAGAAGAATATGGAATAGCTCAGATCTCTATGAACCTGACGGATATTTCCGTGACTTCCATGCATGAAGCCTTCGACGAAGTTTGCCGTAAGGCTGCCGACCGGGGCATTCGGGTTACCGGTTCCGAACTTGTCGGTGTACTTCCGTTAAAAGCGATGTTGGACGCCGGTCGGTATTTCCTGCGTAAACAACAACGTTCTACGGGGGTATCCGACAAAGAGCTGATCAAAATAGCCGTCAAATCATTGGGATTGGACGAATTATATCCTTTCGATCCGAAAAAGAAGATCATCGAATATATTCTCGAGGAAGAAGCTTCGAAAGGTAAGAAAAAACTGGTAGACATGACTTTAACCGATTTTGCCGACGAAACGGCTTCTGAATCTCCGGCTCCCGGTGGGGGGTCGATCTCTGCCTATATGGGGGCCTTGGGTGCCGCTCTCGGTTCGATGGTCGCCAACCTCTCCTCACACAAACGGGGATGGGACGACCGTTGGGAAGAATTTAGCGATTGGGCTGAAAAAGGAAAAGTATATCAGACTGAATTGATCAAACTGGTGGACGAAGACACCAATGCTTTCAATAAGATCATGGATGCTTTCAGTTTGCCTAAAAAATCCGAAGAAGAAAAAGCTGCCCGGCAGAAAGCTGTTCAGGATGCTACCCGCTATGCTACCGAAGTACCGTTCAAAACGATGAAACAATGTTACGAATGTATGTCTGTAGCCAAAGCTATGGCTGAAATAGGTAACCCGAATTCCGTAACGGATGCCGGCGTAGGTGCATTGGCAGCACGCGCCGGAGTCATGGGAGCATTTCTGAATGTAAAAATCAATGCAGCCGGATTGGAAGATAAGGAATTTGCAGCTCAAATCATACGCGAAGGTGAAGCTATCGTGGAAAAAGCCAATGAACTGGAAGCTGAAATTTTGAAGATTGTAAATTCAAAAATCTAAGTTCCCGATCTATTGCTATGTTATATAAAATCGTTTAGCCGGGCCACCGGTTAAACGATTTGCTTTTTTTATCACAGACTTTCTTACTTTCGATCGATTTTTCCGGATAGCAGGATAAAATATCGGGGGTTTTGCTTTATCTTTGCGTACGTATGACAAAGCAGAATTTAATAGTTAGAGAGATTTCAGGGATAACAAGGGTTTCAGAAATTAACCGTTGTGACTGTTGTCATTGGAAAAGGTACTTCTTTGGGGGGATATTGGTCGTTATCCTTACTGTTTTCCAGCAAGGAGCCGATCAGGAACCGATCTCTTTTGCCGGCCAGTATCCCGGAATCGAGACTGAATTTATTGCAGATTATACCCTGTATGGGGAGGACGACGAAAATTGTATCTGTCCATCCAGTTCGCGCAACCGGAAAAATCTATTACACTCTGTTGCTGAAAAATATCATTTTTCAACTTGCTTTTCTCCTGCGGGAGAAAGGAAAATAGTTTTTACACGTTTCTGCCCTATTCCCATATTGCGTTCTTTTTTATGCGTTTATAGAATTTGAAGTCAGCCAATGCAATCAAAAAGATTATTTACGAATGGAAGAATTAAAATATACTACACACAGCTAAAATGGAAACAAAACATTATTCCGGCTTGAACGATTCAGAAGTGCAGCAAAGCCGCAAACAATTTGGAGAAAATATCATCACTCCACCTCCACATACTCCTTTGTGGAAACTTTTCCTTGAGAAATTTAAAGATCCGATTATCCGTATATTGTTGGTAGCAGCCGTCTTGTCGCTGATTATTTCTATCATGCACAATGAATATGCAGAGACGATCGGTATTTTCTTCGCTATATTTCTGGCTACCGGAGTCGGTTTCTGGTTCGAAATGGATGCCAATAAAAAATTCGAATTATTGAACCAGGTCAATGATGATATACACATAAAGGTTCTTCGCAATGGAAACATACACGAAATACCTAAACGTGAAATTGTAGTCGGCGATATTGTCGTACTCGAGACCGGAGAAGAAATTCCCGCTGACGGAGAATTGATCGAAGCTATTTCTTTGCAAGTGAACGAATCTACCCTAACGGGCGAACCGGTCATCGATAAGACTACCGATCCTGCCGATTTCGATCCGGAGGCTACCTACCCTTCCAACAAAATCATGAGGGGTACCACTATAGTCAACGGGCATTGTGTCTACAAAGTAGAAAAAGTAGGTGACGCTACAGAATTCGGAAAAGTGGCCCAAAAATCTACAGAGATCAATCACGATAAAACTCCGCTCAGCAAACAACTGGAAGGCCTGGCCAAGTTTATCAGTATTATCGGTTTTACAGTTGCCGGGGTTACTTTTGTCGGATTACTTACAAAAGATATTATAGCCGGAATTTTCACTGCCGATACGATCTTCACTTTAGAAACGGCAGGAAGGATTTTGAAATATTTCATGGTTGCAGTCACTCTTATCGTTGTATCCGTCCCGGAAGGCTTACCGATGAGTGTTACACTAAGTCTTGCATTAAGCATGCGTAAAATGCTAAAGACGAACAATTTGGTACGTAAGATGCATGCCTGCGAAACGATGGGAGCCACAACCGTTATCTGTACAGATAAGACAGGAACCCTGACTCAAAATCAAATGCAGGTTTATCAAACCCGGTTTTACGGTTTGCCGGACCAAGAACTGCAACAGGATAATCGCCTTCAGGTATTGATCAAGGAAGGGATTTCCATCAATTCAACGGCCTATCTGGAATACGGTAACGATCAGATCAAGACCTTGGGAAATCCGACCGAAGCCGCTTTATTACTTTGGCTGCATCAGCAGAAGGTCAATTATATGGATTACCGGGATAATACTGAAATTTTGGAACAATTGACCTTTTCTACCGAACGGAAATACATGGCAACCCTGGTCCGCTCCGTGCTGGAGGGAAAGCTTATTCTCTATCTGAAGGGAGCTCCCGAAATTGTATTCGCCAAATGTAAACAGGTAGAAACCCCCGCAGGTTTAGTTCCTGCACAAGAATATCATGCTACTGTAGAAAAAGAATTGCTGGACTTTCAGAATCAGGCGATGCGTACATTGGGATTTGCCTATAAGCTAGTAGATTCTGCTTCAGAAGGCGAGATCGAAGCTATCGCTCAGGAAGATTTTATCTTTTTAGGAATTGCGGCGATTTCCGATCCGGTACGTCCGGATGTCCCCGCTGCAGTAGCCAAATGTTTGAATGCGGGAATCGATGTAAAGATTGTCACCGGAGATACTCCGGCAACCGCCCGGGAAATCGGACGGCAGATCGGTATTTGGAAATCCGAAGATTCGGAGGAACAGATTATCACCGGAGTCGACTTTGAAAAATTGCCGGACGAAGAAGCGGCGAAACGGGTTTTGAAACTCAAAATAATGTGTCGTGCCCGCCCTACCGACAAACAACGTCTGGTCGAACTGCTGAAACAATCGGGAGCAGTCGTAGCTGTAACCGGGGACGGTACAAACGATGCACCGGCATTGAATCATGCCGATGTGGGACTTTCCATGGGCTCCGGAACCTCGGTGGCTAAGGAAGCCAGTGATATTACTTTATTGGATGATTCGTTCAACAGTATTGCTACAGCCGTAATGTGGGGACGTTCGCTTTATCACAATATCCAACGTTTTATACTGTTTCAGCTGACGATCAACTTATCGGCTTTGCTGATTGTACTGATCGGTTCGATGTTCGGCCGGGAATTACCCTTGACTGTAACTCAAATGTTATGGGTGAACATGATCATTGATACATTCGCAGCAGCTGCCCTGGCTTCTCTCCCTCCCAACCCCAAAGTAATGAATGAAATGCCCCGCAAATCGACAGATTTTATCATCAGTCCCAAGATGCGGAATTACATCCTGGGGATAGGACTTTCGTTTACGGTATTGCTGCTCGGCCTGATGTATTGGTTTACCATAAACGACGGAGTCATGTCCCGACACGATCTGTCTGTATTTTTCACAACTTTTGTGATGCTACAGTTCTGGAATATGTTCAATGCGAAAGCTTTTCTTTCTCATGGCTCTGCATTCAAGAATTTAAAGGACAGTACCGGTTTCCTGATCGTTATGTTTATCATTCCCATCGGGCAGTATTTGATTGTACAATTCGGAGGAGAGGTATTCCGTACCGTTCCTTTAAGTTGGAAAGACTGGGGGATCATTGTCGGTTTGACTTCGCTGGTACTGTGGATCGGTGAAATCCTCAGATTGATGAAGAAACAATGAGTCATAAGTCCATTTTCTGGCAAAGCCAGAAAAAGATAAGGCTAACCTTCGGTTAACCGACGAGTGCCTTGCTGATTGGCGGAACCAGGTTCAGGATTGAAAGTCAGAACCGAAAATCCGCCAATCCGCCAGGACCTCAGTTCAAATGATTTATAAACTAAATCTTATCGTCCCGATCAAGTCTTCACTCCTTCGATAAGTCACTTTTCTCTTCCTGGGAATTCTCGCGGGATTTCGATAAGGTCTCTAAGAATTTGATCCTTTCCTTACAAAATTTTTTGATTACTTTCTCTGTTTTGCAGGTAAAAGTCAGACAGCGGGTCAACAGATCGGAGTTGACGGTATACGGATAGCTGAAGCGGGTTTTATAACTAAAAGATTGCAAGCGTCCGAATAAAGTCCATTCGGTCAATTGTCCGTCTCCATACCACAAGGCAGCAATTTCTTTCGTACAGTATCTGATTTTCAGGTAAGTCGTCACCAGATCTTCTCTCCCTTCGGCCAGAAAGCCATAATGTACCATATTTCCGGCCCGAAGAAATTGGACGACAGCCTGATACAAATAATAAGCGGCTAAACGGGGAATACCACCGTCGATATGTCGCTGTGCATCTTGCAGAAAAGCTCTTCCTAAGGCCAGACACTGATCGGAAAGGCCGACAATTTGCTGATAAGAACGGGTCGGTTTATAAGCGACAGACTCTTTTAAAATACAATTTTCACTCTCATACAACAAGATCCCCTCTTTTCTAATTGCATAGAAAAAATAACTTAAAGAAGTGCGATGATGAATAAATTCAGCTGTAAAAATATGAAGGGACAGATTCTTCTCCTTCCGGTTATCAAGCGGATAATGAGTCTTTAAATATCCGACCAACTCCCTAACCGTCAGCGTCGGTTTTTCCTCCATGATAACAAGCATTTCATACCCTTTCAAAGCGTTATGAAAGTCCATACCTGCATAATAACCGAACAAAATAACCATCTGAGGATGAATATACTCACAAATAAGATCTGTTAGCTTGTGGAGTTCTTCCATGTTCTGACAAGCTGGTACCATTGGAATTGTCTTCATAACCGTTAAGTTTTTAATTAGAGAAATTTTACAATTACCCCGTCAAATCTCTATATCATCCAAATCCGGAATATATACACATAAAAAATCGGCCCTTGAACTGATGGGGTGCCAATAATATTTTACAAAAAATTACCAGGTTTTTCACCTGCCCCATCAGCCAAGAACCGAATATTTAAAGCAGCAGGCAACCGAATGCCTGCTACGTTAATCAACAGTCCTAAGCTGCTTTGTAAAATATATTGGCATTACAAAGATAGGACAATTTTTCATTATATCCATATAAAATTGGAATAATTTTCATATTTATTTCACCAAGCTATCGTTTAACAGGTTAAAGATAAGTCTTTTTTATTTAAATCGCCATTATTTTTATTTATAATTTTGTATTTTCGGATAGTTTGTCCAATTTAAAACACATGTTTCTTATCTTATATCTTTATTTCTTATCTTTGTCAAATCAGTAATAGAAATATGAAAACCAGAAAAATCAGAACTGCTTTATATAATGTCCTTCCCGGAGAAAAAGCACATGCTCTCATGGCTCCTCGCCCGAAGTATATCGAAGGAATCGAAGGCGTACATCCCTGTCCTCCTGTCAATAGTGCCATCCTTGCCTTAATCGTTCCTTTTGAAAACGAATTGGCCCTTCCTCTCATCAAACGGGTAAACCGGGGAAAATATCATGGCGGACAAATTGCTTTTCCCGGTGGAAAGATGGAAAAAGAAGATGCCGATGCTTTACAGACAGCTTTACGGGAATGTCACGAAGAAATAGGAGTACCCGAAGAAAAAGTGTCTATCCTGGGAGTATTGAGCGATATCTATATTCCTTTGAGCAATTTCAATATTACTCCGATTGTCGGGACAACATTACAATTACCTGATTTTATCTTATCCCAGGATGAAGTGGAAAAAGTCATTTTAGTAAAATTAAGGGATCTTTTCGATGACCGGAATAAAACCACACACTCTTTTGTACGACACGATCATAAAATTATTGCACCGGGATATAAGATCGGAGAGAATTTTATTTGGGGAGCCACTGCAATGATTATTGCAGAATTAGAGCAATTAATGAAAACCAATACTTTCAATCATTTAGGAAAGCTGTAAGGCTATTTTAGCATTGCAATTGGGGCTGTAGCCGAATTGCAATGCCAGATTTATTTTTTCCGGCATACCAGATAAAGGGGATGATAGCTCAGCGGACAATACCCGTCTGTCAGGAAACGGATTTTGTAGTCTTCACAAAACTCGTGAAGACGTCCTTTGGTCCAGGCTGTCGGTAGACTGGTTGCATTCACTCCGGTTTTCTTTACATGCCGAAGAATATCCAGGGGATCGGAAAATTTTAGCGTATGTATCTGCTCTTCGGTATACAATATATCGTATTCTGAAGACAACCAGGCACTTAATTCCCCTATAGAACGATATTCCAGTCCTTGTCCGGTTACAGCTTTCAATTCTTTAAAATTATTCTTCCCGAAAGTACTGAAAATCAACCATCCGTTTGTATTAAGATGAGCTGCTAATTTAGCAAAAGTAGCCCGGGGATGAGCCAGCCATTGAAAAGTCGAAGCAGAAACGATCAAATCGAATTTCCCGGTCAAAGGTATTTGTTCGATATCCCCGTTCAGCCCGTGTGAGACAGGCAACTGGCATCTGTCTATCGTTTTCCGGCACATCTGCTCGACCAAATCATTCACCCAAAATTGCTGATCCTCCCAAAGCCGGTTGATTTTTTCGGATAAGAGTCCGGTGCCACACCCGATTTCCAAGGTCCGGGAAGAATAAGGTACATATTCCTGTAATAATTCTACCAGGCGCTGTACAATCCATTTCTGAACGGTTGCATTATCTTCATAGCTATCGACGCTCCGTCGGAAACGGCATTCTATTTCAGTCTTATCGATCATACTTTGCTATTTTTCTAAAATTTCTCTCCAACTCCGAAACCGATAAAACGGATAATGTCCGCCGGGTAAAGAAACGGCAGGAATCCCTTCTTTCTTACACCAGTTCAATTGATTCTGTGCAGGAAATACCGAGTCTTTTTCCGAAATGTAACTTTTATCCCAATTCAGTTTTCCTTTTACACCAGAGCATAACTCCCGTATACGACACAACTCTTCGCATACTTCTTCGATTCCACGATTCGGTTTTTGTCCGCTGAATTTCCGGCATTCGTCAGCCCCATCGAGCATCCTCAGAAAGAACTTTTCCCGTCCTCTCTCATTCATTCCTTTTTCTGTAAGCTCATAAATTTTGACCGGAATTCCATATTCATCGTCGACCGGACGTGTAGTTCCATTCAATGCGACACATCGCTCCGGTTTCATTTCAAGCCTGGAGATTACCCGATCTGCGGCCCACACTCCCATCGACCAGGCGACCACATAAATGCAGCGGTAATACCCTAAATCCGGAAAAGCAAAATCTAACGAACGGTAATCATAACACATCAGCACATCATCTTCCATTTGCAGATGAGATACACCGGCAGCATCCATTCCCCAACCATGGAAGAAAACGATCACCCGATCGGAACCTTTTTGGTTCAACCACTCTATTCGCATACCAGACACTCCAAAAATTCAAATAAACAGCCGTAGTCTTCAATTGGAATAGAAGCATTCAGGGAGAAACGGATACGGGCTTCATTTTTGGGTACGGTCGGATACCGCACCGGCAAAACAAAAAATCCGTTATCCCGAAGTAATTCCGACATTTCTATACTACTCTCATTAGAACCACATACCATAGGTACGATATGAGAGTCGCCCCGGGTTTCGAATCCTTTTTCGACCAATACCTGCCGTAACTTCGAAGCAATTTCGGCCAATTTGATCCGAAGATCGTAAAAATCGGGCATCCGGTTGAGAATAAACCGCGTCCACGCCACATTTACAGGAGGCAAAGCCGTTGTAAAAATCAGGCTTCTTTGCGTATTGATCAAATAATCGCGAAATACTTGTTCACACACGACAAAAGCTCCCATCGAAGCAAAAGCTTTTCCAAAAGTACCGACGATAAAATCGATATCTTCCATACAAGCTTGTTCTTCACAACAACCTAACCCATTCGTCCCCCTTACTCCTACGGCATGTGCCTCGTCTACATACAAAAAGGCGTCGAATTCCTTCTTTATTTCACACAATTGTTGTAAATCCGACGTATCTCCATCCATACTAAAAATGGACTCCGTAACGATGAATACATTATCATATTCCTCCCGGTGCTGGGTCAGTATACTTCGCAAATGTTCGTAATCCAAATGTTTGTATCTGATCATCTGAGCCTCACTCAACCGCAATCCGTCGATAATACTGGCATGCACCAATTTATCTGCAACGATCAGATCCCGCTTATTGGTTAAAGCAGGCAAAATTCCGATATTGGCATGATAACCCGAATTGAATACCAAGGCTGCCTCTTTATCGTAAAGATCGGCTAAATCGTCCTCGAGCATTTTGTAATAAGGATGATTTCCGGATAATAATCTGGAAGATACAGCACTGTATGGTAAAGCCATAACATCTGTCTCTTCACGGAATTCTTCAATCAGGCGTGGATTAGACGATAAGCCCAGATAATCGTTCGAAGACAGATTCAGCATCTCACGTCCGTCGTCGTGGATCAGAAAACCGTTGTGTTCGATTTCCCTCAGGATCCGGTAATTACCGGATTCTTTTATGGTTTCTAATTTGTGATAATAACGCTCTTTATTCATTTTGTATGCTTTTAACCGATTATTGAGCGATCACTTTCAATAAACCTTGAGTCAAACGGCTCAGTTCTTCGGGCCGGATGATGAATGGCGGCATAATGTATACCAGTTTACCGAACGGTCTCACCCATATACCTTCTTCAACGAACTTGGCTTGAAGGACAGCCATATTCACCGGTTCTTTCATTTCGATTACCCCGATGGCCCCCAATCCCCGGACATCCGCCACATTCGGAAATAATGCAGCAGGCTGCAATTCCTGTTTCAATTGGCGTTCGATAGCCCCTACCGTCTTTTCCAGATCATACTTCTGAATCAATCCGACCGAAGCATTGGCGACAGCACAAGCCAGGGGATTTCCCATAAAGGTGGGCCCGTGCATAAATACAAAAGGATCCCGGGAGCAGATCCGAGTCGCTACCCGTTCGGTAGCCATCGTTGCGGCAAAGCTCATGTAACCTCCGGTAATCGCTTTTCCGATACACATAATATCCGGAGAAATCCCCGCATGTTCAACCGCCCATAACTTCCCGGTACGTCCGAATCCTGTTGCTATTTCATCACAGATCAACAACACTTCGTACCGATCACACAATTCCCTGACCTGTTTCAGGTAATCTGCTGAATAAAACCACATTCCACCTGCTCCCTGAACAATAGGTTCAAGAATAACAGCAGCTATACCGGCATGATGTTCTTCCAGGCAGTCTTTCAGTTCCCGGATATCTTCCTCCCGGCAAGGAGCTCCGAAACGACATTCCGGACGATGAATAAAATACTGTATAGGGAGGGTACCATGAAAAATACCGTGCATACCCGTTACCGGATCACATACAGACATGGCATTCCAGGTATCGCCGTGATATCCTTTGGTGATAGTCAGAAAATGTCTTTTTTCTGTGCGTTCAGCTGCATACCAGTATTGTAAAGCCATCTTCATAGCCACCTCTACAGATACCGATCCCGAATCACAAAAGAAAATTTTATCCAATCCCCCGGGAGCAATAGAAAGAAGCCGTTCTGCCAGTTCAACGGCAGGCCGATGGGTAAATCCCCCGAACATCACATGGGACATTTCTTTCATTTGTTTTTCAAGTTCTTTAATAAGGCGGCATTCAATACCGGATGATTATAACCGTGTACTTCACACCACCAGGAAGACATACCGTCGATCAATCTGCGTCCGTCTTCGAGTTCGATATATACCCCTTCCGCCCTCTTTACAGGATATACCGGCAGCGGATCTATCGTCGAAGTATAGGGATGCCAGATGTGCTCCCTGTCGTATTGAAGTAATTCTGCTGTATTCATATTTTTAGATTTTTAGATTTTCCTTCTGTTTCGAAACCCAGCGCCTTCACCTTTTCCATATCTTCTTTTACTTTCGATCCCAAAGTGGTCAATAAATCACCTACTATCGCAGCATTTATCCCGGCCTGGATCGCCTCTGTCTCTAAATGGGATATCAGCATTCTCCCTCCGGCAAAACGCAGGTAGGCATCGGGCTGAATAAAACGAAAGAGCGCAATGGTAGTCAGGATCTCTTCATCTTCCAACCGAGCTGTACCTTCGAGAGGAGTACCGGGGATCGGATTCAGAATATTTATCGGAATAGATTTTATTCCCAATTCCCTTAACATCAAGGCCAGATCGATCCGATCCTCCATGCTCTCTCCCATTCCGATAATTCCTCCGGAGCACACTTCCATACCGATTTCCTGAGCTGCACGGATAGTCTCTATTTTATCGGCAGGGGTATGCGAGGTACATAAGGTACCGAAGTAATCGGCCGAAGATTCCAGATTACAATGATAACGTGTAATACCGGCATCCATCAATTTTTGTAACTGCGCCTTTTTCAGTAATCCCATGGAAGCACACAATTGAAGGTCCGACTGGGATTTGATTTTAACGGCAAAAGTACAGATCCGGTCTATATTTTTATCGGACAAGGCCCTACCGCTGGTCACAAACGAAAATTTATCCACTCCATAATCGGCATTCGAACGGGCTAAATCGAGACAAGTCTTCTCATCTACCAGTTCGTACTCTTCTATATTCGTTTTAAACAAAGCCGATTGGGCACACCATTTACAATTCTCCGAACATCTTCCGGAACGGGCATTTATAATCGAGCAAGTATCGAACCGACGGCCCACCCGTTTATCTCTGATTTCGCCTGCGGCCCGGTATAAAGCTTGCTTATCCACCGCATTACTCAATAAGATCGCCTCTTCGCGGGTGATCTGTCCACCGTTCAACACTTTTTCTTTTAATTGTGTAATCATACTTCTCTTTATTCAAAATAAAAAGGGCATGCTTACAGCACACCCTTTCCTTATTTACTTTAACATCACTTTCAGACCGGGGCATACTTCTCCCTCATGTAAACAGCCCCCTTCCATTTCCCGTTTCAATTGTTCCGCTATTTCTCCCTCATTTTCCTCCCAGGCTAAAACCCCACTTACAATTAAGCCTTTCCGGGCAGATTTGAGCATAGCACACAAACAAATATGCAAAGCTAATCCTGCAATCTGTACTTGCCGGCCCAAAGCGGCAAAAACAGCATATCCTTTCCCGCTCCACTGGGAAAAGTAAAGTACGGCTTCCGGTATACAGGTATTTATTTTCATATTCGGCCGCAAGGTAATCAAAATTCGGGATACCACACCCAATTTATGGGTAATAATTGTAACTTCGCACCCGAAAATAAGAATAAACAGTTATGAAAAAGGCCATTGTTTTATTATCCGGCGGGCTGGATTCTTCAACAGCTCTTTATCTGGCCAAAAGCCAGGGATTCGATGAGATTTATGCCATCACTTTCGAATACGGTCAGAAACACGACAAAGAATTAAAAAGTGCTATAGCCATTGCAAAAGCAGCCGGCGTAAAAGAACATAAAATAGTTAATTTACTTTTGAACCAATGGAGCGGATGCGCACTTACCGATCCGGACATGGAGGTAGAAGACGGCCATATCGAACGCCAGGATATTCCTTCCACTTACGTACCTGCCCGGAATATGGTATTTCTGTCGGTAGCCGCTTCGTGGGCCGATGCATTAGATATCACGGACATCTTTATCGGAGTGAGTGAAGTCGACTATTCCGGTTATGTCGATTGCCGGGAAGAATTTATAAAAGCGATGGAAAACGCGATCAACCTGGGAACCGTATTGGGAGCCGAAAAGAAACAGAGAATTACCATCCACGCTCCTTTCATGCATCTAACCAAAGCCGAAGAGGTCAAATTAGGCGTCAGTCTGGGGGTCGATTTCGGACTGACCTGGACCTGTTACCGGGGAGGTGAACATCCGTGTGGCGTTTGTGACAGTTGTTTATTGAGAGCCAAGGCTTTTGCCGAAGCAAACGAAATAGATCCTTTAGTATGCTGATTAGAAAACAATTCAAATTCGAAGGGGCGCATATTGTCCGTAATTGTTCCTCTCAACGGTGCCGGGAAAATATTCACGGACATTCCTATATCGTCGAAGTTTTTATCACCTCGGACAAACTCGACGACGGTTATATGGTTATGGATTTCTGCCGTTTGGATAAAGTGAAAGAATTTATCGAAAGTTTCGATCACTCTTACTCCCTGTGGCAAAATGAATCGCCCGATTTAAAAACATTCGTATACCGTTATAACCGGAGAGTTGCAGAAATCCCGGTCTCTCCTTCTGCCGAAGGTTATGCCTTACTGTTTACCTATGTCATCGACAAAATCCTCCGGCATACGGAACGTGTCAACGGGGAAGGAAATATTCAGCTTCATGCTGTCCGGGTACATGAAACGGCTACAGGTTATGCCGAAGCTTTTCAGGAAGATTTAAAACTGGCCAGATTCCAACTGAAAGACATCCATTTCTCCGAAGGGATCGTTGCAGAGTGGAAATCTACCGACTGGTGGGATAAACTGTTAGAGGCGTAAATATGCGATTAGCCAAAGACGGAATCTTTCCGATCGTTAAAGATAAAGACGGACATTTGCTCCCGGATTTGCCGGCATCCGGTTTTCAGTTTGCAGGTACCGTTCAGGGAGAAGGAAAATTGTGCGGTATCCCTTCTCTATTTGTCAGATTGGCCGGATGTAATCTGCAATGTCACTGGCAAACCTCCGACGGTCTGTCGTCACCTTGTGACTCTGCTTATGCTGCATATCAATTAAAAGATACCCGGCAAGTATCTGTGGAAGCCATTTATACAACCCTCTTGCAAAATGCCGGTCCCATCCGGCATATCGTCCTTACCGGTGGTGAACCTTTACTTCAGGTAAAGGAATTAAAAGCCTTATGTCAAAAGTTAAAGTCCGACTATCGATTCCATTTGACTTTAGAAACCAATGCCACCTTATTCGATCCTGAATTGGCCCGATACATCGATTTATTCAGTTTATCTCCCAAGCTAAGCAGTTCCTATACCGGAGCGAGTCCGCTTTCCATTCAACGGTTGAATCCGGAATGCATACAGCAATATATATCCTCTGCCCGGCAATACCAGAAAGATTTCCAATTGAAATTCGTATATGCTTGCGATGAAGATATAGACGAAATCCAGCAACTTTTATCTGTTCTTCAAGCCTGGAAAAATGACGACATCCTGTTAATGCCTTTAGGAGGGACACCGGAAATCATGCGAAGAAATATGCGAAAAACTTTAGAGTATTGCATTCGGAACGGTTGGCGATATTGTGACAGATTGCATATCTCGTTATTCGGGGATAAGGCAGGAGTATGATTAATGACGTAAAGCCAGTAGTGTCGGAGTTTTATAATAAATTTCACCTGCATCCAAAAGTTTGCGGATACAAGCCGTCGCTTGCTGTCGGGAACCCGCCGATTCATAGATCAGTTCCCTGATCTCATAATCTTTTTGTTTCAGCAGCTCAAGGATCTTCTCCTCGGTTTTCCGGTTGGTATTTCCCGGTCGTTTCTTCTGTTCGAGACAAAGGTCACAAATACCGCAAACCTCTTTTTCCCGTTGTCCGAAATAAGCCATCAAATACAATTGACGACAGGAATCGGTTAATTCGATGTATCCGGCCATATGCCCGACTTTTACAGCATAAGCTTGTTTCCTGTCCTCATAGGCCTCGGGACCGATATGCAGGTAATGAGCCGGAACCCGGGGCTGGTGATAAACGATATAAGGCCGGTCATTACCGGGAATATAACCGATGATCCTGCGACGGGCTAATAACAACAGACTTTCATAGACCTGTTGTCTTTTCACCCCTAACTTCCCGGCCAGTATTTCTTCATCGATATAAGCATATTGCACAAAAATCCCCGGATAATTCCGAAGTATATATTCCACCAATCGTTCCAATAAAAGGTCCCCCAACTCTATTTTATACAATTGATCTCTCAAAACCAGGAAACTGATACGCGAACGGGCATGTACTTCGGTGGTACATTCCAAATAACCGGCTACCTGCAATACTTTTATCGCCGACAAGGTAGTGGTCAGCTCCAGCTTATAAGTCTTCACAAAATGTTCAGGATCGAACTCAAAAGCCAGTCCATGCCCTAACCCTTCCTCCAATCCGAAAAAATCCCCCAACAGGCGATACACCTGACGGATATAATTTTTATCGGGAAATCCCTGAGTGACTCTTTTTTTCAGGGCTGTCAAAGCAGCTTCGTTGTATAACAATACCGCATAAGCCTTCTTACCGTCCCGTCCTGCTCTCCCGGCTTCCTGGAAATAGGCCTCGGGACTATCCGGAATATCGAAATGAACGACAATCCGAACATCCGGTTTGTCGATTCCCATACCGAAAGCATTCGTTGCGACAATCACCGGGACTTCACCTTTTTTCCACGCCTCCTGTTTTTGTTCTCTTTGAAAAGAAGTCAGTCCGGCATGATAAAAATCAGCTTCTATTCCCTTCGCTTTCAAAAAACGGGCCAACTCTTCCGCTCCCGCTCTTTTGCGCACATACACGATTGCGCTGGCTTTCAGACTGGATAAAATATGCAATAATTCTCCCAACTTATCGTTCGCTTTCCGGACTACATAAGCGATATTATCCCTCCGGAAACTTTTCGATAAAACATGGGGAATCTCAAATTTTAACTGTTGCTGGATATCTTCGGCTACCCGGGGAGTAGCGGTAGCTGTCAATGCCAATACCGGAATCTGCCGGAAATTCTCCCGGATTTCAGCGATCCGCAGATATGAAGGCCGGAAATCATAGCCCCATTGCGAAATACAATGGGCTTCGTCGACTGCCAGCATGGACAAATGCATTTGTTTCAGACGTGCGCGAAACTGTTCCGAAGCTAATCGTTCGGGAGAAACATACAGGAATTTGATTTTTCCGGCAATCGCTTTATTCAGGGTCGATTCTATCTGTTCTTTCCCCATACCGGTATAAATCGCCTCCGCCACAATTCCCCGCTTTTGCAATTCTTCAACCTGATCTTTCATTAAAGCGATCAAGGGCGTCACCACCAGGCATATCCCCTCCAACACCAAGGCAGGTACCTGGTAGGTAATCGACTTTCCTCCACCGGTCGGCATCAAAGCCAGCGTATCCTTCCCCTCCAATACCGAGAGAATAATCTCCTCCTGCAGACTACGGAATTCATCGTATCCCCAGTATTGTTTCAATATTTCGCGAATCCTGTTATGCATCTCTCTTCTTTCGGACAAAGATAGGGAAAATTGAAAATTATTTACTACTTTCGCCCGTGTCTTAAAACAAGAAGCTAAAAATGAGATTCACCCTATTGTTTATGCTGGTCCTGATCATTTGTTCCTGTGAGCCCCAAAGAACGCAGGAGCCACCTGTGGCACAAGTGTTCGAGAGTACCTTATCCCGCTCCGAGATCATCGATTTTATTCCGAACGGCACCTCCAGTGAAGATAGTCTGCTCATGGCTCAGAACTATATCCGCAATTGGGTGACGCAAAAATTACTTTTACATAAAGCGATCGAGAACCTATCCAACGAAGAAATGAATATACAAAAACAGGTTGAAGATTACCGCACTTCTTTGTTGATTTACCAATACAAACAAAAACTGATCGCCCAACGCCTTATGGACGAGATCAGCGAAGAAGACATCGAAACCTATTATAATAAAAACGAAAAAAACTTTATTCTGCCCACTCCGATCATTAAAGCGGTATTCTTTATTCTTCCTAAAAATGCACCTAATTTAAAAGAAGTGAAGAAATGGTTCAAATCGGATAAAGCAAACGATCAGGAAAGTCTGGAAGATTATTGCCTGACCCATGCTAAAAAATACGATAAATTCAACAACAAATGGATTGAAGTGAAATATATATTAAATCTGATTCCCGGAGATTTCAACACATTAGAAAAAGAAATTCTGGTAGTTAAAAATATCGAAAAAGAAGATGACGACAACTACTATTTTCTAAAAATCAATGAGATGCGTCATGAACAAACGTTAGCTCCCTTAGATTATGTCAGAGATGAAATTACCCTTATTCTGAAAAATAAGAAGAAACTTCAATTCGAAAACGACCTGGAAAAACAGATCAATGAAGAAGGAGTTCGTAAAAAGTATGTAAAAATTTACTAAACTTTCTACTGTTCTTCGCTGTTTTGAATAAAAATAGTAGTTTAGAGGTCTCAAATTTTGACTATATAATAACAAATTAATACACATGAAAAAGGTTTTATTATTACTTGTTTTATCTTTCTCTTTCAGCTTTATTTTTGCACAAAAAAATGTTATAGATAAAATAGTCGCTATTGTAGGAGATGAAATAATTTTGCAATCCGATATTGAAAATGCCTTTTTACAACAACAGGGCCAGGGGATCATCTCCTCGTCACCTGATTATAAAGCAGAAATTCTGGAACAACAATTGGTACAGAAACTACTTATGGCCCAAGCTCAAATAGATAGTATCATCGTATCGGACGAAGAAGTTGAAAATGCCGTTTCCAGTCAGATCGAATTTTTTATCAGTAATATCGGTTCTCAGGAACGTCTGGAGAAATATTTCGGTAAATCCATCCAGGAAATCAAAGACGACATGAGAAATCCGATTAAGGAGCAATTGATTACGGAGCAAATGCAGCAAAAGATCGTTGAAAAAATACGTATTACTCCTTCGGAAGTAAGAAGTTATTTCAAAAAGATCCCCAAAGACAGCCTTCCGGATATGCCCGACCGTTACGAATTACAACAGATCGTTTTAAAACCGGATGTCAGTGAAGCCGAGAAAGAACGGATACGGGAACAATTGCGCTCTTTCCGGGACCAGATCCTGAAAGGGGAAAAGACGTTCAATACTTTAGCCGTATTGTATTCAGAAGATGCTTCTGCTCCCCGTGGCGGAGAACTGGGTTATAAATCCAAGAAAGAACTGGATCCGGCTTTTGCAGAAGCAGCTTTCAGCTTAAAACCCGGAAAAATTTCTAAAATCATAGAATCGGAATACGGTTTCCATATTATTCAGCTGATCGACCGTCAGGGAGAAAAAATCAATGTCCGTCACATTATCCTTCAACCGAAGGTTTCCGATACGGAAAAACAGGAAGCTTTAAATCGTCTGGATACCATCCGGCAATACATCACCGATGGGAAAATGACTTTCGAAGAAGCTGCCTATTATTTCTCTACCGATAAGAAAACCCGGAACAACGGTGGGTTGTTCGCCGATCCCCAGACTTCGGAAGCCCGCATTGCCCGTCCTGATATTCCCGGCGATATGGCTCGAGAAGTAAATAAAATGAAACCCGGCGAAATCTCTCAGCCGTTCATCAGTCATACCAACGGCCAAGAAGAATACAAGATCGTGAAGATTAAAGAATTTTATCCCCGTCATAAAGCGAATTTGGATGATGACTGGCAAAATTTCGAATTGATGCTGAAACGGGAAAAACAAATGGAGAAATTGGAAAAATGGATCAAAGAAAAACAAGCGGATACCTATATTCATATCGATGAAAGTTTTAAAGATACCAAATTCCGGTACGACGGATGGATTAAATAAACAGAAACAGGGATTGAAAGTCGTGCTAAAAGCAAATGATCATGGAAGATTTGGTAAAAAGGATCGATCAGTTGAAGATTAAATATGAAACATTAAAAAAAGAGATCGCCCGCAAAATTGTCGGTCAGGAAGAAATCATCGATAAAATACTGGTAGCTATTTTCAGTAACGGACATTGCCTGCTCATCGGTGTCCCCGGTTTGGCCAAGACCTTGATGGTAACCGCTATATCCGAAACCTTAGACTTAAAATACAAGCGGATACAGTTTACGCCGGATTTAATGCCTTCCGATATTATCGGTACTGAAATCTTAGACAATCAGAAGGAATTCAGATTTATCGAGGGGCCTCTATTTGCCAATATTATCCTGGCTGACGAGATCAACCGTACTCCTCCCAAGACACAGAGTGCTTTACTGGGGGCGATGCAAGAGCAAGAAATCACTGCGGCCGGTACAACCCGGAAATTGGAACAGCCTTTTTTTGTGCTGGCTACTCAGAACCCGATAGAACAGGAAGGACCCTATCCGCTGCCGGAAGCTCAATTAGACCGGTTCATGTTCAGTTTGATACTCGATTATCCGACTCTGGAAGAAGAAATCGCTATCGTAGAAAGCACTACCGGACAGAAAACGGAAAAATTGAACCGTATCGTTACAGGGGAAGAAATTCTGAAATTCCAATCTGCAATCCGCCTGATGCCGGTATCGAAACATATCACCGAATATGCCGTAAAACTAGTTGCCCGGACTCGTCCCGGACGTTCTGGGGCACATCCGCTGGCAGAGCAATACCTCAACTGGGGCGCCGGACCGCGAGCTTCTCAATTTTTAATTTCAGGAGCTAAAACACATGCAGCTTTACAAGGGAAATATGCTCCGGATATAGAAGACGTAAAATATGTAGCGGAAGCTATTTTGCGGCATCGGATCTTTAAAAACTATAAAGCAGAGGCTGAACATATCCGGGTCGAAGATCTGATCCGGGAATTTATAAAATAAACGGTCGATATAAAATGTACTTGAAAATCCTCCTATTGTCTATATGTTTTGCCGGCACAATATGCCCCTCATTTGCCCAGCAAAAAGATGTTATCGATATTCTTCATGCCGACACCTATGCCGTGAATATGAAGAGTAATATCGATAGCTTACTTGGAAATGTCAGGCTGAAGCATAAAAATATGCTGATGTTTTGCGATAAATTATACAACCATCGGGATAGTAATTATGTGGAAGCTTTCGGTAATGTCCACGTGATTCAGAACGATACCTTGAATCTGTGGGGAGATTTTATGCTATACAATGGCAATACGGAATTTGCCAAAGTCAGGGATAACGTGATCATGAAAGACCCGAAAATTACCCTGACCACCGATTTTCTGGATTACGATGCGGCCAACCGGGTCGGCTATTACTTCAATAAAGGGACGATAAAAGACAGTATCAACACCCTGATCAGCGACATCGGCTACTATTACCTCCCGATTAATGAAATGTTTTTTAAGGATAGTGTCAAGGTATACACTCCCGAATATACGATGTATTCGGATACTTTGAAATATCAAACGGAAACAAAAGTCATTACGATATTGGGACCGACCAATATCTATGGCGACAACCGAACCCTCTATTCGGAGAACGGCTGGTATAACTCACTGACTTCACATGCCGAATTATATAAAAACAATCACCTTACCTACAACGAATATTTAGGAAGGGCCGATACTTTAATTGTAGACAGCCTGTCCGGTAAGGCTATCATGCATCAAAACATCCATTTGTACGATACAGTAAATAATGTGATTGTAGAGGGAAACTATGGCGAGGTCACGAAAAACAACGATTATGCTTATGTAACCGAGCGTGCTCAATTGATTCTGGTCGGTAAAACCGATTCCCTCTTTGTCCATGGAGATACCCTTTCAAGTAGTAAAGATTCGTTAGGTAACAACGTCCTGAAGGCCTATTACAACACGAAATTTTTCAATCCCGATCTGCAAGGAATATGCGATTCAATGATTTTCCCGGTAGCGGATTCTACCGTATATCTTTTCGGTACTCCTATTGTCTGGGCCAGTGGTAATCAGCTAACGGGGACAACGATCGATATGCACCTCAAGAACAATGAAGTCGACCTGTTCCATTTAAATAACAAAGCATTTATCGTCAACCAGCTGGATACGGCCAAGTTCAATCAAATCAAAGGACGGAATATGACCGGTTATATCCGGCACAATGAACTTTATCTGGTGGAGGTCGATGGGAACGGCGAATCGATATACTACCCGGATGACAAAGGAGTAATTATCGGTTTGAATAAGACTATCAGTTCCGCT
>OGJK01001518.1_pt1 | contig 20935 bp, 17 predicted proteins | sample 1571961 | NCBI WGS metagenome assembly OGJK01 (sample SAMEA2582120, study PRJEB24529) | metagenome | biome: Human gut stool | place: China | collected 2011 | reverse complement strand
ATCGGCACTTAGAATTATGCGATATTGCCTTAACATTTGCGTTTGCAATCTATTCTGCTTACCCCAAAATTGCAAAGCTCTGTGCACCCAGCACCAGCTCATCGCCCTTCACTTCGGCTTTGCCGATCACATGCAGCACGCGGGTACCGTCTTCCAGCTTCAGGGGCAGTTCTGCTTCCTCGCGGGCGGGGTTCACCGCGCAGATCAGCTTGCCGCGCTCCCAGGCAAACGGGCGGTAGCTGCCCTTTGCCTTGGGGGCAAACCGCACATGGAACGGCGCATCGGAATCCAGATCCCGGTGGCTGTGGCGGAAGTTCAGCACCCCCTGCACGGTATGCCACAGGCTGTCAGGGTCTGCCTGCTGGGCAGCCACGGTGGGGGCGTCCGCGGCATCGTCCACCGGCAGGTACAGCTTGTCGGCTGCGGCGGTAGAAAATCCCTTGTTGGCGCTGTTATCCCACTGCATGGGGGTGCGGGAACCGGTGCGGAAATAGCCGCCCTCCTTGGTGGGCAGCGGCAGATAGCGCATGCCGATCTCATCGCCATAATACACAAACGGTGCGCCGGGCAGGGTAAACAGCATGGCGTAAGCAATTTTCAGCTCATCCGGGGTCAAACCGGCGGAGGGGCGGATGGTATCATGGTTGCAGGTAATCAAGCAGTACAGGCCGTCCTTGCGGGTCGCCTTGTAGCTGGGCAGCCAGTCATCCAGGAACTTGTCAATACCCGTGCCGGAATCCGCACAGAAATACGCCTTGCCGATGTTATGCGGGTCAGAATCTGTTGCGCCATCATAATTGCGCATCAGCCAGCTGTAGCCATTGCCCTGCCATTCCAGCATAAAGTCCATATCAAAGCCGTTTTTCAGGGACTGGCGCGGCTGGTTCCATTCGCTCACCAGAGCGGCTTCGGGGTATTCCTTGTCCAGCATAGCGGCAATATCGCGCCAGATGGCACAGGTATACTTTTTGTGGTGGGTATCATTCTTGACCAGGCTGGATGCCATATCCACACGGAAACCATCGCAGCCCATATCCAGCCAAAAGCGCATCACATCCTTCACGGCTTCCACCGTTGCGCGCGGGCCGGGGGCGTCAGTGGGCATTTGCCACTTTTCGCGGCACTTGCCGTAACCATAGTTCAAAGCAGGCTGGCACTTGAAGAAGTTCAAAATATAAGTACCGTTGCGGTCGGTCTCGCCGCCAATGAACGGCATACCGTCACCGGCGCTAAAGCAGGAGTCCGTCCAGATATAGCGGTCGGAATACTCATTCTTTTCCGGCTTGCTGCTCTCCTTAAACCATGCGTGTTCCTCGCTGGTATGGCCAGGCACCAGGTCCAGCAGCACATGGATGCCCTTGGCATGAGCTGCTTCAAACAGCGCTTTGGCATCCGCGTTGGTGCCATAGCGGGGGGCAATCAGCTTATAATCGCGCACATCATACCCGGCGTCCTTGAACGGGGAATCAAAGCAGGGGTTGATCCAAAGGGCGTTGCACCCCAGCTCTTTGATGTAATCCAGCTTTTCGATAATCCCCTTCAGATCGCCGATGCCATCCCCGTTGGTATCATAAAAGCTTTGGGGGTAAATTTCGTAAAAAACTGCGTCTTTCAGCCATTGTTTCAAAACAATCCCTCCTATTATTTTCTGTCCCTCTGCGCGGAATCCGGCGCACCGTATGGTTCCCGCTGCACCGGGCAAAGTTCCACTTTTATCATACGGTTCCGCACGGCAGTTGTCAATCACCTTTCACAAAAACAGACGCAGATATTTTTAATTTTCTGGTTCCGGTGCACAATTTTGTCCGCTTATGGTGCATTCTGCTGCGTAACGCTGCTGTTCAGCATCCGGGCAAATTCGCGCGCAGCTGCGTTGGGAACACGGCCGCCATCCTGCACCAGCACAACATGACGGGTGGGGATTTCCTCTTTCAACTGGATGGTAAACACATCCCCCGCGGCCAGGGCGTCCTTGGCAAAATTCTGCGGCACATACCCCAGCCCCAGCCCGCTTTTGACCAGCGGCACCACCTGGTCGGTGGTAGCGGCCTCAGTATCCGGCTGCAAAACAAGATTGTTGCTTAAGTAAAACTGGTTATAGAACGCATAGGTCATCGTCTCGCTGCCCAGGCAGATCAGAGGGTATTGCTGCAGTTCTTTCAGCGCCCAGCGGCGGCCCTGCAAAAATTCAAAGTCCCTGCCGGCAATCAGAATTTCCTGGAACGGCATCAGCAGGGTACGGCGCATCGTGGATTCCAACCGGGCCGGGGTGGTGATCACACAAAGATCCACCAGCCCGCGCCCCAGCGCACGGATGGCCTGTGGGGTGGAATGGTTGGCAATGCGCAGCCGCACGCCGGGGTAACGCCGGTGGAATTCCCGCAGCTTATCCAGCAAAAACACATTCAAAGCGGTCTCGCTGGCGCTAATGGTCAGCGCGCCGCTTTCCAGCGCGGTAATGCCCGCCAGCTCGCTTTCCCCCGCCTGCAGCTGCTCCTGGGCGATTTCCACGTGGGCAAACAGCACCTCGCCCTCCGGCGTCATCGTCACGCCGCGGGTGCTGCGCACCAGCAGCTTGCAGCCCAGCTGTTCCTCCAGCCGGTTCAGGGCGCGGGTCACATTGGGCTGGCTCATGCGCAGCACATTGGCCGCGCGGGTTATACTGTGATATTTGCAGACATAGTAAAATAAGCGGTAATATTCATAGTTTACATTCACAGTTTTTCCTCTTTTCCTGCGTTTTGCCATATCAAATACAAATATTTTGCATGCGAAACATATATTTTACAAATGTGTTTTCCGACAGTATAATACAAACCGTTCCAGAAAACAAGGCATATCGGCAGGGTTCGTGCATACTCCCCCCAGGGTGTACCTGAAACGTCGAAAATTTAGAAACGCAGCCGGATTCCGCGTTAAAAATCCTTGGAATCCACAAAGGATTCCTGCGGCTTTTTGCCTCGAATCCATCGCACATTTGCGAAATCTTCGTCATTTTCTTCGTTTTCAGCTACACCAGGTAAGCAAGCGGCCCTGCCGGTATTGCCCAGGAAGGATAGCACCATGCAGTATCAGGATATGACAAAAAAAGAAATGCAGCGGGAATACCACCGTCTGTGCCAGCGCTACCATGAGTACGAACAGCAGGGCCTGCAGCTGGATCTTTCCCGCGGAAAGCCTGCGCCGGAGCAGCTGGCACTTTCGCAGCGCATGCTGGGTGAACTGAACTCCCGCAGCGTGCTGGACAGTGAGGATGGCACCGACTGCCGCAATTACGGCGGGCTGGACGGCATTCCCGAAGCAAAAGCCCTGCTGGCCGGTATGATCGGCGCGCGGCCGGAGCAGGTCATGGTGGGCGGCAACAGCAGCCTGACCATGATGTTCGATATTCTCAGCCACGCCATGCTGGACGGCCTGCTGGGCGCAGAGCCGTGGGTGCAGGTCAAGGACCGCAAGTTCCTTTGCCCCGTGCCGGGTTATGACCGCCATTTTGCCATGACGGAGCATTTCGGCTTCCAGCTAATCCCCATCCCCATGCACAATGATGGCCCCGATATGGACATGATCGAAGACCTGGTCCAGCGGGATGCTTCCATCAAAGGCATCTGGTGCGTACCCAAGTACCAGAACCCCACCGGCATTGTGTTCAGCCCCATGGTGGTGGAGCGCTTTGCCCACCTGCAACCCGCAGCGCCGGATTTCCGCATTTTCTGGGATAACGCCTACTGCGTGCATGACCTTTACCCCAACGCCCCGGCCGTCCTGCCAGACATCCTGTCCGCCTGCGCCAATGCCGGGCACCCGGATATGGTGTATGAGTTCTGTTCCACCAGCAAGGTTTCCTTCCCCGGTGCAGGCATCAGCGGCGTGGCGGCAAGTTCCGCCAACCTGATCGATCTGCGCAAAGTGTGGAAGTTTGCCACCATCGGCCCCGATAAGCTCAACCAGCTGCGCCAGGCACGTTTTTTCCGCAATGAAAGCGGCATTGAAGCCCATATGGCACGCCATGCCCGCCTGCTGCGCCCCAAGTTCGAGCAGGTCATCTCCATTTTCCGCGAGGAACTGGACGGCAGCGGCATTGCCAGCTGGACGGAACCCCGCGGCGGCTACTTTCTTTCCTTCGATACCATGCCGGGCTGCGCGGCCCGCACGGTGGAGCTTTGCCGCCGGGCCGGTGTCAAATTCACCCCCGCCGGTTCCACCTGGCCCTATGGCCGCGACCCGCAGGACAGCAACATCCGTATTGCCCCCAGCTTTGCCAGCGCCGAGGAGATTGAACCTGCGGCCCGGCTGTTTACCATCTGCGTGCGGCTTGCCACACTGGAAAAGCTGGCGGCTACCCGCTTTGCATCCGAAACCGCCCTTGGCGCGGAGCGCATCGCCTGAATTTCCGCTCCTTGGCAGTTTTGCACAAACACCGTTCCTTTCCCTCACCATCAAAACCGCATAAAACTGCAAGATTTGTTTGAAATCAAGAACTTTTCCGCATTTTTTGTCATTAAATTCAGCAATTAGCTCAATTTTCAGTGTGCTTTATTGTGCATTATACACAGTATTTTTAATCCGTCAGAATCACGGAATATCCAAAAGGCAGAATGTGCGGCAAGGGGCTTACAAATGGCGGGGAATGGTGGTATTATGGCGGCATAAAGAACGCAGCAAGGAGGGTGCAGAAACGGAACATCGCCGTTTCCCCCCTTTCTGTTTTTCTCCTTGGTGCGCTTTTTATCAGATAAATTCAAAACATAAAGCCAGCCCGGCGCACAAGCTGCCCCGCTGGCCAGAGGAGGCGGAATAATGAACGAACTGACCGCCGCCTTAAAAGAGGAGCTTAACGTTGATACGGCGTTTACCCTTCCCATTTTTGGCGGCATCGACATCCCGGAATCCATCGCGGTAAGCTGGGGCATCATCGTTTCGATTTTGCTCACACGCAATCTCAAGGTCAATCATATCAGCAAGCGCCAGGCCATCCTGGAAACCGCTGTGGTAACCATGGATAACTTCTTCAAAGATCTGCTGGGCGAAGCCGGCAAACAGTATGTGCCGTACCTGATCACGGTTGCACTGTACATTGCCTGCTCCAACCTGATCGGCATCATTGGTCTCAAGCCCCCCACAAAGGACCTGAATGTTACCGCAGCGCTGGCTATTATGAACATTGTGCTGATCGAATATTCCGGCATCCATGCAAAGGGCGGCAAGCGATTTGTACACAGCCTGGCGGAACCCATTGCCCTGATGACCCCCATGAACATTCTGGAAATCGCCATCCGGCCCACCAGCCTGTGCATGCGTTTGTTCGGCAACGTTCTGGGCGCATTTGTCATCATGGAACTCATCAAACTGGTGGTTCCGGTTTTTGTCCCCGCAATTTTCAGCCTGTATTTTGATTTGTTTGACGGTCTGATCCAAACCTATGTGTTTGTCTTCCTGACCTCCCTGTTCATGAAAGAAACGATGGAATGACCTGCGTTTTCTTTCCCACTTTTACATTATTATAAAAAGGAGTAATTTATTATGGCAAGTTTGGTAGCTTTGGGCGCTGGCATCGCAGCACTGACCGGCATTGGCGCCGGCATCGGCATTGGCATTGCAACCGGTAAGGCAGCGGAGGCCATCAGCCGCCAGCCGGAAGCTGAAAGCAAGATCAGCAAGAACCTGCTGCTGGGCGCCGCCCTGGCAGAAGGCACCGCCATTTTCGGCTTCGTTGTTGCCCTGCTCATCATCCTGTTCCTGGGCTGATAACGGAGGCATAAACGATGCTGACACTGAATTTGAATATTCTGTGGACGGTCGTCAACATTCTGGTTCTGTTTGTTCTGCTGCGCAAGTTTTTGTACCGTCCCGTTATGAACGTGATTGAGCAGCGCCAGAAGCAGATCGATGATGCGATCGCCGATGCAGAAGGCAAAAAGAACGACGCACAGGCTGTTTTGGCACAGGCGCAGGATAAACTGCAGAATGTGGATACCGAAGCTGCCCAGCGCCGCGAAGCCTACGAAAAGCAGGCTGAAAAAGAGAAAGAACAGCTTTTGCAGGACGCCCAGCGCCAAGCAGATGCGATTGTGGCCGAAGGCAAAGCCGCTGCCGAAGCAGAGCATGCCCGCCGCCTGCGCGATGCCAATGCTGAAACTTCCGCCCTGGCCCGCGAAATGTGCGAAAAGCTGTTGGCGCGCAACCTGACGCAGCAGGACGATGCACGCCTGCTGGATGACCTGCTGCAGAAAGCGGGGGACAGCAATGGCAAGTGAATTCAGCCGCGAGTTTTTCTCCGCCAACCGCATTGTAAAGGCCGACCTGCACTGCGCCCGCCAGCCGCGGGAGCAGGACCTGGACAAGATCAAGGCCGAGCTGAAATCCCTGTACGATGCAACCGAAGTCCTGCTGGATGTCAGCGTGGATGAAAGCCTGCTTTCCGGCTATGTATTGCAGGTGGGCGACCGTGTGTTTGATAACTCCGGCCGCCATGCCCTGGACCAGATGACCGGCGACAAGCCCGACCTGGCCACCCTGAAGACCCGCGTGGAGGACTACAAGCCCGCCGCCAACACCGCCGAGGGAGGCACGGTTGTGTCCGCTGCCGACGGCATTGTTACCGTTGAAGGCATGGACCGCGCCGTGTACGGCGAGATCGTCACCTTTGAAAACGGTGCCAAGGGCATGGTGGAAAGTGTTGAGCCTTCCCACCTGGGCATTATGCTGTTTGATGGTGCCGAATCCGTCGGCGTGGGCACCCTGGTGACCCGTACCGGCAAGCGCGCCGGTATCCCCGTCGGCGAAGCTTTCCTGGGCCGCGTCATCAACCCGCTGGGCGAGCCCATCGACGGCAAGGGTGCCATCGAAGCCGTTGGTTACAACCCCATCGAGAAGCAGGCCCCCGGCATTCTGGAGCGCCAGAGCGTGGACACCCCGCTGCACACCGGCATCCTGGCCATCGACTCCATGTTCCCCATCGGCCGCGGCCAGCGTGAGCTGATCATCGGCGACCGCCAGACCGGCAAGACCACCATCGCGTCCGATACCATCATCAACCAGAAGGGCAAGGACGTCATCTGCATCTACGTCGCCATCGGCCAGAAGCGCTCTACCGTGGCAAACCTCGTGCAGAGCCTCACCGAGGCCGGTGCCATGAGCTACACCATCGTGGTGTCGGCAACGGCATCCGAGCTGTCGCCCCTGCAGTATATCGCTCCCTATTCCGGCTGTGCCATGGGCGAATACTTCATGCACAAGGGCAAGCACGTCCTTATCATCTACGACGACCTGTCCAAGCACGCTGTCGCTTACCGCGCCCTGTCGCTGCTGATCCGCCGTCCTCCGGGACGTGAGGCTTACCCCGGCGACGTCTTCTATCTGCACTCCCGTCTGCTGGAACGCGCGGCCAAGCTCTCCGACGAGCTGGGCGGCGGCAGCCTGACGGCACTGCCCATCATCGAGACGCAGGCGGGCGATGTGTCCGCCTACATCCCCACGAACGTCATCTCCATCACCGACGGCCAGATCTTCCTTGAGACGGAGCTGTTCCACTCGGGCGTCATGCCGGCCGTCAACCCCGGCATCTCGGTCTCCCGTGTCGGCGGCAACGCCCAGATCAAGGCCATGAAGAAGGTCGCCGGTACTTTGAAGCTGATTTATTCTCAGTACCGTGAGCTGCAGTCCTTTGCACAGTTCGGCTCCGACCTGGACGCCGACACCAAGGCCCGTCTGGCACAGGGCGAGCGCATCGTTGAGGTGCTCAAGCAGAACCGCTCCGCTCCCGTTGCGGTCGAAAAACAGGTGGCCATCCTCTACGCGACCATCCACGACTACCTCGTGAACATCAAGGTGCCTGCCGTGGCCGAGTACGAGAAGGGCCTGTACGAGTATCTCGATACCGACGCAGCCGGTGCTTCCGTGATGGAGACCATCCGCACCACCGGCAAGCTGGAAAAGGACGCCGAGGAAGCTCTGAAGGGTGTGCTGTCCGCTTACACCGAGAACTTTATCAAGGCACACTGACAGGAAGGAGGCGTAACGCATGGCAGGTTCCATGAAGGACATCAAGCTGCGCATCAAAAGCGTAGAGAGTACCATGCAGATCACCAAGGCTATGGAGCTGGTGGCTTCCTCCAAAATGCGCCGTGCCAAGGAGCGGGTGGAGCACAGCCGCCCCTACTTTGAGACGCTGTACGAATCGCTGACCAAGATAGCGGCGGCAGACCCCCGCGCCCGCAATCCCTATCTGCGCCGGGAGGACATCAAGCGGACCCTGCTGGTGGTCATCGCGGGCGACCGAGGCCTGGCCGGCGGCTATAACGCCAATGTGTTCAAGCAGGCCGACGCCGCCGAAGGCCCCGTCACCGTGCTGCCCATCGGCAAGCGCTCCGCAGAGTATTTCGCCCACCACGGGGCCGGCCTCTTTACCCCCGAGGTGCTGATGGCGGCGGATGTGTCGGTGAGCGAGTGCTTCACCCTGTCCCACCAGATAACGGAAGGCTTCCTCAAGGGCGAGTACGACGCGGTGAAGCTCTGCTACACCCGCTTTGACTCCATGATGACCCAGACGGCCACCACCCTCGAGGTGCTGCCCCTGACCATCGAGCCCACCGAGGCCCAGAAGGCTGAGGCCCGTCGGAGCCAAATCCTGTACAAACCCAGTTGCGAGGAAGTGTTCGGCGCTATCATCCCCGAGTATGTGGCTGGTGTCCTCTACGGCGCCGTGTGCGAGAGCGTGGCCAGTGAGCTGGCCGCCCGCCGCACCGCCATGGATGCCGCCACCAAGAATGCCGGCGAGATGATAGAGCATCTGAATCTGTATTACAACCGCGCCCGTCAGGCCGCCATCACGCAGGAGATCACCGAGATCGTGGCTGGTGCGGAAAATTAAAAAATGAACCAACCTCTCAGTCTCGCTATCGCTCGACAGCTCCCCTAGTAGGGGAGCCTCTGGCGAAGAGATGAAGCTTTGCGGAATGCCAAGGCCTCCCCTCGGTAGGGGAGGTGGCATCGCGCAGCGATGACGGAGAGGTTTAAGAGAAGGAGTTGTAGCCTATGTCCGAAAAACACATCGGCAAGGTGATCCAAGTCATCGGCCCGGTGCTGGACATCCAGTTCAAGGATGGAGAGCTGCCGGACCTGCTCAACGCCATCGAGATCGACAACCACGGCCAGAAGCTGGTGGTCGAGGTGGCGCAGCTGACCGGTGACAACGTCGCCCGCTGCATCGCCATGAGCAGCACCGACGGCCTGGTGCGCGGCACCGAGGCCGTGGACACCGGCGAGTCCATCAAGGTCCCCGTCGGCGACCAGTGCCTGGGCCGCGTGTTCAACCTGCTGGGTGAGCCGGTGGACAATAAGCCCGCCCCCACCCCGGAGGCTTACTGGCCCATCCACCGCCCCGCTCCCAGCTATGAGGAGCAGCAGTCCACCACCGAAATTCTGGAGACCGGCATCAAGGTCGTTGACCTCATCTGCCCCTACGCCAAGGGCGGCAAGATCGGCCTGTTCGGCGGCGCCGGTGTCGGCAAGACCGTCCTGATCCAGGAGCTGATCTACAACATCGCCACCGAGCACAACGGCTACTCGGTGTTCACCGGTGTCGGCGAGCGCACCCGTGAGGGCAACGACCTTTACGGTGAAATGACCGAGAGCGGCGTCATCAACAAGACGGCGCTGGTCTACGGCCAGATGAACGAGCCCCCAGGAGCCCGTATGCGCGTGGCACTGTCCGGCCTGACCATGGCGGAGTATTTCCGCGACGTCAAGAATCAGGACGTGCTGCTCTTCATCGACAACATCTTCCGCTTCACCCAGGCAGGCTCTGAGGTGTCGGCTCTGCTGGGCCGTATGCCCTCCGCCGTCGGCTACCAGCCTACGCTGGCTACCGAGATGGGCGCTCTGCAGGAGCGCATCACCTCCACCCGCAAGGGCTCCATCACCTCGGTGCAGGCTGTCTACGTCCCCGCCGACGACCTGACCGACCCGGCCCCTGCAACGACGTTCACCCATCTGGACGCTACCACGGTTCTGAGCCGTGACATCGCCTCTCAGGGCATCTACCCCGCTGTGGACCCGCTGGACTCCACCAGCCGTATCCTCAGCCCGGAGGTCGTGGGTCAGGAGCATTATGAAATCGCCCGTGCCGTCCAGAAGGTGCTGCAGCGCTACAAGGAGCTGCAGGACATCATCGCCATCATGGGCATGGACGAGCTGAGCGAGGATGACAAGCGCACGGTCAGCCGCGCCCGCAAGGTGCAGCGCTTCCTGAGCCAGAGCTTCCACGTTGCAGAGCAGTTCACCGGTATGCCCGGCCAGTACGTCCCGCTGAAAGAGACGCTGCGCGGCTTCCGCATGATCCTGAACGGCGAGTGCGACGACCTGCCCGAGAGCGCCTTCCTGTTCGCAGGCACCATCGACGATGTGTTCGCTAAGGCGAAGAAGGGGTAAACCATGACGACCTTTCATCTGACGGTGGTCACACCGGACGGCTGCGCCTTTGAGGGGCAGGCCGAGCGTGTGGTCTGCCGCGCCATCGACGGTGACCTTGCCATTCTGGCCAAGCACGGCGACTACTGCACCGCGCTGGGCATGGGCGAGGCCCACATCGTTGATGCCGAGGGCAGCCGCCGCCGTGCCGCCTGCATGGGCGGGATGCTCACCGTGCTGGACGGTGAGGTGCGTCTGGTAGCCACCACATGGGAGTGGGCTGAGCAGATCGACCACACCCGCGCCGAGGCCGCAAAAAAGCGCGCCGAAGAGATCCTGGCCCGCAAAGACCTCGACCGCCGCGAGTACGAGATGGCACAGGCCCGCCTCAAGCGCGCACTGGTGCGCACTTCCATCAAGGAGTAACAGCTGAAACAAAAGCAAAAACCGGAGTCCCCGCGGGGACTCCGGCTTTTGCTGTATCAGAAGCTTTTAGAGCATATTTGCCTTCTCGATGAGGCTGCGGATGTGGTGGGCCAGCATCTCGATGGCGGTGGTGTTCTCGCCGCCGTTGGGGACGATGATGTCCGCGTTCCGCTTGCTGGGCTCAACGAAAGCCTCGTGCATGGGCTTGACGGTGGTGAGGTACTGGTTGATGACGCTGTCGAGGGAGCGGCCGCGCTCTTTGACGTCCCGCACCAGACGGCGCAGGATACGCTCATCGGCATCAGTGTCCACGAAAATTTTGTAGTCGAACATGGCGCACAGCTCCGGCTCCACGAAGGGGAGGATGCCTTCCACGATGAGGACGGGGGCCGGTTCGATGTGCTGGACCTCGTTGCTGCGGTTGTGGTCGGCGTAGTCGTACACCGGGCAGTCGATGGCGCGGCCAGCCTTCAGCTCCTGTAAGTGGTAGATGAGCAGGGCGTTGTCGAAGGCGTCCGGGTGGTCGTAGTTCAGCTTGCAGCGCTCTTCAAAGGGCAGCTCGTCGTGGCGCTTGTAGTAGCTGTCGTGGGAGATGAGGCGCACCTCGTCCTCCCCGAAAAGCGCCTTGAGCCGACAGGCCAGTGTGGTCTTGCCGCTGCCGGAGCCGCCTGCGATGCCGATGATCAGATTGTTCATGTTCCAAAACCTCCGCGTGCCGATTGTTGTAGAAAAAATCCCCAGAGTAGGGTATAATATCCTTATCCTACATAATAACACACTTCGGCCTGTTTTGACAGGGCCGAATCTCTGCTGGGAGGCATTTTGATGAAAAAAATCGTTCCTGCCCCGTACATCGACCAGACTGAGCGCTGGGTCAACGGCTGCGAGAGCATCAGCAGCGTCATGCTGCTCCAGGCCGTGGGCATCGACATCGACCCGGATACCTTCATCGCCCGCGACCTGCCCCACGCCCCTTACTGGGAGCAGGACGGAAAACTCTACGGCCCTGACCCGTGGCAGGTCTACCCCGGCGACCCCCACGACCACACCGGCTACGGCTGCTATTCGCCCTGTATCGTCAAGGCCCTGAACAGCGCTCTGGAGCACGAGGGCGCAGCCGACAAGTTCGAAGTCGTGGACGAGAGCGGCAAGACGGCGGCAGAGCTTTGCTCTTATATCGACGCCGGGATGCCGGTGGTGTTCTGGGCGACGCTGGATTTCCAGCCCGTGCCGGAAAAGCGTGACCACTGGCTGCTGGCCGATGGCACCGACTTTGCGTGGAAGTGCAACGAGCACTGCCTGCTGCTGGTGGGCTACGATGACGAAAACTACTGGTTCAACGACCCGTGGCATGACCACGGCGTCTGCCCGCAGCCGAAACAGCTGGTGGAGGACTGCCACGCGGCCCAGGGGCTGTTCGCCGTCACCCTCCGCCCGAAAGGAGAAGTATGAAAAAAGAAGAATTTCAGCAGAACATGAAAGACAGGATGCAGCAGTTCGAGGACGGCGGCCTCCGGCTCCTGAAAAAGGGTCAGAAAGGCATCGTCCATGCGATCTTCAGCCGCTTCGGGCTGGTGCTGCTGCTCATGCTGTTGCAGGTCGGTGTGCTGTGGAGCGTGTTCCGGTGGTTCGGCGGACTGCTGCCCCATTACTTCGGCGGCAGTGTGGCCATGTCGGCCTTCATGGTGGTCTACATCCTCAACAGCGAGATGGACAACAGTGCTAAAATCACATGGATGGTCACCATCGCCATCCTGCCGGTCGTGGGTGTGCCGCTGTTTTTCTACGTCAAGAGCAACATCGGCCACAACGCCCTGAAAAAGCGGGTGACCCACCTCACTGAGGAGGCCCGGGGCTTACAGCCCCAGCCGCTGGCTGCGGCCCAGGAGCTGGCCGAAGCCGACCCCGGCGCGGCCTCGCTGGCGCGGTATCTCCACGGAAAGGGCGGCGGCTTCTCGGTCTACAGGAACACGGAAGTTACCTACTTCCCCGGCGGCGAGGCCAAGTTCGAAGAGCTGCTGCGCCAACTGGAAAAGGCCGAGAAGTACATCTTCCTCGAGTACTTCATCATCGACGAGGGCCTCATGTGGGGCAAGATCCTCGAAGTGCTGGCCCGCAAGGCCGCTGAGGGCGTGGACGTCCGGGTGATGTACGATGGCACCTGTGAGTTCACCACCCTGCCCCGGGATTACCCCAGCCGCCTCGAAAAGCTGGGCATCCAGTGCCGGGTGTTCTCGCCGGTGCAGCCCTTTGTCTCGACCCATTATAATTACCGCGACCACCGGAAAATTCTCGTCATTGACGGCAAGGTGGGTTTTACCGGCGGCGTGAACCTCGCCGACGAGTACATCAACCACATCGAGAAGTATGGCCGCTGGAAGGACGCCGCCGTCATGCTGGAAGGCGAGGCTGTCCGACCGCTGACCATCCTCTTCCTCGAGATGTGGAGCATCCTCCGGGAGCCGGAGTTTGAGAAGTTCCTCTCCGTGCCGCCCCACTCCGTCCCGGCGAAGGGGTTCGCGGCCCCTTACGGCGACTGCCCGCTGGACGGTGAGCGGGTGGGAGAGATGGTCTATATCGACCTGCTCAACCGCGCCAAGCGCTACATCCACATCATGACGCCCTACCTCATCCTCGACGGTGAGCTGGAAACGGCCCTCAAGTTCGCGGCAGAGCGGGGCGTGGACGTCCACCTCATCCTGCCCCATGTGCCGGATAAGAAGTTCGCCTATGCGCTGGCGAAGACGCACTACAAGTCTCTGCTGGACTCGGGCGTGAAGATCAGCGAGTGGCTGCCCGGCTTTGTCCACGCGAAGGTCTTTGTGGTGGACGACAGCGAGGCCGTGGTGGGTACCATAAACCTCGACTACCGCAGCCTCTACCACCACTTCGAGAATGCGGTCTGGATGAAGGATACCGCCTGCATCCCCGCCATCGAGAAGGATTTCCAGAAGACGCTGGAATTCTGCCGCGACGTCGAGCCCACCCGGGAGAGCATCTGGGAGGGCAAAGTGCTGCTCCATCTGGCAGGAATTTTACTGAAAGTTATTGCACCATTACTGTAAAACAAAGGGGAATGCCGCTCGGCATTCCCCTTTGTTTTACAAATAATCCTTATCCATCGAGAAGCCCCGGCCGCTGACCTCGGTGACATGGCTCACGATGAGGAAGCAGGTGGGGTCGATGCTGTGAGCCAGCTTTTCCAGCCGGGGCAGTTCCCGGTTGGACACGATGCTCAGCAGCACGGCGCTGGACTCGTGGGTGTAGCCGCCCTCGCCGTGGAGGATGGTCACGCCCCGGTCCAGCTGCTCGAGGATGGCGGCACAGATGGCGTCGGACTGGCTGCTGATGATCTTTACCTCGGTGCGGCTGGCACCCATCATCAGCATCTTATCCATGACGATGGTGTGGATGAGCACCATCACAATGCCGTACAGCACCTGCGGCATCGGGCTGAACACAGCCTGCATCAGCAGGACCATGATGTCGAAAGCCAGCATGGTGGCCGACACCGGCAGCTTGAACCATTTGTTGAGCACCAGCGGCGGGATGTCGAGACCGCCGGTGGATGCACCGGAGCGGATGACGATGCCCAGCGAGACGCCGATGCCGAGGCCCGCAAAGACGGTGCAGAGGAAGATGTCCTCCGTCAGCACCCGGCCATTCGCCATCCCCTCGAACAGGGCGAGGAAGGCGGGGCTGAGAACACTGCTGGCCAGCGTATTGAGGGCGAAGGCCCGGCCCAGGACCACCCAGCCCCAGACCAGCATGGCGAGGTTGATGAAGAACAGCAGCCCCGAGACGGACAGGCCCGTCAATCGCCCGATGGCCAGTGCGATGCCGGTCGCGCCGCCGGTGATGAGGCCCGCCGGCTCGAGGAACAGGGCAACGGCCAGCGAGTAGAGCGCGTTGCCGAAGATGATGGAAGCCCAGTTCCAGATAAGTTGCTTCCAGTGCGGATTCTGATTCATAGCGTTTCCTCCCATATCCCTTCTATCATACCGGAAAACGGCAAAAAAATCCACGCCCGGCGGCCTGCCGGAGCGTGGATTTTTGTTCATTTGACAGATGAAAGTTTGATTTTTTACTCTTCGTCCAGCAGGCGCAGGCCGGCGGTGTCGGTGACGGGCAGCGAGAAGACGATGGAGCCGGCCTTTTTGTCGGCGTTGTCCATGATGGCTTTCATGATGGCGTTCTTCTCGGAAGTGCGGCTGACGATGAGCACCAGCTCTTTTTCGTTCACGAGGTCGATGCCCATGAACTTGGCTGCACCCTCCATGCCGGTGCCTTTGGCGTGGATGACGGTGCCGCCGCCGGCTCCTGCGGCCCGGGCCGCGTCCATGATAGAGCCGGTGTAGCCCTGATTGGCGATGACCAGCAGCAGGTCGTAACGGGTATCTTTCAAGGTGCTTTCCTCCTTCAGCTCAAGGGTCTGGTGTTCGGTGAGGAACAGCAGGGCGCGCTTGCCGCCGATGCTGCTTACCGGGACGATGAATGCGATGCCGGTACCCGGCACATCAATGCGCATCTGGCGGCGCAGGGCTTTCTGGATGCGGGGCCAGCTGTCCGCTGTGATGATGGCAAAGAGCACGGCTTTTTCGGTCTTTTCCAGCCCGAGGGTGGAAAGCGTCTCCTGAACGGCGGTGCCGGCACCCACGGTGCGGAGGCTGACATCGACGCCGAAGCTTTTATACAGCTTCAGAAAGGCGTCTGTCGTGGGGCGGTCGGTGATGGTGACCAGCCAGTAAAGCGTATTCACGGCAAAGCCTCCTTACAGTTCGATGATGGCGTCGTCCGGCAGTTCAGCCAGCAGGGCGGCAGTATCCAGCAGGGGCTGGGCGCTGCGGGCCTTGCGGGTCTTGAGCTGGGCCACAAGGCCCATGAGCTGGACGGTGATGAGGGGCGTCATGGCGACCATGGCCACCACGCCGAAGGCGTCGGTGACGATGTTGCCGCCTACGGCGATGCAGGCACCCTGCGCCAGCGGCAGCAGGAAGGTGGCCGTCATGGGGCCGGAGGCCACGCCGCCGGCGTCAAAGGCGATGGCGGTGTAGAGCTTCGGCACCACAAAGGAGATGCTGATGGCGAAGAGGTAGCCCGGGATGAGGAACCACAGAATCGAGATGCCGGTGAGGACGCGCACCATCGCAAGGCCCACCGAGAGGGCGACGCCGGCCGAGAGGGCCGCGCCCATCGTCCCGGCGGAGATGGCACCGTCGGTGACTTCTTCGACCTGTTTGTTGAGGACATAGACCGCAGGCTCGGCCCGGACGATAAAGTAGCCGATGAGCATCCCGATGGGGATGAGCAGCCACCGGCTGCTCTGGCCGCCCAGGACCTGACCGAGGTAGTTGCCGGCGGGCATGAAGCCGATGTTCGCGCCGGTGAGGAAGAGCACGAGGCCGATGTAAGTATAGACGAGGCCTACGCCGATGCGGCCCAGCGTCCGCCGGTCGATGTGAAGGGCGGCGAGCTGGAAGATGCCGAACATCACGACGATGGGCAGCAGGGAAGTGGCGATCTCGTGCAGATAGGTGGGCAGGCCCTCGCTGAACAGCTGCCACAGCTCCACCGAGTCGCCCACTTCGGGGATGACCGGCGGCACGTAGCTGCTCTCGCTGGCATTGAAGACGATGCCGAGGATGAGGACGGCGAGGATGGGACCCACGGAGCAGAGGGCTACGAGGCCGAAGCTGTCGTCCGCTGCATGGCGGTCGGAACGGATGGCCGACACACCGACGCCCAGCGCCATGATGAAGGGGACGGTCATGGGGCCGGTGGTGACGCCGCCGGAGTCGAAGGCCACGGCCAGAAACTCTTTCGGCACAAATGCAGCCAGAAGGAAGATGGCAGCGTAAAAGATGACCAGCAGCCGGGGCAGCGGGATGCCCAGCAGCATACGCAGGAAGGCCATGACGAGGAAGATGCCCACGCCCGCAGCCACCGAGAGGATGAGGGTCATGTTGGGGATGGAGGGTACCTGATTGGCAAGCACCTGTAAGTCAGGCTCTGAGATGGTGATAAGGAAGCCCAGCAGGAACCCCACGCCGATGATGAGAAAAAGGTTCTGGCTTCGGGTGAGCATGGAGCCGACCCGCTCGCCCATGGGGGTCATGCTCATCTCGGCACCCAAGGTGAAGAACATGATGCCGACGATGATCATGGCAGCGCCCAGCAGAAAGCAGAGCAGGATGCTCGGGGAAACGGGGGCGATGCTGAAACAGAGCACCAGCACGATGGCCGCGATGGGCAGGACGGCCTGCAGTGCCTCCAGCAGCTTCTCCCGAAGTTTGGGGATGGATGATTTGATAATGATGTCCACCAGCCTTTCCCGCCCGGAAGCAGTGCCGCCGGGCGTTGGAATCGAGAAATATTTACTTATTAAGTATACAAAAACAGACAAAAGTCCGTCAACAAAAGAGCGGCTAAGATTGGCAAAGAAACAGAAATGTTACAAAAAGAAAAGGCTGCTTGACAGGCGACCTCTCAGTCTGCTTCGCTCAATAAGGCCGGGTTGCGGCTCCCAGCATCCGCAGCACTTCGCTCGCGTCTTGCTGGCCGCTGCCCCAACAACGACTCCCTGTTTCTGCCGCTGGCAGCGGTCGTCGTCGTTGCCCCTACCGAGGGGAGCCTCTGGCGAAGAGGAAAAGCTTTACGAAATGCCAAGGCCTCTCCTCGATAGGAGAGGTGGCATCGCGCAGCGATGACGGAGAGGTTTATGACAAACAGCCTTTTGGATCTGCGATATTAGATGCCCTGCTTTGCCAGAACGTCGGAAGTCGGGGTGGAGAACACCGGAATATCGGCGTAGGGGTCGGGAGTGTTGTCGGCGGGCAGGGACTTCATGTAGGCGTCCATGGACTCGGCCACCTTCTTGGCGATGGCCACGGCCTCCACGACGGTGCGTGCGCCCATAACGGCGTCGCCGCCGGCGAATACGCCCTCACGGGTGGTGCTGCCGTCCTCGTTGACGGTGAGCAGGCCGCGCTGGTTGGTCTCGATGCCGGTGGTGGTCTTGACGAGGGAGTTCTCAGAACCCTGGCTCACCGAGACGATGACGCCGGTGTGGGGGTAGAAGGTCTCGCTGCCCTCTACCTGGGTGAACTTGCCGTCCTCGCCCTTCACGGTGTCGCGGCAGATGATGCCGTTCTCACGGATCTCCACCGGAGCCTTGCAGAAGCGGAAGCCCACGCCCTCGAGTTTGGCGTACCGCACTTCATGCTCGGAAGCGCTGATGCACTCCTCATCGCGGCGGGCGTAGCAGGTGACGTGGCGTGCGCCGTTGCGGATGGCAGTGCGGGCGCAGTCCATGGCGGAGTTGCCCACGCCGATGACGGCGATGTCGTCGCCCAGCTGGAAGGCCTTGGAGTTGGCCAGATAGTCGATGCCGAAGGCCGCGTTGCCCAGCGTCTCGCCCTTGATGTGCATGGCGTTGGCCTTCCACAGACCGGCACCGATGAAGACGCTCTTGTAGCCGTCCCGGAAGAGGTCGTCGATGGTGATGGTCTTGCCGATGGCGGTATTGGGGCGGACGTGGATGCCCTTCAGCTCGAGGTGGCGGTACTGGAAATCGTCCAGCACGCTGTCGGGCAGGCGGTAGTTGGGGATGCCGTACCGCATGACGCCGCCGATCTTGTCGCGGGCGTCGAAGATGGTGACATCGTAACCCCAGCGTGCCAGCAGGACGGCGACGGTCAGGCCCGCAGGGCCGGAGCCGACGACAGCAGCCTTCATGCCGTTCTTGGGGGCGGGGCCGGAAGTCATCTTGTTGGCGTAGGTGGTGGAGATGTAGTCCTCGATGATGGAGAAGTGGACGGGGTCGTGGCTGGGCATCCGGTTGCGGATGCAGTGGCCCTCGCACTGGTTCTCGTGGTTGCACACGAGGCTGCACACAGTGGTCAGGGGATTGTTTTCAAACAGCATCCGGCCGGCGTCGTCGAGATGATTGTCCTTGAGCAGGCGGATGACCTCGGGGATGTTGGTGTGGATGGGGCAGCCCTGCTGGCACATCGGCTTTTTGCAGCCGAGGCAGCGGTTGGCTTCGTCCAGAACGTGAAGTGCCATGGTTCCTCCTTGTGCCTGTCGAACAGGCGGCGTTGTATCCAAGTATCTTTACTATAATACACCGAAACTGTCTCGGCATACAAGTGCCGAAATGACAAAATTTGCAGAAAATTTTCTGTCATTACGTCAAAAAGATATTTTTTTGACGAAGTAGACCGCCCATGGCCTCGGGTGAAACGCGGCAGAGCGTACCAAAATCGGCGGCAGCAAGCTGCGCCTCGGCCATCCGAGCGGAGGCATCGCCTGATCCCCGCAGACGGGCCAGCGAGTGGGAGACAGGGAGGGCGCAATTTTTTAATAAAGGAAGGGCATCCTTCTTCCCTCCCAGCAGGTGGAGATAGGGCGGAAGGGCGGGGAGACTGTCGGCGGTGAAGCCCAGCGCGGCGTCCATGGCGAGGCGGCGCATCCGCGCCCGGGGGTAGCGGACGGTGGTGAGAGCGTCCAGAAGTTCGTCGTAGGTGGTGCTGGTACGGACGGCGGCTTCCAGACGGTGCTCCAGTCCTTCGGAGACGCCGCGGATGTCTGCAAAGGGCGCTTTGCCCCGGCAGGCAGACCGGAGAAGGGCCAGCTCGCACCGCCCGGCGGCGGAAAAATCGGTGTACTGCCCGGCGGCGTAAGCCTCCTGATAAAGCGGGAAGACCGCCTCGGGAACGTAAGGCGCGACGGCGTCCGCTCCGCCCTCGGCCCAGAGCTTGCGAAGTGCGCTGGCGCTGGCGAACTGCCCGTGGGCAGAGTGGAGCGCCTCACCGTGGTTCGCGCCTTGCCGGGGCAGGGGATAAGCCTCCATCCGAGGCGCAAGGCTGCGGATGGCCCGGCAGTATTCGACAGCGAGGTTGTTGTTGGGCTTGTCCAGCAGGGCGGCGACCCGCTCGTCAGATGCAAGCTTCGCCGCGGCGGCCTGCCGCGCGGCGGCAAAGCTCCGTGCGCCGCCCGCAAGCTGGGCTTTCAGGGCGGCGCGGTAGGAGTCGCTGTCAAGAAGCTCGGCGGCCTCCATCAGAAGGGCCGCGTCGGGCGTCTCGGCACCGAACACCAGACCGTCGCACCCAGCGGCGGCAAGCAGCGCCACGCCCGCCCGGGCGAACGCCTCTGCCCCCGCGCAGGCACAGGGAGCAGGCAGGGCGAACACAAGGTCAGCCCCGCAGGTGAGGGCGGACCGGGTGCGGACAGCTTCAGGCAGGAGGGGCAGCGCCCCCCGCTGTACCAGCGAACAGCTCATGGCGACGGCGACGCGCTCTGCACCCAGCGCTTTTGCCTGCGCCAGCTGCCATGCGTGGCCGTTGTGGAAGGGGTCGTATTCGGCGATGATACCGGCAAATTTCATGACGTGACCTCAAAAGTTTGTGAAATATCTGTCATACTGCATGGAGAACTGGGGCAGAATGACAGGATTCTGGGCAGGATGTACAAAAAAGCCCGGGGACTTCGTGGCAGGCTTTGCCGCCATTGCGGCTTGAAAACCGGCCGACCCTATTATATAATAATTCTAGGAATCTGTAAAATTCTGCCCTCTCGGGGGTGGACAAAAACATATCTGGAGGAAACAAGAAGATGAAAATTCTGGTTATCAACTGTGGTTCTTCTTCCCTGAAATATCAGCTCATCGATATGGACGGTGAGAAGGTGCTGTGCAAGGGCCTGTGCGAGCGCATCGGCATGGAGAGCAGCATGATCACCCATGACGCTAACGGCCACAAGGCTACCACTCCCGCTATCTTCCCCACCCACACCGAGGCTTTTGCTGAGGTCGTGAAGAAGATGACCACCGGCGAGGGCAAGTGCATCGACGATGTCAGCGAGATCAGCGCCATCGGCCACCGCGTCGTCCACGGCGGTGAGAAGTTCAAGGCCAGCTGCCTGATCACCGACGAGGTCATCAACACCATCCGCGAGCTGAGCCCCCTGGCTCCTCTGCACAACCCCGCAGGCATCCTCGGCATCGAGGCAGCCCGCAAGGTCTTCGGCAACGTCCCGATGGTCGCTGTCTTCGACACCGCTTTCCACAGCACCATGCCCCCGAAGGCTTATATGTACGCCATCC
>OGJK01001513.1_pt1 | contig 20975 bp, 20 predicted proteins | sample 1571961 | NCBI WGS metagenome assembly OGJK01 (sample SAMEA2582120, study PRJEB24529) | metagenome | biome: Human gut stool | place: China | collected 2011 | reverse complement strand
CTGGCAGCCTGAGTTCACAGATAAAACACTCTCCAGGAAACCCGGGGCGGTTCAGCTCCATGAGCCTGTATGATTGTCAAGAATGAAGGCCTGAAGACTTCAGGGCCTTGACGCCCATGTAACCCCCTGCGGATATTTGAACTCTACGGAAACAAGGTTGCCAATCGAGGTGGTTGCCTGAAAGTTGGGAGTTATCGCAGCTATCCGTCCACTACCCCGATTTCACTCCTTCCCGTTAACCTGAATCTCTGTGTCTGACATGATAACTCTCCGTCATAAAACAGACCGACATGATAAAAGAACTACTACTTTGAGAATAGTATCTTTAGTTAAATAAAAGACAAAATAATTTGACAAAACGACATTTATCTTAAAATTAAGACCATTTTGTTTAAAAAAACTTATTTTCTCTTACAAATCAGAACTAAATGATTTTTAATGAGATAAATTTTACTTGTACACAGTGTGCTTTAGCGCAAGGGCGGTAGCGTTCCATAATTCATTGGATAGAGTCCCTTTCACATACATAGCAGCTTGGCATCAGGTAATAAGTCAAGTTCGCAAAGTAAAAAGATAGATTTGTTATACATTAAATGATGTTTATATTATAGACGAGTAAACTTTTAGTGATTTCCTATTCACAGGAGGTTTTATAGTATAGAACAAAGAAGATTGAAAAAATTATAGAGATAAATATTTAATAATCTATACACAGGAAAACATATGATTATGAAATCGAAAAAGAAATTTCAAAAAGGTTTATCGCTGATTGAAGCTTCAATGGTGTTGGCATTATCAGCTATTGTTGTTTCCGGTGTTATGTATTATTACCAGTCAGCATCTGATAATAATAAAACACAAAATACAGTGTCAGAACTCATGAGTATTGTCTCTGCTATTAATGGGCTGTATGCAGGACAACAGGATTATAGTGGACTAACGGCAAAGGTACTCTATAACACGTCTGCTGTTCCTGAAAATTATAAAGATACAAACAATAATGGTATAACTCATCCTTTCGGAGATAGCATTAATATAGGATCTGTGGCTACTGGTGGGTATTATGTTCTACTGAAGAATATCCCTAAAGCAGCCTGCATAAATTTGGCGACAATGAACTTTGGGACATCTATGGCTGGCGTAGGAGTTGTTGCTGATGAAAATAAACTAAAGACCGCTAAACCATCACCGCTAACGTCCACTGGTCAAGCCCAATCGGGAACTGTCTATAGTAGTGCATTCACCCCAACGCAAGCTTCATCTGCATGTTCTCAGGACTATAATAGTATTGGCTATTTATTGAAATAATATCAGATTTTCTGAAGGGAGGGGGGGGGGATAACAGTATGATTACTTACAGCATACAAAAAAATGAGACGAGGTATATGTTTATTCGCAGAACTCTTTGTCATCTTATTACAATGGCTATTCTGACGTGTTCATTTAACCTTTATGCTTCCGAAAATACCAGAACTATGTATTCTGAATTACTGTCGGAGAAAAAAACACAGGCAAACCTAACTTCACCTGAAACCATTACTTCCGTGAATGAGTTAAAAACATGGTATGTATATAAGGGACAGACGTTGAATAACGTGCTTGCGCAATGGGCAAATCTTGCTGGCTGGGATTTAGTGTGGGATTCAGGACAGACATATAAATTACGGGCTGCAGCATCATTTGAGCATCTTCGCTTTGAACAAGCCGTACAGGAATTATTTGATGCTGTCGGAAACACTGACCCAAGACTTTATGTTACTCTTTATAAGAAAAATAAAGTTGTTCTCGTTTCATCAAAGCCGGAGTTTTAAAAGGTAATATTTTATGCATATACTAAAAAAAACCGTGGTAATTTTACCTTTATTATCTTTAATCACATCATGTTCGACAGATATATATAGAGATGTCAAAGAAAGCTATAATGATGATAAATCAATTGCAGAAAAGCATTTATCATCATCAAAAAATAAAGACATAGCCCGTGATACTTCTGTCGTGAAAATACTTGATAAATTATATATCGGAAGTCGCAGTACTGATAGCTTGCATGGTGAACCATTACCGGTGAAGCTGGAAGGAACGCATGGTATTTCATTGTCTTCGGGGATCCCTCTTAAACTTGGAAACATTATTGACCTGTTACAGCGTTCAACTGGAATATCGGTTGTAAAAAAAGACTATGTTGTTCCTGTTTCTGTTGTAACATCTGGTACAGCAACTGAAACTGAAGCAAAGAAAATCTCTGACGAACTGTCTAAAGCCTTAGGAGAGAAAAACAATAATGGCCAAGGTGGACTTCAGGGGTTGCTTGATCTGAATGCAAGTAAAAATACCATGAATATTAATTATACCGGGCCACTTTCGGTTTTTCTTAATAAAATAGCTTCTCACTTTGATTTATCATGGCAATATATAGACGGACAAATATTGATATCTGGTTATGAAGCCAGAGTATTTTCTATCAGTACTTTACCTAATAAGGTGCAAACTACTAATAGTATAACATCCAGTGATTCAGGCTCAGGTTCGGGGTCTTCATCAGGATCATCAGGTTCTGGAAGTGGAGTTGGGTCTACAAATCAAAATATCACGCTGGATATATCCTATGACTTTTGGAAGGATCTTGACTCTGAGCTGAAAATGCTTATTGGCAATGATGGTGAATATTATGTATCACAAAGTACATCTTCTGTTCTGGTAAAAACTTCACCTTCTATGATGAAAAAGGTTGCTGAATATTTGGATAACCTTAATAAAAAATTAGAGAGACAAGTTTCAGTTGATGTACAGGTATACTCGGTATCTGTAGATGATTCAAGCAAGTTCAGCCTAACACTGAATGCACTGTTAAAGCGTAATGGTGGCATTTTAGGTAGTGTTAATAGTGATTTCAGTGGCTCTTCCGGCACAACTCTGGCTGGATTCTGGAATAATGATGGTAATCAAGATAATAGTATGTTGATGTCGGCACTGGAAAGCACGGGGAACGTCAGTACTGTGACGTCATCAGTTGTTACGACAATGTCTGGACAGCCTGTTCCAGTTCTTGTTGGTAATGAGAGGACTTATGTTTCTGAGGTGGGTACAACACTCAATAACAATACATCAACGACTTCTGCAAGCACCGATACTATCACGTCAGGATTTCTGATGAATCTGCTGCCAAGGATTATGGATAACGGCAATATACTTTTGCAATATAATATCACTCTGTCTTCCCTTGTTGGTGCAAATGACGGATTCAATAATGCAACCGTTTCCGGCACAATTATCCAGTTGCCTGATATTGATAAACGTTCGTTTATCCAGTCCAGTATGCTCAAAAATGGTAGTACTCTTGTTTTAGCTGGATATGAACAAAAACGAAATGAAGTTTCAGATCAAGGGGTTGGTACTCCAGGCTTTAAGTTACTTGGAGGTAGTCGTAATGGTTCGAAAACTAGAGACATTATGGTTATCTGCATAACTCCAAGGGTTATTGATGTTGGAGGCAGCTAACATGTTATACCCTGAGTCAGATAGTTTGGATTCGTTGCTTCCCGGTGTACTGTATATCAATAAGAAAAAATATGCGGTCAATCTGTTATGGAATGATGTGCCGGATGATAAGCAATATAAGTCAATAATAAAAAGTCGACTTAAATTATTGGGGAGTGATTTATATGCCATTTCTCGTAATCTGACAGGAAGTCAGTATGCTATAGCTGACAGGAAGGTAGGACACCGTAAAAGTGATTTTGCTTTAGCGAGTTGCATTGATAATAATGGACGTTCACTTTGTGCTTTGTGCCAGCATGAAAAAATTTGGTTGTTGTTAGCTATAGATAAAAATGGCTATGTTATTATAGATAAAGCCAGCTATGACCAAAATGAACTCACACAAGAGTTTTATTCTATTTATCACCAAAGCCGTTGGGATGATGTTGTTTGTCCTGTTGAGTTAGGGATAGCTGAAAGTTCTGAACAGCCTGTCTATGCCCTTATTAATAAAAAGGGAGTTAAATTATGTTCTACAGGTATTGAACGGTTATATCCTCTTGTCGTAATTGGTTCTATTTGTATAGCATGTTCATTATTGGCAATAGTATTAAAAGATGTAATTGCACCAGAGGAGGTAAATCCGGTTATTACAGTTGATGCTCCCTCTGCGGAAGAAATAAATGTGCCATGGGGAGGGCACAGTTTACCTTCTGAGTTCGTAAAGTTGTGTGTTGATAATGTAAGTAGTAAATATCTCAAGTCATCATCAATACCGGGCTGGAATGTTGATCCTGTAGTTGTCTGTGATGATTCAGGAAAAATATTTCTATCTGTAAAAAAAGATTTTGGACTCAGGATCTGGATCTCCAATGGTATATATAAACAATTCTTTGTAGGAGAACTGCCTGAAATAGAAAATATTAAGGATACATCAGCTGATATTTCATGGCCATTGAGGCTAGGTAGATACGAAAATACTAAGCTACAACCGGCGCAAATTTTATCGATGCTGGAGCCTCTTGATAATATCAAAAAATATATTCAGGATACGTTTGAATATTATTTCATTACGGTTCAGTTCGATACTGAACAAATTGAAAACGGTAACTTTAAGAAAGTTGATTTTCGTATTTCATTGCAAAATGAACCTACGATGATACTCCCGATTTTGGCCAAGATGAAAAACTTGGTTATTTATAAGTGTATATTCGATGTAACAAACGGTACCTGGGAAGTGAAAGGTACTTTTTGGGGTAAATAAATATGAAAATACGACAAATAGCTTTGCTATGCTTATGCTCTGTTATGTCACAGGTTTGTTTAGGTTCAGTTATTACTGAGAGCAATGTTGTATCAGATGTCAAAAAACAGAGCTTTAAAGAGCATAAAAAAACAGAAGATAATCTTGTATCAGAAAGTAAACAACAAAGTGCTAAAGAATCTGTAAATTCGGATGTCACCATATCTGATGAGTATCAACAGGAGCTGGAAGCTTTTAAAAAGTTGCAGATGGATAATATACGACTAAAGTTACAGGCAGAAAATGAGAAACTTTCTCAACAATCAGGAATTGATTCTGGCGCAGTAAAATTAGTTTATATTTACTCAACGTCAACTCGAGGAAGGGTGGCGGAGGTATTAGGTGGCGGTCTCGGACTAAGAGAAGTACAGGTAGGCGATCATCTGTATGATGGATATACCGTACAGGAAATTGGAAAAGACTATATTCGAGCTGTTTCAAATGATGGTAAAGAAAACTTGCTTAAACTCTTATTTCTTGGACAAGAATAGTCAATTATGAGAATAATGAATTTTACAGAAGAAATTTACAGCAGGTTGAAAAATCAGCTACATAACATTATTGACGTTGATGATGAACTGAGCAAATATTCAGTATTATTTTCCTCTGGTGATTTTCTTGTTTCTGAAGAACATATAATGCACCCTAGTGTTCGTTTTATGCGAGAGGTTGCATCAAGAAGAGGAATAGGGACATTACGAGAATATCATGTTAATTTAAAAATAATAAGGTCGCTCCATAGCCAGCATGTTATGGAGCTATCCCGTGTAAATAATCAACCAATGGAGGTCATGGTCAGTGAATTAATTACTGAGTGTGTAAATAATCATGCAAGTGACTTGCACATAAAAATAACAGATTATTATGCTGATATTTATATTAGAAAAGATGGAGATATGCTTTTTCTTCGACAAATAGAATCAATAGAAGCACATAAATTATTAGCAACATTATATAATAACGCTGATGATGCTGATGCGACATATAAAGTAAATGCCTATCAGGCAGGAAGAATTGTTACGTCCAGAAGTCGCTTATCTATTCCCGATAAAGTACAGTCCATACGTCTGCAGTATAACCCGTTGGGTAATGGTGGAAGATATTTTATTGCACGTTTTCTATATGTTGAAAAGAAGAGTATTGATGAACATGCATATATTGAGCTACAAGGACTTGGTTTTCACCCATTACAGATTAGCGCATTTGCCAGATTAAGAAGATTATCTATAGGAGTAAATATTATTTCCGGCCCTACGGGGTCGGGAAAGTCAACGACACTAAAAAATATGCTTGAACTTCTTTATGAAGAGAAAAAGAAGAAAGTTAATATTATCAGTATCGAGGACCCTCCTGAATATGAGATAGAAGGAACTGCACAACTTCCTGTCACGAACGTCGAGACCGAAGAGGAAAGAGGAGCTGAATACAGGAAAGCTATTATAGCAGCTTTACGTTCGGATCCCGATATTATTATGCCCGGTGAGGCAAGGGATGCTGAAGTCATTAGTTTGGTGTTTACCGCAGCTATGACAGGGCACCAGGTATGGACATCTTTACACGCTAACAGTGCCCTTGCCATTTTTGACAGACTAAAAGATCAAGGTGTTGATGATTTCAAACTTACAGACCCAGATTTATTGACAGGGCTAATTGCTCAACGGTTGGTAAAAAAATTATGCCCAGCCTGTTCATTGCCAATTTCTGAATATAAGATAAGGAATGGCACGATTAGTGATTTAGACAAAATGCTAATAAAAGGTCATGAGGATACTGTTCGCTTCCCTAATATTGACGGGTGTCCAGAATGTTTTCATGGATATATCGGGCGTACCATTGTTGCAGAAGTTATTGAGCCTGATTATACTTTTCTTGATTTAGTTTCACAGGGCAAACGACAAGAGGCTACAAAATACTGGTTAGCAGAGTTGAATGGTATGACAATGGCTGAGCATGCCTGGATAAAAATGGTAGAAGGGACTATATGTGTACATGATGCGGCCGAAAAAGTTAGTCATATAGAAAAAATTTCTTCTGAAAGAAAAGTTTTTTTGATTGAACAGTAACTTGAATAATATAACTGAATATGAATGCAGAAAAATATCTCGCCAAATTATTATTTACGACTAAGTTGAGACTGCGTTTTTATGAAAAAATGTCGAGGTACCTCTCGAATGGTATCCCTGTTAGTTTTGCTTTGAATGAGTTGTATGACTTTACAACAGAAAGAGGGAAAAAGGAATCAACTACATCTGTTGTTGTTCGATATGTGCTGAGATCTGTAAGAAATGGATTAAGTTTTTCTGAAGCGTTGACTCCTTGGGTCCCGTCAGATGAATTATCTATCCTTGCAGCGGGTGAGCATGCAGGAAAACTTAGCGAAGCAATTAACAATATTGTATACATAAATCAGACAAAGAAAAAAATAAAATCTGCTCTTTTTGGAATAACATATCCTATAGTTCTTGTTCTTACTACATGTCTGTATTTATATATTTTTGGGAACAGAGTTGTACCGGCGTTTTCCCAGGTTCTTCCTGTAGAAAAATGGCAGGGTACTGGGCGTGTCTTGTACTATTTGGCTCTGTTTGTTCAAAATTATTTAATTTTGACAATGTCCCTTATAGCAGTTATTATTTCGATAATAATACTCACATTCGGTATCTGGACAGGAAAGATAAGACTGTTTTTTGACAGATTTCCACCATGGACTGTTTATAAAACGGTAGTGGGATGTGGGTATTTATTATCTCTGTCATCTCTTATTGAAGCGGGTATATCTGTTCCAGATGCATTGAGGATTATAGCAAGAACAGCAACGCCATGGTATCAAGAACGACTTTTATCTTTTCGGCTAATGCTTTTGAATGGTGCTAAAAATATTGGCGAAGCAATGCATTTATCCGGTTACGTATTTCCTTCAAAAAACTTAGTTATGGATATCCGATCATATGCAGCACTTGATGGGTTTGAAATGATGTTGGGAAAACTTTCTCGTCAGTGGCAAGATGAAAGTATTGCGGCCATTTCTGCTCAGATGGATGTATTGCGCAATATAGCAATTGTTTTTATGGGGTTTGTTTTTATGTGGATTGTATCCGGAATGTTTGCTCTTCAGCAACAAATTAGTCAGGCTGCACAATTTCAATAATGGATAATTATAATGTCTCTTAAAGATATTTTTTTTGCTGATTTATTAATTCTTGGAGATGGTTTTTTCTTTCGCTATCTGGAAGGAGAGACAGAATCTGTTGTTAAAGTTCCTGCTATATATCGTGATGAGGTTGCCAGAATCCAAAAAGAGGTTATGGAGCTGGCCAGAACTCGACAAGAAAATGAATTTTTTTATTCTAATATGACTATTCCATATCGTGTGGCTGTTATTCATACGATATCAGGGACTGGGTATTTTCTGAGACGATTAAAATTACCTGTACCTGTTATTGATACACTTGGATTTAGTGATTCTGTTTTATCAACGCTGAAATCACTGGGTAAAGCGAGAGGTCTTATCCTTGTTGCTGGCGCAACTGGTAGTGGCAAATCAACTACAATTTATTCACTACTTACTAATTACTTATCTGTTTATGGTGATGTTGTTCTGTCTGTAGAAGATCCACCAGAACTTCCAGTTCAAGGTGGGTATTTTGATCGGGGCATATGGTATCAAGTGGACGCAAACGCGGTTGGTGGATATGAAAAAGCAATGATTTCCGCTATGCGATATAATCCTCGCTACATATTTCTTGGTGAAATACGTAGCTCCCTCAGTGCGAGAGAAGCAATCAGGGCCGCTGTTAATGGACATTTAGTTGTAACAACAATTCATGGTAATTCGCTTCAAGGTGCCATATATGCACTTCAGCAGATAGCTCTTGGTAGCAATAGTGATATAGATTTGGTGCGATCTATTTTAGGTGATGGACTTTTGGCTGTATTACATCAAGAACTGCTGTTTACTACCGCCGGAACACGCAAACTACAGGCTGAATTACTTTATATTGGGGGGATTCCTGGAATAACGTCAAAAATACGTTCTGGTAAGTTAGAATTACTTAATAATGATATTGATACACAAAGTATTTTACTCAACAAGGGCATAAATCTATATTCGCATTATTCAAATGGAAAATAATATCTTAATTTATATTTCGTGTTATTGGTTCTCATCAGTTATTACAAGTTTTATAGGTTTAGCCGTAGACAGGCTTCCACATCAGATGAAATGGAGGGATAATCCTATTTCTGGTTTGTCAATTTGTTCACCACCCTCAAGATGTGACCATTGTCATACGAGAATAAAATGGATCTATTTGATTCCCGTTTTTGGATATTTTTTTTCCAGAGGACGTTGCAGATGTTGTGGAAATAAAATACCTATCATTTATCCTCTTGTTGAATTCATCGGTGGTGTGGGTAGTGCCGTATTAATTATGGTGTATGGAATAAATTCTAAAGGATTTATTCTTGCTATTCTGTATCTTGTTCTGATATTTCTTACGATGATAGATATAAAAGAAACATGGCTTCCATTTATCGTTACAATACCTCTATTCTGGTGTGGGTTATTATTTTCACCTTTCGAACTGGATGCCTACAACAGGATTCTTGGTGCTTGTTCTGGTTTTCTACTTTTCTGGGCTTCAATGGCTTTAGTTTCATACCTTAGCAAGGAAGACCTAATTGCTGGAGGTGATATTGTGTATTCAGCTGCTGTTGGAGCATGGATTGGTATGGAACGACTTCCTGTCTTTATTTTATGTTCTTCTTTATTATTTATTTTTTATGCATTACCGTGGCGTCTTAAAGGTGTTCGCTATGTACCCATGGGACCTGCTATATCGGTAGGATTTTTTATATGTCTGCTGTAATACCTCTCAGTGTATGTTTACTTGCTGCCAGTCAGGCTAACGATGTGCCACCAAAATTGCTTGTTTCGGTGATAGCCGTGGAAAGAGGCGTTTCCGGGCTGGCATCAAGAAATAAGAATGGTACGGAAGATCTTGGTATTATGCAAATAAATACCGGAGCGTGGCTTAATCTCGTAAGTCATTCATTTTTTGATGGTAATAATGAAAAGGCATATATTAGATTAAGGGACGATGGATGCTTTAACATTTATGTGGGCGCGTGGATACTGGGAAGAGCTATAAGAATGGAGGGTGGGGACATTTGGCAAGGAGTAGGACGATATCATTCAATAACATATCGGCACAAACAAAAATATATCAGATTAGTCAGTGACAAATATGAATCTATTTTTCACTGATGGATATTTGTAAATTATTAACCTTAAGGTATGTACATATCATTTATTATCTGATACAGGTCTTATATGTCTAAATTAAGACAACATGGTCTGACAATGATTGAGGTTGCACTGGCTGTTATGATTAGTACTCTTGTCATGACTGCTGTGTGGTTACAACTACAGGATATTATTAAATTTTACTTAAGTCGAAATACAGCATATACGATAAACGCCAGATTTGATCATGTGATTGATGATATCAAATCATCCTGTCTTATCATTGCAAACTCATCTTGTGACGAAAGTAAACAAATCAAAAAAATTGAGATGGAGAATTCATCTGGTGGGGTGTTTGGTGAGTTGAATGTAAATATTCAACCGGACAACAAAACAAAGAAATTTGATATATGGATTACCTATAACATTAAAGGTTCAATTTTACAGCATTTAGACAGAAGAACAGTGAGAAATAATACTGCGTTTTATTATGTTGCCTATTGTGATGTTATAAAAAATCAAAAAAATGAGGACGGAATATGTAAGAGTACTAATAAAAAAAGTTATTATTATTCACCTGTGATGCCGTGGTCGGTATCCAGTGACCAGCTTGATTGGCTCAATAAAACAAGCGATGATTATCTTATATTTCACTACGTTTTATCTCTGTGAGTTATGAGTTATTATATGAAACAACAACATGGCTTGGCTCTTCTTGAGGTAGTGATATTTCTTATATTGATATCTTTAGGCTACATTGGCTGGATGAATGTAAGAAAAAACATATCTGAATATGATTACGCTATGCAGGTAACCAGAAATTTGTGTTTTTATAAGGAAAAGTTAGGGCAGTATATTAAAAATAATAGTATTACATCTACAAAAAAAATTACTTTTACTGACTTGGATGTTAGCAATTCATCAGGTTATCCAGTTTCATATCCTGAATATAACATGGAATTGTACGTTAATGGGAATACAGGATATATTGTTTTATTGAGAGCTAATAATCTTAACATTCACGCTGAACAAGACTCTATTACTCGAATGGTTATAAATTCGGCTGTTGGTTTTTTGTCTGTATCGCTTTTTCCTTTCAATGGATCCCCCCAGAACAATTTATTTCATAAAAACTCTGATATATCTGGTCCTGATGGGTATTATACATTGAAGGGAATTGATCTTAGTAAATACAATAAAAATGACGTGATAGCTATTGTTATGGTTCCAGAAACATTAACACCATTTCAGGAGTGTTATTATGGTTTTTAAACATAATGAGAATGGAATTAGCCTGATTGAGGCTGCATTTGTCTTAATGTTGTTCTGCTTCATATTTACTCTTTCAGTGTATTATATTCATCTGACAATGATCACATCTAAATCTTTATCTCTCGGACAGACTATGAATACAGTAGGGAATCAAATAGAGTGGATCGTAAAGTCCGGAAAATGTGAATGCCGTTTTGCTGATAATGCGTGCAAAACATGCCTTACTACGGCGATCGCTAATTCTGATGAAATAAAAAAACTGAATGGTGTATCTTCTTTACGTGTTGCTGTACGTAACTTAGCAACTGCAACTAAATCTGGTGTGGGCGTTCTTCTATATCCTTCTGAACTTGCCACAAAAAATGGTACTTTTTTTACATCTCTTGATGAGATTTATTTCACTCTTGCAGGGACAAGAGAGAAAGCCGTTATTATAAATACAGATTCGAATATTACCACTCCTAATAAGATCAGTCTTGTTTTGGATAATGTCATTGATAATAATAAAAAAATTTTAAAGCTATCAGACTTTGGAATAACAACAATAGGGCCCAGTTGGATGTATCCAGGTATGTATTTTGAAATTTTTTAATGATTGATGGAGCAATAATTAATGATTTCATATATATATATGCTGCTTATTACGGTCATTTGTTATCTATGGCAAGGAATAGCTAAAGAACAAGTTGATTTTTTTAAAATGGCATCGACTAACACCAGTGTTAATATGAAATATGATTACCTGTATACAGCGATAGTTAATGCAAGCACACTATGTAACCACAATAGTTGTTCATCCGGAATGACTGTTTATTTGCCGAATTATAAATCTTCTTATCAAGCGAAAGTTTGTGAACATAATGGTACTTATTACGCCTTTTATACCGATGCTATTTTAACACAAAAACCAACAGTATCATTGACACCTGATTCAGACTTTTTATTAATACGTGTAAAAAATATTCCATCTTTTTGCAAGACCCAAAGCAATACCAGTAATGAGGAAAATTATGCATTGAGAAAAAATAGTTAATTATATTTACTAAGTTATTTATTTTTAAAGTATAAAAGATGGAGGTAGTTTTATGTTATTGTTTTCTAAGCAAAAGAAAGAAAGTCGCGGGTTGAGTTTGATCGAAGCATCAATGGTTCTGGCTCTTTCTGCTATTGTTGTTTCCGGTGTTCTTTACTATTACAATAATGCATCGAGTAACCGGAAACTGGTCGACGATGTGAAAACTATTCAGATGGTGATATCTACAATCAGAACTCTATATGAAAACCAGAAGCCAGGTACAAAAATTGATGCTGATGCTGTTGCTAAATCTGGTAATTTTACTACAACAAAGAATGGCAAGAGCATTGTTATGCCAACTGGTGAAACTCTAAACATTATTAATGGTTCAGGGACTGGTTTAGGAGCGGGCCGACTATATGCCATAGATTTTTATACCAAAGATAAGAACATATGCTCACATCTGGCTTCAGTTAAATATGGTACATCACATTTTGCAACAGAAATTGTTGCGTTAAATGACAACGTGACGCGTGTTAATAGCCTATTGGCAAAACCTGCAACTGATCGCTATCTGACTGTGTCTAAAGCAGCACAAAAATGTGCACAATTAATTGATTCATCAGGGCGGGTTCGTGTTTATATGGCGTTTAAAGGATAGTTTCAGATTGGAAGGAGTGTATGGATCATGACTGAGCATTCATAATGCTCTCCATTTATGTAAATTGCAGCTGCGCATGCAGCTGCAATTTTTAATGTTAAATTATTCCGTGGTCATTTTAGATGTGGAATAATTATTTTTAATCATTTCATTACGTTTTTTATATCGATGTTATTTTAACACAAAAACTAACTGTATCTTTGACAGCTGATTCAGGCTTTTCATTGATACATGTAAAAAAGAACAATTCTGAATAGCTACGAGGAATAGTAGATCAGTTAGTGGTACTCAGCCCGGATTGTGCTATTTGATCAATCGCAAATCAAAATAAATCACCAGCCGGACTGAGTAATGCCGAGCATAGCACCAATTTCTCGTGACGAACAACGCCTGATGTAGACAGCCATTTATAAAAACACACGATAATAATTATACCTGCAGACATGACTAGCATCTTGATTCACAAGTTCGCCATTTTATGGAAACTGTCAACCCACACCCCGGAGGCAACATGGACTGGCAAAAGTGTTGCGGCATTAGGCTCAGCTATTTAGTGAACGATCTTTCTCATCAGTGTATCGATGGCACACATTTTTGCCTTGCCTCTAAGGCATCACGACTCATGCATCGCTTTCATCAATGGCCTAAATTTCAGAACACATAACTAAGGCAGATACTAGTTATCCCGGATTCCCAGCGGGCGAAGTGTTATCAAGTATTCTCAATAATCATCAGTGATATACCGACATATGGCTATCATCGTGTATGGGCCACACTCAGATAGCAGTCTGGCAACGAAGGACTGGTGCTTCAATATAATGAACGGATAATAAAGCAAGCAATAAACATATAATTTACAGTTCTGGGTGTTATATAATCCGAAATATATTTTTGATATGAACATGACAGAAATAAAAAACCAAGAAAACATCCATACAAATGGATATATTATTATTAAACCTAATGGCTCTTATATAAGCATTATCAATGACTCAAAGAAGATTGCTCTTGAAAGCAGTTGTTTCTTTCTCATAGAAAAGAAGAAACTGTTAACTATTGAAGTTGCACTTCCCAATATAAATACTCATTGTGATTTTATTGATCTGAATAAAAATGATATTAATAACATAATCAAGATTATGTCCCCCTTCTTTTATGAGGGGGAGGTTAAAACAGAAGGACACAATCAGTATAATATAGATAATTGCGTGTTTGCAATAAAAATAGATGCATTATCTAATGAGTTATTTGAAACAATAAAAACAACGAATGACCACAGACTAAAATTATATGCTTTGGCATGTTTTTTATTAAGAGTAAAAAAACCTCAGCATCTGTTTAACTCATTAATCATATCAAAAACAACTTTATTCAGCGATAAAATACGTAGGGTTATTGAGAACGATACAACCCAAAAATGGAATTTAGCAACTATTGCAGAGATATGCTGCTTATCTAAAATAGCAATACGCAAAAAACTTAGTGCGGAGAATACCAGTTTTTGTCAGATTCTTCTCGATGTGAGAATGAAAAAAGCAGCGCAACTATTATTACAGAATGAATTTCAAATTAGTAATGTTTCTTATATGGTTGGTATCTCGAGCGTCTCTCATTTCATCAAGACCTTCACTCTATATTATGGAAGCACACCGAAAAAATTTCTTATACGTCACAAAGAAAAATGTATCTAATGTTGTGAACTGGTCTCTCAGTGCACGCCCCGACGCTGAACTGGTCAACACCATGCTGTGTCGAAACGTTAAATCCTGGAGAACGACCGGTAATACACAGTGACAGAGGTGGGCATTATCGCTGGTCGGGCTGGCTGGCTGGAAAGAGTGAATGCCGCAGGTCTTATTCGCTCAATGTTCCGTAAAGGATGTTCACCTGATAATGCCGCATGCGAAGGTTTTTTCGGCAGACTGAAAACGGAAATATATTAAATTGTTAGCATTATAGCAAACTTACTGTTTTAAATTCATGGATCTATAATTGTAAATAATGGTGAAATTATGAAGATAATAGACATTGACAAATGTAAGCCGCACCTTGGTATTTATGTTATGAGTTTGGTAAAAACATTATCTTTTTCTATCTTAATCTGTTGTAATTCTGTTAGTGCGCATTTTGATGAAGCTTATAGCACCAGAAGTGATGAATCTATTTCATATAATAATTGGCAGAAAAAATTAGAGAACGAACGCGGTATTGAAAGTATATCTATCCCTGGCACGCATGATTCGGGTTCTTTGTATGGTGGCGATATTGTAAGAACACAAAGCAAGAGCATCGATTCTCAATTACAGTCAGGAATAAGATTTCTAGATATTCGCCTTAGACATATCGATAATGTCATGGCAATTCACCATGATTTTGTTTATCAGCATTTGGGATTTGGAGATGTATTATCTCAGCTTGAGAAATTTTTAGCCGAAAACCCATCTGAATTTGTACTTATGAGAGTGAAAGAAGATTATGATCCTGCTAATAATAGCAGAACCTTTGAGGATACATTTTATGAGTATATGGTGTCTTATTCAAAGATAATATATAAACCATCAAATGAATATTTTTTTCCAAAAGTGAAGGATGTTAGGGGAAAGGTTATTTTTCTTGATCAATTGCCACGGACATGGAAATATGGTACATTTGGTATTAAATATCCACAAATGTTTAATATACAAGATGATTATTCTTTAAGTTCCAATTGGGATTTGTATAAGAAATGGGAAAGCATAAAGAAATATTTAGAATACGCTAAAGGAGGAAAAACTGGAATAATAAATTATTTAAGTGGTTCTGGTGGTTCATTCCCCTACTTTGTCGCCAGTGGGCATAGTTCTCCAGATATGGGGGCACCAAGATTACTAACAGGAGCAACTACTCCAGGATGGTGGTATTTATATCCTGAATTTCCACGAGTAAGTTGTTTTATTGGAATATGCTCCATTGCATTTGAAGGATCTAATGTTATGACCCGAAACTGGATTCAGAAAAATAAACCTAAATATGTCGGAATAGTAGTTGGTGACTTCATGGGGCCTTCATTGATAAAAGAAATTATTGATACAAACTTTAGATGAAATCCTATTTTTGCATATAGATCTAAATTTTTACTCAGAAAGACACCTTTGGTATACGATGACAGGCTTCAGATTGCCTGAACACCGCCTCTATTTCTTTATCAAAAAAGTTGATACGACGACCGAGATCGTTAAATAGAGCATAGAGTTCTGCAATCGTTCTGCGCATACGGACACTTAACCCGTTTTCTGCATCCTCAAGGATCAGCGGAACGGCACTACGAACTATTGAAACTGCCGCGCGCGCTGATAGTTATTCCACGATCAAGCAGCAGTCCCCTGATTTGACAAACGGTCGCAGTGCGGTGATTAATAATACGCAGCCCTGCCAGGCAAAGCTAGGATATCCTGCTGTTCCGGGCTTTTTGGCGGCACGAACTGCATTGTCGGTTGCATCAGAGCCACTGCGATGGTCTGCGCATCATTGCCGTCATTTTTTTGCCCACGGACAAAGGGTTTTACATACTGGGGGCTGATAACCTTTACGTTATGCCCCAGTTTTTCAAACTCCCGCTGCCAGTAAAATGCCCCTGTGGATGCTTCGACACCAATCAGGAAGGCCGGAATATTCGCCACCGTCTGGAGTAATTCTTTTCGGCTGACTCGTTTAGAAAAAACGGGTTTACCAGCCTGGTTTAATCCGCAGAGGTGAAAGACATTTTTTAGCCAGATCAATACCCAGAAATACGATATTCAAGATGGTCTCCTGCTGAACACGTTTCATACAGTTAACCGCAGAGGGGGAAGGTAGTCCATTCTATGAACTGGAAGTCTAGATAAGGCGGCATGGAAGCTTCTGATATTAAAAAATCAAGGCTCTTGAGGACGAGAACCGCCGTCTCAAACAGATGTTTGCTGACCTGAGTCTGGAGAACTGGGCGCGGAAAGACGTTATTGAAAAAAGCTTTAAAACCAGCATTAAAGCGTGAGCTGGTCATTCACCTGATAACGACATTCGGACTCAGTATCCGTCAGGCCTGCCGGAGTCTGAATCTGAGCAGAACGGTTTACCATTACCGCCCGGATACCACGTGTGATGAACCCGTTATTGCCGCCCTGCAGGCTGCGGCTGAACGATACCCACGATACGGCTTTCCGAAGCTTTTCCAGATTCTGCGACAGCAAGGATACTCCTGGAATCACAAAAGGCTCCACCGTATTTACTGTCTGCTGAAGCTGAATTTTCGCCGTAAGGGCAAACTACGACTGCTGGTACGCAATCCCTCACCACTGGCTACGTCAGAAGCGCTGAACCAGAGCTGGTCTGTCGATTTTATGCATGATGCTCTGGCCTGTGGCCGTCGTTTTCTCACGTTTAATGTCGTTGATGACTTTAATCGTGAGGCGTTATCGATTGAAATCGATCTAAATCTGCCAGCTCTGCGAGTGGTCCGCGTATTTGACAGGATCGTGGCAAACCGCGGTTATCCGGTCATGCTGCGTATGGATAATGGTCCGGAATTTATCTCACTGGCGCTGGCTGAATGGGCAGAGATACAAGCATAAAAGTGGAGTTCATCCAGCCGGGTAAGCCGACGCATAATGCTTTCATTGAGCGTTTTAACAGGACATACCGTACAGAAATACTCGATTTTTATCAGTTCAGAACGCTGAATGAAGTACGGGAAATTACGGAAAAATAGTTATCAGAATATAACTGTGAACGCCCGCATGAATCACTGAACAATATGGCACCGGAGGAATACCGACTTCACCATTATTTGGCCGGGTTCTCAAAAAAATGCATGGAACTAAAACGGATCTATTGACATACTGGTGCGATGCTTCTTGCGCCAGCTGAACCGTGGCTGATGTCATGTAGCACTGCGTAATACAGCCCGTCTGCCATCTGGTTTTCCAGAACGGTTTTTCCAGTATTTGTGGCTACTGCGATGAACCCTGGACACGTGGCAGGAGTGATCACAGGATAACGCGCCCTGAGTTTCCCGATTATCGAGCAATGTTCAGGGAGTTTGACATCAAGAGCGCGGTTACTATTTTGTTTTTCATTTCAATTCGTTGTGGTTTCTTTTAGCTCACGTATTTAAATTTGTTCCGGAGTTATCGAGGGGGCGTTTGGTATTTTTCCCTAGCGCACATCACGCAGTTGTTTGCCCATCTTGTCATCGTGGAAAGGCCGACATCTGCCACTGTGTAGCTCTGGTCAACAACCAGTTGAGCTGATTCACATTTAAACGCTGCGCTGAAATTTCTTTTTTTCATTGGAGCACCGGTGTTGTTCTGAAGTGAGCATATCACTTCTGTTCAGGCGGCCAAAAAAGAACTGAACTACCGCGAGTTACTGTACATAGTACTGCAACAGTAATGGAACGGGAGACATCAGCACGGTATGGAGTTCTGGCTGAAACCGGCCCGCTTCCCGTGGGTCAAAACGCCGGAGCGTAACAGCAATAATAATTATTATTGATGCTAAAGTTCTTTATTATCATACTGTTTTTATATCAATTTGATATCGATAATTTGCGGTAGCGTTAAATATAATACTCTAATTGTGAAAAGAATGAAAGTATATAAATGTTCAATGGTTTTTTCTTAACGATAGCTTTGTTTTTTTTACTCAAGTATACCATGAGATGGCGGTTTATAACTGTGTTGTCGTATTTGGTTTTATTTGATTTCTTATTTTTTTTTGCTATTTTTGGCCGTGGCTCCTGGGATATTATCAAGTCTAGCTATGCAATTGCGCCGTTTGCATTATCATTAATAATAGACGCACAGATTATATTGGTATATTTTCTTCGCAGCAAAGGGAGTGGGATTGCATTTCTTTCATCTATCATCCCACCTCTTTTGTTTACTATTCTGGATTTTAATTTTATTATTCCTGCCCATCCACTGATGATGTTTTATCAGTATGACGCATTTTATAGGTTTCTTCCAAGGTTTAACGGGAATTTGATTAACATAATTATAATATATACCATTCCATTTTGTTTTTTATTACCATCGAAGAAAAAATTTATCATCCCAATTGTATTTTTATATTTTTTTTACTGGAATATCAGTGCAGAGCCAACAAAGTTAGGTATTAAAGTTCTTATTGTACAGACAGGGATGTTTGTATCAAAACATGACAGAATAATAGAACTAAAAAACGAAATATTTAAATATAAAGATGCAGACATTGTTGTCTTTTCTGAATCACCAATTATTGGATTTAAAGATGGTAGTCGGACTGCATTTAGTCGTGAACTTCTTAGTGAAATAAAAAACAAACATGACGGAAAACTTTATATCGTTAACAGTTATGGATTTGTTGTTGGCGATAAAAAATACAATAACAACCTGAGTTTATATATTATGAATGGAAAGGAGTTTTTTAGATATAAAAGTAAACTGGTACCTTTTTGGGAGACGCCGGGCCTCTTTTATAGAGAAAATGGTTGGGAATCACCATATTTTTCTATTAAAGTTAATAATAAAGATGAAAAATACAAATTCAGAAATATATATATAAATTCATATGTCTGCTATGAAGCCATGTTTGCAAACTCTTTGAATAACTCCAGTGATTTAACTATTATACAGTCTAATTATGAATCATTTTATAAAGATTATGATAGAATAGTGAAAAATGGTAATGTTCTGGCCTATGTGAATAAATCACACGGTTTTAAAAATTTTATATCTGTACAAAATATGGGTGGAACTATCTTTGTCGATAGTTCAGGTAGATTTCATTGGGATGTGTATAAAATATCCAAAGAAAAACCCGTATTTCTTTTGGAGATCTAAGTTCATGCTTTTATCTCGATTTTTCTGTAGTGATGTGAGTAAATACTCAGTCAGGGATGACTTACATGACAAAAACAACATCAACCAGTAAAAAAACCGTAAACAGTATTTGTCTGAATTTCGCAGTGAAGGCCTGAGGCTTGCTGGATGCATCGGTGTTGCTGGCGCAACCCGTTGTAACCATCCCGCATAATCGTGCCATTTATATTTAGATATCATCCCGCATCATCAATCAGCCAACGAAGGAGGTCGCTATGTCTAAAACCTGTTTTACTGAGCATCAAAGCATCGCTGTGATTAAATCGTTTGAAGCCGGACGAACCGTGAAAGATGTCTGCCGGGAGCTTCTAAAAGACCATTCGGCCTTTATAATTGTCGATGAGCTGGCACCTGAACTGATTAAACGTCATGCCGTTGGGTACGAAAGCGCTTCGCAGTTAATGATCACTGCCGGAGACAATTCCCAACAGTTAAGAACCGAATCAGGTTTTGCGGCGCTGTGTGGTGTCAGCCCGGTTCCCGTATCTTCAGGAAAAACGAACCGTTACCGACTTAACCGGGGTGGGGATCGTGCTGCAAATAGTGCACTTCACATCATCTCTATCGGACGTTTACGAACTGACGATAAAATGAAGGAATATGTCGCCAGGCGAGTAGCCGAAGGACATTCAAAAATGGAAGCAATACGCTGTCTGAAGCGCTATATCTCACGCGAAGTTTATACATTACTGCGTAATCAAAACAGGCATGTTAACAGCATCCCGATAACGTCTTGACTCTTAGAAGGGCGTCCAGGGAAGTCAGTATACCGGACTGAAATATCAACAACTTCTCTGGCGTTACAGGATAAAGCAAAGTGTCAGCCGACGGGGAAACTGTTGGGATAACAGTCCAATGGAACGCTTCTTCCGCAGTCTGAAAACAGAATGGGTGCCAACCGATGGCTACACAGGCAAAGACGAAGCCCGGCATCAAATCAGCTGTTATATTCTGAATTATTACAATAGCGTCAGGCCTCCCATTACAACGGTGGGTTGACGCCGGAAGAATCAGAGAACAGATACCGTTCTTACAGTAAAACCGTGGCCAATATTACTTGACCACTACACAGCCTTCACCCCGCAGTGCGGGCAGGAGCGGCTTTTACACCGGAAGCAGACCTT
>OGJK01001509.1_pt1 | contig 21037 bp, 17 predicted proteins | sample 1571961 | NCBI WGS metagenome assembly OGJK01 (sample SAMEA2582120, study PRJEB24529) | metagenome | biome: Human gut stool | place: China | collected 2011 | reverse complement strand
CTCAGGGATATGGCTGATGCCGCTGAGATTCCGCTTGTGGATGCTCATCCTGGTCAGGTCCTTGCCGTCCAGGGTAATGGTGCCGGAGGTCATCTTTTCCAGACCGGACAGGCCGTAAATCAGCTCCGTCTGGCCGTTGCCGTCGATACCGGCGATGCAGACGATCTCGCCCGCGCGGACGGTGAACGAAACGTCGTTCACGGCGTTGCGCTTCTGCACGTGGGAGTGGACGCAGAGGTGGTCGACCTTCAAGACCTCGCCCGCGGGCTTGGCCTCGTCCTTCGTGACCTCGAGCTGCACAGGGCGGCCGACCATCATGTTGGAAAGCTCCTGCTTGGTGGTCTCGCTCGTGTTGACCGTGCCGATGTACTTACCCTTGCGCAGGACGCTCACGCGGTCAGAAACCTCCATGATCTCGTTGAGCTTGTGGGAGATGAACAGGATGGATTTGCCTTCGCGGGCAAACTCCTTCATCGTGGCCATCAGCTCTTCGATCTCCTGCGGGGTGAGCACCGCGGTCGGCTCGTCGAAGATGAGGATCTCGTTGTCGCGATACAGCATCTTCAGAATTTCGACGCGCTGCTGCATGCCGACGGTGATATCCTCGACCTTGGCGTCAAGGTCGACATTCAGGCCGTAGCGCTTCGAGATCTCCTCGACCTTTTTGCGCGCCTCTTTCTTCTGCAAAAAGCCGCACTTCGTCGTCTCCGCGCCGAGGATGATGTTATCGAGCACCGTGAACACGTCCACCAGCTTGAAATGCTGGTGCACCATGCCGATGCCGAGCGCGGTGGCGTCGTTCGGGTCCTTGATGGACACGACCTTGCCGTCCTTTTTGATGATGCCCTCCTCCGGCTGATAAAGGCCGAAGAGAACCGACATTAAGGTCGATTTTCCCGCGCCGTTTTCACCGAGCAGGGCATGGATCTCGCCCTTTTTGAGCTGTAAGGTGATGTTGTCATTGGCGATAATACCGGGGAATTTCTTCGTGATGTTCAGCATTTCGATCGCATACTGATTCTCCAAGTTTTTTCGCCCTCCTTCCGTTTTGATGGCCCGCACGCGCTGCGCTGCGAGGACGGAAACCATAACTACATTATACTATATCACGTTTTCCAATGAAAAGCAAAAGGTTTTCGCATGTCTTTCCCTGTCAGAAATGTGAAAAAGAACGGAAGACCGAAGTCTTCCGTTCTTTTATGTATGCGCTATTGGGAATTAGCCGCCGATGTAGTTGACGTTGACGTTGCTCAGGCCGGCGGTGGAGGGGTCAGCCATCTCGGAGTTGTTGTCGATGGTGATGTCGCCGTTGAGGACCTTCTGGAAGAGGTCTTCATAGTCGGCAACGGAGAAGTTCTCCATGGACCAGGTAGCGGTCGGCAGGCCGACAGCGTTCTCAGCAACGCCCAGGGAGGTGGCAGCATTGCCGATCTCGTCCCAGGTGCCATCGTAAACCTTAGCGATCGCCCACTCGGCAGCGTCGCTCAGGCCCTTCATAGCGGAAGTGACGACAGTCTCGGACTCGCTGGACTGGTCGACGTCGACGCCGACGACCTTGCCGTCCTCAGCGGAAGCGGCAGCGACGACGGACTGGAACATGGAACCGCCGCAGGCGAAGACGATCTCAGTGCCGTTGGAGTACCAGCCGGAGACCATGGTCTGCAGCTCGGGGGAAGCCTGGAAGGAAGCGCCGTACTCCCAGGAGTAGTTCAGGTCGACGGTCTTATCCATTTCCTTAGCAGCGTCGTTGGCGCCCTGAGCAAAGCCCCAGCCGTAACGGATGCAGGCGGGGTTCGTGCCGCCGCCGCCGCCGGTGAAGCCGAGCTTCTCATAGCCTTCCTTGACGACAGCGTAACCGGCGAAGTAGCCGCACTGCTCTTCGTTGAAGGCGATGCCCGCAACGTTGTCAAGGCCGAGGGACCAACCGTCGATGAAGACGAACTTGGTGTCGGTGAATTCCTTAGCGGCCTTCTCGAGGGCCGTGCCCTGCATGAAGCCGGCGCAGACGATGACCTTGGCGCCGCCGTCCACGGCAGCCTTCATGGCATCGTAACGGTCATCATCGGTCGCCTGATCGCCGTTGGCGGGCTGATAGTACTTGTAGCTCAGGCCGTTGTTGGCGGCATAGAGCTTCACGCCGTCGAAGGTGCCCTGGTTGAAGGACTTATCCTTCAGCTGGCCAACGTCGGTGACGAACGCGACTTCATACTTGCCGTCCTCGGACGTCATGTTGTCGTCGATATCGTCAGGATTGGTGTAAGTGGTGGTCCCGCCCTGCTGATCGTCAGTGTTGTTGGCATCCTGGTTGTCGTCGGTCTTCTTATCACCGCAGGCAACGAGGGACAGAACCATGACGAGAGCGAGAAGCAGCGCAAAAAACTTCTTCATTCTTCTATCCTTCCTTATTTTTCCGGTCGGCGGCGAGCCGCTCTCCGGTTTATTTTGAAGTGCGGATGCACTTCGTCTGACAGTATAGCAAAAGCAAAGGGGAGAATCAAGTCCGATTCTCCCCAATTTTACTTTTTTTGTGATAATTGATGGGATTCTTTACAAAAAGTCCACACTTTTTACACGTTATTTTCTCAGTCGAGCTTCAGGTCGCCGTCCTTGACCCAGCCGAGGCGGCGGCAGACCATATTGATGAGCGGAGCAAGGATGGCGGGCAGCACGATGGCGACGAGGATGAGGCCCAGCCAGTCAAAGCCCGTTGGGCTCATGGCCGCCGCACCCTTGGCGACAGCCTCCTCGCTCGGGGAGATCCAGCCCGTCCACACGCCGATGAGGCCGCACAGGCCGCAGGTACCCATACCGGAGTTGATGGGCGCTCCGTTCATCTCAAGATGGAACACGCACGTGGCGATGGGGCCGGTGATGGCGGAGGCGAGCGTCGGCGCGATCCAGACGCGGGGATTTCTGACAATGTTCGGCATCTGGAGCATCGACGTGCCGAGGCCCTGCGACACAAGCCCGCCCCAGCGGTTTTCCTTAAAGCTCATCACGGCGAAGCCGACCATCTGCGCGCAGCAGCCTGCGACGGCCGCGCCGCCGGCAAGACCGGTCATCTTCAGCACCGCGCAGATGGCGGCGGAGGAGATGGGCAGCGTGAGCGCGACGCCCACGAGCACGGAGACGGCAATGCCCATCCAGAACGGCTGGAGCCTGGTCGCGTTGTCGATGACGAGACCGAAGGCGGAGGCGGCTGTGCCGATGGGCGGCGCGATCCACTTGGCGAGCGCGACGCCGACTAAGATGGTCACGGCGGGCGTCACCAAAATGTCGATCTTCGTCTCCTTGCTCACGGCCTTGCCGCACTCGGCGGCAAGGATCGCGATGATGAGAACGGCAAGCGGGCCGCCCGCGCCGCCCTCGGCGTTGGCCGCCCAGCCCACTGCGGCAAGGGAGAAGAGCACCATCGGGTCAGCCTTGAGCGCGTAGCCGATGGCGACCGCCATCGCAGGGCCGGAGACGGACATTGCGTAGGTGCCGATATCCGTCAGAAACGGAACGCCCAGCTGCGCGCCGAGCGTCTTGATGATCGTGCCGATGAGCAGCGAGCAAAAGAGGCCCTGCGCCATTGCGCCGAGCGCATCGATGCCGTAGCGCTTGGCCGAAACTTCAATGTTTTTGCGTTTGCAGAACGCTTTGAATTTTTCCATGATATCCTCACAGCCTAAAAATAAAATAGTGTCATATGCAGGTGTCTTGACACGTGCATATGACACTATAATCGCTTGTGTGAGGATTGTCAACCCTTAATTTCCGTTTTCCTCCAGCAGGACGCGCAGTGCGCGCAGCGCACTCTTCGTGCGCTCGAACGCCGCCTCGTCGGGACACGAGAGCGTGTGCAGGTGGATGCCGTCGGTGAGACTGGACAGCGGCTCCGCCTTTTTGCAGCGCTCAATGAACTGGCTGACCTCGTAGCGGTTCGAAATTTGCAGCGGGCCGGTGAGTTGGCCGTAGATGGGGTGGTCGACGATAACGTCGATGACCGTACAGCCGTTGTCGACGATGGTGTTGAGCTCGGCTTCCATCTCCTGCGGCGTGTGCTTCACGGCGACACGGCGGAGGATGCCGCGCGCCTCCTTCGGCGTCACATAGCCGCGCGGAGTGGCGAGAATTTCCTCGCCCGAGGAGCGCAGCAGCGCGATATCGCCCACGATGATCTGGCGCGAGACGGAGAATTTTTCCGCCAGCGCGGAGGCGCTGACCGGCGCGTCCGCCGCGTGCAGCACGTCGGCAATGGCCTTTCGCCGCTCGTCAGAATGCATTCGCTCTTCCTCCCCTTTTCGCGCAAAAGCGCCAAATTTCGATTGCGTTTCGTATTATCAAAATCAGAAATTACAGTTCGTTGTCAGATTTTGCCGATTTAATACTCAAAGCAGCTGCCGCCGACGAACTCTCGCACGATGGAGTCGCGCGGGACATAGTCCGTGCGCAGCGACGGCACGGAGTTGACAACGTCCATCAGGTCGCTCAGCCCGTGCTCGGCGATAAACTGATCGTCGAGCTGGCTGTAAAACTCGGGGATCTCCTTCAAATACCGCGCGAGGATGCACGGCTCGTAGTCGTGGAACGTGTCGATGTGGATGCTCGCGTTCGGCTTGTTCGGCATGATGTAGTTGAGCTCGCCGCGGTCGACACTCTCGGCGCGCTCGACGGTCTGACGCAGCGAATGGCCGCGGCCCTGATAGTCGCGGATCATGCGGCGCGCCACGCGCAGCTGCTCGGGACGAACGATGCGGTCCTTGTGCGTGATGATACGCGTACGCGGGGCAACGTAAACGCCCGTAGCTTCGCTTCTGAGCTGGTCGAAAATCAGCGGGTTGAGCATGTGGATGCCCTCGGCGATGATGACGGCGTCCTTGTCGCCCTGCATGGGCTTGTAGCCGCCGACGCCGCCGGCCTTGAAGTCGTAGACCGGCAGCTCCACGAGCTCGCCGTCCATCAGGCGGTGGATATCCTCGATGAGTAAATCGCGGTTCACGCAGTAGGGCGACTCCCAGTCGCTCGCCTCGGGCGGACGCTGATCAAGCGGCAGGAAAAAGTTATCCATGCTGAGCATGCAGACCTTGACGCCGAGGTTTTCGAGGTATTCGCGCAGGCGCATCGCCGTCGTCGTCTTACCCGAGCCGCTCGGGCCCGTCAGGCAGACGATGGGCTTTTGCCCCTTGTTCATTAAAATGCTCGCCGCGGCGGAGCTGATCTTGTCGTGAAAGACCTCCTCGCAGCGCAGGACGAAGCGGGCATCGTCCTTCATGTTGGTCACAATGTTTTCAATATCGATCACGCGCATGGCATGATAATCTCCTTACTTTTGGGATTCTGCCGCCATCTTTACGGCTGTTTCGAGCGCGATTTTCATCATGGCGGTGAAGCTCGTCTGCCGCGCCTCGGGCGAAAGTTCCTCGCCGGTGAGGATATTGTCGGAGATCGAGCAGAGGGAAAGTCCGCGCTTTTTCGTATAGGCGGCGTTGCAGTAGAGGGCGGCGGCCTCCATCTCGATGGCGAGCACACCCATGTCCGCCCACTTGAGCGACGGGTTCGACGCGTCGTAGAACGTGTCGGACGAGTAGAGGTTGCCGACGTCCATGCGGACGCCGAGCTCCTTCGCCGATTCAACGGCGGCGGAGAGCAGCTGAAAGTCCGCGATGGGGGCAAATGTGCCGCCAAGGCCGTACTGCGCGGCGTAGTTCGAGTTGGTGCACGCACCCATGCCCGCGACCACGTCACCGAGCTTCAAGTCCTTTTGCAGCGCGCCCGCCGAACCCACTCGGATGATGCTCTCGACATCGTACTGCGTGAACAGCTCGTAGGAGTAGATACCGATGGACGGCATCCCCATGCCGCTGGCCATCACGCTGACGGGAACGCCCTTGTAGGTGCCTGTGTAGCCCTGCACGCCGCGGACGTTGTTGACGAGCTTTGGTTCATCTAAAAATGTTTCGGCGATGAATTTCGCGCGCAGCGGGTCGCCGGGCATCAGAACGGTCCTGGCGAAGTCGCCCTTTTTCGCGCTGTTATGCGGAGTCGGCATATTGAGCCCTCCCCTTTCTTAAAGTTCGCCCTTGGCCTCGAGCTCCTTGACGGCCTTGACGATGCGGGACGTGCCGAGGCGGTCGGCGCCGAGCTTGAGAAAATCTTCGGCGTCCTGCAGGCTCGCGATGCCGCCGGCGGCCTTGATCTTCTTGCCGTTGGTCATGTGGGCGGCCATGAGGGCGACATCCTCGCGGGTCGCGCCGCCGCCGGCAAAGCCCGTGGAGGTCTTGATATAGTCGGCGTGAGAATTGGAGACGACCTCGCAGAGCTTGATCTTCTCTTCGTCGGTGAGCAGGCAGGTCTCGATGATGACCTTTAAGATGTTGCCATGGCAGGAGATTTTCACAGAGTTGATCTCCTGAAGGATCTTGTCGTACTGGCCCTCCTTGACCCAGCCGAGGTTGATGACCATGTCGATCTCGGTCGCGCCGTCGGCGACGGCGGACTCGGCCTCCATGCACTTGATGCCGCTGGGCGTGTAGCCGTTGGGGAAGCCGATGACCGTGCAGATGGGCAGCTGGCCGAAGCCATAGTGCTGCTGCTCGGCGACGTAGTGCGCGGCGTGATTCACATAGGTCTGCGGGATGCAGACGCTCGCGCAGCCGTATTTGATGCCGTCGTCACAGATCTGCTTGATGTCCTCCCAGGTGGCGGTCTGCTTGAGGAGGGTATGGTCAACGTGCTTGAGAATTTCCTTAACGTCCATGATATATTTCCTTTCTGTCGTTGAAAGCGTATTTGATCAAAAATCATTTTATTTTAGCATGTTTCCGTGCTTTTGTCTACCGTTTCGGCAGGTCTCTTACAGTGCGCTGCCGAAATACTCCGTCATCGCGCGGATCAGGAATTCATAGTCCTGCACGCCCGCGGTCTCCCACGAAGAGTGCATCGCGAGCTGGGGCAGGCCGATGTCCACCGTGCTGACCGGCACGAGCGTATCGGAGATCGAGCCGAGCGTCGAGCCGCCGGGAAGATCGGAGCGGTTGGACATGACCTGCGTGGGAACGCCCGCGTTTCCGCACACGGCGCGGAAAATAGCGCAGGAGCGGCCATCGGTCGCGTAGCGCTGATTGGCGTTGAATTTGATGACGACGCCCTCGTTCATATACGGGCAGTTGTCGGGGTCGGCGTATTCACCGTGGTTGGGGTGCTGGGCGTGCGCGTTGTCCGCCGAGACGAGGAAGCTGCGCGCGAGCATCATCTGGAGCTCCTGCTCGTCCTTTCCGAGGCACAGGGCGATGCGGCGCAGCGTGTCGCGCAGGAACGTCGAGCCCGCACCCTGCTTGGTGGACGAGCCGACCTCTTCATTGTCGAAAATGCAGCAGACGGCGATATTTCCGCTCTCCTTCGCCGCAAGGAAGCCCTCGAGGCAGCCGCAGGCGCACTCGAGATCGTCAAGCTTGGGAGAAAGGATGTACTCCTCGTTCTCGCCAAGCAGCGTCCCCTCGCCGCGGCAGTAGAGGAACAGGTCGCTGCCGAGGATGTCGTTTTCTGCAACGTCCGCGGCTTTGGCGACGATGGGCAGGATGCCGCCGCTGTCTTTGCTGCCGAGCAGCGGCAGCGTGTCGATATTCGCGAGGTACTTCATGCCGTCGTTCGCCGTGCGGTTCATGTGGATGGCGACATTGGGAATGACGAGCAGGTCGCGGTCGACGCTCACGAGTTTTTCGACGATCTCGCCGTTTGCGCGCACGAAGACGCGGCCCGCGACGGAGAGTGGGCGGTCGAACCACGTGGGCATCAGCATGCCGCCGTATTTTTCGGTCGAGAGCTGGACATAATGCGCGCTGCGGCGGTCGGGATGTTCCTTTAAGCGAAACGTCGGCGAGTCGGAGTGCGCCGCGGCCATGGCAAAGCCGCCGTCGAGCGTCTCCGGCACGCGGAAGGCGATGGTGCTCGAGCCGTTGCGGCGGACGAAATACTTCCCGCCGGGGGCTACCTCCCAGCGTTCGCGTTCGGAAAGCTCGGTATAGCCGTTTGCGAGGAGCTTTTGGCGGATGTTCTCGGTCACATGGTAGCAGGTGGGGCTATTTTTGATAAAATGCAGCAGTTCTCTTGCCGGTGCATGTTGCATGGTGATGTCCTCCACAGTTTATTTTTGTTTGGCGGTATTATAGCACACGTCATGCTTCTCGGCAAGCGGACACTCCCTCTGTGCCGCACAAAACGGGGGCAGCATTTGTGCATTTGTCCATATTTGGTGGAATTATAGTTGATTCTTTTATCGAAATCCTTTATAATACAGTTGATTTCCGTCCCCCCTCCCGCATCGAGCGGGCTTTTGTTTGCGCTCTTAAGCCGGAAGGAGGCTATTTCTATGAACGAATCCTCTTCTCCCGCGCCAGTTCCGGTCTCACCGCTGTGGACGCGGGATTTCACTATCATCACATTGGGCAGCGTGATCTCGATGCTGGGCAATTCGATGTCCGGCTTCGCGCTGAGCCTGCTTGTGCTGGACTACACGGGCTCGAACCTGCTCTATGCCATCTATATTGCGACATTTACGCTGCCGCAGATCGTCATGCCGATCTTCTCGGGCGCGATCCTCGACCGCTTTTCGCGCAAGAAGACGATCTACACGCTGGACTTCCTTTCCTCCGGGGTCTACCTTGTCGCTGCACTGATCCTGAGCCGCGGCTGGTTCAGCTTTCCGATGCTCGCGTTCTTCTGCTTTATCATCGGCTCGATCAACAGCATCTACTATGTCGCCTACGACAGCTTCTATCCCCTGCTGATCTCTGAGGGGAACTACTCCAAGGCCTACTCCATCGCGAGCGTGCTGGAGACGCTCTCGGCGCTCATCATCCCGATCGCAACGTACTTTTATAATCTCTTCGGCATTGCGCCGCTGCTCGGCATCAACGCGCTGTGCTTCTTCATCGCCGCGACGGCGGAGACGCAGATCCGCGCCGAGGAACACTACATCGAAAAGCAGCGTGCCGCGCTCGCGCTCGAAGAGCAGCATTCCTCGGGCCGCCAGCTCCTGCGCGACATCAAAGAGGGCTTTCGCTATCTGATGAGTGAAAAGGGGCTTCTGCGCGTGGCCATCTATTTCACATTCAGCATGCTGGCCTCGGGCGCGTCGCAGGTCATCACGCTGCCGTACTTCAAGTCGACATTCGATAACGGCGAATACATCTATATGCTCGTCTGGGGCATGGCGATCTTCGGCCGCGCCATCGGCGGCGGCATTCATTATAAAATCAAGCTGCCTGTGCAGCATAAGTATTCCATTGCCCTGATGGTTTATGTCGTCATCTCGCTGTGTGAGGGCTTCTATCTCTACTGCCCGCTGCCGGTGATGATGGTCTCGTGCTTTTTAACGGGTATCCTCGGCGTGACGAGCTACACCATCCGCATCTCCGCCACGCAGAGCTACGTGCCCGACGAGAAAAAGGGCCGCTTCAACGGCGCGTTCAACATGCTCAACACCGTCGGCAGCTTCACGGGCAATCTGCTCGCGGGCGCGCTGGTGGCGTTTCTCCCCGTGCGCGGCGTGCTGACGGGCTTCATGCTCGTCACGGCGGCCGCGGCGGTCGTCGTCATCGGCGGCGGACGCAGGGACGTGTCCGCGATCTATAACCGGCAAGAATAAGAAATGTAACAATAAAAATTTGATGGAGGAAACAACATGAAATTTTCCGAAATGACCTACACCCGCCCCGATCCCGCGGCGGCCAAGCAGCAGCTTTCCGCGCTGACGGCGGAACTCAAGGCCGCCAAGAGCTATGAGGAAGCGCGCAAGGTGTTCCTTTCGCAGCAGGAGCTGATGAGCCACATCTCCACCGCCGCGACGCTCGCGAGCATCCGCCACTCGATCGACACACGCGACGAATTCTACGACGGCGAAGAAAAATTCTGGAACAACTTCAACCCTGAGCTGGAGGAATACAATCAGACGTGGACGGCAGCGATGCTCGAAAGTGCCTTCCGCGCGGACTTTGAAAAGGAATACGGCGATCTGATGTTCGTCAATGCCGAGATCGCGCTCAAGACCTTCTCCCCCGCCATCATTCCTGAATTGCAGCAGGAAAACGACCTGACGCAGGAGTATGAAAAGCTGCTCGCCTCGGCGCAGATCCCCTTTGAGGGCAAGGTCTACACCCTCTCGCAGCTCTCCCCGTTCAAGACCTGCGCGGACGATGAAAAGCGCCTTGCCGCGTGGAAGGCCGAGGGCCAGTGGTACAAGGACAATCAGGCGAAATTCGACGAGCTCTACGACAAGCTCGTAAAACTCCGCGACGCGATGGGCAAAAAGCTCGGCTACGAGGGCTATACCACGCTCGGCTACTACCGCATGGGCCGCAACTGCTATACGAAAGACGACGTCGAAAAGTTCCGCGAGGCGGTCGTCAAGTATCTCGTTCCCGTGGCGGACAAGGTGTACCGCGAGCAGGCCAGGCGCCTGGGCAAGCAGTATCCGATGAGCTTTGCCGACAACGCGCTCGAATTCCGTTCCGGCAATCCCCGCCCCGCGGGCACGCCGGATGACATTCTCGCCCAGGGTATGAAGTTCTACAGTGAGCTCTCGCCCGAGACGAAGGAATTCTTCGAAACGATGCTGCGCGACGAGCTGCTCGACGTGCTCTCGACCGAGGGTAAGCAGGCGGGCGGCTACTGCACGAGCATCATGGACTATCAGGTGCCGTTCATCTTCGCCAACTTCAACGGCACGCAGCACGACGTCGAGGTCGTGACGCACGAGGCCGGTCACGCCTTCGAGGCCTGGACGAACCGCAAGCGCATCCCCATCGACTATATCTGGCCGAGCATGGAGGCCTGCGAGGTCCACTCGATGTCTATGGAATTCTTCGCCGAGCCATGGGCAGACGGCTTTTTTGGCTCCGACGCGAAAAAGTTCCTCTACAGCCACCTCTCCGGCGCGCTGACGTTCATCCCCTACGGCACGATGGTCGACCACTTCCAGCACATCGTGTATGAAAAGCCCGAAATGACGCCCGCCGAGCGCCACGCCGTTTGGAAGGAGCTGCTCGGCGTCTATATGCCGTGGATGAAGCTCGACGGCGAGATCCCGTTCTACTCTGAGGGCATGGGCTGGCAGCGCCAGCACCACATCTATTCGAGCCCCTTCTATTATATTGACTACTGCCTTGCCCAGACCGTGGCGCTCGAATTCTGGGCGATGATCCGCAAGAACGTGGGGAACGCCTGGCAGCACTACATGGCCTACACCGTGCAGGGCGGCAGCCGGACGTTCACCGACCTTCTTAAAAACGCCGGCCTTGAGAGTCCGTTTGACGAAGCGTGCCTTCGCGGCGTGTGCGCCGAGGCGGAGAAGGCCCTCGCGGACTTTGACCTCACGGGCATCGAATAATGGGCGAACAGCACAAAAAACACAACCGCCGCGAGCACCTGAACGACTTTCATCTGAACGTCGCGGGCGAATATGTTTACGACGGGGCACTCTACGCCTGCCAAAACGATGATGCAAAGCAGCGCAGATCTAAGCGCGCCGTGTGGGGAATGGCAGCCATTCTGACCGTTGCGGTCGCCGCGGGCGGGTGCATTCCTGCGCCGGGGATGCAGAACTGTTTTTACGTTCTGCTCCCCTACCTCGGCGAGTTTCTGGGCGCGGCGAGCGTCATCTGGGCGCTTGCAAAGCTCGGAACGGACTGGAGCACGGTGCGCGAGTACAACTACAAAAAAAGCGTGGCCGTTCTGCCCGTGCGAACGGCGGTCACGGCGGTCTTTTCTCTTCTCGGCATCGTGTGCGAATTGATCTTCTTTTTCGTCAATGACCACGCAGGACAGACGTTTTTCGCGCTGCTCTATGTCCTGCTGAAGCTGATAGCCCTACTGAGTGTCCTTGTTCTGCGCGCCGAAATTATGCAGGCAGAATGGGACAAATTGCCTAAAAAAAATAACTTCTAAGATTTTACTCTGTACAATGTGCATCCTTTCATGCTATAATCAAAAAAATTCTACGCGCTGTTTTTCGGCGCACAGATGTCCGTAGGAGGCGCACTCCCCCTTTCCGCGCGTGTATACGCGCGGGCACCTTACTTTGTGCTGCACGGGGCGACCCGTTTGGCAAAAATTTATAAAGGAGTAGATTCAATGAAAAGAACACTTGCACTGATCCTTTCTCTGGTCATGTGTCTTGGTCTTCTGGCCGGCTGCGGCGACAAGAAGACGGACGACGGCCAGACCGACGGCAAGACGCTTGTTGTCGGCACGCAGAACTTCGACGGTAAGTTCTCCCCCTTCTTCTATACCAATGACTATGAAAACCAGGTCATGGGTATGGTCTTCGACGGTCTGTTTCTCGTCGACCGCGAGGGCTCTGTCGTCCTCAAGGGCATTGAGGGCGACGTCCGTCCCTACAACGGCACCGACTATACTTACAAGGGCATTGCCGACTGCGACATCGTTGAAAACAGCGACGGCACGGTCGACTACAACATCACCCTGAAAGAGGGCGTCAAGTTCTCCGACGGTGAGGAAATGACCATCGACGATGTCATCTTCTCTTACTATGTCCTGCTTGACCCCGCTTATGACGGCGTTTCCACGCTGTACTCCCTGCCCATCAAGGGTCTGGAAGCCTATCGCAGCGGTATGGACACTGTGCAGAACCTGATCCTCGCCGCCGGTCCTGACGCCTACGCCGCCAACGACTTCTACACCGAAGAGCAGTACAACGCTTACTGGGCCGCCTTCAACGCCGCCGGCGTGAAGTTCGCCCAGGAGATCCTTGACTACGTGGTCGACTCCGGTTCCGCCACCGCTGACGACTCCGTCGCCGCGCAGGCTGGCAACTGGGGCTTCGATCTCGCCGATGACGCGACCGTCGAAGACTTCTGGGCTGCCATCGTTGCTAAGTACGGCTACGACATCTCCGATGACGGTATCAACGCCGAGACCGCCGGCACCAGCATCTCCTCCTTCCTCGAGGCCGAGCTGGGCGACGCCTACAACGACTATACCGTCGCCGTCCAGACCGGCGAGTCCGCTCCCAACGTTGCCGGTATCGTCAAGACCGGTGACTACTCCATGACCGTCACCCTCACCGAGGTCAACGCCAACGCCATCTATCAGCTCCCCGTCACCGTGTGCCCCATGCACTACTATGGCGAGACTGACAAGTATGACTACGACAACAACATGTTCGGCTTTGTCAAGGGCGATCTGTCCCACGTCAAGTCCGTGACCTCCACGCCTGTCGGCTCCGGCCCGTACACCTTCGAGAGCTGGTCCAACGGCGCTGTCACCCTGCAGAAGAACCCGACCTACTGGAAGGGCGAGCCCAAGATCGACACTGTCATCTGGCGCGAGATGCAGGATGAAGATAAGATCCCCGGCGTTGTCTCCGGCACGATCGACGTGACCGACCCCTCCTACTCCAAGGAAGCTGCCGAGCAGATCAAGGAAGCCAACTCTAACGGCGAGATCTCCGGCGATACCATCCAGACCGACCTCGTTGCCAACCTCGGCTACGGCTATGTCGGCTTCAACGCCAACCGCGTGAAGGTCGGCGACGGCAACGGCGGTGATGAGGCCTCCAAGGATCTCCGCAAGGCCATCGCTACGGTTATCGCCGTTTACCGCGATGTCGCTGTCGACTCCTACTACGGTGAGTTCGCCAACGTCATCAACTACCCCATCTCCGACACCTCCTGGGCCGCTCCGCGCGTTACCGATGAGGGCTACAAGGTCGCCTTCTCCGTTGACGTCAACGGCAACGACATCTACACCGAAGGCATGAGCGCCGACGACAAGTACGCCGCCGCCAAGCAGGCCGCTCTCGGCTACTTCGAGGCTGCCGGCTACACCGTCGCTGACGGCAAGATCACCGCTGCTCCCGCCGGCGGCCGCATGGACGCTGAAGTCATGGTCGGCGGCAGCGGCAAGGGCGACCACCCCTCCTTCATGGCTCTGACCCTCGCGTCCGACGCCCTCAAGGAGATCGGCTTCAACCTGATCGTCTCCGATATGTCCAACTTCGCCGAGATGACCAACGCGATCAACGCCGGTACTGCCGACATGTTCGCCATGGCATGGCAGGCCACGCCCGACCCGGATATGTTCCAGATCTATCACAGCAAGGGCGGCTCCAACGAGAAGTCCTACTGGATCAAGGATGCCGACCTCGATGAGCTCATCATGATGGCTCGTCAGTCCACCGACCAGACCTACCGCAAGACCCTGTATAAGCAGTGCCTTGACATCGTGGCCGACTGGGCGGTCGAGATCCCCATCTATCAGCGCCAGAACTGCGTGATCTTCTCCTCTCAGCGCGTCAACCTCGACACCGTGACGCCTGATATCACGACCTACTGGACCTGGTACAACGACATCGAGCTGCTCGACCTGCAGTAAGCTCCGTCGCTGCACAAAAACGTTACTTAGGCGCATGGCTACCCTGCGGCTTTTGCCGCGGGGTAGCCTGCCTCAGGCACATCTGCCTATGATCCAAATGCCCCGGTGCATCGGAGCATTTGGCTGATATGCAGAGAGAGACATATCAAACCCGAAACGGCGACAAGGCCCCGGGCGCGGGGCGGCCGTTATCAAAAAACGGAGGGATTCTATGCGCAAATATCTGGTAAAACGCCTGCTGCTGTCGGTGGTGATCCTCTTTTTTGTGACATTCATCATCTACCTGCTTATGCGCTGCATGCCCAGCTCCTACGTGGAGAATATGGCGCGGCAGCTCTCGCAGGCTCCCGGCTCCAAGCCCTATGAGGAGTGGCTGGCACAGCTCAACGCACAATACGGTCTGGATTTGGGCCTTATCCCCGGCTTCTTCGTCCAGCTCAAGAACCTGTGCACCGGCAACTTCGGCGACAGCTGGAAGTATACCGTGCCCGTCATCCAGAAGTTCAACGAGGTCATCTGGGTCTCGTTCATCATGGGCGCTATCTCGCTCGTGTTCGAGCTTCTCATCGCGGTGCCGCTCGGCATCGTGGCCGCCACCAAGCAGTACAGCGTGACCGACTACACCGTCACGACGGTCGCTCTGCTCGGTATGTCGCTGCCGACGTTCTTCTTTGCGACGCTCTTAAAGCTCATCTTCTGCATCAAGCTCGGCTGGTTCGACCTTGTCGGCCTAACGGGACGTGACTTCAACTCCCTCAGCCAGTTTGGTCAGATCCTCGATATGGCAAAGCATCTGGTGCTGCCCATCGTGACGCTGGTGTTCATTTCCATCGGCCCGTGGATGCGCTATGTGCGCACGAACATGCTCGAGGTGCTCAACGCCGACTACATCCGCACCGCCCGCGCCAAGGGCCTTTCTGAGCACAAGGTCATCTATCACCATGCCTTCCGCAACACGCTCATCCCGCTCGTGACATTCATCGGCGGCTCGCTGCCCGGCCTCTTTGCCGGCGCGCTGATCACCGAGACGCTGTTCGCCATCCCCGGCATCGGCTTCATCTCGTACAATGCGATGGTCGCGGGCGATATCCCCTTCTCCATGTTCTACATGACGTTCCTGGCGATCCTGACCCTGCTGGGCAACCTGATCTCCGACATCCTGTACGCGGTGGTCGACCCCCGCGTGCGCATCGCGTAAGAAAGGAGGCGCTAATCCATGTCTGAAGAAAAGAAGATCAACGATCAGCAGGAGAGCGGCTCCCCCGAGCAGCTTTCCCTCAACGACGACCGCCGCGTCAAGGTCCTTTCCCCGGGCACGCTGGTCGCCAAGCGCTTTTTCCGCAACCGCCTCGCGGTCGTGGGTCTGACGATCCTCGCCGTGATGTTCATTTTCTCCTTCATCGGCGGCCTCATCAGCCCCTACGGGCAGGACGAGGTCTTCTACCGCGACGATATCCAGCTCAAGGAATACGCCGCCATGAGCGAGAACACCGAGTACCGCTATCTCGTGGCCGACGGCCAGGAGTTCGGCACGATCCTCCAGGCGCAGCTCACGCTGCACATGGGCAAGGACGACAGCTTCTCCTACAAGGGCGTCACCTACGACGTGACCGAGGAGGGCGACTCACTCTACTCCGTCTCGAGCGGCGGCAGACTCCTTGCCATTGCCTATAAGGACATCATCAGCTCGAACGACCCCAGCCAGAAGTTCGGCTTCAACTTCAGCTTCAACGCCCTCAAGGCGCACGCCAACGGCGAAGCGGAGTTTACGGCCAGCGGCAAGACCTATACGCTTGATGAAGACAGCGTCATGCTGAATGGCGAGGAGATCGCCTACATCAGCCGCTTTGTCATCCAGTCCAAGGTCAGCGGCACGGTCATCAGCAAGGACTTCAAAGAGCGCGTGCAGCAGGCCGTCGAAAACGGTGAGACCGAGTACACCTATGTGAACGACGCCGGTCAGGAGCGCGAGATCAAGCTTGAATACAATCCCGCCAAGTACCAGTGGTCGATCAAGGAGGGGACGTCCACCCGCGTGTTCGACGCCTATTCCTTCCCCGACTCCGCGCACTGGCTCGGTACGGATAAAAACGGTATGGATATGCTCACCCGCCTGATGTACGGCGGCCGCGTGTCGCTGATGATCGGCTTCATCGTCGTCATCATCTCCGCGGCGCTCGGCGTGGTGCTCGGCGGCGTCTCCGGCTACTTCGGCGGCTGGGTCGATAACCTCATCATGCGTATCGTCGATATCTTCTACTGCATCCCCTCCACCCCGCTCATCATCATTCTGGGCGCAGCGATGGACGGCATGCGCGTCGACCCGCAGATCCGAATGCTCTACTTAATGTTGATCTTGGGCTTCCTCGGCTGGCCGGGTATCGCCCGTCTCGTCCGCGGCCAGATCCTCTCTCTGCGCGAGCAGGAGTTCATGACCGCGACGGAGGCCTGCGGCATCAGCGTTTCGCGCCGCATCTTCCGCCACCTGATCCCCAACGTCATCCCGCAGCTCATCGTCAACTGCACGATGAGCCTCGGCTCCACCATCATCACCGAGGCAACGCTCAGCTTCCTCGGCCTCGGCGTCAAGTTCCCGTTCGCCTCCTGGGGCAACATCATGAACGACGTTTCCAACTCTTACGTCCTCACGAGCTACTGGTTCATCTGGATCCCCGCCGGCATCTGCCTGATGCTGACGGTCCTCGGCTTCAACTTCGTCGGCGACGGTCTGCGCGACGCGTTCGACCCGAAGATGAAGCGCTGAGAAAGGAGGGAATTTGAATGGCTAAGAAGCATAATGACGGCTATCTTTCCGCAAAGGAATCCCGCCGCATTTCCAAAGAAAACCGCAAGATCACAAATGCGCTCGAAAAGAAGCGCAAGCGCAAGAACGTTCCCGAATCCGAGTATCTGACCGAGATGCACGACCCCAACAACGCGGTCGAATTCGACAACCTGCACACCTACTTTTTCACCGACACGGGCGTTGTCAAGTCGGTCGACGGCGTCACGTTCTCCGTGCCCATCGGCAAGACTGTCGGCGTCGTCGGCGAGTCCGGCTGCGGCAAATCGGTCACGAGTTTGTCGCTCATGCAGCTTTTGCAGCGCCCGCAGGGTCAGGTCGTGGAGGGCGAAATTCGCCTGAACCTCGGCAGCAAGGCCTACGACGTCACGAAGGCGCCTGACAGCGTCATGCAGCACTTACGCGGCAACTATATCTCCATGATCTTCCAGGAGCCGATGACCGCGCTGAACCCCGTGTTCCGCATCGGCGACCAGCTCGACGAGGTGCTGGCCCTGCACAATGAAAAGGGCCACGACGAAGCGCAGATCAAGGCGCGCACCATTGAGCTCCTTGAGATGGTCGGCATCGCCAACAGCGAGGGCGTTTACAAGATGTTCCCGCACGAGCTCTCCGGCGGTATGCGCCAGCGCGTCATGATCGCCATGGCGCTTGCGTGCAGCCCGAAGCTCATCATTGCCGACGAGCCCACCACGGCGCTCGACGTGACGATCCAGGCGCAGATCCTCGACCTTCTGCGCAATCTGAAGGATCAGATCAATTCCTCGATCATGTTCATCACGCACGACCTCGGCGTCATCGCCGAAATGGCGGACTATGTGGTCGTCATGTACGCCGGCCGCATCGTCGAGCAGGGCACGGCGGAGGAGATCTTCTCCCATCCCGCGCACCCCTACACCATCGGCCTCATGGCCTCCAAGCCGGTCGTGGGCCGTCAGGTCGACAAGCTTTACTCCATCCCCGGCAAGGTGCCGAACCCCATCAACATGCCGAACTACTGCTATTTCAAGGACCGCTGCGAAATGTGCGTGAACGGCTGCGAGGGCGACTACCCGTGCGAGGTGAGCATCTCGCCGACGCACAAGGTGAGCTGCTACCGCTACTACGATGGCAAGCGTCCCGACCTTGATGAGGTCGTGGAGGAAGAGCTGGCCGAGGGCAAGGAAAACGGAAAGGAGGGTGAATAAGATGCCGTTTTGGAAAGCCGGTAAGAACGACGATCAGGTCCTCGATGAACTGAAGGAAACGCAGAAGCAGAATGCCGATGAATTTGTCAAGAAGCAGGAGCACGCCGATGAGGCGCAGAAGTCCTCACTCATCATCGACAACAATTTCACCCCCGTGGAATATGACCCGCAGTACATTCTGCAGGTCAATCACCTCAAGAAATACTTCCCGATCAAGGGCGGTATGGTGTCGAAGACGGTCGGCTATGTCAAGGCCGTCGACGGCGTCACGTTCAATTTAAAGCGCGGCACGACGATGGGCCTTGTCGGTGAGTCCGGCTGCGGCAAGACGACCACGGGCCGCACGATCCTGCGCCTGTATGACTCCAAGTCCGGCGGTCAGGTGCTCTTCAACGGACAGGAGGTCTATGACCTCTCCCACAAGGAACTGCGCGCCCTGCGCACGAAGATGCAGATCATCTTCCAGGACCCGTTCTCCTCGCTCTCCCCGCGTATGCCGGTCGGCGAGATCATCGGCGAGGCCGTGCGCGAGCACAACCTTGTCCCGAAGGCGGAATTTGACGATTATATCGACCAGGTCATGGACAACTGCGGCTTACAGCCGTTCCACAAGGACCGCTACCCGCACGAGTTCTCCGGCGGCCAGCGCCAGCGTATCTGCATCGCCCGTGCCCTTGCCCTGAACCCGGAGTTCGTAGTCTGTGACGAGCCGGTCTCCGCACTGGATGTTTCGATTCAGGCCCAGATCATCAACCTGCTGAAAAGCCTGCAGGAGAAGCGCAACCTGACCTACCTGTTCATCTCTCATGACCTGAGCGTTGTCGAGCATATCTCCGACACGGTCGGTGTCATGTATCTGGGCAATCTGGTCGAGTACGGCGAAACCGATGACATCTTTGCCCACCCGCTGCACCCCTACACCAAGGCGCTGTTCTCGGCCATCCCCATTCCGGACCCGACCATACGCCGCGAGCGTATTGTGCTGCAGGGCTCCATTCCGTCCCCGGCCAACCCGCCGTCCGGCTGCAAGTTCCATACCCGCTGCCCCTATGCCACCGAGCGCTGCAAGACCGAGGCACCCAAGCAGCGTGAGGCTGAGCCGGGCCATTATGTGGTCTGCCACCTGTACGACAAATGAAAAAGCATGAACCCTTTGAGGACGATGGGCATACCATCGCTGATATGAACGGCATCGGCCCTGCGCCGATGCTGCGCCACCACCGCCGAAAGGCGGCCCAGCCCCCGGTGCCGGCCAATGACCGCCCGTGGGAGCAGGAGCCGGAATGGACCGCCAAGGAAAAGCTCTGGGCGGTTCTGGGCGTGCTGAAGGCCACCCTGCTCATCGCCGGAGTCTATCTGGCCGGGCTGGGTGTGCTGCTGGCCGTTTTGTTCCTGCTGTGGAGATGACTACAAAATAAAAAGGCATGTACGATTGGATCGGTCGTACATGCCTTTTTTGCAGCCAGAAAACAAAAACCGGTTGAAACCTAGTGGCTTCAACCGGTCTTGGTGCGCCTGCAGGAACTCGAATCCTGGACCCTCTGATTAAAAGTCAGATGCTCTACCAACTGAGCTACAGGCACATTTGTTATGCTGTGTGAATCACAGCTTTAATATTATAACAGTCGCGCTGCAAATTGTCAATATGGTTGGCAAAAGATTTTGCCGGAATTTGCCCGTCTTTGCCGCAAGCCACTTGCCAAACACGCCGCGGCGCGGTATAATACTTATTTAGAAAACTATAACCGTAAAGGGGACTGGAAATATGGAAACTTTGGGCAGCCTGCGCCGCACCAACTACTGCGGTGAAGTCAGCCTTGCAATGGCTGGTCAGGAAATGACGGTCTGCGGCTCGATCGCCCGTGCCCGCGACAAGGGCGGCATCATCTTTGCCGACCTGCGCGATACCACCGGCATCCTGCAGCTGGTGTTCGATGAGGACACTCCTAATCACGTCCAAATCCACACGATTTTCTTTGATTTCTATCTGTTCCGTCAGTAGATAGGAACCTTTGTATTTGCCATTCAGAACCACATCCACCGGAATGGCATGATTGGTGAAAGGAATATTCAGCAATTGCCCGACTTTGAAGGCAACTGAGTTAAGCATCAAAGTAGGATCGATATGATTAGCCAGCAATATATAATTCTTCGCTTTTCCCAAACCACAAATCTCAGATTTCTTATCAAGCTTTAACCGGTAAGGTTTCTTCGGATATCCCCATGTGGAGTTTCCTCGTCCTTTCACCTCTGTCTTGCCTGTATAGTTCTCATAAATCCCCTTGCCATCCACGGTGAGAGTCGCATTCAAATAATAATCCTTACTTGGTATTTCCGTTATACTAGGGTCTTCTGTCGTGATCGTAAACTGAGGAATCAGGATAAAGTCCAGCGTCAGGATGTATCGGACTACTTCTCCATTCCGCATCACAAACTGATAAGTGACTGGAGAGGCGAAATCAATCTCCGTCACACCGCTGACCTGTTCTACATCATCTACCATTACTTTCACGGCATCAGTCGTAAAGACAGGAATCAGTTTCGATTGTGGAAATGTGTAGGAAGATACAATAGTCTCATCTTCAATCGTACATGAGACATCAGCAGTCAGCAAAGCATTATCTTTTCTCAAAAAGCGAAATTCGGATAACACCTGCGCATCTTTCAAGAC
>OGJK01001499.1_pt1 | contig 21135 bp, 20 predicted proteins | sample 1571961 | NCBI WGS metagenome assembly OGJK01 (sample SAMEA2582120, study PRJEB24529) | metagenome | biome: Human gut stool | place: China | collected 2011 | reverse complement strand
AAAACCACATCTAACTTTCTTACATACTACAACTATTCAAAGGATATTGCAAGGGGTTTTCAAAAAAAAGTGAATCTGGTATAATGTTACCTATTATGTGATTAAGAAAAAAAGTAATAGACAGAATGGAATGTTAATATGGAAAAAACAAAGAAAGCCTATGAGATTGTCATAGATAGTATCAAAGAGCAGATCATGAATCAGGAACTTGTTCTTGGACAAGGACTTCCACCAGAGAGAGAGATCTCAGAGAAGATTGGAGTCAGCAGGAATTCCGTTCGTGAAGCGTTGAAGATCTTAACTGTCATGGGAGTGGTCTCAAGTAGACAAGGAGCAGGAAATTATATATCAGGAAATTTTAAGGGATATATGGTAGATGCCCTTTCTATGATGTTTATGCTTGATAAGCTTGATTATGATCAGATCAACCAGATCCGTATCGGACTGGAGATGCAGGCATATGCACTTGCAGTGAAGAATGCAGAGACAAAAGACATCATAGAATTACAAGAATATGTGAATGCATTAGATCAGAGTACAGATAACGATGAGAAGACAATGTACGATAAGAAGATCCATTATGCGATCGCGAAAGCATCAGGCAATGTTCTGATCGTGAATATCTTAGATGCATTATCTGAAGTGATGGATATCTTCATTTTTGAAATGCGTCGAGAAATCTTAAGAACTGAGAAGCGAAAAGGAATGTTACAGGAAGCACATAAGCAGATTGTCGAATGTTTATTAAAGAGAGATGTGGTCAATGGACAGAAAGCATTGATGAAACATTTCGAGATGATTGATAACATTATTCACAAAGAACTTTAAGGAAAGAGCCATTTTGGCTCTTCTTTTTTATGCAAGATTAACAAAAAAAAGAAAAATGTCAAATAATGAAAAATTACAAGGAAAATATGACAGATTCCGTTGCTTTTTTATATATCAGAATGAAAAAAATTATGATAAAATAGGAGAATAATTCCAGGAAATGCGAAAAAACTGGCTTGTGAAGTTAGAAAGACAAACTATAGATCAGAAGAAAATAATAAGAAAAGCAGACATAACAATGGCAGATAATAAAAGAAAAGCGACAAAAAATGAAAAGATGTCGATGAAAGAAAATGAAAGATTATTGATTGAAAAATTCAAAACGATAAAACCGGTGGAGAAATCCTATGAAGAACAGGCAAAAAGACGATGGAAAACAGTTGCAAAACCACTGTTCAGCTTAGGAAAACTGGAAGATGCTGTGATCCGAATGGCAGGAATCCGAAGAGAAGCAGATTTTGAGATTAAAAAGAAAGGCTTGCTGATCTTTTGTGCGGATAACGGGGTTGTCTCAGAAGGTGTGACTCAGACCGGGCAGGAAGTGACAGCAATCGTTGCAGACAATTTTACAAAATGTGCGACGAGCGTATGTATTATGGCAGAGACAGCCGGAGTGGACTTATTTCCAATCGATGTTGGAATGGTGACAGATGTTCCGTCGGTGACAGATCCGAAAGACAAAGTGATGTACGGAACAAAGAATATGGCGATGGAACCTGCAATGTTAAGAGAACAGGCTGCACAAGCCGTTCTTATTGGCATACGAAAGGTCAAAGAGCTGGCAGAACAAGGGTATGATCTGATCGCAACCGGTGAGATGGGGATTGGAAATACAACGACCAGCAGTGCTGTTGTGTCCGTTCTGCTTGATGAAAGTGTAGAAAATGTGACAGGGAGAGGCGCAGGCCTTAGTTCAGAAGGGCTGAATAGAAAGATTCGTGCAATTGAGAGATCAATTGAAAAGCACCAGCCGGACAAGGAAGATATTTTAGATGTCTTGTCCAAAGTCGGAGGGCTTGATATTGCCGGAATGACAGGTGTATTTCTCGGAGGTGCGATCTATCATATTCCGGTTCTGATTGATGGGTTCATCTCTTCTGCAGCGGCATTGTGCGCAGTACGAATGGTACCGGAGACGGCAGATTATATCCTGGCATCACATTGCTCGGGAGAGCCGGCGGGGCGAATGGTCTTAGAAGAGCTGAAACTTCCATATCTGATTGATGCGAAGATGTCTCTTGGAGAAGGCAGTGGTGCAGTTGCAGCAATTCCACTTCTTGAGATGGGTGTGAATGTTTATCGGAAGATGAGTACCTTTGAAGAGATTAAAGTAGAGCAGTATGAAGAACTTAAGTGAATGATGAGGAGTAAGAAAAATGTGGTTATTGAACGCAATGATCATTGCAATCGCTATGTATTCTAAGATTCCGATGCCGCGGGTAGACTGGAATGAAAAAAATATGAGATATGCGATGTGCTTTTTCCCATTGGTCGGAGTTATAATTGGAGTATTGGAAATAGTTGCCGGGAATCTGATCACAATATGGAAGGGAGAAGGAACTTTCTTTTATGCAGTTGTATTGACTTTGATTCCGGTTTTTATAACAGGAGGAATTCATCTGGATGGATTCGCAGATACAATGGACGCAAAAAGTTCTTATGGAGACCGGGAGAAGAAACTGGAGATTCTGAAAGACCCTCATACGGGAGCATTTGCGATCATCAGTCTTTGCTGTTATTTCCTTCTGTGTGTGGGGATTTTTAGTGAAATGAGAACAGAACGCCTGTTTGCGGCAGCACTCGTGTTTGTGTTCTCGCGCTCGCTGAGTGGAATTTCTGTTGTGACGTTTCAGGCAGCGAAGAACAGTGGACTGCTTCGGACATTTCAAGACGGTGCACAGAAGAGAAATGTAAGAATTGTATTGATCATATGGCTATTGGCAGCCGGAGTTGGATTCTATCTGACAGCAGGTTTATGCGGAGTGGCAGCAGCAGTTGTCGGACTTGCTGTTTTCTTTTATTATTATCAGTTCAGCAGAAAACAGTTTGGAGGTATTACGGGTGATCTTGCCGGATACTTCCTGCAGTTATGTGAATTGTTTATGCTGGCAGTGCTTGCATTATTCTAGAAATGTTATTGCATATAAATGTTTTATGATAGATGCTTTATTATAGAAATGAAAATGAAATAAAATAGATTTTTTTGGAGTGATTTATGGAGCTTATTTTGATCCGGCATCTGAAGACACCGGGCAATGAAAAGAGACAATATATCGGAAGTACAGATGAAGAACTGTCAGAACAGGAAGTACTGAACTTTAAACAGAAATATAAAATAGATAGCTATCCACAGGTACAGCAAGTGATTGTCAGCCCAATGAAGAGATGTATTCAAACGGCAGAGTTGATTTATCCAGAGGTGCAGATACAACAGGAATCGTTGCTGAAAGAATGTGATTTTGGTATCTTTGAGGGTAAGACATATGAAGAACTGAAAGATAGAGAAGAATATCAGGCATGGCTGGATTCCGGTGGAACGATTGCATTTCCGGAAGGGGAGGAACAGAAGGAATTCCGTTCTCGCTGTGTGAGAGGTATGCTCTGTCAGGTTGATAGATTATGCAAAGAAAATGTAGAAAGTGCAGCTTTTGTCGTTCATGGAGGAACGATTATGGCTGTGCTGGAACAACTGGCGGAAGACCAAAAAGATTTTTATCACTGGCAGGTGGAAAATGGCGGAGGATATAGAATGCTTGTGAATGAAGATGAGTGGAAGTCAGGTATTCATAGATTTCGTAAAATTCAAAAATTGGGAGGAGTGACAGAATGAATGGAAGGATGACGATTCTGGCATGCATCATAGGATTTTTGTTAGACTGCATTTTCGGAGATCCGGTCTGGATGTACCATCCGATACGCGTGATCGGAAACCTGATCAGTGTGTTGGAAAAAGGATTGCGGAAGTTGTTGTGCAGTCGGATTCCTGCGTCAGAACAAGAGAAGAAAAACAGAAGAGAAGTTCTGGCAGGTGGAATTTTATGGATTCTGACAGTTTCGTTATCCTTTCTTGTACCGGCGGTAATCTTATTTGCTGCAGGAAAGGTTCATCCGGCAGTACGGTTCCTTTTGGAAACCTTCTGGTGTTACCAGATATTTGCGGCGCGGTGTCTTGTAGGAGAAAGTAGGAAGGTTTATCAGAAATTAAAAGAAGACGACTTGCCTGGTGCAAGAAGAGCTGTATCCATGATTGTCGGAAGAGACACAGAGAACCTTACAGCAGAAGGTGTGACGAAAGCTGCGGTAGAGACTGTGGCGGAGAATACTTCCGACGGCGTGACGGCTCCGCTTTTATTCCTTCTGATCGGTGGTGCACCTCTTGGATTCTTATACAAAGCAGTGAATACGATGGATTCCATGCTTGGATACAAAAATGAAAAATATCTGTATTTCGGAAGGATACCGGCAAAGATGGATGATGTATTTAATTACATTCCAGCCAGGTTGACTGCGTGGTTTATGGTTGCTGCAGCATTTTTGACGGGGATGGATGGAAAGAATGCGTGGAAGATTTATCTGCGGGATAAGAGAAAACATGCAAGTCCGAATTCCGCCCAGTCAGAGGCGGTATGCGCCGGAGCGCTTGATGTACAGTTAGCCGGTGATGCGGTTTATTTCGGGAAAGTCTATAAAAAGGATTATATCGGTGATGCAATCCGTAAGATTGAACCGGAGGATATTCTTCGTGCCGGGAAATTAATGTATATGACAACGATACTGATGATGGTTGTCTTTGGAGGTTTATTGTTATGGATTTATTGATTCGATTTGCAAAAATGGAAGATGCAGAAGAACTTCTTGCACTCTATACACCATATGTAACGGATACAGTGATTACATTCGAATATGAAGTTCCGTCACTGGAAGAATTCAAAGATCGAATGCGTCAGACGATGAAAAAGTACCCGTATCTGGTCGCAGAACAGAATGGCGAGATTCTTGGATATAGCTGTGCAGGGGCATTCAAAGGTCGTGCGGCATATGACTGGGCAGTGGAAACAACAATTTATATAAGAAAAGACCGGCAGAAAACCGGAGTTGGTAAAAAGCTGTATGAGGCACTGGAGAAAGTACTGCACGCTCAGAACATTTGCAATCTATATGCATGCATTGGATATCCAGAGGTTGAAGATGAATATCTGACAAAGAACAGCGCACAGTTCCATGCACATCTTGGGTACCGCATGGTGGGAGAATTCTATCATTGCGGATACAAATTTGATCGCTGGTATAATATGGTCTGGATGGAAAAGCTTCTGGATCCGGAGATTAAACATCCAAAGCCGATCAAATGGATGGAAGAGAATCGCGAGGAGCTGGAGGCAGTACTTTAAGGTTAAAAACGAAACACATAGAGAAGTAGGAGTAAGATTCATGGAATATGTACACGGAGGAGACATTTATACATATGGAGATGTGCTGGATTTTTCAGTCAATGTAAATCCTTACGGTCCGTCAGAAGAAGTTCTTGAAGCGGCAAAAAGATCGATGGATGAAGTGAGTCTTTATCCGGACAGTCAATGCAGACGGCTCAGAAAGAGACTGGCAGAGAAAAAAAGTCTGCCGGAAGAATATTTCCTTTTCGGAAATGGAGCAGCGGAGCTGTTCTTTTCTGTTGTTCTTGCAGAAAAACCAAAGAAAGCATTGCTTCCAATTCCGGCTTTCGCAGAATATGAACAGGCACTTCGGACGGTAGATTGCGAAATCATTTATTATGAGTTGAAAAGAGAGAATAACTTTGCATTGACAGAAAGCTTTTTAGAAGAACTGACAGAGGATATTGATCTTGTATTTTTATGCTCCCCATCGAATCCGTCAGGGCAGGTGATCGAACCAAAGCTGATGGAACAGATTCTTACGCGATGTGAAGAAAAGAAAATTCGTCTTGTTTTAGACGAGTGTTTTATTGAATTTCTGGAAGAAACGCAGAAGTATACCATGGTGAAAAAGGTGACAGATCATCCGAGCCTTTTTCTTGTACAGGCATTTACGAAGATGTATGGAATCCCGGGATTGAGACTGGGCTATGCAATGACTTCGGATGGAGAACTTAAAGAGAAGATGCAGCAGATCCGTCAGCCCTGGAGCGTGTCAATTCCGGCACAGGCGGCGGGGATAGAGGCGCTGACAGAAAGAGAAGAACAGAGAGTTCAGAAAATACGAAACAAAATCGTGGAAGAAAAAATGCGCATGGAAAAGAAAATGCGTGAGTTTGGGATTAGATTTATTCCAACAAAGGCAAATTTCTTCTTATTATATAGTGAAATCCCATTGTTTGATCAACTGTTAGAACAGGGGATTTTGATTCGAGATTGTGGGAACTACAGAGGATTGAGCAAAGGCTGGTATCGAATTGCGGTGCGGACAAAAGAGGAAAATGATGTTCTTTTACGGGCACTTGAGACAATCCTGTCAAAGCAGTGAAGGAGGCGAAAAATATGGCGAAATCAATTATGATACAGGGAACGATGTCAAATGTCGGAAAGAGCGCACTGGCAGCAGGTCTTTGCCGTGTCCTGAAACAGGATGGATACAAAGTTGCACCTTTTAAATCCCAAAATATGGCACTCAATTCTTTTATCACAAAAGAAGGACTGGAGATGGGAAGAGCCCAGGTGATGCAGGCAGAAGCTGCAGGGATTGAACCGGAAGCAATAATGAATCCAATTTTACTTAAGCCGACGAACGATACAGGCTCTCAGGTGATTATCAATGGTAAACCAATCGGAGTGATGGCTGCAAGAGAGTATTACCGTCATAAGAAGGAATATATTCCGGCAATTATGGATGCATATCATGAGTTAGAGAAAAAGTATGATATCATTGTAATTGAAGGTGCCGGAAGTCCGGCAGAGATTAACCTGAAAAAAGATGATATTGTAAATATGGGAATGGCAAAGCTTGCAGATGCACCGGTGCTTCTTGTCGGAGATATTGATCGTGGTGGAGTATTTGCCCAGATCGCCGGAACCGTAATGCTTCTTGAAGAGGATGAAAAAGCACGGATCAAAGGAACGATCATTAATAAATTCCGTGGAGATGTATCCATTCTGGAACCGGGACTTCGAATGTTGGAAGAAAAGACAGATATCCCTGTAACGGGAGTAGTTCCGTACTTTTATTTAGATTTGGATGAGGAAGACAGCCTGACGGAACGGTTTCAAAAGAAAGAGAAACCGGGACTGATCGATCTGGCAGTGATCCGATTCCCAAGGATCTCTAATTTTACTGACTTAGCACCTTTAGAAGCATTGGAAGAGGTGAGCGTGCGTTATGTTTCATCTCCGGCTGAGTTTGGAAATCCCGATGCAGTGATCCTTCCGGGAACAAAGAATACGATCAGCGATCTTCTGTGGATGCGTCAGAATGGATTAGAAGCAAGAGCTCTGAAACACAGCGCACAGAACAAACCGGTCTTTGGAATCTGTGGCGGATACCAGATGCTAGGAATGGAAATCTCAGATCCAACAGGAGAAGAGTACGGAGGAACTGTACAGGGAATGGGACTTTTGGATACAAAGACCGTGTTCCGTCCGGAAAAACACAGAACCAGAGTACATGGAACATTTGGCGAGATGAAAGGAATCCTGAAAGAGATGGAGGGACTTCCTTTCGAAGGATATGAGATCCATATGGGAGAGACGATTCTTGATGAGCACGCATCCGGGCTTGTAACATTAGAAAATGATTCTGATGCGGTACAACAAGGACATTCGGATGGTTCACAGAAGGAAAATGTCTATGGTTGTTATGTGCATGGAATCTTTGATTCACCGGAAATGTCAGGTGGGTTTCTCTCCGCTTTATTGAAAGAGAAAGGCTATGATCCGAAGACGGTACAGGCAGTAGACTGGAAGTCTTATAAGGAAGAACAGTATGATAAGCTTGCAGATATCGTTCGTGCCAGTCTGGATATGAAAGAAATTTACAGGATTATTGGATTGTAGAGTTAGTAGAATTATTTATTGAAACAGATTTTTTACTGAAACAAATTTTATTGAAAAAGTTGTGATGAGAGAAGGTGTGGGATGATTACAGATTTAACGAAAGAACATCCGAACAAGACATTGTGGCGTTTTCTCCTGCCGATGTTGTTCAGTGTGATGTTCCAGCAGATTTACAATATCGCAGACAGTATGATCGCAGGAAGGTTTGCGGGAGAAGACGCTCTGGCAGCAGTCGGGGCATCTTATCCGATCACGATTATTTTTATGGCATTTGCTGTGGGAATGAATCTGGGTGCCTCCGTAGTCGTATCAAGACTGTTCGGAGCGGAAGACCGGGGCGGTGTGAAGCGTGCGGTTACAACGGCATTTCTTAGTTCTATGGTGCTGGGAATCATGCTGACATTATTCGGGTATTTCTTTAATCATCAGATGATGAGATGGATCCGCACACCACAGAATATTATGGCAGATGGAGTTTTATATTTGAAAATTTACATTTTCGGAATTATCTTCCTGATGCTTTATAATGTGTGTACCGGAGTATTTACAGCACTCGGGGATTCTAAGACACCGTTATATTTTCTGCTTGGATCATCAGCTGGAAATATTATTCTTGATTACATCTTCGTAGCAAAATTCCAGTGGGGTGTGAGCGGTGTTGCCTGGGCAACATTTATCGCGCAAGGTGTGTCAGCCGTGCTTGCATTAGTAACACTTCTCGGAAGATTGCAGAAATTTGCCGGGAAAGAAAAGCAGCCGTGGTTTGATAAGAAATTATTTGCACAGATCATGGCGATTGCAATTCCAAGCATTCTTCAGCAGAGCGTATTGAGTGTAGGAAATCTTTTCGTGCAGGGAATTGTAAATCAATTCGGTTCAGCAGTTGTTGCGGGATATTCGGGAGCGATCAAGCTGAATACATTTGCCATCAATATCTTTATGACACTTGGATCCTGCCTGTCTAGCTATACGGCACAGAATATCGGTGCCGGAAAAACCGAGAGGATTCCGTTGGGATTCCGTACTGGATTGAAGTTATCAGAGTTTACAGCACTACCATTTGTTATGTTGTATTTCATTTTCAGTCGTCAGATGATGGGGCTATTCTTAGGTGCAGAGAGTGCAGAGGCGATCAGCGCAGGAATGGCATTTTTGAAAATTGTATCGCCGTGGTATTTTATGATTGCGATCAAGCTGATGACAGATGGAATTATCCGAGGTTCCGGAGCGATGGTCTATTTTGTGGTTGCAACAGTTCCGGATCTTATTTTGAGAATCGGATTTGCGTTGGTTTTGACAAAAAGCTTTGGAAGCACCGGAATCTGGATGGCATGGCCATTTGGTTGGATCGTAGCGACCACATTAACATTGATCTTTTATAGAAAGTTGGGATATAAGAATGATAAAAGCAGTGATTTTTGATATGGATGGGGTTTTGATCAATACGGAACCGCTTCATTATCAATGTTGGGTAGAAATTTTTAAAGAACGATATGGAATTGATTTGGATTATGAGGTATATAAGCCATGCATCGGATCTACAAGACTCCATTTCATGAATCTGATCAAAGAAAATTATGGAATCACATTTGAAAGTCTGGAAGTAATGAATCAGATTATGAAAGAGAAGAAAGATGAAATTATTGCGCGAGACGGATTCCCTGAGATGCCGGGAGTAGGGCAGATGCTTTGCTGTCTGAAAGATGCGGGGTATCGCCTGGCCGTGGCCTCTTCTTCTCCGAAACCTGTAATCACAGAGACACTGGAAACGCTGGATCTGATGAAATATTTCGATGTCGTGACAAGTGGAGATGAAGTGAAGAATCCAAAGCCGGCACCGGATACATTTCTCTTTGCAGCGAAACAGTCGGGCGTACCGGTAGATGAGTGTATTGTAATCGAGGATTCGACGAATGGAGGAAAGGCTGCTAAGGCGGCTAAGATGCCATGTATCTGGATGCATAATCCGGATTCCGGAGACCAGGAGATACCGGATGCAGTGCTCGAGATTACGGCCTGGACAAAGGAGAATATAGAAAAGATCATGAAACTTTTACATTTTGGTCAAGAAAAAGTGTAAAAATAAATGAGCGATATAAAATTTTTTTGAGTAGAATACTCAGAAATAGTAGACCTGGAAGTATTATTAGGATGTGGTTGAATGAAAAAACTGAAATTTATATTTGGCAAACTTAGTATCCTCTATTATATATTGTTTTTGCTCGTGACCTGTGTACTTTGCAAGTACGGAAGCATCAGACAGCTGAAGTTTGCATTCTTGGCTTTAGGTATCCTTCTGGTACTCAGTCTTTGTATCTGGATCGGCTGCCTGATAGCAGAAAAGGAAAATCCTTTTAAAATGAAAGGTGCACTCAGGAAAACAGTGTTTGGTACAGAACTTTTGATTCTACTTGTAGTTACGGTTGGATGTATTTCTTATATCGTATATACTGCGATTCCTTATAATGGCGCATTGTCCTGGAAGGTAGATAGCCTGTTTAAGACGAAGAAAATTGAGTATGAACATAACAACTTCTTTCGTGATGGCGCAGAAGGGCTGATAAAAGATATCAATAAGAAATTGAAACTTCCGGACGAGTTATATATCACAGATAGTTTTGAGATGTCTTTTGATAAAGACGGAACGATAACCCGTGTATCAGCATATCTTTATGGACAGAATGAAAAGGGAAAAGATAAGACCTATCTGATTGATTATGATATCGATAAAAGCGATAAGATTGTTGTGCAGATCGCAGGTTATGCAAATGCAGATTATGATGATGACAAGAAATTAGATCCTATGTTTACCATTCTGGAAAAATCAGATTGTAAGATGCAGGTGACACAATGGAATCTGAATTACGCATTTGCAGATAATCCGCCGGAATATGAGATTCTGTATTATGGAAAACGCTCCTTCGCTTCTTCGGAAGGTCTTGTTTATCTTCCGGGAGATGTGGATGGTGACGGAGCAGTCAGTGGTATGACTGATTTCACAGCACTGGATAGCGGTGGAGAAGCACTTGGATATGAAGTGTCTCTATATCTTCCACAGGATGAATCTGTGACGCCAGTGCGTTATATGATGGAACCAGAATATATCAGTCCTGATACAATCAGTCAGAATGAGCAGGCAGAGAAAGATTCGCAGGCAAAAGAACAGGGAAAAGAGAATAATACCTGGACGGTCGATACGGACGGAAGTGGTGTTGTCCGATTCTTCTTAAACGAACAGAAAGGCTGGAAACTTTCAATTGTTGATGCGGCTCTTGGAACACGTTATTACAAACTGAAAACTACGTCAGATGGTGGATATAACTGGACAACAGTAAATGAAGACCCATTCGACGGAAATGGCGGAGTAGGAGAAGGCATACAATTCTTCGACGAACAGTTTGGATTCATCGGTCTAAGCGGGGCATCGCAGACACATTCGTCTATTTATGTTACAAAAGACGGTGGAAAGACACTGAAGGAGATAGAACTTCCGATGGATACAGTGACGGAATATCCGCCGCATATGCAGGAATACGGCTTCACGCTGGCTGATTATCAGTATCTGGAAATGCCACAGCAGGATGGAGAGAATTACAAGATTCATGTGATGACGCAGAGTGGAGAGATGGAAGGCCTTGTGTTCACATCTGAAGATCAGGGTGAGAACTGGAGTTTTACCGGAGTGTTTGATGAGTGAGAGAAAAAATAATCTGCTTAAAACGAGTCGTAAAAATACTGGAAGTTAACATAAGAACATAAGAAGGGTATATTCCTATTGCTCAAGGAACATAATTATGTCAAAGAAAGGAGTGAGTTATCATGCCACTTATTATGCCTATTAAGGATTTACGTAATACAACCGAGATTTCAAATATTGCACACAAGGAACAGGAGCCTATTTTTATTACCAAAAACGGATATAGCGATTTGGTTGTAATGAGCAGTGAACTATATGATAAATTCGCAAGAATAAATCGCATCGATCAAGCAATCTTCGAGTCCGAGCAGGAAATTGCTAATGGAGCAGAAGCAGTTGACGCAGAAATTGTTTTTGCAGAATTGGAGAAAAAACATTAATCCCACCAAGAGCGAAGCGAAGGCAGATATGCAGGAAAAGATTATAGACAGTTACTGATTGATAACTATATCGCTATTTTTCGCATTGATGAGCCACACAAAACCGTTTATGTGGTAACTATACAGTATCAGGGACGGAATCTGTAAAGAAAGCACTGAATGACCTATGAATCATTTGGTGCTTTCTTTGACTCAAGAACTATCGTCTGGTTCATGGAGGTTGGGGGAATCATTCTCTAGAAAAGGATGATAAATAATGCAGTGATTTAGTTGGTATTAATAAGAAAAGAATGATATAATTTAAATTAATATTGATATTTTGTATGAATGCTTGGAATACAAGGAAAGAAAAAGATGATACAAGGTGAAGACTATAAATTTATTGAGATTGGAGAAGTAGTATAAAAAGTTTCGGATGAATTTAATGGGAAAGGAAATTATGAACACTACAATTAATTATTATAACCTAAATGCAAAAAATTTCATAGAAAACACTCAGAATGCAGATATGCATCTGACACAAGAGAAGTTTCTCCAACTATTGCCTGAGAGTGCGTCAATTCTTGATTTTGGTTGTGGTTCCGGTCGTGATACAAAGTATTTCCTTGAGAAGGGATACCAGGTGGTGGCAACCGACGGATCAGCAGAACTCTGTCGATTGGCAAGCAGCTTTACAGGGATTAAAGTAAAGGAAATGTTATTTCAGGAATTGGATGAAATTGGGGTGTATGATGGCATTTGGGCATGTTCCTCTATTTTGCATTTGCCAAAGCAGGAACTTCTTCCTGTGATCCGAAAAATGTGTATTGCACTTAAAGATAACGGTGTGATTTATACGTCCTTCAAATATAGTAATTTTGAAGGGGAACGAAATGGCCGTTATTTTACCGATTTTACAGAAGATACATTTCGGGAATTTATCAAGGTGATACCGGAACTTATGATAGAAGATCAGTGGATTACTTTGGATGTGCGTCCGGGAAGAGGAGAAGAAAAATGGCTCAATTTAATTTTGCAGAAAAATCAGAAATAGAGGAACTCCATATAGAACCCACAGATGTTATGACCGGAGACAGAAACAAAAGCAGATATTTGCTGTATCAGTTAAAGCTTAGCATGGCTCGTGCAAAGCAGATTGATATAATTGTGTCGTTTCTCATGGAATCAGGTGTAAGAATGCTGCTCTCAGACTTAAAAGCAGCTTTGCAGCGTGGTGTTCGGATTCGCATTCTTACTGGCAATTACTTAGGAATTACGCAGCCTTCAGCACTCTATCTCCTTAAGAAGGAATTGGGCGATAAGGTAGAATTGCGTTTTTATAGTGATAAAGGGCGTTCTTTCCATCCCAAGTCATACATATTTCATTATGACAACATGAGCGAGATTTATATTGGTTCATCCAATATTTCCAGAAGTGCATTAACATCTGGAATTGAATGGAATTATCGTTTTAATAATAATCAGGATAGTCAGAATTTTAATCTGTTTTATGAAACATTTGAAGAGTTGTTTAAAAATCATTCGTATGTGATCAATGATGCAGAATTAAAAGCGTATTCGAAGAACTGGCATAAACCTGCAGTTGCAAAAGATCTTGCACGATATGACCAGGTTGATCCGGATACAAAAGTTGAAATGTTATTCCAGCCAAGAGGGGCACAGATCGAAGCTCTTTGTGCACTGGAGAATAGCAGGGCAGAGGGGGCTGTGCGTGGCTTGGTTCACGCAGCAACAGGTGTGGGAAAAACGTATTTGGCTGCATTTGATTCTGCAAAGTATGAGAGAGTCTTGTTTGTTGCGCATAGAGAAGAAATCCTGAAGCAGGCAGCAGTATCTTTTAAGAATGTACGTCATTCAGATGATTATGGTTTTTTTGACGGAAAGCAAAAGGATACTGGAAAATCTGTAATTTTTGCTTCTGTAGCAACGCTTGGCAGAAGCGAATATTTGACAGAGGAGTATTTTGCTCCAGATTACTTTACCTATTTGGTAATTGATGAGTTTCATCATGCAGTTACGGATCAGTACCAGCGAATTGTGAATTATTTCAAACCACAGTTTATGCTGGGACTTACTGCCACTCCGGAAAGAATGGACGGGAAATCTATTTATGAGATCTGTGACTATAATGTTCCATATGAGATCACATTGAAAGAAGCAATTAATAAAGGGGCATTAGTTCCATTCCATTATTATGGTATTTACGATGAAACGGACTATTCGACACTCAAATTGGTAAAAGGCAGATACAATGAGAATGACTTGAATGATAAATATATCGGTAATGTAAAACGATATGATTTGATTTATAAATATTATAAAAAATATCATTCCAAACGTGCTTTAGGGTTTTGTAGTTCAAGAATTCATGCTGAAGAAATGGCAAAGGAATTCTGCAGGAGAGGCGTAAAATCCGTTGCTGTGTACAGCAATGCAGATGGGGAATTTTCTGAAGAAAGAAATGTAGCAATCGAGCAATTAAAGAATCGGGAGATAAAGGTTATTTTCTCTGTAGATATGTTCAACGAAGGTGTGGATATTGCTTCTCTTGATATGGTTATGTTTTTGAGACCGACGGAATCACCTACTGTGTTTTTACAGCAGTTGGGCCGTGGCTTGCGTATCAGCAAGGGTAAAGAGTATGTCAACGTACTTGATTTTATTGGAAATTACGAAAAAGCCGGGCGTGCACCGTTTTTATTAAACGGAGGTGCATGTGCCGGAGAGAGAACCGCATATGACTATTCTGAAATTGAATATCCCGATGATTGTATCGTGGATTTTGATATGCGTTTGATTGATCTCTTTCGGGAAATGGACAAAAAATCATTATCGATCAAAGAAAGAATCAAACAGGAATATTATCGTGTAAAAGAACTACTCGATGGAAAAGTTCCGACACGAATGGAACTTTTTACGAATATGGATGATCGTATATATGAATACTGTATGAAACATTCAAAGGAAAATCCGTTCAAACGATATATGGATTTCTTATATGAAATTCATGAGCTATCGGATGAAGAACTTCAGGTTTATAATGGAATAGGAAAAGAATTTCTGCAGCTGATTGAAACAACAGATATGCAGAAAGTATATAAGATGCCTATTTTATACGGCTTTTATAACGATGGTAATATAAGGATGGCTGTAACGGATGAAGAAGTGGTGGAAAGTTGGAAAAGATTTTTTGATCGAGGCACGAACTGGAAAGATTTTCCACAAGTAACTTCTTATGAGGAGTATCGAAAGATAACAGACAAACAGCATTTAAGCAAAGCCAAAAGTATGCCGATTAAGTTTTTAAAAGCTTCTGGTAAAGGATTTTTTATAGATAAGGATGGCTATGCACTGGGAATTCGAGATGAATTGTCAGATGTGATTAAAGTTGATGCTTTTAAGAAGCAGATGAAAGATATTATCGAGTATCGTACGATGGAATATTATCGGAGACGGTATGTAGAGAAGTAATCAAAAGTATTATTTACAGAAGAAGTAACAGAGTGGATTGTGAGGTGTCTGATATGTTAAAAAATGTACTGATTGTGGTGGATGATATAGAAAAATCTATAGAGTTTTATAAGGACTTATTTGGACTACAAGTGATTCTTAAGAATGAAGGTAATGTGATCTTATCGGAGGGACTTGTTTTGCAGGATGCCGATGTATGGGGGAAAACTTTGGATGAGATTTCTACACCATTCAATAACAGGATGGAACTGTATTTTGAGGACTTTGATATAGATGGATTGCTTGCAAAATATGAATCCGGTAAGTATTTCGTCCGATATGCTACAGAACTGACAGAAAATGCGGATGGTCAGAAACTTGTAAGGCTGTATGATCCGAGTGGTAATCTCATCGAGGTTCGCACTCCATTCAGGTGTAATTAAAGGAGATATTATGCAGATTTTTGTTGATGCGGATGCCTGTCCGGTAGTTGGTATTGTTGAGAAAATTGCAAAAGAGCACAGTGTTCCGGTAACGTTGTTGTGTGATACGAATCATGTGTTATCTTCTGATTACAGTGAGGTAATTGTAGTAGGAGCCGGTGCAGATGCCGTGGATTATAAACTGATCAGCATTTGTCATAAAGGCGATATTGTTGTATCACAGGATTATGGAGTGGCTGCAATGACTCTTGGAAAAGGTGCTTATGCGATTCATCAGTCTGGGAAATGGTATACAAATGAGAATATTGACCAGATGCTTATGGAGCGGCATCTGAATAAGAAAGCACGAAGGGCATCCGGAAAGAATCATTTGAAAGGGCCAAGAAAACGAACAGCAGAGGATGATGAACATTTCAGAGAGTCTTTTGAAAAAATGATACATATGGCGATGGACAAGGAGAACTAATTTGAATATACAGATTTTTGGAACAAAGAAGTGCAATGATACAAAGAAAGCAGAACGTTTCTTTAAAGAACGTGGGATCAAGTTTCAGTTTATTGATATGAAAGAAAAAGGGTGAGTGTCGTCCAGTGGACGACGTGCTACGAACCGACCGAGCCGGAAGGCGAGACTGAGCAAGGGTGAATTCAATTCTATCGCCCAGGCAAATGGTGGACTGGAAAATATGATCAACTGGGAGGGCAAGGATAAGGATCTGCTTGCGCTCATTAAGTACATTGCAGAGGAAGATAAACTTGAGAAAGTACTGGAAAACCCGCAGGTGATTAAGACACCGGTGGTCCGTAATGGAAAACAATCCACTCTTGGATATCAGCACTTAAGGCATGGAATGAAAAATGGTTCTTAGATGAAAAGGCTAGTAAGGATTGTGATAACAAGAAGGACGGTATTCCAGATTTCTTGAAATAAGAATTGAATTGTTATTCGAGGAAGGTATCCAAAGTCTTATGAAAAATGAAGGCTTATGTACTTTTCCTCGAATAATAATACTTCTGAGATAATGTGCCCAACAATTCGCATTTATAACATTTACATAAAACATGGCAGTATAATATATCTCCGATTATCAAGTCTTAAAGACAAAAAGAAATCTAACAAGTATAATGGTAAATATATTGGTTCATTGGACGTATAAGAAATGATGGAATATTTGAAGATGAATCTATATAAAATAATAGTGGGAAGCCATCTTGACTTTTCTCTTTGTACTTGTTAGAATATGTGTACAAAGAAAGTTTACCGCTGACCAATATGCGGTATATAAGTGGTTGGGTCGAAAGTTTACCGCTGACCAATATGCGGTATAAAAATGGTTGGGTTGAAAGTTTACTCCTTCGCCGTAAGGCGGAGGATTTTTCTATATACATTATAATGAGGACAAGATAATGAAAAAGACGGGATTCTATATTATAAAAGATATTTTTTTTACGGACATGCCTGATTCATATCTTAAAGGAAATAAGGCAGGAAACAGACCTCATTATTATTGATTCGAGGATTCTGATAAGGGAATATTTTGGATGATACCATTATCAAGCAGAATAGATAAATACAAAAAAATTGTTGAGAATAAAGAAAAAGCAGGAAAGCCGTGTGATATTATACATATTGTAAAATTAGATGATAGTCGAGAAAGTGCATTTCTCATACAAGATATGTTTCCTATTATAGAAAAATATATAGAGTGAGAATACACTATTGCGGGAAATCATTTAATGGTAACAAGTGAACATGTAGCCAGAACAATCGAGAAGAAAGCGAAGAAGGTTCTTAAAATGTTGAAGAGAGGAGTAAAGTTTACTCCGACTCAGCCAGACGTATTGACTATTTTAGAAAAGTTAAAAACAAATAAATAACAGAAAATCTAAGCCGGTGTTGCGAGTATATCAGTCTTGTAACACGAGTCTCTGTAACACTGGCTTATCTTATTTGGAGACTTTTTCTCACAGTCTCAATCGTTCCATTCTTTGATTAAGCGCGAATGGTTGAATCGTTTTAAAATTCGTGATTACGATCATGCATATCGACTGGTATTCGAATATTTGGAAGCATTTTATAATACAAAGTGAATTCATAGTCATTGCGATTACATGTCGCCGAATGAATACGAAGAACTGTATTATAAGTTCCAGCGGGACGAATTAACCTTAGTAAGTTAAGATGAGGAAAACCTCATTTTAACTTGTACTAAATCTTGACATAGGACCAGAACGTATGTGGAAAGAACGAGACATTATCAGTCCATAAATCAAGGGTTCAGAATGATTGGCAGTATCAATGACAAGTACGGTACGCAAGCCAGAGCCTACCGCACGGGAGAGCGTGTCAGTATTGAATATCTGAACGGTTATCTGACGATAACAAAGCTCTGTTGGTGCAGATAGCCCAGATACAGAACGAACTTATCTAGATGCAAAAGGCATTGAGTGCCGAGAAAGACAGCGTGAAAATGAATGGATTTTTGGTAATGGCAGAGAGCTATAAGAAGCTGATGGAGCAGGGGAAGATTGAAAAAGAGATGCGCATATATGAGTTTTTGGCTACTTGCGACAGTGACGATTTGCACATAGTATAAAGTAACATTTAATTATTAGAGGGGGATATTATGGATACAAGGTTCAACCAGACAAAATTAAAGAAGCTCCAGATCTTCAATGGATCACAACTAAAGTATTTGGCATTTGCATCTATGCTAATAGATCATGTTAATAACGCTTTAATAACACCTTATTTAAATGGACAAGGTTTTCTATTATATTTGTCCAATCTATTTTCTATTTTGGGCAGAATTGCATTCCCTCTGTTTGTTTTTTTTCTTGTAGAGGGATTCTTCAAAACTAGCAACAGAATGAAATATCTGATTATGCTTTTAATTTTTGGTGTAATATCAGAAGTGCCTTTTGATTTGTTTACATCAAAAACTTGTTTCTCTCCATATTGGAACAATATAATGTTTACCTTAGCGCTATGCCTTGTTACAATTTGGATTATTGACATTCTTAAAGATAAAATCAGCAATAAATATCTTTGGTATGCGTTATCAATCCTGATTGTAGCATTTTTTGGGTTTCTATCTATAGAGCTAAGTCTTGATTATGATTATCACGCAATAGTCGTTGCCTATCTCTTTTATATATTCTATGATAAACCTCTCCTTGGTGCTGGCCTGGGATATATATCAATTATAAAAGAACTTTACTCATTTATAGGTTTTGGCATGACTCTAACCTATAACGGTGAAAGAGGCAAACAATATAAATGGTTAAACTATTTCTTTTATCCAGTACATATTCTAATCTTAGGGCTTTTACGTATATATTTAAACATTTAGTTTATACTAGACAGGATGCGCTGGCTGTTTGATGCAAAGACAGCGAAAGAGGTTCTTGAGGGAAGATAGAGCGAGAACGCAGTCAAGGGGAAGGATTATGAAAACTACAGATTCAAAATCATTAGGTTAAGCAATCCGAGAAAGAAGAAAAGAATTAAATTATACACAAGCATATTTGTCTGAATTCACAGGCCTTTCGATCACTTTTATTTCTGATGTGGAACGCGGAAAACCTACAGCAGAAATTGAAAAAACAATACGGCTTATTTATTCAAAACAAACGATTTCGCCGTACGGCATATTTATAAGACGAAATACCAAATGGATATTTGCTTATCCAAGCTCCATGTATCATTTATTGAAAGAGACTCTCCACGGAAGATCTCTTCACTCAAGAAAATAATATATCATCAGTGCATTATATAGCTCCTGACTCTGGAATCTGTTCGCAAAACTCTTTCCTGTAAGCTGTTCTACTCTCTGTAATCTGTACTTTACAGTGTTCTTATGCGAAAACAGCTTATCAGCTGTCCTCTGCAGATTGCAGTCACACTCGAAATAGGACCACATCGTCTCCATCAACTGCGTATGAACTTTCTTCTCATACTGTATGATAGGATCAAGCACTTCATCCGCAAATCGCTGCATGGGCGCAGTATTTTCATACGACATCAGCATACGGTAAAATCCCATCTCATCATAGAAGATGATTTCATTTTTCCTGTTAATATGCTCCAATACGGAGTTTGTTTTAGAGGTTTCGTGAAAGCTCTTTTGTAATTTGGATATGCTTTCACATTTTTCACCTATGTTGAGAGTGTATTCAATTCCGTTCAGGTCATTTTGCAAAAACTCACCAAACTGTTCAAAAATTTTTATTATCTTCTTGCGATCATCTGTACAGTCTTTCATAAAGCCTATGATCCTGTCACCATAGCAAGAAATGATTGCAGGATAATCACATTCGGCAAAATATTCTTTTAGAGTCTGTGCAAAGTTTCTTATCTTGTCATTCGTAATCCCTTGATTCAGGTCATTGCATGTCTCTTCCGAACTTTTTATGCATAGATGTAACACGAAGACCTGTTCTAACATTCTCGGATCATTTCCCATTTGCCTGCATTTCTGCTCGATACTGGATGTATTGATGCAGTTTCCAAAAATAATCTCTGCAAGCAGACTGTCCTCTATATCTTTTCTGTCATCCAGATATGATATAGCATGTCCTAGTTCCTCGAAAAAGTCTAAAAGTGGCACATTCCAAGGTATGGTGAAAAGCGGAAAATTAATATTCTCTGCCTTATAAGACCAGCGTATGCCCTTTTCCATGCCACCTGATCCGGCTATTACATCTGCCTGCGACATTGTCGTAAGTGATAGAAGATCCTTGCACTGAAACATTGTTTTTTCACCTTTTATTTCAGCAGGTCAATAGCTTCTGTTACCTTTGCAGGAATTTTTTTAAACAAAAATTCACCGTGTCTGACAGAAGCAGTGATTCCTGCTCTTTCACATATTGCTTCAAATTCTGATTTTGCATCAAGCACGATAAAGTTTGCAGGTTTATTTTCCTCGATTCCGTAGTGATCTGTAATATTCATGGTCACAGCTCCGTTCGTTGTCACAAGATCGAGAACATTCGTAATCTCTTCAGGTGACATCATTTGTGCCAGATGGATTCCATGATCGAGAATCATCATCATGTCTCCATTCCCAAGCGGATACCATGGATCAGACATGGAATCCTGTGCAAAACATACATTGATTCCGTTGTCGTAAAGTTCTTTTACTCTTGTGATTCCTCGTCTCTTCGGATAGGTATCCTGACGTCCTTCAAGATATACATTCTCAGTAGGACATGAGATGAAATTGATGCCTGATTTTTTGAAAAGCTTCATCATTCTGAATGCATAACTATTATCCGCTGAACCAAAGGAACATGTGTGGCTAGCTGTAGTTCTTGTGCCTATACCTTCCATA
>OGJK01001484.1_pt1 | contig 21297 bp, 14 predicted proteins | sample 1571961 | NCBI WGS metagenome assembly OGJK01 (sample SAMEA2582120, study PRJEB24529) | metagenome | biome: Human gut stool | place: China | collected 2011 | reverse complement strand
CCTGTAACCCCACGGAATACACGAACAGGATCAAGCCGAATTCTTTCATGAAATGCAGCGTGTGACCATCTACCCGCATCCCGAAATGACTACAAATAATCCCAACAAAAAGAATCCAGGTTATTCCTAATGAAATTCCCCAAACTTTCACTTTCCCGAACACGATCCCTAAAGCGATAACGATTGCGAACATTAACACCGAATGAGCAACCCCCTGTCCAAAAAACAGCTCACTTAACCAAGACATACTTATTTTAGACTTTAAATTTTAGATTTTAAATTGAATAACTCGCTATTTTATCACCCTGCACTCTCTGAGTCTTTCACTTTTTTATCGATAGAACGACAGAATTCAATATCATCCCGGAATAACTTACGATAAGTGATATAAGTTTGGGATTGTTTTGCCCCGATGTAATCCATCAAATGCATCATCTGCGGATTAAAATCTCCCACCCAACTCATATCCAGCCAATCATAAGTCTTCTTGTCCTGAATAATATTTTTACAGAAAGCATAAATCATAGCAGCCTCCACCCCACGCCCTTGGAATTCGGATGCAACACCAAAAATTAATCCCAAGGCCACACGTCCCCGCTTGATATGGCGATAGTACAAGAATTTCAAAATACCCAACCCGCTAATCTTACCATTCACGTGCTTCACGATATAATTCAATTCCGGAATCATGATAAAGAAACCGATAGGTTCCCCTTTATAGTAAGCAAAATACAATAAATCAGGATCAAGCACGGGTTTCAATGTTTTGAACAACACCTCCACCTGTTCCTTATCCATCCCCCCGACGCCATGCACATTCAGGTTCCATGCCTTATTATAAATGGTCAAGAAGGAATCTTTTGCCTGCCGGGGAGTCATTTCACGATAGGAAATAATCCGGTAATCTTCATTCTTCAACAACCGTTCAGACTTCCAGACCACGACCTTGGAAAGGCTTTCCTCCACCAAGCGAGTCCGGTAAATATATTGTTTGAAATAGTCACGGAACCCGTAGTTCTCGAAGAACGGAACATAATACTTGTGCGTGTAGGGCATTTGGAATACAGGCGGTTTGAAACCATCTACCAGCAATCCCCACCACTCGTTACGCTCCCCGAAATTCACCGGGCCTTCCATGGACTCCATTCCCCGTTCCTCCAGCCATGCCCGACAACGGTCGAACAGCATGAAAGCGGCCTCTTGATCATTAATACACTCGAAGAAACCCATTCCCCCTACCGAATACGAATCCAAATGACAGGAACTTTTGTCTATAAAAGAAGCCACCCGCCCAACACAGCAACCTTTTTCATCCCGCAACAGCCAGCGGGTACACTCGCCATGTTTAAAAAAAGGATTCTTTTCCGGGTCAAATACTTTCGTAATGTCATTATCTAAAGGCCGCACCCAATTTTCATCATTCTTGTAAAGGGATACAGGTAGCAACAAAAATTCTTTTGCTTGCTTTTCGTTCAAAACCTCTTCAATAGTGTATTTCATATTTTTATAAACTAATGTTTTCAACTTTTACTGGTGGGTGTATATGTGCCTGCAACAAATAAACGCCCCGACGAACCCACACGACGAGCATGGCCAACACAACACGAGGGAAGATCAGCCAACCGACAGGCAATCCCATCACGACAAACAACAACGGATCTTCCAGTTGCGAATGAGATATTGCCAAGTGATGATTCAGTAAATCGGCCTCTTTATGAACCAGTTTTCCCATCTTGGCATAATCCATCATAATCGCAGAACCGTAAGCCAATCCGACCGTGTTTCCCACCAACCACAGGAAAGCCACATCCGGGTTCAGCCCGAACAAGCGCATCAACGGGGATAACATGGCAGACAATATTTTCAAAATGCCGAACTCTTCCAACAATCGTTGCAATATCATCAATCCCGAAATCACCAGCACGATTTTCAGCCCCAGCATCACACTGCTCTCCAGCCAATGTAACATTGTCTCCCAGAAACCGAGAGAAGTCACCGTTTCTGCCATCATCTTCCCGTTCATTTCCGGCAGCAACCAATTCAAACCAATTGCCGCAACGAAACTTCCCAAGACTCGCAAGATCACCATCCACACTGCAGACGAGCCAGTCTTCTGTAACACGATAGTTTCCACGACAAAGTTATGGGAAATCAAACACATCGTCGCCATGATCAAACTTTCCCGCACGGAAAAATCAAGCGTGGAAAGCAAGGCGATTACGGTATATATGTTCGTAAATATACTGGTAACAAACACTAAGGCTGCATCTCCCGGCAAACCGATCAAGGTAAACAACGGGGATGCGAATGAAGAAATATAAGGCAGAATATTAAAGTATGACAGCAAGGTCACGAACAAAGATACCGGCAACATGATTTTCAAAAACCATACTGACGTCTTTATCGCCACGGGTAAGGCCTTTTTGACACATCCCCAAACCCTCGTACTGTAACTTGCCATACGCATTAATTGAAAATTGAAAAATGGAAATTGAAAAATGATAAAACCCCACTCCCAACTTCCAATTTTCTAATTAAACTTTTATAATTTTAAGGTCGCTTGGCGACTTTTCATTTTAAATTCTAAATTTGTTTTTCTCCCGTGCATCCCTCATCATGTCGTGGGCTGAATTTCATCCCATGCGGCCCCGTCACTTCCCCCGATCAACCAGTTAAAAGCATAATGACGCTCCATCACCACGCCCCCTTCTAACGATGCTGGCACTTCTTTCCCGTTAACACGGGCATCCACGCAAGCCCAATCATAGCGCAGAGTCAGATCGGCCTCATCCAATATCTCTCCCCGCTTCCGAATCTCACCCAGTCCCAAGATCGTCCCTTCATCCTTGTGATCAAAAAACAGGCGAGCAATAAACGGGACATTACAAATCTCCGAAGGATAAGGAAGTTCATCTATACCCAACGCCCACAACAACACGGCACAACACTCGTACCGCCACAAAAACTGGATGCAATCATGTTGTTCCGGCTCCGGATTATCGAGATACGCCCGCTCCATCGGGGTAAACTCATCCTCGATATGGTAAGCCTCCGCCACCTTACTCACGTAATTCAACGCCTCTTCCCGATCCGGATTCTCCGACAGCAACACCTCTGAATACAACGCCACGGCAAACAACGCTGCGGCACGGTGGGCAATCATCTCCGGGCTCTTTATAACAGCCTCGCAATCCATCACCTCGCAAGGTAAATGCTCCATGTAAGGAACTCCCGCCTCTTTCAAACGAGCAATCGAACGATCCCGGCGTGCCAGATCAACATCCCCGGCCTCCGGGCGATCCACTTCCAACAAATCAGCGTTCGCCACCGGACGGAACGTCTCGTACTCGCTCTCCCCCTTCACTGAAAAAAGCAACTTCCCCTTACCGTCAAAAAGACTCATACTCGGATAAAGCAAAAAACCGTTCACGTCACCCGCCACGTCATAAAACGTGTTCACGATATAATTTGTCCGATCCCGGTTATCATCCAGTTCGAACTCGATTCCCACGACACAATTAAAACATTGAATCTGACGAATTACCTCCTCCTTGATAGCCGTCAAAGAAGTTTCCACTCCCGCAAAATAATTAGCCATACCCTCCGTGTGCTCGGCCACCTGTTCCACCTGATCCCGTACTTGTATCATTGAACAACGTATCATCGAGTCATCCTGCAACACGATCATCCAGCGATCATCTTCCGGTGTAAACATCTTTGTCACCTCCTGAAACCTAGCCCGCATCGATTCGGCAACACGATTAAAATCGCCAATCACCGTGTAAAGAGTCAAATTTGCTTTTTCCATACATCCATTTTTAGTTTCAGGCAAAGATAAGAAAAGAGGCTTCCGTTTTACCATTGAAGCCTCTAAATCTAACATTATATTCTTCTACTCTCTTTTCAACGAAAATGAATAAGGTACATCCGCATCTCCAATACCCCGGAGTCTATTCGGCTGCTCGCTCATCCGAAATTCAATTCGACCGCCCTTCAACAAATCTGCATGAGTAATATAATTCTTCGTGTAAACCTTCCTATTCAACCTCATTCGTTCGACATAACGATGCCCATCATCATTCCCCGAAGCAATGATCTGCATTTTTTTCCCGTTCTCGAAATTAATCGTTACTCTTGGGAAAAGCGGGGCCCCCAACACGTATTGATCCGTCCCCGGACACACGGGATAGAACCCCATGGCCGAGAACACATACCATGCCGATGTCTGCCCGTTATCCTCATCCCCGCAATACCCGTCCGGACCGGGAGTATACATCCGGTTCATCACCTCTCGCAACCAATACTGCGCCTTCCAAGGCTGTCCGGCATAATTATACAAGTAAATCATATGCTGTATCGGCTGATTCCCGTGAGCATAATTTCCCATATTCATCACGGTCATTTCCCGGATTTCGTGAATCACTCCCCCGTAATAACTGGCATCAAACAAAGGAGGTACGGCAAAAACAGAATCCAGCATCCGGACAAAAGTCTCTTTTCCCCCCATCAGATCAATCAACCCCTGCGGATCATGAAACACGGACCACGTATAGTGCCAACTGTTTCCTTCCGTAAAAGCATCCCCCCACTTCAAAGGAGAAAACGGGGTCATAAAACTCCCATCTTGATTCTTTCCCCGCATTAACTTCGTCTCCGGATCAAACAAATGTTTATAATTCATCGCCCGTTTCGCATATTTGTCGATTTCTTCCTCCGGACGTCCCAAAGCTTTCGCCAACCGATAAATACACCAATCGTCATAAGCATATTCCAACGTGCGGGCCGCACTCTCATTAATCCCCACATTATAAGGCACGTATCCCAACTTGTTATAATACTCATTGCCCAAACGTCCAGTGGAAGAAGCCTTGGGATGCACGTGTTCAGTCCCGTGCACCAATCCCGCGTACAACGCCTCGACATCGGCAACCCGAACCCCTTTCAAATAAGCATCCGCCAGAACAGAAGCCGAATTATTCCCGACCATACATCCCCGGTGTCCCGGACTCGCCCATTCTGGGAAAAAACCGCTTTCCTTGTACGTGTTAATCAGCCCCTCTTGAATCTCCCGGTTTCGGGAAGGGTAAACCAGATTCAACAAAGGAAACAAGCAACGGAAGGTATCCCAGAACCCCGTATCCGTATACATGTATCCCGATAACACGTTACCATTATACGGGCTATAATGCACGATATTTCCCGCCGCATCAAACTCGTAAAACTTACGCGGGAAAAGCACCGAACGATACAGACAGGAATAAAATACCCTATATTGATCCAGCGAACCGCCCTCCACTTGAATCGCCCCCAGCACCTCGTTCCATTCCGTCTTACCTTTTTCCACTAATGCATCGAAATCATCATCTCCCAACTCTTTCAAATTTCTTTCCGCCTGTTCCAAACTGATAAACGAAGAAGCCACCCGAGCGTGTACCTTTTCTCCTTTTTCGGTGCGGAAACCGATCACACTTCCCGTATGATTCGCCTGTTGGTATAACTCATCACTTAACTTTCCGTCGGCAAAAGTATGTCGATACTCAAATGACTTATCAAACTCGATCACGAAATAGTTTTTGAAATTCCCCGGAACCCCTCCGCTATTCCGAGTCGTATATCCCTCAATCCGATTGTTACCCACGATCTTGACAAACGAACCCCGGTCAAACGCATCGACAACAACATACGAACGCTCGTTCTCCGGGAAAGTAAACCGGAAAAGAGCCGCACGATCGGTTGTCGTAAACTCGGTAACGACATCATGTTCGGCCAAGTAAACCTTGTAATAATAGGGTTTGGCAACTTCCCCCTTGTGCGAAAACCAACTCGCCCGTTTATCCTGATCAAACTCCGGAGTTCCCACAACAGGCATCAAGGAAAACTGCCCGTAATCGTTAATCCACGGGCTGGGTTGGTGAGTTTGCTTAAAGCCCCGAATCTTATTTGCCGTGTACACGTAAGCCCATCCGTCACCCATTTTTCCCGTCTGAGGCATCCAGAAATTCATCCCCCACGGACGAGCAATAGCCGGGTAAGTATTCCCGGTAGACAGCTCATACGTGGATTGCGTCCCCATCAAAGGATTCACGTATTCCACGGGATCAAAAACACATTGAGCTCGTGCGGGTATTCCCGCACCGAGCCATAAAAAAATTAAAACACAAACAATCAACACCTGACATTTCATAAACACAACACTATAATTCTCATATATTAATACACATTCTACCTGTCCCCCATCGCGATCATGTACTCTTCCCAGAGACGGTCTATATCATACTCCTCTCCTAAACATTTCACATCCCCAACCATTGACATCAAAAGAATATCCCCCAAATCCGAGTGTCCCGTCCCACTCAAATGCGTATGACTAAACCCCACGATCGTCGGATCGTCATACTGAAAACCAGCACAATAACGATACGCATCCTGCTAATAAACCCCATCAATATTATGTGGCACATTTTCCGTATCGGGACTCAACTGCACTGCACCATACGGAACACAAGCTCCCGGAAAAGTATGCCCCATACTTTTGGTCCCGATAAAAGGATTCACGTAATCTACCGGCTCTTTCTTCTCTTCTTTGTTAGGCAACATAGCCCCGAAACACAACAAAAATACACATAGATTCATTTCATCACTCATTTATTTACACATCGATTTCATTGTATCCAACACACAAATCCCTCATCCTCCCTCCCTATTAAGACAACAAACAAGCAAAAAAGAGGTACAATACGTAAAAATAATTTACCTGTATTTAAATCTAATTCGAAACGCAACGATAAAAACCGCCTCGTTTCGAATTAAAAAATGTCCTACATTCCGGAAAACAGCATCTGTTTATCCGTTAATTACCAAGCTATCTATCGTCCTCGTCTCCTTATCCACACGATAATCCCGGTTATCAACAACAATCCCGGCAACACCCACCAAAATAACCAAGTAGTCACACGCATCCCCGCCTTTCCTAGCTCAATCTTTCTATCCGGAGCCGCCTCCCGACGAGTATCGACAGGTACCTCACCATCCGACAACCAGTAAAAAGAACCGGACATAAGTAAATAATTCGTGGCTGCAATCTCCCGACGAGTTCGACTTCCCTCTCCATTACTCAAACAATCGGCATCTCCCAACACCACAATTTTTTGTACTTTATCACCCACCTGGCGTTGTAAAGCTAAAGCTAGCGGCCACGACTTTTCTATTTCCCCGATAGCCGTATTCAATCGCACGGTATCATCCAGGAAATCCGTTGTCTCCAACTCATTCCAAACCCCGGTAGAATCGCTCATCAACATCGGTATCACCCGAAAACCCTTATCCTCAGAATATTCCATCGGACAACAAGAAGGCATTGTAGCCACCGTCCCAAAACGCATCATAGAAGTAAAAGCATAAGCAATATCCGTAACTGTTGCCGGAGTAGCTTTACCTAATATCAAATCTGCCGGATAATCCTCTGTCGGACGCACCAACACACCCGGAAGAAAACGAACTCCCAATGGTTCCACGATCGGATTCATCTCTTCTACTCTCCGGGGTTCTCCCGCTATCAATAAATTTCCCCCACGATCTATATATCTACTTAACACGGCATATTCTTCCGGAGAATAAGCTGTCTTGACATCCGCTATAACCAAAATACTTATTTCTTCCGGGATATCCTGTTCCAAACGAACTTCACACACGTCAAAACCTTGATTAATCAAAGCATATCTAGCCGGTTTATCGTAAGAAAAACGCAAATAATCACGATCTCCCCCTTTGTGGATATCACGTTCACCATGTCCCGTTACAAAACCCACTTTTGGCAGTTTCATCACGATCCGCTTGATCGCCGCCGCAATCTCCTTTTCATCCGGATGCACGAGCATATCATCGTATATCCTTAAAAAAGTCTTCTCTCCACTTTCCCGTTCGATCAAACGTACAAAATTCTTTGCTTCACCAGCCAATTCAGGGTATTGTGCAACTACCTCCTCGTAAGGACGCACCTTCGCAGTATCCAACTTCCAAACTTCAGCCACCTCTGCCATTTTCTCCCGTAAAGTATGATTCGGGAAATGACGGTCCAGCACCACGTTCGTCGTCGTATCATAATAATAAACATACTTCAATTTAATCTCAGGCTTAAAACGAACGAACTTAGACAAACGCTCTTTATCCCGATTTATATTTTCAGGCGAAGCGAACGAATTACGCAACGGGGCTATCAAATTCGAGAACGTAGTAATTGTCATCCCTCCTTCAGCCATTTTCACAATATCCTGACTATTCTGAGTTAATGTATTTACTTTCATTCGAGTTGCATCATAATACAATTTCAACACGGGCAATGTCGTAAAATAGCCGAGTATAATAGCCAACACACAAACTCCAACATATCTTCCCAGATTCATTGCCAAAGTACTCTTCTGCCGAACTGCATTTAAACGCAAGACTGACAACGAGATAAAAAGGGCTGAAACCAGAATAAAATACACAACATCCTCAGAACAGATCATCCCATTGGCAAACTGACTGGCACGTCCGTTAATAGCCAACCAATAAGTCAAATCCCGTACAAATTCAACATGCTGCCAAGAATTCCCAACGTATCCCAACATGGCAAATATAGCGATCGTTCCAATTGCCGCAACTACCTGATAAGAAGTTAAACTAGACATGAACAAACCGATAGATGCGTAAGTACAAAATAATAAATATATTCCCAACATTCCCGCCAAAACAACCGGCATATCGAAATTCTGAACGATACATGCACTATACAATACCACGACAAAAACTCCCCCCAACATACATAACCCGTACACCATCATGGCAAGAAACTTACCCAAAATAATTTGAGTATTCGTGATCGGAGAAGAATACAGAAGTTTTATAGAACCACTACCGAATTCCCGACTCATCAATCCCATCGTCAACAAGGGAACATAAAAATACAGATTCCGTTGAATCGCCTCGAATAACCCTCTCAATCCTGAAAATATAGACATCGTCAAATTCCCTTGCATACGCCCTAATTCCTGCCCCATCACCTTTGGTTCAAGAATAGAACAATAAGTCATTCCAACTTGAAACAAGAAAATAACCAGAATTAACCAGGCTACCGGCAAATAAAACAACGTTTGCAACTCCGTCAATGCCAATTTATATATCTTTTTCATATCACTTACTATTTACTTTTTTTAGACAACTCTGCAAATATCGAATCCAAAGAACTCTTTTCCTGACGAATCTCAGTTAAATGCCAGCCTTTACGTACACTGGCTTCCACCACCCGGTCTATCACATCCACGGCGTCATTATACTTCAGACGATAATGAATTCCCCCTAAATAACTCACGTCAAGCACTCCCTCCAACTCCTTCAGTTCTGCCTCACCCGGATTTTCCCGCAAAGAAACAAATATCGTATTCGGGATAATATAATTATCAAAATCCCGTACCGTTCCCGAGAAAATTAATTGTCCGTTTTCAATCATAAAAATATGATCACACACAGCCTGCACTTCCGGCAATATATGCGTTGAAAGAATCACCGTACGATCTTCGGCTATCTTTTTAATTAAATTCCGAACTTCTGCAATTTGATTCGGATCCAACCCGTTCGTCGGTTCATCCAGCACAACAAAATCAGGATTGTGAATAATCGCTTGAGCAATCCCAACCCGCTGCTGGTAACCACCGGAAAGATTACGAATCAACCGATTTCGGAAATGTGTTATATTACATTGTTCTAAAACCCGATCTATCGCCTCTCCAACCTGTTTACCCGGGATATCCCGCATATTGGCACAGTGTTTCAAATACTCCTCCACCGTAAGATCCACGTGTAACGGGGCCTTTTGCGGTAAAAAACCGATCAGACGTTTAGCCTCCACCGGATGTTTACGAGTATCGATTCCCCGAATAAACACGTCTCCCTCGGTCTGTTTCAAAACCCCGCACATAATATTCATCGTGGTTGACTTACCTGCACCATTCGACCCCAATAACCCGTAAATACCATTCTTACTTATTTCCAAATTTATATCTTTAACGGCCCAATGAACCGAATACCGGTGAAAAAGATGTTCCACCTTCACAATTGGTTGTTCCATACAATTTTATTTAAGATTTACACAATACGTTCCACTAAAGGCCTAAAAAGACCTTTATCAATTTTTGATTTTAAAGATTCAGTGATTTTAAATTTCATTCGCACCACCTGCCCCGCTTTACAATCACTGAATCATTCTACCTAAACATTACACGTTAAATTTCACATGATTATAATATCGAACTTGCTTTCTCCGACAGGCTTTTTTTACTCGTCGGCTTTCGGTATATTATACTTATTCCAATTCGACCATTTAAATTCAAGATCAACAATTCGACCAAAACCCTCTTTCTGATAAATCAAATGCGTGGGGTCAAAAAGATGTTCATTCTTTATCGTAAACGTCGCAAAAATCCCATTAGCCGTCACAACACCTAACTCAGTTTCCGACGAGTTGGTCTCAAGATCCACGATCACATCTCCCCCTTCAACTTCATCAAACTTATAAGCTTTCTTGGTCGACAAATCATACCAATAAATCGTATTACCACTCGAAAAGAAAAAGTACCCGCGTTGCCTCAACCGATAAAACTTAGAATCTTCACTCAAATACTTCGCCCCGTCAAAATTCGATTGATCACAGCTAGACATGGCTATTGCAGAAAAAGGCGGGTTTACCGTGGGAACAAAATAAGCCACCTGCATATTCAAAGCTTTCACAACGTCTCCTCTCTTGAAAAGGGCAAAAGTGGGTATATCACTCCACGACGATTCCTGCCCGGAACGCATATACAACAAATCCCAGTCCCCGTAATCATTCAAATTTATCAACGTATCCACGTCAAGCATTCGGATCGGATAAAACCTCTTGATAGCAGAAGTATTATACCCGCTCCCGAACCACAACAACCGACGATTTTCCGCATCGTTAAAAGCATTAAAAAAAGCCGCCGTGGGTTTTCCGGTAAAAATGATATCCCGGATATTCAAACGTTCCCCTTCCAACTGCATACGTACTCCCGTGAAAGGAGTCGTGAATAAATCAACATTCCTACCATCACCCAAATAATCCCTAGAATACAAATTTCCATTCTCATCCAACAAAAAATCCACCCCGTTTCCCCAAAAGAAATCCTTCACGTTCAATCCGACAGGTACATCTCCCACGAAATCCTGGGCTACAGTCATCTCTTTAATATAAGACGACCCGTTCAAATACAATGACCCACTCTCTTGAATCACGACCACAACCGTACTATTATTATGTATGATCTGTCTCAACCGCTTCGGCCCACTCCCCAAACTCTCATCCGGGTAAAGTGTCTTGTACAAATCCGGGTACTCCGTATAGAAACGCTTTTTATCATCCGTCATTTCCGGCCGAATATATGACAAAGCTGACTCTCCGCTTTTCTCGCTCAAAATCAACCAGCCTTGACTCAAAGCCGCCTGTCCGGTCAACGTCACCTCATCGGAAGAATGCACAACATTCGTGCGCAAATCCATAGCACACATTCTCACCCCTACACTCTTTTCCGCGTTAGGATAAAAATCCAGATCGAAACCGACACAAGCCGTGTCAACAGCGGCAACACCTTCTTTTTTATCCATTATCTCCCACCAATAACTGAAATTCACGGAATCTCCCTCTTGCTCGTATGTCACTTTAGGAGAATAAAAATAACGCTCTCCCAGATAATACATCTTATTCTGCGGATTCACCTCTAAAGTAATCCCATTCGTGGGAGTATAATCATAATGCCCTTTATCCTCGTAACAGCCATTCAGCATCAATACCCCGGCCGCAAGACTAATATAACTAATTTTATTCATGACTTTTCACAATTAAACATTAACCTCTCACCGGAACTGTAATTCCCGCAAGTTTAATCCCATTATATTCCGTCACACCAGCTTTTTCCTGATCTTCCAACCAATATTTAAACTGCAAAGCGTAAGCACGTTTCTCTGCTGGCGATGCTTCACTCAAGTCCGTTTGATTCGTAACGATAATAAATAACGTATATTTATCATCGCTATACGTACCCAAATAATCATTCACAATACCCCGATCCCACCAATCCGGTTGAGACATTTTATCACTTACTCGCACAATGACATAATCATTATCCGAAGGAATAACCGTGAAATTCCCATTATCTTTTAAACGCAAAACAATCCGGAACTCATCCTCTTTCATATCTGCCGTACGATTCAACTTCATCCGTAACGTGTCTGAAAAAACACCTGCCCCGAAAGTCACTCGTTCCAGCGAAAAGTGAGTACCCTCAATACCGGTACTCATATCTTTATCCACAACCACCTCGTAATCCAAAGCCGAAGCGAGTACGCTTCCCGTAATCTCTACCGGTAACTTTACCTCAAACGAATTTTCTGTCGGGTAATTGACAAACGACACCCTTACCGAATCCCGATAGGTACTCGTAAAGCGAATATAATTCTCCGGTGCATTATACCTCATAATCTTCTCTTCACTACAAGAGAAAAACACTAAAACAAGGAAAATAACATATATCTTATTCATAACTCTACACTCTATCTTAAATATCAGTTTCACTCTCCGGTACGGGAACAACCCAGCGCCCCGTCATATCAATCGGATCTTCCTCCCCATTATACACATCCCGTCCCAAACGCTTGTGCATATAAAAACGACCTCCTTCCGACAATGTCTCCCGGATAATATCATTATACAAGATTTCCAAGAACTCATTTTTACTCGTTACGTTCAAAGGAATTTTCGCTTCACGGGCAACTCTTAAAGCTTGAAGAATCGATACCGCACGGGACAAATCCGTGTCAGCCAAACATTCACACATAATATGATACACCTCGCTCAAGCGAATCACCGGAGCCAAAGGCCCTTGATATGCGATTACATCTTTAGCCTTATCCGTCAAGGCATCCGGGCTTTGCCATCTCAAAGAAGTATAATCACCTCCAATCAACACTTTCAACCTACAATCATCCTTATCTTCTCCAAATAGCAAATCCGTATTTTTCAAGTAATAAAAACTACCCGGTCCCCGATCGGCCTCGAACAACTCATACTCGGTTTGATTTACCGCCGTGAACAAAATATCCTCATACATCTTACGATACACATCATTTTTAGTACTAGCTTCCCCCATATCGGTTACTTTCGTGAAAAAGAACCAATTCTTCCCGGACAAACCATCCGGTCCGTAGGCATAAACATCATTCGCACACCGCAAAGCGTTCACCTTATCCCCATTCCACAAATATGCCCGGGCTAACAAAGCCGAAGCGGCAAAATAATTCATCCGCGTAGCGCGCCCGTTAAAAAACAACCCGCCTTTCACCGTCGACATATTCGCTTTAATCCTGGCTTCTACGCTTTTAACAGCTGACACATTATACAACGTATCATGATATGCCAAACATGTCTTTGCTGCTTCCAAATCCTCGATAATCCTCCCCATCACGTAATCAACAGTCTCTTTCTCCGGAAAATGAAGAGGATAACTCGTCACGTAAGGAATATACCGCTTGCCATCATCCTGCACGGGGGCCGGGGCATACAACCTCATGATCTCAAAATGCATCAACGCACGCATCCCCAAAGCTTCTCCCAACACTAAATCCCGTTCCACTTTCCCGTAAGGGAAAAACGTTGTATCCTTCGTTTCTACCTGCTGTATCAAATTATTACAATTTGCAATCACGTTAAACGCCCGCTTCCATATCGGATCTGTTATTTTATTTGCACTCGAAGTACCGTAGGTATAACTTGCCAGATCCCAATAACGAGCATTAACCTCTTTGTTGTCATAATTCTGCCCCAACACGCTGGCTGCACCCCATGTCAAATCACGCCCGTACAAATCCTGTTGACTAATCAAATAATACAACCCGTTTATCGCTGTCCGAAACCCCTCGTAACTCCCGTATAACTGCTCCTGAGTCACGGTTGTACTGGAATCCACGTCCAACCAATCATTACAAGACCAACACGTGACACAAGCTATGATCCCTGCACATATTTTATTCCATGTTCTTTTCATAACTAAATCCCTTTAAAAAGTTGCATTCAAGGTAAAATTAAATGTTCTCGCAAACGGGTAAGATAAACCTCGTTCCCGTTTTACCGAAGACGTGTAAGCAATCTCATTCATATTCAACTGAAGTTTCATCCGACTAAAACCAATTCGATTAATCAAGTGAGGATCAAACTCGTAACCTAAAGAAAGAGAATTACAATTCACAAGACGATTTTTTTGAACAAAACGGGAAGTAGGACGCGTCACCTGATAACGATCCTTGATCGACTTCAACGGGGCAACATCCCCCGGCTCCAACCAACGTTGCGTGTACACCCTTTTGTCCACGTTACTCTTCCATATATCGGCACACTCCACGTTATCCACCAAAGTTGAATTATACAAATCACCTCCTGTCTCGAACAAAGCTGCCGTGAACAATGTCCACCTCTTCCAACGGAAATTGAACCCAAAAGATCCCTGCAACTTAGGCTCCGTGTTGCCCACTACGACCTGATTCGTCGCGTTCCAATCATAAGTAACCTTCCCATTGGCATCAAGAAACACTTCTTGCCCGTTCGCCGGAGATATACCCAACGACCGAACAGCATAAATTGACGTCAATGAAGCCCCTTCCGTGTATTTCAACAACGGTTTATTATAATTAGGATACTTCGAATAATAATCATCCACTTTCTGATTATATTCCTTCAACGCATCGGAAATCTCCATTATTCGATTCTTATTATGAGACGCCCGGAAAAACACGTTCAATCCCCAATCCTGCTTTTGAATCGCATTTACGTTCAAATTAACTTCAACACCCCGGTTCCTCACCTTACCCATATTATCTTTATAACTCGTAAAACCCGAAGACGGCACGATAGATACATCCGTGATCAAATCATTCGTAATCTTATCATACCACGACAAATTAAGCGTGTAACGTTTAAACAGAGTCATATCCAACCCCAGATTCAACGTTGACGTCTTCTCCCACGACAAATCCTCATTCCCCATATAAGTCAACGTAGCCCCCATCCCGGTTGTATGCCAAGCTCCGGCCTGCACCGTATACGTGTGACGAGCTGCAAAAGGAGGATAATTCACTTTACCAGTCTCCCCCCATGTTCCTCGAATTCGTAACTGAGAAAAAACACGGTTATCCACTAAAAATCTATAATTATGCATGTTAATTCCCACCCCGGTAGAATAAAAAGTTGCAAAACGCCGATCACTACCAAACTCGGAAGATCCATCCGTTCGCATTGAAACATCCACCAAATAAATATTCTTATATGAATAATTCCCCATCATAAACACCCCAAACAACCTCGTGTGATTATCAGAAAAAGTAGGTATATTACTAGATAATTTATTCGCATACTGAGGTTTATTCAAATCGGAAGAAGGGAACCCGATATATTTCGTTGACTCATACTCGCTTTTAGAATCCTGCACGTTCATCCCCACGCTCAAATTAACATTATGATCTTTGAACACCCGATTATAACTCAACAAAAGACTCATATCCAAACTAAAATTCTCTGACCGTGACTCACTCAACGTTCCCCGTTCCAAAACATCCTTGCCATCAAAAGTAGCGGAAGCCGGATCTTTAAAATTCCGTGTTTTCGTATCCTTATAGTTAATACTCAACGTACCTTTCAACAAGAAATTCTCTAAAAAAGTAATATTAAATCCCAGATTATTTGTGAATTGATTATAACTACTTCCACTCTCGTTATTCACCATCAACGCCTCGTAAAGCGGATTTACCGAACCGGAATTTTGCCCGTAAACTTTGGGGAAACGATTTACCAACTCCCCGGTTTCCAAATCATACGGGGCAAAATAAGGTTGCATTCTTACATAATCCCCGAAAGAACCATAAGGAGAATTCTCGGACACCGTACGAGCAAAAGAAGCATCATTTGTCACCTGCCACGATTTCATCCGGTAATCCAACTTCAACCCGACACTGAAACGTTCTCGCAAAGACTTCTTCATCACTCCGTTATCCATTCCATAACGCAAATTCAACGCAAAACGGATCGCCTCCATACCCCCGTTTATACTCAAACTATGATTATGATTAACCCCCGTCCGCAAAGGCTTAGAAAGCCAATAAGTATCCACCCCGCGAGTTATATAATTATTCTTCATTCTCCAATCTGCCAACCGGGAAGCATAAGTAGTCCCCAATCCCAGAGGATCATCCGCATCCAGCAAGCCTGCCGCAACTTCAGCCTCTAACTTTCCCCGGGCATCCATCAAACTATAAGACGTCAAATCCGGCTGCGTTATAGACCCGGTCAAATTATACGTCACGTTCAATTTTCCCACAGTCGGAGCCACCGATTCGATAACAATCACTCCATTAGCCGCACGAGAACCGTAAATCGCTGTTGCTGCCGCATCTTTCAATATCGTTATATTCTCAATCAAATTCGGATCCATATCATAAATCTTCTCCGCAGACACTTCATACCCGTCTAAAATAAAAACAGGCAAATTCGGGTTAGCTGTCAACGCATATTCCGACGTTTCGGATTGCAACACCTCCAACTCGGAGACGCCACTAATCCCAGAACGCCCCCGCACGTAAAACTCCGGTAAAGTATTCGGATCAGACCCCATCTCGTTATTCTCCATGATACGTAACGAAGGATCAAAAACCTGTAAAGCCGCAATCACGTTACCTTGAGAAACCTTCAATAATTCTTCCCGCTTCACCTCCGTGTAAGCTCCCGTAAAACTAGATTTACGAATGGTCGCGTATCCCGTAACAACGACTTCCTCAACCTCCGTCACGTCCGGCTTCATCTTCACGTTCACAACCTTCGTGCTATCCTCAATCACAACTTCCTGCTTCTCATAACCGATGGATGTAAATACCAGCGTCACGGGTAATTTCATAGCCAAAGCATATTTAAACTTCCCGTCAACATTACTGGAAAATCCCACGCTCGTACCTTTAATTAAAATTGTCACCCCAGGCAACGGCATTCCTTTCTCATCGCACACGGAACCATTCACTTCCCGAACCTGCGACGATTTTATCTGTTCCCGAACCTCCAAAATCAACACGAAATCCTCTTTCTCCTCAAACTTCACCTCTTTCCCTGCAAAAATCCGTTTTAAAGCCTCGCCAATCGTCACGTTCTTCAACGTCACACTCACCCGCTCGTTCATATCCACTTGCACGTTGCTATAAAAGAAATCTTTACCATACTCACTTCCCAACACCCGTAATACCTGTTTAATCGGGGTATCCTTCACTTCTAACGAAACCAGTCGCGCCTGCGCATACCCCACTTTCGGCACACCCAACAAACACCACAAACAAATTAAACCAACCAAACGCATCATCATCCACGTTTTTTTTTGCCATATCTGCAATACCAGATCAGGCTCTTGATTTTTTTTCATATATTTGCATTTAAGGTTATACATAGCCTTGTACCCTGACTCTCAATTCTAGGGGACAAAGCAATTGACCAATTAAAGTCGAGAAAGCCTAGCCACTTTCTCGATTTTTATCTTCTTGAAATAACAATACAATCACCTTGCACACTAAAACGCACGTAACTCGTAGCCTCAATCATCTCGATCAAATCACCCAAGGGCCTAAACTTCAACATCGCCCCGGAAAAACGTACCTCTTTCAATTCCTCCTGTTGGAAAGAAATCTTTACATCATACCAGCGAGCAATTCGCAACGCAATATCCTCCAACCGGGCATCCTCGAAATGAAACTTCCCATCAACCCATGACGTGATATAAGCGACATCGACCTCCTGAACCTCTAACCCTTTTTTCCCGACAACAGCCTGTTGTCCGGGCTTCAACATCACGGAATCTCCCCTGCATTCTATCACTCGTACCGCCCCGTTTATCAATGTTGCCGAAGGCATCAAATCATCCTTATAAGCAGAAAGATTAAATTCCGTACCCAACACCCTCACGTTCAACCGTTCCGTTTCCACGTAAAACGGACGTCCCGTGTCACGTTTCACTTTAAAATACCCCTCCCCCGTCAATCTCACCCTTCGTTCCCCCGTTTCAAAATATTCCGGAATTTCCAATGTTGAAGCCGAATTCAACCATACAACGGAACCATCCTCTAAAACGATCCGATATTCACCACCATTAGGTACCACCAACTTATGCATCCGATTGCCCCGACTTGCCAAACTATCCTGACTTTCATAATGTAGCACCCGGTTAGAATCCACACGCATAATCCCCCCACCCATTCCTGTCAAGACCGTATCTCTCATCATCTCGTTAATCTCCACCCTCTCCCCATTTGCCCAAACCAAATAAGCCCGTTCATTACCGGACACCGCAACCTGTGCAAACATCCTGTGTTCTCGCTCCACGCTCTCCCGATCACGCCACAACAAATACCCTCCAACTCCGGCAACTAATATCCATATTGCCACATATCTCAACCAAAGCCCCAAATGAACCCGTTTTTTTCTCCGACTCTTTACCAATTGTAAACGCCCGGAAATATCCGGCCGGAACTCTTCCCGCAACACGGATAGCCGTTGACGCACCGCCATAAACACTTGTAACTCCCGCTCATGCTCCACATCCTCGGCCAACCATAACGACAAGAATTCTTCCTCTTTTGCAGAAAGCTCCCCGTCAACTTTTTTTACCAGCAATTCCTCTATCTTATCATCCATAAATTTCATTATATTATGAATACTTTTCATGAGAGGACGCACCACCCTCAAAAAAGGGTGATTCAAAAAACAAATTATTTTACTAAAATTTATCTTTTACGAATAAACACCTCATTACCTGAAAAATAGCAAAACAACAAGGTAAGTTCTTTTATCGTGAATTTTTGCCTTAACTCCCGGTAAGCCATCCGCATTTGTGTCTTCACCGTGTTCAAAGAAATTCCCAAACGTTCGGCCACGTCCGCATATTTCATATCTTCCAATACCACTAATTTCAACACCAACCGACACTGCTCCGGTAGACTCTCAACCGCTTCCCAAACAAATTGCCAATCTTCAATAACAACATCTTCCGCTTCATGATCTTCCACTTTTTCCAAACCGACACTGGATCTTGTCTTTCGAGCATAACTCACACACCCGTTTCGTACCGCCACATACAAATAACTATCCAAAGAAGCACTGTTACTAATCGTTATGTTCTTCTCCCATATCTTGATAAAAACATCTTGAACGACATCTTCCGCCGCTTCAAAAGAACCGACAAAGGCATGAGCAAACCGACACAAATCCTCATACCTAGTAGTAAATAAATAGTCAAAAGCAGGTTCATGACCTTTCTTCAAGTCGTTCTCCAACGCTTGAACATCCTTATCATATTCTGCTCGCTCTTTCATAAAACTTCTCCAAATTCCACAAACACAAATTTAAAGAAATATATTATTCAGCGAAAAAATAAACCGATTATTTACAATCAGTCTTTTTTTCTATCCCTGTTTAATCATAGTCTAGCCTACTCGTAAACTAAACATTAAACCGACTATTGCCCGATTATTTCCACACAATAGCCAGACTTCGCCCACACCTAACCGCCATTTAGCCGCCACCTAGCTGCCATTTTAACGGTTTTTATATCCTATCACTTCAAGCAGACTTCCATTTACACGAGAAAACAAGGAATCAATAAAATGGTTATAAAAAAAATACAAGATAGTTCTAAACTTGACAAAGCACGACATAATGCCAGATGAATAATTTATTCCCGATTTGCATCATCTAAAAAAATACAATACCTTGGTACGGTATTCCATAAATACACCACATGATACTAAAACAGATTACATTTATGAAAAAATGGTTCATTTACTACACTATAATACTTGCCACAGCTTGCACGTCCGCCCTCACGAAGACAAATCCGGTAGCATTATCCGTTATCCCGGCACCACAAGAAATCCAATATCTTAACGGGACATTCACGCTAAACGAGAAAACATCATTGCAAATCCCTACCGAATGGTCAACTCTTGAGAATTTGCTGAACTCGAATATTCAAGCGGTGGCGCACTATAAACTGACGAATAGAAATTCCGACAAGAATAGCATACAGCTAAAAATCGACACGGCCCGGATATCCACTCCCGAAGGTTACCGACTTCATATATCGCCCAAAGGTGTCCGGATCACGGGAAGAACCGAAACCGGACTATTTTACGGGTTACAAACCTTGCGACAAATACTGAATGACGAACAGTTCTATCATCCGGCCACCCGTTCATGGCAAATCCCGGCTTTAAAAATCCAAGACTCCCCGGCGTTTCCCTACCGGGGAATGCATCTGGACGTTTCCCGTCATTTTTTCCCGAAAGAATACATCCTGAAATGGATAGACCTCATGGCCCTCTATAAAATCAACACGCTCCACTGGCACCTGACGGATGCCGGAGGTTGGCGGGTCGAAATCAAAAAATACCCCGAACTGACCCGTACGGCTGCATGGAGGACTCAGATAGGTTGGAAAGAATGGTGGACCGCTAAAGATCGGCAATACCTGGAAGAAGGCACACCCGGAGCGTACGGGGGCTACTACACGCAAGAAGACATCCGGGAAATCGTGGCCTACGCCATGGATCGGCACGTGGAGATCATTCCCGAAATTGAAATGCCGGGCCATTCGGAAGAAATATTCGCCGTCTACCCGCATTTATGCTGTTCCGGGAAAGCCTACCGAAACGGAGAATTCTGCATCGGGAACGAAGACACGTTCGAATTCATTGAAAATGTACTGACCGAAATCATGGAACTATTCCCCTCCCGCTACATCCATATCGGGGGTGACGAAGCTTCTAAAGCCGCATGGGCCAAATGTCCGAAATGTCAAAAACGCAAAAAAGAGGAGAAACTAAAAGACGAACGTGAATTGCAAAGCTATCTCATTCGGCGAGTGGGTGAATTTATCGAAAAACAAGGACGGGAATTTATCGGCTGGGACGAGATTCTGGAAGGAGGACTGGCTCCCGGAGCGATCGTCATGTCGTGGAGAGGCGAACAAGGAGGTATCGATGCCGCCCGTTCCCAACATCAGGTAATCATGACACCCGGAGCGTACTGCTATCTTGACAGCTACCAGGATACTCCTTCCACGCAACCCTACACGATAGGAGGATTCACCCCTTACCTCAAAACTTACTCGTACAACCCGATCCCGGAAAGCCTATCGCCCGATGAGGCTCGCTACATCTTGGGGGCACAAG
>OGJK01001483.1_pt1 | contig 21321 bp, 10 predicted proteins | sample 1571961 | NCBI WGS metagenome assembly OGJK01 (sample SAMEA2582120, study PRJEB24529) | metagenome | biome: Human gut stool | place: China | collected 2011 | reverse complement strand
CGCCGCCCTGATAGAGCGGCATCTGCACTTTCACCCAGGCGGAATACTGGGTGCGGTCCCGCGTGTCGCTCCCCGCGTAGCGATCGTTCATGTAGTGACGCACTTCAGGCTCCAGCGAGACGGTTGGCGTCATCTGCGCGTCGGCGTAGTCGAGGTTCGCCTGGGCGACGTTAGCCTGGGCCCAGGCGGCAAGCACCGCGGGAACCAGACGGTCGTCCGGCTCGGCGATGTCGCAGCTACGTCCCAGCTTCTGCGGAAAATCATTGTCGATCGCGTTCAGGTTGCTCCAGCCGAGAAAGCTCATCAGCGTGGCGCGGGCGCTGTCGAGGTTTGCCTGGTACTGCATCAGCTGGGCGCGCGCGCCTTCTATACGGGCATCGGTCTGCACCACGTCAGAGAGCGAGGTGGCGCCTTCGTCGTTACGCTGGCGGGTCAGCGCGCCGATGGAGGAGAGGGCGTCGAGCTGTTCTTTGGCGGTGTCGACCATCTGCTGCCAGGTTTGCACCTGCACCATGGCGACGGCGGTGTCGTGGGCGATGGTGTCGATACTCACCAGCACGTTAGCCTGCTGCTGGGCGACCCCGGCGCTCTCGGCGCGCACCTGGCTGGCCACTTTGCCAAAGTCGTAGAGCATTTGAGAGAGAGAAAGCACCAGCGACGGCGTAAAGCCGTTCTGGTCGCCGTCGTGGGAGTAACCGTTGTCCACGCCGGCATTAATCTGCGGATAGTATTTTGACTTCGCGACGTCCACCTCTTCGCTCTGCTGGTAGAGTTTGCCCACGGCTTCGCTGATGGCCGGATGCCAGGTGACGGCACGGTTGACGGCCTCGCCAAGCTGTAATGAGCCGGGCGCGGCGTTGCCCGCCACCGGGGCCACGCGACCGTTGAGCGAGGGGAGTTCCTGCGTTTCGCGGAGTTCGCCGGTATTGATGGTTGCCGCCGGGTTCGCGCAAAGAGCGGGCACAGATATCAGGCAGCACGAGAGCCACCAGTAAGGCATCTTCATTCCCATGTCATGTCCCTAATAAAAAAGTACAGCTTTATTATTAATGCCCGGGCGCTGTGCGCCCGGGTCATCTGTTGCAGGTGCTATCAGGTAATGATGTGTTGCTGGTTAACGAGCTCGTCGTAGGTGGTCTGAACGCCATCAAGCGTTACGAGCGTGGTATTAGTGTAGGTGCTCCCTGCACCATCACGGTCGATGGAGATCACGGTATTACCATTACTATTAGTGACATGGAGATAGTTTCCGAGCGTGGAGGCGCTACCGTTCCAGCCCACCAGCAGGTCGCTAATGTCGATTTTATCCCCCTGCGCCAGCGAGAAGCCGGTCCAGTGGTCGCCCGCGCTGCTGCTGACGTTCCCCCCCGTGCCGTTCCCCACCGTAGTGTTCAGCACCTGGTAAATCAGCGTGTCGCCGTAGGCGGTGCCGGTAATAACGTCGTTATGTTCAGAGCTGATGAACTGCGGCGCCATGTTGATGGTCAGCGTGGCGCTGTCCGTCTTCCCGGTCGCATCCGTCAGGGTGTAGTTGAAGGTCTCCTTCGAGGTCATGGTTGAGAGCGATACCCCGCTGTTGAGGGTATAGGTGTAATGGCCGTCAGCGCCGATCGCCAGCGTGCCGTAGTGGCCGACAATGTTCACCGTTGCGCTGCCGGTATACGGATCCAGCGTGGTGGTCACGCCGTTGTAGCCGGTAATACTGACGCGTGTATCCACCGAGTGGAGCTGATCCAGCACGCCGCCCGAGTCGGTGCCGTCAAAGATATTGCCGTTGACGGTGTGGCTGCCGGTGACGTCGAAATTACTCAGCGAGTAGGTGGTGCCGTTTACGCTTGGCGTGATGGTGATGGTCCCGACGCTGAGCCCCGGTACGCTACCGGTAAAGCTCAGCGTATAGGTCCCGGCGTTGAGATCCAGCCCGGTCAGCGGGACGTCGATACTGCCGCCCAGCAGCGAGCCGCCGTTGAAGGAGCCGCTGCGGATCACGCCAGAACCGTCGCTGATGGTCCAGTTGACCGTCAGCCCGCCCAGCGCCAGCAGCGATGCCACGCTAAAGTGCAGCGACGCGTTGTGCAGGGCAGTGTTGGGATCCACCACAAAGGTGCCGCTGCCGCTGCCCTGGGTCGACGAAAGCAGGGCCGTCGTCCAGCTGGCCACGCCCACGGTCGTGTCGGAGTAGGCCGAGGTGTGGTGCACCGAGGTGACGTCCATGACGGCGCTGACGTCGTTGACCGCATTCATCGCCTGCGCGGTTGGGGTGATGTTGAGCGATGCCGTGTCCTTCGAGCCGTTCGGGGCGGTGACGGTGTAAACGAAGGTATCCGGCGTGCTGATATGATCCGCTCCCACGCCGCTTCTCAGGGTATAGGTGTACTGGCCGGACGAATTAATGGTCAGCGTGCCGTATTCTCCCTGAATGGTGGTGGTTCCACTGCCGTTGACCGCCACGCCGTTCACTTCGGTAACCAGCGTGCCCGCAGGAACCGGGTCATTCGCCAGCACGTCGCCCGTGGTCGTTTCGCTGATACTCGATACGCTGTAGACATGATCCTGCAGAACGCTCAGCGTATAGCCCGTCAGAACGGCGATCCCCGACGCGGTATTGAGTAAGAACAGATACTCCCCGGCAGGCAGGTTCAGCGTCAGCTGCGATGACGAGCCGCCCAGCAGCGGGGCGCGCAGCCAGCCCGACTCAACGCGAACCTGCTCGAAGGTCTGGGTCGCGTTGTTGAACTTATAGACGTACAGATCGAATACCGACGCCAGCGCCACGCCGCCCACGGAGGCCTGGATGGTCATGGTGCGGGTCGTGCCTTCCTCCACGTTGTAGATAATCGGGTTGGTCATATCGTCCAGCAGGTTAAGCCCCAGCGTGCTGCCGAGATTAATGCCCACCAGGGTAAAGCCAGCCTGAGACGACGCGCCGTTATTGATTTCGTGCACGCTGGTGTCGAACGTCAGGGCGTTGGTGTCGTCAACGGCGACAATGCCGTTGCTAACCGTACCGACGCCCAGGGACAGCACCAGCTGTGCCGACGCGCTGACGCCGTTATGGGTGATGGTGTAGGTGAAGCTCTCCGTCCGGCCAATGACCGACGCGCTGGTGTCGGTCAGGTTGTAGCTGTAGCTGCCGTCGCGGTTGATGGTCAGCGTACCGTATTGACCCTGGATCACCGTGCCGTCGGCGTTGACGCTGGTAGTGACGCCCTGCGCGTTCGTGACCGCGGAGATCGTGGTTCCGGCCGGCGCGTTGTCGCTGCCTGCGGTCGGGTCGGTATCGAGGATCACGTTGCCGTTGAGGCTGGTTTCACCGGTAACCGTACCCGGGCCGGTCTCTTTCACCGCCACGTCGAGGCTGGTGTAGGAGCCGGTTGCCAGCAGGTTGGTGTTATAGCTGAGCACGCGATAGTTGCCGTCCGCCAGCCCGGTCAGGTTCAGCGACACGCCGGTGGCGCCCAGGGTCAGCAGATCGGCAAACTGCGGCTGGCCGGTATCCACCACGGTGGTCCAGACGCCGTTGACGTAGTGCTGCACCACCAGCTCAAGAGTATTGAGCAGCGAGAGCACCGCGCCCGTGGCGTTGGCGTTCACCACGATATCCGCGCTGCCGCCGTTGCCCACCGTGAAGTTCACCTGGGCGGTATCATTGCCGAGCAGCGTCAGAACGTTGCCCACGGCGCCGACCAGCAGGAAGCCGTAATCGCTGTACTGGCTGTTGGTCACGGTCGCCGTGGTGCTGAGGTTCAGCTCTTCAACGTTATTGCTGGCGGAGAGCGGCAGCACCGGCGCAAGGGCGGAGCCCGGCAGCGAGGTGTTGCCCGCGACGTCGGTGGCGGTGATTTGCAACGTCTGGCCTTCGGTCTGTTTGTTCAGGAAGGTGTAGCTGTAGGTGCCGTTGCTGCCCGCAATGGCGGTCACCGTCGAGCCGTCCGCAAGGCGGATGCTGACGGTGCTGCCTGCCTCGGCATTCCCGGTCAGGACGCTACCGTCGGCGTTGAAGGTCCCGGTCGGCGCCGTTGGGGCGATCGTATCGACGATAATCGTCGTCACGGCTGACGCCACGCTGGTGTTGCCCGCCGCATCGGTGGCCGTGACGGTGAAGTTATGCGTGCCTTCCGTCAGCGGGAGGGTGGTTTGCGGCAGAGTCCAGTTGCCGCTGCCGTCGGCGGTCACCGTGCCCACCAGCGTAATGCCGTCGTAGATCCGTACCGTGGCATTCGCTTCTGCTGTCCCGTTCAGCGTTGGACGCGTGTCGTTAGTCGGATTCGTACCGGTCACCGGACCGGTGACGCTGCCGACATCGTCGATTACCGACGTAATGACCGGCGCGCCCGGCGCAACGGTATCAACGTTAATCACATACCCGGCGGTAGGGGCGCTGGCGTTACCTATCGCATCGGTAGCGGTAAAGGTTAACGTGTGCGGACCGTTGCTCAGCGCCGGAGATGGCGTATAGCTCCACGCCCCGCCGGTCGCCGTCACGCTGCCGATCTGTACGCCGTTATCAAAGATTTTCACCGTCGATCCGGCTTCCGCCGTGCCGGTGATTGTCGGCTGGGCGTCGTTGGTGAACCCGCCGTTGGCCACCGGCGTTGGCGCATTGCCCACGTCATCCACAATGCTGGTCAGCACCGGCAGCGCAGGCGGCGTGATATCGACGGTGAGACTAAAGCTGGTGGACGACGCGCTGGTGTTGCCTGCCGCGTCCGTCGCCTGCGCGGTAAAGCTGTGCGCGCCCGCCGTCAGCGTGGTGCTGAGCAGGATGCTCCAGCTGCCGCTGGCGTCCGCAGTCCCCGTGCCGACAAGCGTTGTTCCCTCGTAGATCTTCACGATAGCAAACGGTTCGCTGGTACCGACAAGGCGCGGTACGGCATCGTCGGTTGTTTGCCCGGACGTGAGCGGACCGGTGATGCTTCCCACGTCGTCTATTGCCTGGCTGATAACCGGCGCGTTCGGTGCTGTGGTATCGACAATCAGGGTAAAGCCTGGCGAAGCCGGGCCGACGTTACCTGCGGCATCGGTGGCCGTGGCGGTCCAGGTATGGCTGCCGCTGGACAGCGGCGTTGACGGCGTGAAGCTCCATGCGCCGGTACCGTCCGCCTGCGCGGTGCCGACCGGCAACCCGTTCTCATACACGGTGATCGTGGCGTTGGCCTCCGCGGTGCCGTTCAGCGTCGGCGTGGTGTCGTCGGTGCTCTGCCCGGAAGAGAGCGGGGTTTGAATGCTGCCCACGTTGTCTGCCGCGGTTGCAATGACCGGCGCAGACGGCACGATCGTATCCACCGTCAGGTTAAACGGCGCGGTTGTGCTGCTGACGTTGCCTGCCGGGTCGGTGGCGTTGAAGACGATCGCGTGCTGACCGTCGCTCAGATTGCTTCCCGGGGTGAAGGTCCAGCTGCCAAGGGCATTCACGACCGCAGTGCCGATTTCGTTGCCGTCTACAATGACATGCACCGTGGCACCCACTTCGCCCGTGCCGTTGAAGGTCGGGCGCGCGTCGTTGGTGGCAGCGCCTGAGGTGAGCGTTCCGGTGACCGGGGCGATATCGTCGATGACGCTGGTGACGACCGGCGCGACCGGGCCTGTGGTATCCACGGTAAAGGAGAAGACCGACGAGTTAGCCGAGGCGTTGCCCGCGGCATCCGTTGCGTACGCGCGGAGAGCGTAGCTGCCGTCGCCCAGCGGCGTGGTTGGGGTGAAGGACCAGTTCCCGCTTCCGTCTACGGTTGTCGTCCCGATCTCCGTACCGTTATTCAGGATGTGAATGGTGCTGCCAGCCTGTCCGGTGCCGCCGATCGTTGGGGTATTGTCGTTGGTGACCTGACCGCTGGTGAGGTTGCCCGTGACGCCGCCGGGGACGTTGTCATTGACCGTATCCAGCGTTGGCACCGTCGGTGCCGTCAGGTCAACCACCACGCTCCACGGGGCCGAGACCGCGCTGACGTTGCCCAGCGGGTCGGTCGCCCGAACGGTAAAGCTGTGCGAACCTTCGCCGAGCGCGGTGTCCGGGGTAAACGTCCATGCGCCGGAGGCGTCCGCCGTCACCACGGCAATCTGGGTGCCGCCGTCGAAAATCGTCACCACGCTGTTGGCTTCCGCCGTGCCTGAAAGGGTTGGCGTGGCGTCGTTCGTTGGGCTGCCGCTGACAATGGTCGTGGCGGTATTCCCCACGTTGTCCGTCACGTTAGTGATGACCGGCGTGGTGGAAAGGGTATCCACCACAACGGTGAAGCCCGCCGAAGGCGCGCTCTGATTCCCCGCCGGATCGGTCTCGCGGATGGTGAGAACATTAGCGCCGTCCGTCAGTACCGGCGTGGTAAAGCTCCAGGTGCCGGTATTGCCGACCACCACGCTGCCCAGCAGCGTTCCGTTGTTGTAGACGGAGATGGTGTCGCCCACCGCGCCGGTGCCGGTCAGCGTCGGCTGGTTATCGTTGGTGGACTGACCGCTGGTCAACGGACCGGTACCGGGGCCCACGTCGTCAATCACCGCGCCGATGGTCGGCGTGCCCGGTGCGGTCAGGTCGACGGTGACGCCAGCGGCCGGAGAGCGCCCGCTGGTCAGGCCATTGAGCGTCGCAGTGACCTCAAAGGTATGCAGACCCTCGCCAAGCGCGGCTGGCGTATAGCTCCAGTTGCCGCTGCCGTCGGCGGTCACCGTCGACACGGGCGTTACGCCACCGTCCAGGTAGATGCTAATCAGGCTCCCCGCCTGAGCCGTGCCGGTCAGCGTTGGGGTGGTATCGTTGGTGGTCTGGCCTTTCACGTCGCCGGTGATCGGGGCAGTATCGTCGACGATCGCCGTAATAACGGGAACGTCAGGAAGATTCGGCAGCGTACCGATAACGGTGTAGGTGGCTTCGGGGCCGGTTCGCCCGGCAGCATCTGTGGCGCTCACGGTCAGCGATGCGCCATCCTGTGGTGCTGGGCTGACCGCGATGGAGAAGCTGCCGTCGCTGGCGGCAACGCCAGTACCAATGACGGTGGCACCGTTTTTCACGGTGACGGTGCTTCCCGCTTCTGCGGTGCCGGTCAGCGGCGTGCCTTCGGGCGCCAGATTCAGGTTGCCGGGAATGCCTGGGTCGACGGTGTCAACGGTGACGTTAAGCGGCGCAGAGCTGCCTGAGATGTTACCGGCCGGGTCGCGGGCCGATACGGTGAAGGTATAGGTTCCATCCGTCAGCGTGCTGTCGGCGGTCCAGCTCCATGTGCCGTTCGCGAGGACCGTTACCGCTACTCCAGAAGGCGTGCCGTTCACGGAGACGATAACCGTGGATCCCGCTTCACCGGTCCCGGTGAGCGTAGGAACACCATCGCGCGTGTAGAGGACAGCGTTGGTGAGCTGGCTGTCTGAGACGGCATCAATCTGCGGGATCGCAGGCGCAACGGTATCCAGGGTGACGGTAAAGACTGGGCTCGGCGCGCTGAGGTTACCCGCCGCGTCGACGCCCGCCACGGTGATGTTTAGCGGGCCGTCCGTTTGCGTTGGAAGCGTCAGGTTCCACTCTCCGTTAGCTACCGCGACACGGCCCAGTTCGACGCCGTTGTTGTAGACGATCACCGTCTCGCCGTTGACGCCGGTACCGCCAATCGTTGGCGTTGAATCTGTGGTCAAGCCACCATTGGGCGCACCGCCTACGGCGCTAATCACCGGCGTATCCGGCGCGATGGTATCCACGGTGATGGTAATCGCTGGCGAAGCAGCAGAGACGTTGCCCGCCTCGTCGGTGGCGGTGGCGGTATAGGCGTGGCTGCCCTCCGTAATATTGCTTCCCGGACGCCAGCTCCAGTTACCGTTGCTGTCGACCGTGACGGTGCCCACGATGGTCGACGTGCCATTGACGGTGTCAGTGATGTTGATAACGTCGTTCGGCGTGCCGGTGCCGCTCAGCACCGGGCGCGGATCGTTGGTGGTGCCGCCATCGGGAACGGGACCTGTGATCTGGGTGACGCTGTCGGTGACGATCGGTGCCGCAGGCGTAGCCGGCGGGTCGGTATCAATGGTGATGGTGACCGGCTGCGACGGAGCGCTTTCGTTGCCCGCGCCGTCCGTATTGGTGACGGTCAGGGTGATGTTATAGGTGCCGCCGGGCAGTGGGGATGGCGGCGTCCAGGACCAGTTGCCGCTGCCGTCTACGACGGCGTCACCTATTTTGACGCCGCCGTTGTAGATTGTCACGGTATCGCCCACCGTGCCGGTCCCGCTCAGAGTCGGCGTGGTGTCGCGGGTGATTTCGCCCGGGTTCAGCGGCGTTACTGTTCCGTCAGGATTGACGGTAATGGCCGGGATACCCGGCGTGGCAGGCGCGACGGTATCCACCGTCAGGACAAACGGGCTGGAGACGGTGGTATTGCCTGCGGCATCCGTGGCGTGAACCGTCAGCGAGTGCGGGCCGTCGGTGAGCGGGGTGACCGGCGTAAAGCTCCAGCCTCCGCTGCCATCGAGGGTGGCGGTGCCGAGCAGCGTGGTGCCGTCATAGACGGTGATGACCGCATCCGCCGGCGCGGAGCCCTGCAGCAGCGGTTTGGTATCATCCGTGGTATCGCCGCTGTTGAGGGTTCCCTGCACGCTGCCGACGTCATCAACCGCGGCCGTGATGGTCACCGCCCCAGGCGGTGTAGTATCGACGATAACATTGAAGGCGCTTGACGGCTGGCTGGTGTTGCCCGCCGCATCGGTGGCGACGACGGTAAAGGTGTGAGGCCCCTCCCCAAGCGGCACGGTAGGGGTATAGGCCCACGCGCCGCTGCTGTCGACCTGGACCGTGGCAAGATCGGCGCCATCCAGGCGGACGGTGACCGTCGAGCCCGGTTCCGCGGTGCCGTTGAGCGTCGGCGTGGTGTCGTTGGTGCTGTCGTTGGAATTGAGCGCACCAGTGACTTCGGGCACATCATCTATCGCATGGGTAATCACCGGAGCGGCAGGCGCAACGCTGTCGATCGTCAGAGTCCAGGTGTTGGAGACGCCGCTGCTGTTACCCGCCGCGTCGGTCGCGACGGCGGTCAGCGCGTGAGGTCCCTCACCAATCGGCGAGGAAGGCGTAAAGATCCATTCACCGAGGCCATTGGCCACGGTCGTACCGATAGCCACACCGTCCACGCGCAGGGTGATCGTGGCATTGGCTTCGGCGGTGCCGCTGAGCGTTGGGGTGGCGTCATTGGTCGTAGCATTTTGGCCGAGAGGGCCAACAATTCCCCCGGATACATCGTCCACGACCAGGGAAATCACCGGGGCGTCAGGTGCCGTCCCGTCGACGTTAATTATCCACTCGGCTGAGATTCCGCTCTGGTTACCGGCGGCATCCGTCGCCTTTGCCGTGAGCACGTACGTGCCGTCGGCCAGCGGGGAGGACGGCGTAAAGCTCCACAGGCCGGAGGAGGGAACCACCACCGTGCCGAGGATAACGCTGCCGTTAGAAATCGTGATGGTCGAGCCCGCCTCGCCCGTTCCGTTCACGGTCGGAGCCCTGTCGTTGGTGAGACCGTTCGGGCCCACGGGGCCGGTGGTGGCCTCCACGTCATCAATGACTGAAACGATGACTGGCGTCTGCGGCGGGACAATATCCGGTGCCGCCGCGGAGGTGGTAAGACTCGTGTTGCCTGCCGCGTCGGTGGCGTCTGCGGTCAGGATTTCGCCGTTGAGCTTCGGCGGGGTCAGCGTCAGGCTGAAGTTGCCCTGGCTATCGGCAACCGCTGTGCCAAGGGTCACGTCGCCTTCACGGACGGTCACCGTGCTGCCTGCCTCCGCGATGCCGCTGATGGTGCCGCCATCATTTGATACCACAAGGTTTCCAGGGGCTGGCGGCGGGGTGGTGTCTACGGTGAAGGTTATAGGCGCGGATGCCGCGCTTTGGTTTCCGGCGGCATCGGTTTCCGTGACGGTGATGGAGTGCGTTCCGTCCGGGAGCGGGGCGTTTGGCGTCACGCTCCAGGTGCCGTTGGGCTGCACCGTCGTGGTGCCGACGACCACGCCGTTATCGTAAATGGTGATGGTTCCACCGGGCTCGCCCGTTCCCGTCAGGATCGGTTTTGACGCATCGGTGGGCACGCCTGAGGTAATGGTCCCTTTGATGATGCCCGTATCATCGGTCAGCACAATCGCGGTTGGTGCTGCCGGAGGGGTAACGTCGACGGTGAAGGTGAATACCGGTGAGGCTGGCCCGGTGTTGCCCGCGGCGTCGGTTGCCCGGACGGTAATCTGGTGGGTGCTTTCGCTCAGGTCGACTGACGGAGTGAATGTCCATGTACCGTTGCTGGCGACGACCGCCGTGCCGATGGCGACTCCGCCGTCATAAATCGTCACGGTGGAGCCCGGTTCGGCAGTGCCGGTGAGCTGTGGTTGCCGATCGTTAGTGCTGCCGCCGTTGGCGACCGTTCCCGTTTGAGGGGCGATATCGTCGATCACGCTGCCAATCGTTGGCGCATCGGGTGCGGTGAGATCCGGAGCGGTGATTGTTGTACCCAGGCTGGTATTCCCGGCGCTGTCCGTTGCGGTGGCGGTGACCTGCTCGCCGTTGATCAGCGGTGTGCCGAGGGTGACGCTAAAGTTGCCGTCGCTGCCCGTTTTTCCTGTGCCAATAACGTTGCCGTTTGCGTCTTTTAGCGTGACGGTACTGCCGGGTTCGGCGCTACCGGTGACGGTTTTGCCATCCGCAGAGAACTTAAGGCCGGAAGGCGCGTTCGGCGGTGTGGTATCTGGATCGGCAGGGTTGCCAGGATCGACGGGAGTGGTGGGGTTGGTGCCGCTGTTATTTCCGCCATCTCCGCCACCGCCACCACCGCCGCTACCGCTTGCTATCGCCGCGATGCCGCCCGCAGCGACAATGCCGCCCAGCGCCCATGGCCAGATGGCGGCGCCACCGGCGTCGCTTCCCGACGCCGCAAGCAGCACGTCCGTGGACGCGATAGATTCGTACGTGGCGGCCCCGGTCGGATCTTCAATCCACCATAATGCGCCGTTGCTGTCCTGCAGAACCAGCTGACTCACGCCCTGCGCGTCCGCCACATAGAAGTTTTTAAGGGTGATCACCTCGCCGGAGTGCAGTGTCACCAGCAGGTCGTTACCGCTTCGCGCGAAGTGGGAGACGCTCGCTCGCTCGACGTGAAGCTCAACGACAGAGGAATGGTTCAGCGTAACCTGTGTGCCTTCCAGGGTCGTTTCTACGCCAGTAAGTTTTGAAATAACAGAGATTTGGCTCATTTAGTTATTACTCCAGCAGGTGTGTCATGAACGGCGAGTAAGATGAGCCATCTCTATAGAAGGTAAAGGGCGCCCCCGGCGCAGCCGCTGTTATACGCAGCGCTGACCGTCGTTTTTAGCGCGCACGATGCCCGCCAGTATTCAGAGTGGCAACATCAGAGCGAATCTAATGACTTATAAAAAAACCGATTTTATGGGTGTTTAGTGTCTTATATAACCCTGTAATTAATAGAGGAATTGTTTTTGAGAATATAAAAATGATATAGACAGAAAACACGCGTTGTGCAACTTAAGCTTTCGTAAATATAGAGGTGAACCATGTTGGAGGTATTGATATATTGGGTTTGTTAATAATTTACTTCGCGTAATGCATTGTTTTTAAATGATATGTATTTTGTATGGCAATGCTTTTTTTGAATGGGTTTTACACAGTATGATAATTGGTAGGAAGGGTTTTAAATATAATAAAAAGCGTTGTTGTTTAAGTGTGCTTAATATGCATTTAAGTTAGGGTAACGTTTTTGATATAAGATATATTATGTGACTTAAAGAATGAAATATATTTTTGTGCGGAGTTAAAACTCTGCTATCACGCGGAAATAATATCGTTTAATCAACGATGAAATACCCTATTTCATTTCTGTTGGTGCAACGACGTCAGCATGTTTGAGATAGCAAAAAAAACTCACGGGAGGAGTGAATAAAAATCGTCAGTCGGGCGTTTACTGACGTCACTCCCTTCATCCCCTGGAGCTTTATATGAACACGACCTCGTTTCGTTTGATTCCGGTGCTGATTTTTTCCCTGCTGTCCCCCCTGGCGCTGGCGATGGGCAATAATAGTACCGAGAGCAAAACGCCCGACTGTCCTTCCGGACAGGTGTATGACAGCGCCACCCAGAAATGCGTGCCGGACAAGAGCAGCAGCCTCAGCGACCAGGACAAAACCAACTATGCGTACCATCTCGCGAAGAAAGGAGAGTACCAGGCGGCGCTGAACCTGCTTGACTCACTGAAAAATGGCAATACTGCTGAAGCGTGGAACTATCGCGGGTTCGCCACGCGCAAGCTTGGCCGTACGGATGAAGGCATTGGTTACTACCAGCGCGCCCTGGCAATCGCGCCGGATTATGCCAAAGCCCGGGAGTATCTCGGTGAAGCGTGGATGGTAAAAGGACGTCCTGACCTCGCGAAAGAACAGCTGAAGGTGATAGCCGGTATTTGTGGCCAGTCCTGCGAGGAGTATCGCGACCTGCAGGCCGCCATCAACGGGCACCCGGAATCCTGATTATCTCGTGGAGGGAAAACCCATCGCAGCCAGTGAGGTTCGTCAACAGCTAGCCGCACACCTGTCGCGTCTCTGGCGCTATGGTCTGGTGCTGTCGCGAAACAGGGATATCGCCGAAGAGCTGGTTCAGTCCACCTGCGTGCGTGCGCTTGAAAGAAGCAGCCAGTATACGCCGGGCACACGCATCGACAGGTGGCTGTTCGCGATCCTGCACTCCATCTGGATCTCTGAACTTCGGGCGCGATACGTGCGTCAGGGGCAGGGATTTGTTACCAGCGACGAACTTCTCGCGACGGATACCCGGGAACAGGATGAGACGCGCCTGCATTATCTCAAGGTGATGCAGCGCGTTAACGCCCTGCCCGAAGCCCAGCGCAACGCGGTATTTTTGGTTTATGTCGAAGGCTTTACCTACCAGGAGGCGGCGGACACGCTGGCAGTGCCGATCGGTACCGTGATGAGCCGGCTGGCCACGGCTCGGGCCCGGCTCGCCAGGTCCGCTGACGCACTGCCTCCGGTAAAGGAGAAACGTTCTTGAACGCGCACCGTTTTGCACCGCCCTATAATGACGACGCTATCGTGGCATGGATAGACGGCGAGATGTGCCGCGCCGACGCGCAGCGATTTGAAGCGCAGTTGAAGCGTGACGAACGCCTTTCCGGGCGAACTGCCGACCTGATGAAAAGCAGCCAGGATTACGCCGGGGCGTTTGCCTCCCTGCTGGATGATGCGCCTTTAGAGTCGATGCAGACGCGCCTGGCAGCACTTCCCGATCCACACTCCTCCATGCCGGTTGGCGTCAGCAGGCGGGCGCTGATTGCCGCGTCGGTCAGCTTTCTGCTGGTTGGCTCCGGGATGGGCTACCTGCTGCGGCCCGCTTCCGCGCCGGCGGATGAGAACGCCCATATTCGCGATCTTGAAGCACAATATATGTCCCTGTACAGCGTTGAGACGCTGCTGGATATGGACAGCGCAGCGCCGGTGCTGCAGCGCGGGCTGGCACGGGCGGCGCAGGATATCGGCATGAAGCTCAACATGTCGCAGCTTATTCTACACGGGGCAGAGCTTAAAATGGTGCGCATGCTGCGCTATGAAACCACCTCTATCGCGCAGATTGCCTGGCTCGACGCCGACTACGGCCCGATGGCGCTCTGTATCTCTCCCGTAGATGAGAAGACGACGGCCTCGCTCCGCCAGGAGCAGCGGCATAGCATGAACCTGGCGTGGTGGCAGGATGGGGGCTACCAGTTTGTCCTGATTGGCCGCAATCCGCTGGCCCACCTGCGGGCAAACGCGGAACAGCTTCAGCGGCAGATCTCAGGATGACGGCACCTTGCTCGTCTGGATCGCAATGGCGATGGCAATACGATCGTCCACGACCAACGCAAACTTATCCATCCCGTAGGACGCGCGCGAGATAGCCGTAGTGGCATCAAGCGTAGGGGCCTGCGCATGTGGGTCTTTCACCACGGCCTCCAGGATCACCGGTCGGGCTATGCTTCGTACGGTCAGCGTGCCGAACACTCTGAACCGTCCGGCGCCCAGGGCGACCACCCGAGAGCTGATAAACTCGATGGTCGGGTAGCGCTCGGATTCAAAAAACATGTCGCTTTTCAGCTGCCAGGTGAGCAGCTTGTTTGAGGCCACCAGCGTCGCCACGGGAATGGTGACGTGGATATGGTCGTCGACGTCGTTTTCCGGGTTGAGCGTGACGGCTCCCGTCACGCCGCTGAACGTCGCCCAGGAGAGGATGCCGCCGAAGGCATGCCAGGAGAGCCGAATGGCGGTGTTATCGGTGTCGATAAGGTAGCTTTTTGGGGCGGCGTGCAGGGACGGGCATAACAGCAGGGCGGTCAGAAAGGCGAAAAGGCGATACATAGTGGTTTCTCCAATAAGCGCGCACTGCGTAAACGCCTGAAGTGCTAATTATATTCGAAGAAATAAAAAAGGCCGCAAGCGCGGCCCTTTCGTGAGTACAAATTATTACTCAGTGACTTTCTTTTCCAGCTCGCTGGCACCTTGTTTGGTTTTGTTCCAGCCTTTCTCAGCGCCTTCTTTAGTGGCATCCCACCCTTTCTCGGTGCCTTCTTTGGTTTTATGCCAGGCCTTCTGGGAGTCTTCGCTTACCTTGCTGCCCATGCTCTCGCTTTTACCTTCCGCAGCGTGTTTCTGTTTCAGCTTCAGCTCTTCACCTTTGTTCTGCTCTTCGTGCAGTTTTTGCTTCGCCTCGTTGGCGTTTGCTTTCGCCGCAGCGACGGTATCGTCAGTTGCATGTGTGGTCGCAGCAAATACTGGGGAAGCCAGCAGAACGGCAGATAATGCGATAATTGTTTTTTTCATAATATCCTCATTTAACGTTATCGGTTATGAGCGTGATTCAGCATGGCACAGGCGAAGCGGGATGGCTTTAGGAAAAAACTGTAATGAGATCAATGTGGCCTGATGAAGGAGATTTTGCCTGAGGATTATCCAAAGGATAAAATGCCTGTTTCCGCGAGGGCGGCAAGCGTCAGGAGAATGAAGATTATGACGGTTATGGGTTTGTACAGGGTAGGGTTCCTTCCGGATTTGGGCGGCTAATCCGTAGCGCTGGGGGGGTGTTTTATTATTCCGCATAGAGGAAGGGAAGGTGTCGTTGATGTTTGTCAAAAGGAAAGGGGGGACGGTAGGGTGATGGTACTGAAAAGCCCTCAGGTGTTGGACCGTGCAGGCTTTTAGGTTTCATCAGATGAATAGAGTTATTACCGATGGCGATTCTGGTTGGCCATCTCAGTCTGCATAATTCTCAGGAGCATTTATCCCGCTCAACAGAAAGCCTTTTCATTCTGTTAAATAATAACTTCAGCTTACGTTATTCGACGCCGGTGTGGCAGAAATCGTTATGTACTTTTTCAGACTAGGCTCCCGTTTAATACCTTTTGGTTCGGAAACAAAAGGAAGTTGCAAGCGAGGTTAATCTGATACTTTCAGTGTCCAGATATTGTCCCCGATAAACCTGAAATTCACGCTATTGTCAGGCGGGTGGGGCTGCGCGAGGAATAGCTAGAAACAAAGATTGCAAAAGATGTAGATAGGTATTAATAATGAGAAAAGTCCTGTTGAGTTTTAGTGGATATTAAATTGGATTGATTTTCCTGTATATAAATACAGTGTTATAAGGAATGGTTATGAGTTCATTGGATACTATGGATCAAAGTGATAGTGGTGGAGTTGGGGCTAAGAAAGGATTTTTCTATCAAGACCTCGCAGCAGCATTCTATTTAACACAAATGTTAATTGATAAAACACTTAAATATGTTAGGTGTGAAGTCACCGATGACATTGATTTGGTTTACGAAGAGCATATAGAATATATTCAGGTTAAAACAACTGATAGTAACTCGAAATGGACTGTTACCGAGTTATGTAAAACGAAGAACGATGCTAAAAATGACTCAATAATTCATAAATCACTATCCTGCGACAACAATCCTAGCTATATGGCGAAATTTAAAATACTCTCACCAAGGGAAGTGAATTCATATCTTCAATACTTAAGAATCCCTTTAAACAAAAGAGATAATAAAGATGGTCGCGTTGGGTTGTTGAAATCATTGTCACCTAAGGTTAAAAGTAAAAGCCTGCTAGGAAATGACATTGCTTATTGGATAGATAATACTTGGTGGGAAGTGATTCCGTCCAAAAATGAGCTTGAGTTGATGATTCTCAGGAATATTCGAGTCGCGGCACAAGAGAAGGATATTTTTCTAAAGGATAGGCATGAGAGGGCAATTTTACAGTCAATAGTATATGTGTTGACAGATAAAAGTGCTCTATCAAGAAAGATAAATGTTAGTGAAGATAAATCCTACTTAAGAAAGGACTTCATATTATGGTTTTGGGATGAGGTCGAGTATGCATCAAAAGATGATACATATTCCCTAAAAGTATACCCTCAAAAACTAGATAAAGTTGATTATATACTTCAAGAATATAATCCATGTTTTGAAGATGATAATTACAAGAATCTCATTGGGAAGTTGTTTTATCAAGATTACGAATTATTTCGATATCGGTTTGGATATATTGTTGAAGGGGTTTATAATTGGTTGCCAGAAGTATTACTTTCACCTGAGGAGCTTAGTAATATCAATGGCACAAACTTCCAAGAGAAAATTGATCTATTAAAAACAAGAATGGCCTTAAAGGAAAAGGAAGTGCCAAGTTTGCTTCCAAGAGTTACGCTTCACTCTATCATTAGGAAAAATAATTTAAGTCAACCAATCTATTCAGCAAATTTATAAGTAGATAGCAATAAGGACCGTGTTACTATATATGATAACGTGCACATTGTAATTAATAATGATGACCCCGATGAACTATGGGTTGGTTTTAGTGAAATATTAGATGGCGATAATTTTTCAACAACGATATCAAAATTAAAATGTGATTTTATAGATAATTTCCTAAATAATTTTCAGAATCATAAAAAAGTTATATTGGATGTTAAAAGAGATAATTTTCTGTTCAAGCATGATGTTGATCCATACTTAAAAGGAACATCCTCTATAGATAATTTGTTTAATATGATTCATTTTGTTATTTTTATCGGTTATAAAACTAACAGCCAGCCCTTAGAGTATGATGAAAGTGAAGATGAAGCATACTTACCTTATTTACTAGCTGAAGTAAGAAAGCATTTTGAAATGTTAGTGTCTGAGATAGTAACTGAAAAAATATACAAAAAGATAAATCTACATTTTTACTTATATCCAATCCCATGTGTTGAAACTTTAGTTAAAGAGTTTGAAAAGAGAATTAACCAATGAATGATCAAAGTGAACGTTTGTTTTTCGAATCAGATTTCAATCCTTTTGAATTTCTTAAGATAGCTAATGAAAAAATGGATAACAAACTCACCGAAGTCGATGGTAGGGAAATGGTGATTCGAGCCTTGAATGATATGGATATGTTTGGTAAGTATAGGGATATATTAAAGAGGCTTGTCAGGAAGTCTGGGCTCTTACCATATCTTCGAAGTGAGTTTCATGATCTCAACTATGAAGAAAGAATGGCCATCGATTTGTTTACGCCAGTAAAGGATAGTGATTTCACACTTCATTCGATGCAATTGAAAATATATAATATATTAATTGAAGGGACAAATGTTGTACTTAGCGCTCCGACTAGCATGGGGAAAAGTGCTGTAGTTGATACCTTAATCGAAAGCGGTAAATATGATGTTATAGTGATAATTGTCCCAACAATTGCACTAATTGATGAAACAAGGAAAAGACTTACTACAAAATTTAGATCTGATTATGATATTATCCATCACAGTATACAAACGGTAAAAAAAAACAAAAACATATTTGTATTAACGCAAGAACGATTTAATGAAAGAAATGACATTGAAGTTGTTGATTTATTCGTTATGGATGAATTTTATAAGTTGTCATTTAAAAAAGACTTAGAGGATGAAAGAGTTATATCATTGAATATTGCCTTAAGTAAGTTACTTTCAATATCCAAGCAGTTTTATTTGATCGGCCCATTCATCGAAGATATTAGAGGGCTATCAGATGTGGCCCCTGATTTTTATTATGTAAATACGAATTTCAACACAGTAGCTGTAAATATATATGAGTTCAATTTAGCAGCTAATGATGTCAATGCTAAAGGAGATAAAACGATAGAGATATTAAAAAAATATGATGGACAAACTATCATATATTGTCGCTCTCCTAACTCGGCATCCGAAATCGTTAAAAGATTAATTTCTGAAGAAGTTACGGGTACATTCTCCAGTGAATATGTATCTTGGGTAAAGGATAGCTTTACCCCTGAATGGGATTACGCCCAAGCAATTGAGCATGGGATTGGTATTCATCATGGCAATCTACCGAGGGCTTTGCAGCAAACTACAGTAGATCTTTTCAATAATGCACTTATCAAAATACTAATATGTACATCAACAATTATAGAAGGTGTGAATACATCTGCAGAAAATATAATTATTTTTGATAATAGAAATGGTGTTGGATCAATTGACAGATTCACACATAGTAATATTAAAGGGCGCGCAGGTAGAATGGGCAAACATTTCGTAGGAAATGTATTTTGCCTAGAAGCTCCACCTTTATCAGATTACTCATCATCTATTGTTGAGATTCCTCTGGGAATGCAAGAAAACTCTACGCCCATAAATTTATTGGCGGGGGGTCAAGAAGTGCACTTAAAGGATGAATCATATAAAAGGCTTGATGATTATTATAATAGCTGCAAGGCTCCTATTGATTTACTAAAAGCTCATCCCGAATATAGTTTTGATAAAATCCAGTATTTATATGAATCTTTGGATGAGTGTCAATACGATGTATTAAAAGAACTGAGCTTTAAACATTTACCGACTTCAAAAGCAATGTGGTTGCTAAGTTCTCTTTTTTTGTACATGGAGCAGGGGGCTGTTAGAAATGCTGGTTTTAAAATTGATGAAGAAGTTATATCAGCTAAATTTTTCTCATATGTAAATGCTAATACTTTTCAGGAATATCTAAAGAGTGAAATAAAATGGATAAAAGAAAATAGAGATGATATATCTAAAGCACTAAATTCCGAGTTGAAGTTTATTAAAAATATTTACGGGTACTCTTTACCGAAATTTTTAAATCTTTCACAGGACATTATCAATACAATAAATTACGATAATAAATATGACTTTAGTGCAGATTATGGCTTCTTAGCATCCCAAATAGAAAACTATCATCTAAATCCGAGCTTTGCAGTACTCGAAGAGATGGGCATTCCGGTTCCATTACTAGAAAGACTAAGTTTCGATATTAAGGAATCATTGGAGTTGGAAGATTTGATCGAAAAGGTAAAGGTTTTTTATAGCGAGGGAACATATTTTTCTGAGCTGGAATCGTACTTTGTAAGAAGAGCTTTAATTGATTGAATTTATTTGTAAAGGAGGCTTTACTACCCTCCTTTATAATTTTAATTTTTTTTATTTGAAGGAATAGCCCCACCAATCCATCAAATCAAAACGTTGATTTAAATATATGGAGCGGTTATATGCTCTTCGGACTTCATTTTATCAGAATGGGCCAATGCTGCTTCAATAACATCTGCATTGAATCCCTGCCCATTGAGTGCTGTACTTGCTATAGAACGTAGACCATGAGCAACCAATTTTCCGCCATAGCCAATCCTTTTTAAAGCGGCATTAGCAGTTTGACTATTCATGGACTGTTTTGGATCATTCCTGCTTGGGAAAATATGTTCACGATGAGCGCTTATTGGCTTCATCACTTCCAAAATATCTAATGCCTGCGGCGAAAGGGGAACAATACGCCAGTTTTCACTATCAGGAAAAACCCATCGTCATCATGCAGCGTTAGATCCTTCTCTAACGGTTAAGCGCGCAGAACTATGGTATTGGTCACGGGCGTACCACTATGACCGCACCTTCATGAAGTGGTAAACGCTTTAAGAATACATCGTGCGGTATACCTAAACGTATTCCAATAAACATCATATTTAGCCGGATTACCCTAGACAACGACAGGCACAAAAAAGCCCGCAGGGCTTGCGCCGTGCGGGCTCTTAGGACTTCATCGGATGACTCTGGTAATCACCGATGGAGAATTTTGGTGGAGCTGGCGGAGTCTGATGTTAGCCATTAATTTACTGTATTTAATCAGGTTTTAATGAAATTTATTTTTACCGTATACCTAAGCGTATACCAATTTAGCTTTGTAGGAACATAACTACAGCTTTGCTGGTATGAGGAATCTCATCCCAACAAGGTTTTTTTCGAGTCGATAGCACAGGAGAGATGTTGTTAAGGAGAAACTGCAAATTTACTTTACTATTCGTCACGATTAGCGTTCTTAGCTTTCTCCCATTCAATGCCTAGTCCTTTAAACTTTTGTGCAAATGGAATGACTATGAGTGCAACACTAGCTCCTAATAAGGCCATTCTCTCAGTCGTCAAAAAATGAAATTTAATATCAGCAATCACAATTAGAAATAAGACTGCAGCAAGAAACCAGGAAACTCGTTGAAAAGTATCCATAGTTTCAGTTTTTTTCTGCCGGATATCATTTTTCCTAACCGCCGATTCTTCCGCAGTAAGGGCTCGGAAAGTTGGGAAAAGATTGAAGTCAGATTTAACTAAATCACCTGCCTCACTCAATGAGTAAAGTGCAAATGGCAATGGATTATTTGGAATGGATGATACAGCCACCAAGAATAGTGGGATTTTTTTATTGCCAATTGCATGTCTGTTTTTTTTTAATTGATTAAGAACTTCTTCGTTATTTATAAGCCTGTCTGCCTTTATTTCAATAATGGCAAGATATTCTTTCTTTTCTGGATCTATAATTGCAAAGTCTGGTCTGTATGTCCTACTGCCATCATTGGCAAAAAATGCTGGTTCGTATAATATTGAATCTTTGGTGTATCCTAAAGATAATAAGTGCTCAGAGAACTTTTTTTCCGCCTCTGAATGGTATTTAATGTCCATCACAGTCCCTTTATGCTTTGCTAAGCAAGGTTTTTATATAAAATTGATTCCAAAGAGTCAATAACTTAACTAAAAAATACAGCCATTTCAATAAGTAAAGAGATTTTTTTTGCAAGACAATGTTTTTAGACTTTTGATGAGATAACTGCAAAAATGTTTTTGTATTTAAGTGATTATTTCAATAACAACTAATCACATTTTTCTGTGAACTCGAATTGATTACACTTACCATTATTTGAATCAGTGCGTTAAGCGTTCTCAGCCGAGGCACGGCTTTGTTGAATAAATCAGATTTCGGGTAAGTCTCCCCCGTAGCGGGTTGTGTT
>OGJK01001471.1_pt1 | contig 21430 bp, 16 predicted proteins | sample 1571961 | NCBI WGS metagenome assembly OGJK01 (sample SAMEA2582120, study PRJEB24529) | metagenome | biome: Human gut stool | place: China | collected 2011 | reverse complement strand
AATGCTGCTGCAAAGTCATGAAGGCTTTATCCATCTGCTTCCTGCCCTGCCGGATAGCTGGACTGCCGGCAACTTCCGTGGAATGCGCGTACGCGGCGGCGCTTCCATAGACCTGGACTGGAAGGATGGACGGGCAACGAGGGCTGTTGTTACCGCTCTTGTTCCGGGTAAATTTACAGTAAAGATGCCCGCAAGTGCTGTCCGTGCCGAAGTGACGGTAGGAGGACATACATATACTTACAAGAAACCGGCATTCTCGTTGGACTTGAACAAGGGAGAAGAAGCGACGGTGTGTTTCTTCTGATGATTCGGACAGAAGAACAGAAGATGTTTTAGACAGAAGAACAAAAGAACAGAAGAACAAAAGTCATAAAGTAAAATATGTCCTTTTGTTCTTCTGTCTAAAAATAGTTCCCCGACAAAATTATCAAGTAATTTGCCTTTCGCGCCCGAATGCTGTACATTTGCAGCGCATGTAGAACAAATATCTTAGATAATTATGAAAAATAGAGTACGTTTTTTCTTCTTGTTTCTCGGCTTGCTGGGAGCGTTGGCAGTTCATGCACAAATCAATGAGTTGCCACGTTCCACACCCGAGGCAGAAGGAGTCCCTTCCAAGGCTGTCACTGCCTTGTTTGATTCACTGATGGCATTGCCGAAAACAGACATCCACAGCGTGGTGGTGGTGCGTCACGGCAAGGTCATCGGAGAAATCTATCCGGCTCCGTTCGCGCCGGAATATCGCCATACCATGTATTCCTGCTCCAAAACCTTTGTCGGGGCTGCCGTAGGACTTGCCATTGCGGACAACCGCTTGCGTTTGACAGACCGCGTCGGTGCTTTCTTCCCGGAGCTTCTTCCGGATTCGGTTTCCACTAATCTGGCAGACATGACTGTCCGTGACCTGCTTACCATGACATCGGGTGTCACTCCCGACTGGAATATGCGCAACCTCACTCCCGACTGGATACGTACCTTCCTTGCCAAACCGGTGAAAACTCCGGGCAAGAAGTTTGAATATGATTCGATTAGTACCTATATGCTTTCTGCCATTGTGCAGAAGGTGACGGGCATGACCTTGCTGGATTATCTGAAGCAGAAGCTTTTCATCCCGATGCATATCACGGACGTTGCGTGGGAGATAAGCCCCGAAGGCATCAATACCGGTGGCTGGGGACTGCATATCCAGAGCGAGTCATTGGCAAAATTCGGATTGTTGCTGCTGAACCGGGGTGTTTGGGAAGGCAAGCAGTTGCTTCCGGCTTCCTGGGTGGAGCAGATGATGACCAGACAGATAGGAGATTATGGCTATCAGATGTGGCTTTGCGAATATCCGGGTGCTGTACGTGCTGACGGGGCTTTGGGACAATACATTCTGATTGTTCCGGATAAGGATATGGTAGTGGTTATTACCGAATGTACATTGATAGACGGTCGTCGGCAGCGTCGTCTGGTCTGGAACCGCTTGTTGCCGGAGACAGGTGACCAGGCATTAGTGCCCGGTAAGGACTACAAGCGCCTGCAGAAGAAACAGCGTTCTTATCAACTGCCGTTGGTGCAAGGAAAGGCTGCTTCCTCCCTTTCACAGAAATACGCAGGCAAGCGCATCCTGCTCGGAGAGAACAAATACGGATGGCAATCCATCGAACTGCAATTCAAGCAGCAAGAAGTAGTGATGACTGTGGTGGAGAAAGACGGAAAGACATACAGTCTTCCGTTTGGCTATAAGCAATGGTCGAAAGCGGCAATTGATGGCTATCCTCCGTATTCGGTTGCTGCAAAGGGGCGTTTTAAGGGTATAGAAGGCCCTTTCCAGGTGGCAGGCAGTTATGCGTGGGCGTCACCTGATGCTTTGCAACTGAAAGTACATTATGTCAACTGGATAAGCGCTCTTGGGCTTACGCTCTGCTTTGAGGATAACAAGGTACTCCTGACTGTTACGGAGAATTATTCTTCGGGTGAAGGGGTGACTTTCGAAGGTACATTAGCGCATTAAAATAATGAATCGTATTTTGCTTACTCTAAAACGGCCTTTTATCTGGCTGTACCGTTTCCGGCACCGTTGCGGCTACGGTGTACATTCTCCTTTTGCCTTTAACCTGATTACGCATGTAATTTACGAAAGTACGGCTTATTATAAATATGAAGAGCTGGCCAAGGCACAGAAGCAACTGGAGCTGGAGAAAGATAAACGTTGGAAGTACGAATCGAAGAAAGTAAAACGCCTTCTGTTCCGTCTGGTAAACTATACCCAGCCGGAGACCATTGTAGATGCCGGTACGCTTGCCGCTTCTGCCCTCTATTTGAAAGCGGGGAAGGAGGGGGCAGATTATACTTCGGCTTCCGACCTTTCCGAGCTCTTTCTGGAGAGTGGCGTTCCCGTTGATTTCCTTTATTTGCACGATTATCGTCATCCCGATTTTGTAGAGGAGGTCTTCCGCATCTGTTCCACCCGTACCAGGGGAAAGTCTGTTTTTGTGATTGAGGGTATCCGTTACACTCCGCAGATGTCTGCCCTCTGGAAACGTATGAAGCAGGACGGGCGGGCGGGTATTACGTTCGACCTTTATGACCTTGGTATCATATTCTTCGATAAAACAAAGATAAAACAAGACTATATTGTCAACTTTTGATTATCTTTAGGCGTTTCAATAGTGATTAGCGGTTAGTGATTAGTGCTTAGCTCCACTTACTGGCTGCTAAACATTAATCTCTAACCCCTAAACATTAATTCCTTATGAAGATATACACCAAAACCGGAGATAAAGGAACCACCTCTCTTGTAGGTGGAACCCGTGTACCTAAAACGCATATCCGCCTTGAGGCATACGGTACGGTGGATGAGCTAAATTCCAATCTGGGTCTTCTCATCACGTACCTGCTTGACGGAAAGGATAAAGATTTTCTGCAGCAAGTGCAAGACAGACTTTTTGCCGTAGGCTCTCATCTGGCCACAGACCGGGAGAAAATGGAGCTGAAAGAAGCCAGTATCATCAGCTCGGAGCAGGTGGAAATGGTGGAGCGGGAGATAGACCGTTTGGATACTCTTTTGCCTCCTCTTTCAGCCTTTATTCTGCGGCAGTCTGCCACGTTTGCCGTACGGTTTGCCGTCGTGCAGAGCGTCGGATTCTTGCTCTGGCCGAACAAGTGGAAATCGCTTCGGAATTACTGGCTTACGTGAACCGCTTGTCTGATTATTTGTTCGTTCTTTCCCGTAAAATGAATCAAGACGACAAAAAAGGTGAAATATTTTGGAATAATAGTTGCAAGTGAAATAAATTGTTATACTTTTGCCGAAAAATAGAAATAGGACTTAATATTCACAATTTTAATACTAGAGACTATGTATTGGACATTGGAATTAGCATCTAAATTGGAAGATGCTCCTTGGCCGGCAACTAAGGATGAATTGATAGATTATGCCATGCGTTCGGGTGCTCCGCTTGAAGTGATTGAGAATCTGCAGGAAATGGAAGATGAAGGCGAGATTTATGAAAGCATAGAAGATATTTGGCCCGATTATCCCAGCAAAGAGGACTTTTTCTTTAACGAGGAGGAATATTGATACGCTTTAAAAGAAAAAACTTACCGGTATGTCTGGTAATATTTTGAAACATAGGGAGAAGTAATTCCAAAACCGATAACTATGGTTGAAGAATTGCTTCTTTTCTTTTTAATACCCCCACACTACAATAATAATGAATGTACAAGAAGCAACAACACGCCGGTTACCGGATTTGAAGGAAAGGCATCTGCCTGAAAACTGCCGCGAAACCATAAACACGATTTTAAAGGAGACTTACGGCTACGAACAGTTTCGTAATCTTGAGATTTACGATGACTTGTCCAAGGGAAAAGAGAAACTCTGCATTTCGCAGGGACAGCTGATAGAGAACGTTATACTGGAGGCTGAAAAGGCTTGGAAAGGTGAAACGCAGGTAGACAATATCTTGCTGACTGCCCCTACCGGCTCCGGAAAATCCTTGTTGTTCCAGCTTCCTGCCATCTATCTGGGGAAGGAGTATAATCTGCTTACCATTGTGGTTTCCCCTTTGAAGGCGTTGATTGTAGACCAGGTGGAAAGTCTGCAAGAGCTGGGGTATATGCGTGTGGCATACGCCTCGTCCGATTTATCGCCGGAACAGAAGATGGAGGTTTACCGGCAGGTGCGTGAGGGGGAGATTGATTTGTTCTATCTCTCGCCGGAATTGCTTCTCTCTTACGACATTAAGCATTTTGTAGGCGAGCGCCGCATCGGTCTGGTGGTGGTCGATGAGGCACATACGGTAACGACGTGGGGGAAGGAGTTCCGTGTGGACTATTGGTTCTTGGGGCGCTACCTGACTGCTTTGAAACAGACTCTCGGCTATAATTTCCCGTTGTTTGCATTGACTGCTACGGCTGTCTGGAACCCGAAAGGAGGTAATGACATGATATTCGAGACTATTCGTTCCTTGCAGATGGAGCCTTGCGTGCTTTATGTAGGTACAGTGAAGCGCCGGAATATTAGCTTTGACATCCGTCAGATGGAGATGGAGGACGGGGAGACATACGACAAGGCAAAGCAGCGCGTGGTGGCTGCGCGGGTGGAGGACTTCCTGGACGGGCACAAGACATTGCTCTATTATCCTTTTGCGGGTGGCATCGACATGCGCTTGAAGACGTGGGTGAAGCCGGCAGACTGGCGTCTGGTCGCCTCCTATTATGGCAAGAAGGACAAGGAACAGAAAGCTGCCATTGTACAAGAGTTCAAGGAAGGAACCAAGAAACTGATTGTGGCTACGAAAGCTTTTGGTATGGGAGTGGATATCAGTGATATAGACCGTGTATACCATGTGGCGCCATCCAGTACGTTTGTCGACTATATTCAGGAGATAGGGCGTGCCGCGCGTGATACGGAGATACAGGGTATTGCCGCTACCGACTACCATGAACGGGATTTCTATTATATGAAGCGTCTGCATCAGACAGGGAACATTGCCCAGGAACAGCTGGTGCTTATTCTGAGAAAGCTCATGGAAGTATACCGCATGAAAGGGGAAAAACCGGAAATCATGGTATCTTTGTCCGATTTCGAGTTTGTGGTGAAACTGCCGCGTACAAAGAACAAGCTGGAGTATGAAGCGGAGTTGGGACAGCTCATCAAGACCGCCTTGCTTTGGCTGGAAGACGATTTGATGCAGCGTTATGGAAGGCATCTGCTTGAAATCAGCCCCAAGAATCTGTTGACCGAAGGATATGTCCAGGACAAGACGGGTGATGTCTTTGCCCGTGAATTCCATAGCTATCTGACAAAGGTAGAAGGGGAGGACGGGGTTTACGTCGCACGTCTGGAAGCGCTTTGGGAAGAGCGTTTCCCTGAGCTTGGCTACAAGGAATTCAAACAGAAACTGAATAATGGAACGTTGTGGGAGGGAGCCCGTGCCGTGTCTGTAGGCAAGCATGAGGTGTTGTTGAAGGAAGATGCCACTGTCATCCGTGAGCGGATGGATGCCTTGTTCAAGAGCCTGACAACGATGCTGAAAACGTCATTGATAAAGTCGAAAGGACGTTTTGATGAAGAAGAATTGCGGGCTGTCTTTGCCGAGCATGGCATGGACGTGCGCTCTGCCAAACGCTTTATCGGTTCCCTGCTGGAGAGTCGCACGGAGGAAGGCCGCAGTGTAAGCTATATCAGCAGTGTGAAAAAGAAGGATTCCAATGAACTCTCTTTTACGGTGACCAAAGGCTTTGATTTGCTTTTGTCGCGCTATCAAAAACTGTTTAGCCAACGCATAGTGGGCAGTAAGGGAGACCGCCTGGTGTTTTATTGCACTCCTTTCTCGGACTTGAATATGCTGCTTAATCTGCTTTCTATGCTTGACTGCCTTTCGTTCAGTGTGGAGGGTGGCGGTACGCCTTGCGTATTTGTCCGTTTCAATGACCCCGAAACTCTGCAGGAACTTGCGCTTGGCGATGATTACCGCAATCTGATTCTGGATACCAACGGGCAGATATTCCAGGAGCAGATTGACTTGTTCTCTTTCTTCTTCGGAACAGATAAGCTGACGGATGAACAGCGCTGGGACTTTATAGAGGATTATTTTACGGGAATGGGAGTGGACGACTTGAAAAAGAAGTTTGTGTCCTTGTAGCACCAATTCGTTGAACAGCCTTTCCAGAGTTACAGTTCATCTTTGCTTTTACTGTAAAGATTGTGAGTAATTAGTCTAAGTGCTCCTGCAGAAACCGTTGCAGGATGCGTGCATGGTTGTATATCGGTGCTTTGGAAGCATATAGTAAGGTTATGGTATGGTGGTGTTTTATGGTGTCAATGAACCTAAGGGCGGCTTCCGAATTTTCCAGTTCCTTGCGATACATGGCTGCAAACCCCTCCCAGTGTTCCGCTTGGTCTTCGTGAAACCATTTTCTTAATTCAGGTGAAGGGGTAATATCCTTTTCCCAGACATCGTATTTCAGATGTTCCTTTTTTATGCCGCGAGGCCACAGCCGGTCCACCAATACACGGTAGCCGTCTGTTGCATTGGGTTCTTCATATACCCGTTTGATTCTGATTTGTGTCATGGCTGTTCTCTTAATTTTGCTTCCATTTTGATGGAGCGTGGGAAAACGATATTATTTTCCAGATGGATGTGCTGGTGCAAGGCCTCTTCAAATGCTTTAAGCTGTTGGAGTACGAGGCGGTAACTGTTGCAGGCATCTTCTGGAGCTGTATAGCCGTTGGTCAGATGCTCTATGTGGCGATAGCGTTCTCCTTCAATGTCATGTTCTGCCATCATGACGGATATGGGAGCTTCGATGCTTCCACAGTGGAATTCGGGCAGGGGAGTATTTTCCAGCTTAGCCTTTACCATCTCATAGATGTAGGGAAACAGTACCAGTTCCTCTTTGTCGAGATGGGCATTGAGGTCGGAGAGGGAATCATGAAAGAGAGCCTGCACATTGTAGAGTGACGGATGTTTTTCACCGTGTACGCGACATATTTTATCCAGCAGTTCTTCAATCTCGGGACCTTGTGTACGGATATTACGGTGGTGGATTTTGAGAATATAGTCCACCAATAAGTCCAGAGGCCAACTCTTGAAATCAATATTTTCGGAGGTTGTCGGAGCCAGATGCTCTATTTCTTCTATCACCTTCTCCATATCGGCTCCGGCAGTTTTACTGGCTTCGGGAAGCAGTGCGGAACCATGGCAGCAGAAATCAATGCCATATTTATCAAATATCCCGGCATTGTTGAAGTTGTCGGCTACGATTTCGCCGACTGTCATACGTTTATAATCCTTCATATGTTATCTTGTTTTTGTTTTCCACAACATTGTGGAAACCTGCTATATATACAATTATATGGCAGATAATGTTTGAAGGGTTATGATTATTTGAGTTTTCTTGCCCGGTTCTTTCATTTAAAGGAATTGGAGGAGTTATCACTTCGCTCCGCTCCGTCAGGAGTTGAAGAAGTTAAAGCCGATACTTCTGTGAATACATACGCACGAGTATTGGCTTTAACTCCTAAGCCGACTTGTCGGCTGATAACTCCTTTAAATGAAAGATTCGTGGTTTCCTTGTCTATCCTTCTACTTTTTGGAATGCCAGCCGTTCGTCTCCATTGGCCAGAAGGATGATGCCGCAATATTTGAATCCGTGCTTCTTCAGTATGTATTGCAGGATATGATTGTCCCGGTGGGTATCTGCACGTAGGTTGGGTATTTGTTCGTAGCACCATTGCAGGCAGGCATTGGCCACTCCTTTGCTGTGTTCTGTACTTGCCAGCCGGTGAATGACGCCGTAAGGAAGCGTATCTTCCACCCATTTTCCTTCATAGATATGCGTATATGTGGGGTCGTTTCCACGGATAAAGGCGAAGGTTCCGATAATTTCTTCGGTATCGTCGGTGCACACATAGCTGTTTCCTTGTTCGATGTCTGCTATGACGATTTCCCTGGAAGGGTAGTTGCCTCTCCACTGCAGCATATTTCCGTCTTTCCGCATGATGTGCTTCGCTTGTTCAAAGATGTCCATAAGGATTGTAATGTCTGTGGGTTGCGTCTTTCTGATTTTTATCATAGCTTTTTATTTTATCTGTGTGGTATCTTTCTTTGATTTAGGTTGCAAAGGTAATGCGTTTTGTGATTCATTGTTCTCTTAAATGAACAAATGCTAATAGATGTTGTTTCTTTAGGAAGAATTTGCATATATTTGTCCCGTAATATTAAACACAATTGATTATGAAAAAGATTTTTAGTGCTTTCGTGATAGCTGTATGCTGTATGTTTATGGCTATGCCTGCCCAGGCCCAACTATTGAAGTGGGGTGTTAAGGGTGGTGTGAATATGACGAAAATAGATTGGGATGGCGGATATAAGGGAAACAAGGATAATTCTACCGGTTTCTTTATTGGTCCGATGGCCGAGTTTAATATTCCAATCGTAGGGTTGGGAGTAGATGCTGCCTTGCTTTTTGCTCAAAGAGGTATAAAGGTTTCTGAAGGAAACGAGGATTTGACTATCAAGCAAAACGGTATTGATATTCCTGTAAACCTGAAATATACAATCGGTTTGGGAAGTATGGCCGGTATTTATCTTGCTGCAGGTCCTGATTTTTATTTCGATTTTGAAAAGAAATCGGGAATTGATAAGAAGAAAGCTGAAGTAGGTATCAATGTGGGTGCCGGTTTGAAGTTGCTGAACCATTTGCAGGTGGGTGCTAATTACAATATCCCATTGGGTAATACTGCTGATATTGAAGGAACAAATGCTTCTTATAAGACTAAGACTTGGCAAGTATCTGTGGCCTATATTTTTTAAGTAGTCTATCACTTTACATAGTATATGAAAAAGAGTTTCCGATAACCGGAAACTCTTTTTTGTTTGGGATTGTCCTGTTGCGCTCTTGAATATATTTCTTCCAATTCTCGTATGAAGTAGAGTTTTCTTTTTAAGTGTTCTCTCTCCCTTCTTTTAAATCCCCATTTTTTTATTGTATTTTTGTAGCTGCAATGAAAAAGTATGTAGATGTCATATTACCGCTTCCGCTTCCGAAGAGTTTTACTTACTCTTTGCCGGATGAATGTGCGGAAGATGTGAAGATAGGCTGCCGTGTGGTAGTTCCTTTCGGGCGGAAGAAGTTTTATACGGCTATCGTCCTTAACGTTCATTATTGTGCTCCAACGGAGTACGAAGTGAAAGATATATCTGCATTGCTGGATGCTTCTCCCATTCTGTTACCCGCTCAATTCAAATTTTGGGAGTGGATAGCTGATTATTATCTCTGTACACAAGGCGATGTCTATAAAGCGGCACTTCCCTCCGGCCTGAAACTGGAGAGTGAAACGATCGTTGAATATAATCCTGATTTTGAAGCGGATGCGCCATTGCCGGAACGTGAGCAACGTATTTTGGATTTACTTGCCGTAGATTCGCAACAGTGCGTCACTAAACTGGAGAAGGACAGTGGTATCAAAAATATTCTTACGGTCATCAAGTCTTTGCTCGATAAAGAAGCGATTTTCGTAAAGGAGGAGTTGAGGCGTACTTATAAACCTAAAACAGAGGCACGGGTTCGGCTTGCGGGTACAGCGGATGAAAAGCGGCTTCATATCCTGTTTGATATTCTGTCTCGTGCTCCGAAGCAGTTGGCATTACTCATGAAGTATGTGGAGTGTTCCGGTGTTTTAGGAGCGGGAACTCCGAAAGAAGTCTCCAAGAAAGAACTGTTGCAGCGGACTAATGTGGCCCCTTCTGTATTGAATGGATTGGTAGATAAGAAGATTTTTGAAATCTACTACCATGAAATCGGCCGGTTGGATAAGCAGGAGAAGGAGATTGTCGAATTAAATCCTTTGAATGAGTTTCAACAGCGTGCATTTGATGAAGTCGTACAGTCTTTTCAAGAGAAAAATGTCTGTCTGCTTCATGGGGTAACGTCCAGTGGTAAGACTGAAATTTATATCCATCTGATAGAAGAAGCGATTCGTCAGGGAAAGCAGGTGTTATATTTGTTGCCGGAAATTGCATTGACCACTCAAATCACGGAGCGTTTGCAACGGGTCTTCGGTGCTCGTCTGGGTATCTATCATTCTAAGTTCCCCGATGCTGAACGGGTTGAAATATGGCGGAAGCAACTGGGAGAGAACGGGTATGATATTATTCTGGGTGTTCGTTCTTCTATTTTCCTGCCTTTCCGAAATCTGGGATTGGTGATTGTGGACGAAGAGCACGAAAATACGTATAAGCAACAAGATCCCGCTCCCCGCTATCATGCGCGTAGCGCGGCTATTGTACTGGCCGCCATGTACGGAGCTAAAACCCTGTTGGGTACGGCCACTCCCTCTATCGAGTCATGGCAGAATGCAAGAGAGGGAAAATATGGTTTCGTACAACTGAAAGAACGATATAAAGAAATCCAGTTGCCGGAGATTATTCCGGTGGATATCAAGGAACTGCATCGCAAAAAGCGGATGGTCGGACAATTCTCGCCACTTCTGATACAATATATGAAAGAGGCTTTGGAACAGAAAGAACAAGTGATTCTCTTTCAGAACCGTCGTGGGTTTGCTCCGATGGTGGAGTGTCGTACCTGCGGCTGGGTGCCTAAGTGTAAGAATTGCGACGTAAGCCTTACCTATCATAAAGGAATCAATCAATTAACCTGTCACTACTGCGGTTATACGTATCAACTGCCGAAATCCTGTCCTGCCTGCGAGGGAACAGAACTGGTGAACCGTGGTTTCGGTACGGAAAAGATTGAAGACGACATCAAAATCCTTTTCCCGGAAGCTGCCGTTGCCCGGATGGATTTGGATACTACACGTACCCGTTCCGCCTATGAGAAGATTATTGCAGACTTTGAGCAGGGAAAGACGGACATATTGATCGGTACCCAAATGGTATCAAAAGGGTTGGATTTCGATCATGTCAGTATAGTAGGTATATTGAATGCCGATACCATGTTGAATTATCCCGATTTCCGTTCCTATGAGCGTGCTTTTCAGTTGATGGCACAAGTAGCAGGACGTGCCGGGCGTAAGAATAAACGCGGACGGGTGGTATTGCAAACCAAGAGCATCGATCATCCTATCATTCATCAGGTCATTGCCAATGATTATGAAGATATGGTAGGCGGACAATTGGTGGAACGTCAGATGTTCCATTATCCTCCCTATTACCGGCTGGTATATGTTTATCTGAAAAATCATAATGAAGCGTTGCTGGATCAGATGGCGGCAGTGATGGCGGATAAGTTGCGGGCTGTATTTGGCAATCGGGTATTAGGTCCGGATAAACCTCCTGTTGCCCGTATCCAGACTTTGTTTATCAAGAAGATCGTTGTCAAGATTGAGCAGAATGCCCCAATGGGACGTGCACGGGAATTGTTGCTACGTATTCAGCGCGAGATGTTGGCGGACGAACGCTATAAATCTTTGATTGTCTATTATGATGTAGATCCTATGTGATTTAATAATTTTCCCCCATATAATAACCTTTAATCATTTAATTAACTAACCATGAAACGACTTACTATTTTTTCTCTGACTTGTCTCTTTAGCGTGGGTGCAGTTTTAGCCCAGCAGGGAGTAACTCAATGTGGTGTTCCGACAGGACAACCGAAGTTCCCTTTACTGACTTATCAGGAGTTGCCTGATCCTACTGCACCTTCTGATAAAGAGTGGGTAGCGGTGACTTCCACCCAAGTTTCTTGGGGTACAACAGATGTACGGTATGCAAAACATCAACTCCCGCAGTTGAAGAAACAACAGACTGTTTCCCTGAAAGGCTGGCGTGGCGAACGTGTGAACGCGCAAGCTGTTGTGTGGACAGGCGTAGAACTGAAAGACCTGAATTTCAGCTTTGGTGATTTTAAAGACAAAAAGGGAAATGTTCTTCCCAAAGATGCATTTACAGGTGGTTTTGTCCGTTATGTGATGACGGATGAATTGAATAAGGATGGGAGAGGTGCCTGTGGACATCGGAAGTCTATAGATTATGATTCATTATTGGTGGCCGATCCTATTGATACCAACCTGAAAACGATGGCTTTGCCCGCTCGTACTGTTCAACCGGTTTGGGTGCAGTGTTGGATTCCTCAATCGGCTACTCCCGGAACTTATCAAGGGGAGTTATTAATTAATGATGGCTCGCGTTTATTGCAACGCCTGAATCTCGAAATTACCGTTTCTTCCCGTGAACTTCCTCAACCTTCGGAATGGGCTTATCACTTGGATTTATGGCAAAGTCCTTATGCAGTGGCACGTTATTATCAGGTTCCTTTATGGAGTCAGGAGCATTTTGACGCCATGCGTCCTTTAATGAAAATGTTGGCAGATGCCGGACAGAAGATTATTACGGCTACTTTGACGCACAAGCCTTGGAATGGTCAGACAGAAGATTATTTTGATACAATGGTCACTTGGATAAAACGGGCAGATGGAACATGGGCTTTTGATTATACTATCTTCGACCGTTGGGTGGAATTTATGATGAGTGTAGGCATTGATAAACAGATTAATTGTTACTCAATGGTTCCATGGGAATTGTCATTCCAATACTACGATCAGGCAACCAACTCTCTGCAATTCGTGAAAACTGCACCGGGTGATGCGGCTTATGAAGAAATGTGGGGAGCGATGCTTGCCTCTTTCTCCAAGCATCTGAAAGAAAAAGGATGGTTTGATATTTGTGCTATTGCAATGGACGAACGTCCGATGGAAGTGATGCAGAAGACGTTGAAAGTGATTCGTAAAGCTGATCCGGATTTTAAAGTATCGTTGGCCGGGAACTATCATGAAGAGATTGAGCCCGATCTATATGATTATTGTATTGTTATCGGACAGAACTTCCCGGAAGAAGTGCGTCTGCGTCGTGTAGCCGAGAACAAGCGTACTAATTATTATACCTGCTGTACGGAAGCCCATCCCAACACGTTTACTTTCTCTGATCCTGCAGAAGCAGCCTGGATGAGTTATTATTCATCTAAGAAACATCTGGATGGTTATCTGCGTTGGGCATATAACAGCTGGCCATTGGAGCCGCTGCTTGATTCCCGTTTCCGCAGTTGGGCAGGCGGAGATACTTACCTTGTATATCCGGGTGCTCGTAGCTGTATTCGTTTCGAGCGTTTGATTGAAGGCATACAGGCGCATGAGAAGATCAATATCCTTCGTCAGGAATTTGAGAAAAAAGGAAATAAGGCCGGATTAAAGAAAATAGAAAAAATGCTTGCTCCGTTCAATTTGGGTAGTATGCCGGAAATCCCGGCCGCAATAACCGTGAACCGGGCCAATCAGATACTGAACTCATTTTGAGAAACAATCATGTATATATGAAGAAAATATTATTTGTCTGTTTAGGAAATATTTGCCGTAGCTCTACGGCTGAAGGCGTAATGCTTCATTTAATAGAAGAAGCGGGACTGGAAAAAGAATTTGTGATAGATTCTGCCGGAATCCTGTCTTATCATCAGGGGGAATTGCCGGATAGCCGGATGCGTGCTCATGCAGCCCGTCGCGGTTATCAATTGGTGCATCGTTCTCGCCCCGTCCGTACGGAAGATTTTTATAATTTTGATCTGATAATCGGTATGGACGACCGGAACATAGATGACTTGAAAGACAAAGCTCCTTCTCCCGAAGAATGGAAGAAGATTCATCGCATGACGGAGTATTGCACCCGTATTCCTGCAGATCATGTCCCCGACCCCTATTATGGAGGGGCCGAGGGGTTTGAATATGTACTTGATGTTCTTGAAGATGCTTGCGCAGGTTTGCTTACTTCTTTAACTCAGGATAACTGATCCGGGTGTGATAAGCAATCTTTAGTTTTTCTTTGAACACAGCTTTCACTGTTGCTATATCCTTGAAAGTGATAGGACATTCTTTAAAGTAACCTTCAGTGACCTGGGAATCGATAATCTTATCGACCAGGTTGCTGATTGTTTCTTCTGTATATTCCGGAAGACTGCGTGAGGCAGCTTCTACGGCATCCGCCATCATCAGGATAGCCTGTTCTTTGGTGAACGGATTCGGCCCGGGATAGGTGAACAGTTCTTCATTCGGTTCTTCGTCCGGATGCTCGTTCTTCCAGGAAATATAGAAATATTTTGTTTTTCCCCGTCCATGATGCGTGCTGATAAAGTCCTTGATGGCTTTAGGCAGATTGTGTTTATCGGCTAACTTCAATCCATCCGTCACATGACTGATGACGACCTGCGCACTTTGTTCGTAATTCAGGTTCTTATGCGGGTTAACTCCTCCTGACTGATTTTCTGTGAAAAAAGCAGGGTTTTCCATCTTACCAATATCATGATACAAAGCTCCTGTACGTACTAACTGGCTTTTGGCTCCAATGCGGATGGCTGCTTCTGCAGCAAGATTGGCCACTTGCATGGAATGTTGGAATGTTCCCGGAACCGTCTCGGACATTTGCCGCAAAAGGTCATTATTGATATTCGAAAGTTCTACCAACGTTACATTGGAAGTAAATCCGAAAGTTTTTTCCAATAAAAAGAGTAAAGGATAGGTGAATAATAACAGAATTCCATTGATGATGAAGTAAGTGTACATTCGTATGTTCAACTTTGAAAAGTCGGTGGAAAGACCGTTCTCTGTCATCAACTCGAAGGCGAAATAAATGGCTGCATAAGTCAGTATAACCAATAAAGCCGTTCGGAAAAGTTGGGACCTTTGCGATAGCTCTCTTAGACTGAATATCGCCACTAATCCTGCAGCCAACTGTGTCAGAATGAATTCATGCGGAAAGCGTAAGGATATGGAGCATATCAATATAGTGATGACATGCGTCAGGAAAGCAGTCCTCGAATCAAGAAAGACGCGAATGATAATGGGTAGCATCGCGTACGGGATGATATACACATTAAATAGATTATGTGTTACCATGAAAGCGGTTATGACACTGTAAAATACAATCAACGTGAATAGCAATGACAGACTGCCTTTCCGTTGATAGTAGTCTTTTCGGAACAGGTCGAGATAAAGCATAAAACAAAGCATCAGCATTCCTACAAACAGAATCTGTCCGCCGAGAATCAGGCGGTTTTGTCCCATGGACTCATTCCGTTTGATGGATTCTTTGCGTAATGACTCCAGGATATTATAGGTATGCGGGCTGACGATTTCCCCCCGGTCGATAATCTTTTGCCCGCTGACTACTAATCCGTTTGCCCAGGAATAGTTGTTCAGGATTTCTTCTTTGGCAGCCTGGGTACGTTCCTCGTCAAAGGTAAGGTTGGGGGTGATGTATTCGTTCAGGGAGCATTGCCTTAAAATTTCCCGGTTGAAATGAGTAGAGTCTGCTGACAGCAAGTGCTCATAGGCTTTTTTTACCGTGTAAAGATTCTCGGTAGCCTGTGGATTAGCCAGTTTGTCATCAATCACCATGACAGATGAAGTGCTGTCTTTGTGAAGCAGCTGTATATTCTCTGTCGAAACGATGCCTGCCTGATAGATTTCTTTTAAAGTGCGCTCAATGTACCGCAAATAATCGATGGAAGGGAGAATACCTTTCAGATTCGTATGGTAATTCTCTTTCAGCTTGGCGATTGCGTCTTTTTCTATATTTTTATCCAGTTGATAATAAGGTTGGAAGAAAGCCATCAGGCTATCTTGTTCCCTTTTTACCACTGCATCCTCTTTATAAATAGGAAAGTCGAAAGTAGCGATCAACTGTCCGTATTTCCAGGGCTTGTTGATGTCGAACTGGTAATTGAATTTTCCGTCACGTGGCAGGAAATAAACAATCAGCGCCACAGTGCCTACAAACAGCAGTGATTTATATAGTAAATCTCTCCATGAAAATCTTTTTTTCTTCTTCAAATGTTCCATATCCACTGAAATTTTTGCGAAAAGTACAAAAAAAAACAATAGTGTGGAAAAAAAGGTTTAATTTTGCCACGATTTACCTATACTAACCCAAATTATGGCAGAAAGAAAAGTAAGAGTTCGTTTTGCTCCAAGTCCTACGGGAGCATTGCACATCGGTGGTGTGCGTACAGCTTTGTATAATTATCTATTTGCACGTCAACACGGCGGAGACTTGATATTTCGTATTGAAGACACTGACTCTAACCGGTTCGTTCCGGGAGCGGAAGAGTATATACTCGAATCTTTTAAGTGGTTAGGTATCCACTTTGACGAGGGAGTGAGCTTCGGTGGTGAACAGGGTCCATACCGTCAGTCGGAGCGCCGCGAAATCTACAAGAAATATGTGCAGATTTTGCTGGAAAATGGAAAAGCTTACATCGCTTTTGATACTCCGGAGGAGCTGGACGCTAAGCGTGCTGAAATTGCTAACTTCCAATATGATGCATCTACCCGTGGTATGATGCGCAATTCATTAACTATGCCGAAAGAAGAAGTGGATGCACTGATTGCTGAAGGCAAACAATATGTTGTTCGTTTCAAAATCGAACCGAATGAAGATATACATGTAAATGACCTGATTCGTGGCGAAGTAGTAATCAACTCATCTATTCTGGATGACAAAGTGCTTTATAAATCGGCTGACGAACTGCCTACTTACCATTTGGCAAATATCGTGGATGACCATTTGATGGAAGTTTCCCACGTGATTCGTGGTGAAGAATGGTTGCCTTCCGCTCCTTTGCATGTGTTGTTGTACCGTGCTTTCGGTTGGGAAGATACGATGCCGGAATTTGCTCACCTGCCTTTGTTATTGAAACCGGAAGGTAATGGAAAATTAAGCAAGCGTGACGGTGACCGTCTCGGATTCCCTGTATTTCCATTGGAATGGCACGATCCGAAATCCGGAGAAATCTCTTCTGGTTATCGCGAATCCGGTTATTTACCCGAAGCTGTGATTAATTTCCTGGCTTTATTGGGATGGAATCCGGGCAATGATCAGGAAGTGATGTCGATGGACGAATTGATTAAATTGTTTGATCTTCACCGTTGCAGCAAGTCGGGAGCTAAGTTCGACTATAAAAAAGGAATATGGTTCAATCATCAATATATACAGCAGAAACCTAACGAAGAAATTGCGGAACTGTTCTTGCCTTTCTTGAAAGAACAAGGCGTAGAGGCTCCTTTCGAAAAGGTAGTGACTGTGGTTGGCATGATGAAAGACCGGGTAAGTTTCATTAAAGAACTGTGGGATGTTTGTAGCTTCTTCTTTGTGGCTCCTACCGAATATGATGAAAAGACGGTGAAGAAACGCTGGAAAGAAGATTCTGCAAAATGTATGACCGAATTGGCAGAAGTGATTGCCGGTATTGAAGATTTTAGCATTGAAGGACAGGAAAAAGTCGTTATGGACTGGATTGCAGAGAAAGGTTACCATACCGGTAATATCATGAATGCTTTCCGTCTGACATTGGTGGGTGAAGGAAAAGGCCCGCACATGTTCGATATTTCCTGGGTATTGGGCAAAGAGGAGACGATAGCTCGCATGAAACGTGCGGTAGAGGTTTTGAAGTAATCGACACAGTACTATGCTTTACAACCTGGCAATAGTCATTTATGACTTTATCGTCCATTTGGCTGCTCCGTTTAGCCGTAAGCCCCGAAAGATGATGAAAGGGCATTGGGTAGTGTATGAACTCCTGCGGCAGCAAGTGGAGAAAGGGGAACAGTATATTTGGTTTCATGCTGCTTCACTGGGAGAGTTTGAACAAGGGCGCCCTCTGATAGAAATGATTCGTGCGAAGTATCCTAACTATAAGATATTGCTGACATTTTTCTCTCCTTCCGGTTATGAAGTGCGCAAGCATTACCGGGGGGCGGATATTGTCTGCTATCTGCCGTTTGATAAGCCGAGGAATGTGAAGAAGTTCCTGGATATTGCAAATCCTTGCATGGCGTTCTTTATCAAATATGAGTTTTGGAAGAATTATCTGGATGAGCTTCACAAACGCCGTATTCCGGTATATAGTGTATCGTCTATCTTCCGTCGCGAACAAATATTCTTTAAATGGTACGGTGGAACTTATCGCAATGTATTGAAAGATTTCGATCATCTGTTTGTTCAGAATGAGGCATCCAAACGTTATTTGTCGAAAATCGGCATCAGTCGTGTGACAGTGGTGGGGGATACCCGTTTTGACCGTGTACTGCAAATCCGCGAAGAGGCTAAAGAGCTCCCGTTGGTGGAGAAGTTTAAAGGAAACAATTCTTTTACTTTTGTTGCCGGAAGTTCATGGGGACCTGATGAGGATTTATTCCTCGAATATTTCAATAATCATCCGGAAATGAAACTGATTATTGCTCCGCATGTGATCGATGAGAATCACCTGGTTGAGATCATCGGTAAATTGAAACGTCCGTATGTGCGCTATACCCGTGCTGACGAAAGAAATGTATTGAAAGCGGATTGCCTTATAATAGACTGTTTCGGTCTGTTATCCTCTATTTACCGCTATGGTGAAATAGCTTATATCGGCGGTGGTTTCGGGGTCGGAATCCACAACACCTTGGAAGCGGCTGTATATGGTATTCCGGTGATTTTCGGACCGAAGTATCAGAAATTTATGGAAGCCGTTCAATTGCTCGAAGCAAAAGGCGCTTATTCCATCAAAGATTATGATGAACTGAAAACTTTGCTGGATCGTTTCCTGGCGGATGAATTGTTCTTGCGTGAAACAGGAACAAATGCAGGTTATTATGTGACTAGTAATGCCGGAGCTACAGAAAAGATTATGCACATGATTAATTTTTGATTAGAGGAAATAGTGTCGAAAAGAGGTGAATCCAATGAATTCGCTTTTTGTAAAAAAAAACGGCTTTATAAAAAATCTTATAAAAACAGCGGGATGTTCTTTCATTAGAATGTCCCGCTGTTTTTATTAACTTGTTAGAGTCTGCTATTTATCTTCCTTATACCATTGCGAATACATCAAATAATTGTGAGCAATCTTCTGATTCAGTTCTTTGGCTTGTTCAGGATCTACCTTTTTTATGAATTTCGCGGGTACTCCTCCCCAAATACTTCCCGGCTCAATGATGGTATTGCTTAATACCAGCGAACCGGCGGCAACGATTGCTCCTTCGCCAACTACGACGTGATCCAGGACGGTTGACCCCATCCCTACCAATGCATAATCTTTGATGGTCGCCCCATGAATGGTGACATTATGCCCAACGGATACGTGATCGCCAATTTCAATAGTCGATTTCTGATATAACGTATGCAAGACACTTCCATCCTGAATGTTGACACCATTGCCGATTCGTATGGAGTTGACGTCACCTCTTAATACCGTATTAAACCAAATGCTACAATCATTTCCTATTTTTACATCTCCTATAATAGTTGCATTATCTGCGAGGAAGCAGTTTTCTCCGATTTCGGGAGTAAAACCCCGTACTGATTTAATTAAAGCCATATAATATTTGTTTCTAATAAAGTTTTTTATTTAATGCAGTTCTATGTTGTACGACACCCGGGTGTCGTGATGTATGAGACCCGGGTCTTGAGCAGTCTGACACCCGGGTCTCAGTATGCTTGACACCCGGGTGTCAGACAAGTTCTTTTTAAAGGGAAGCAGTTGCCTCTTGTAACCAAACTTTTTCTTCTTCGTTAAGATCCGGTGACAACTTCTCGTAGACAGTCTGATGGTAATTGTTTAACCATTCAATTTCTTCATTTGTCAGCATCTCCTTGATGATCCCTTTTTTGCAGATTGGGCATAAAGTGATAGTTTCAAACTTAAGATATTCTCCAAACATTCCCTCTCCATCTTTGCAAACCAACGTCAGGTTCTCCGTACGTATCCCGTGACTGCCTGCTTTATAAACACCAGGCTCATTGGAAGTAACCATGCCGGGCTGCAAAATGACAGGGTTCTCATTCATACGAATGCTTTGCGGCCCTTCGTGTACACTCAGGAAATGTCCGACGCCATGTCCTGTGCCATGAAGAAAATTCATTCTGTGGTTCCAGATAGGCATACGGGCTAGTACATCGAGCTGGGCTCCACGGGTTCCGGCAGGGAATTTGGCCATAGCCAACGCGATGTGTCCTTTTAATATAAGGGTATAATCCGTTTTTTCTTCTTCTGTAAGTTCGCCTAAGGCAATGGTTCGGGTGATGTCAGTGGTTCCGTCCAGATATTGGGCTCCTGAATCTAAGAGTAAGAACCCTCTGGGCTGAAGAGTCACCTCACTTTCCGGGGTAGCTGAATAATGTACGATTGCCCCATGTTCTTTATATCCTGCAATCGTGTCGAAACTTTCCCCCATGTAGAGAGGCTGTGCAGCCCTAAACTCATGCAACTTTTTATCTATACTTAATTCTGTCTCTTTTCCGGTAGATACGGATTCTTCCAGCCATTTGAGGAATTTGACGAGTGCTACTCCATCCCGTTGCATGGCAGCGTGGATGCCGGCGACCTCCTGCTCATTGCGAATCGCTTTCAATAATGCGACAGGCGACTCGCCACGAAGAATAGAACATTGCGGATTAATAGACGAATAGATAGAATAATTCGTTTTTCGTGGATCAATCAGAATGTTTTTTCCCGGAAAAGAATTCAGGAATGTCTCTACCTCATCATACTTCTGTATTCCAATCTGCCGTTCCTTTAGATAAGTCTCTACCTCTGCCGTCACTTTCTCCGGTGAAATAAAATAAGTCACTTCATCCTGTGTGATTAACAGGTAACTTACTATGACCGGATTGCAATGTACATCGTTTCCTCGCAAATTGAGAGTCCATGCGATCTCGTCGAGTGCGGATATGAATAAAGCATAGACACCTTTCTTTTTCAACTCCGTACGGATGGCGGATATTTTCTCTTCACAGCTTTTTCCTGCATATTTGATATCATAAATAAAGGCAGGAGAATCAGGCATGGCGGGCCGGTCTTTCCAAATGCTACTCAATGGATCTCCAAATATGTCGACCTGTAACTGATGTGCCGCCAGTTCTTCTTTCATCTGTTCGACCTGTTGCACAGAGAACATTTTCCCGTCGATACTTACAGATTCTCCAGGTTTTAAGTGTTGGCAGAGAAATTCTGTAATACTGGGAGTCTCCGGCAACATCTCTTTATATAAGGTAATGCCGCTGCCCTCCAATTCCTTCGTAGCTTGCAGAAAATAACGTGAGTCGGTCCATAATCCTGCTTCATCCATCAGGATAACCGCTGTTCCGGCAGAACCAGTAAAACCGGAAATCCACTCCCGTGACATCCAGTGGGGAGCCACATATTCACTAAGATGAGGGTCGGTGCTGGGAATAATGAATGCTTTGATAGAATTGGGATGAAAGGTCATGCGCAGTGCATGCACTCGCTCTTTTATGCTCTGTTTCATACTTTATTATATTATTATAGACATGTAAGTGTTTCAAAGGTACTAACTTTCTGCATTTAATAACTTGTTTATGAATAGTTTTTGAGAAATATTTGCCGAAAGTTTTGTGAATAAAGAAAGTATGTGTAATTTTGCGGCGCAATTTGA
>OGJK01001458.1_pt1 | contig 21548 bp, 14 predicted proteins | sample 1571961 | NCBI WGS metagenome assembly OGJK01 (sample SAMEA2582120, study PRJEB24529) | metagenome | biome: Human gut stool | place: China | collected 2011 | reverse complement strand
GAGTGAACCGTGAGATTGACGAAATGATAAAGAGCCTGCTCAACTCACAGTAAGTTTTCACAAGTGATTAAGGATCAATAGGGATATTCTCTCAATCTGTAGGGAATATCCCTATGGCTTTTTAGAAATTATTATTACCTTTGTACCGTACATCAACAACGTATCTTATGAACAAAATCATTACGCTTATCATGTGTGTGGCTTTCTCCGCCACGATGTCAGGACAGACAATAAAAGTAGAGGACCGTGTCAAGACACTTGAAGAAGAACTAAAGACCCTGAAGGGTCAAGTTGAAACGCAGAACGGTCTAATTGCTTCAATGCAATCCCGACTTAACGAGCTGGCAGATCGGAATGCTGAGTACAAAAAGCAGTTGGACATTCGCCAGATTCTTTCCGTGACAGTGGATAGTGTCAAGTATGGAATTGCTTCAACTGAAGGAAATACCAAAACTGGCAATGTTATTGTCACGCTGATGGCGCTTAATACAGGTGATGATGCTTTCCCAAAGATTCTTCATGGTGCATCCCTTAATGATTATGACGGCAACATCTATCAGTGCTCGGAGGATTCAATGTCTGTTGGCGGTCTGAGCAACTATGAAGTTCTCCGAAGGAATATCAATACGAAGATATACCTAAAGTTCACGAATGTATCGGCTAATGCGCGTATTTCAAACATCTCTTTCTATGGTGGTGGCGGAACTACGCTCTTTAGTCTTCGTGACATTAAAATCGACTGGAAGTAAAATTGCAGGTATTGTCAGTTCGCTAACTGACAATACCTGCTTGCTTATTAGCCCTCGTTTGTGAATGAAGAGATCAGTATACTTTGATTACCAGTCACTATCAGACTTAGTTTTCTTTATGCCACTATGAGCACTATTCGCATAGGAGGGTTAGCCGTTGTCTGGTAGAACGTTATAATGGGGCTTAACATTTTTGCCTAGGAAAGCCTAAAAAAGGGGGGAATAATTTGTTGGTATTTAGAAAAATCTGTATATTTGCAGCGGTTTTTATGCATAAGTGGGATTATAGCAGGAAAGGCTTGATTCTATTTAGTAAAAAAGCTTGTCAAACTCTTATAGCGATGATGTAAGACATCTCTGCATAGAGAGGACGATAATATACGATTGTTTACTCAAAAAGCGTCGTAATGGTCTTTAATTTGTTGAATTGCGTATCAAAGCCGACTCGTACGGTGGAGAGTATAGGCTATCTTGATAGCCAATTAGTACATTTGAGAAGTGGAAGTGTATCTATGAATCATCTGTACTTGGGTCTGACTCAACAAGACCTTGACCTGGGAAGGAAATCACCTTTCCGAGGGAGGTAGAGGAATGTACCACCTTTTTATAATACAAAAGACTACAATAGGCTCATGTGGTACGTTATAAAGACTGATTTCGGCAAGGAGCATAACGCTAAAGAGGAACTGAGCAAAGTCCCTCAAATATCTGCCAGACTTCCTCTAAGGCGTGTTACAACGTCCAATAAAGAAAATAAACAGAGCGTAAGGTTCAAACCGCTCATTGATGGTATCTTGTTTATACATGTCCTTAAAAAAGATATCGGGATATTGAAGGCCATGATGAAAGGTTCTGGCTTTTTTATCCACAAAGACGGAACCCAGTATGAATCAAACGCACACCTGTTAAGTTATTCTTCTGAAGCCATAACTCTTGACGAACGGTTATCAATGGCTAAAGTTCCTGAGCAATCTATGAGGTTGTTCTCTATTCTCAACAGTCAGAAAGAAGCTGAGAAATCCTTGGAAGATGTTGAAATCATAGACTCTAAGACATATAAAGAAATTGAATCCGAGTATGATACGGTATGTATGGTCAACGGACCTTTCTTCAAATTTCAAGGCGTTATCAAACAGGTTAAGAGAAACGGGAAAAAGGATCACAGGCTTTTTATTCGTACCGGTTCTTGTGCGGTAAGCATATCAAACATCAGAAAATTCAACTATCTAATAGTCCGTGAGGCCCCCAATGGTGAAAACGCCAAAAAAGTAAACACATGGAGGTTCATAGATTACCTGATAGGCAAACTTCAGGCAACCTACTTCACCAATGACGCAGGACCTGCACTTCGTAATATTCTTCTCAATCTCAGCAAGGGAAAGGCAATGGATGATGTCAAGCGCATGCTATTAGTTTCTTCACTTGCTGAAAAGGACAATGTTCGGAGAAATTCCCTCGCCTTGCAGGCTGCATTCATTGAGAACGCCGATTCCACCACAGAATCTGTATTAGAGGCGCTCAATTCATATTTTATCAATTCTGATGAAAGTGTCTCCATGGGTCTAAAAGACCTTGTACCCAATGTGCAGCTTCGTCCTTTCCTCACTCCTACACCAGGTAAAGAGATTGGTAAGGATGGCATATATACATTGCTTGAACATAAGGATTTTACTGAAATCATTCTCAATCTCGATCTTACGAAAGTCTTCATTGATAAGAAGTATAAATTTCCGTATGGATTAAAGCCTAAAAAGGGTGATTTTACTTACTATGCACATATTGGAGTCAAAAAGGATGAGGAGTGCAAGAGTCTGATATTTTTCGTGAATTGGAGCGGTTTTATGGATGAATACCATAAAATGGAGAAAGAAGGAAAAGATCGACTAAAATCAGACATGATTAAAAGAGGTCATGTCTATATGCCGGAACTGCTTAATAGCAATACAGATTTTTATGTATCTCCCGAATTAGCCGGTTTTAAGAAGGAGTTGAAAGACATTAATATAGAGAAGATAGTTCGCATGTTGCATGCCTATCAGGATGCTCCTCTGAATTATAACTTCTTACGAAACTTCAAGCCCATCATAGACTTTCTCAAGCCTACCATCCATGCGGCTGTTGAGATGTGGCAGATCTCCCGACTTACAGATTGGCATGATTTGGCACAACGATATGTCTTATTGCACAAACTCCCAACGGAAGAGGATATGCAATCCTCGGATGTGGAATGACCTTAAAAACGTTGCAGCTAATATTTGTACCATAAAAACACCATACCGTGCGTGTTCAGATAAATAACTAAAACAAGATATTGTGGAATATACATATAAAGGTAAGGACTACCCGAAGGATCTAAACATAAAACATCAGGAGGTGTTTACTACACTTTCAAAAGGCCCTTTGGACATCACCCGACGTGAGTTTGACCACCTGTTCGACATTCCTACAGAAGAATTCTGTGCTGATGAAGAACAGTTAATCCTTTGGGAGCTTGGCAAGCAATGGGGCAAAAGTGCAGAGCAGTTGGAGTCAGATACGACTGTCAACCATTTCATCATAAGGAATACTCTCATAACCCTTTTGACCTCATACTCTTTCTCTTCTTTTGATGTAGTACTTGAAGTGCTGCGTCAGTCGGAAGACATAATCAGATTCAACCTTCCTGACTATAATGGCTTTACGTACATATTGCCGATATTGTCGATAGTTTTTGAATATGAACCAAAACAACTTGAGCAATTCTTATTGGAGGGAGGTTTAACTGACTACTCAAAACGAATTGTAGCCGATCTATTGGCAAGGATGGGTTGTGATACAGAGACCAAGACTGAAGACTATAACAAGAAGGTACATGACGAGTTGTCTGGCATTTTCAGCAAGGTTCTTGATGTCTATATCTCTGATTACCCTACAGGAAATATCTGCGACAAATACGTTGTCAGCCATGTCGTTAAGGCTATTGTCAATTCAGGTCTCGAGGAGTTGTCAGAGCAACTGAAGACTGTTTATTCCAAAGACATGGTCGATAAGAAGATATGTGGTGAGTTGGACACAAATCTCTCTGTGATGAAAGATTTAGGATGTGCAGATTTGAATTATATCGAAACAGGCATTTACCCATTAATGTTCTTACCCACTTACCTTATATGGGATAATGCCGACAACCCCGATTTTGGCGAGCAGTAATTAGTGGGTCTGCGATAAAAGATGGAATGTACATATATGGTTATATTGACAAAAATGTCATAAATAAAGACGATGTAAAAGATGGTATTGTCAACCCCAACCGCAAGGATGTTGTCGCTGGTACCTGCACCGACTTCCGTTCCGACGCCAAGGCTAAGATGGCACGTGGTATGCTCAACTTCTATGAGAACATTCCAGAGGGTAAGGCCAAGGTCATCCGCAAGGCCCTGATACAGCACTTCACCAAGACCAAGTACTTCAAGTTCCGCAACGGCACCACCCCTATCACCCCCGCCGACCGCAACGAGATAGCAGCTATCTGCCGCGCTTGTGGCTGGAACGAGCCTCCCGTCTTCGATAGCTACTACGAAGAATACGACTTTTAATTGGCAAAGCAAAAGTTCTCCGATGAGAAGCCAGTAGTTCCAAGTTGAGAAACCAAAAGTTCCAAACCGGGAAACCAATGGTTTCCCATTGAGAGACTAATAGTTTTCATTCTAGATACTAGAAGTAATCCATCTATATACCAGTTGATTATGATGTATAATTGTCCTAAGCGAATGCGGGTAGCTTTAAATGGGTAAGCTAACGGAAATGCATTTACCCATCTTATGATGTGCGAGAAGGTATAGAATTATTTTCAGAGCATCTTCAAGAAGTTCTCTGAGGGCAATCGTGACTAAGCTCAAATGCAGTCCGCACTACTCGCGATTGATGAAATAGACTTAATCTTACTCAACCTTGCAGAAATCCTGATCCTCGAAAGTAACTTATTCTAAAGCGTTAGGCAACATTAGAACGTTTACAGTATTATTGAAAAAAAATTAATAAAGATGAACATAGCAATTATTTTATCAGGTGGTATAGGTACCCGATTGGGTGCGTCGATACCAAAACAATATATAGAGGTTGATGGCAAGCCTATAATCTCTTATTGCGTTGAAACGTTTTCGAAGAGGAAAGAAATAGATTGCATTATTATTGGCGCAGCAGAATCTTGGATTGATTATCTCAGGGATAAGTTGGCACATATTGAAAAACCGATACATTATGCTGCTCCAGGTGAAACACGTCAGTTATCGATCTTCAACGCCTTGAAGAAAGCTAAAGGGCTGGGAGCTAGCGATAATGATATAGTAATAATCCATGATGCAGCAAGACCTCTTGTCACTGACCATATTATTGATCAGTGTATTGATGGGATTGCTAAAGATCACTATGATGGCGTACTTCCTGTCATTCACATGAAAGATACTATCTATCTTAGCGAAAACGGTAAGGACATTAAGCAACTTCTCAATCGCGATCAACTTTTTGCAGGTCAAGCTCCTGAGAGCTTCTTGTTTGGCAAATATATGAAGATTCATGAAAGTATGCCAATAGATCAAGTTGCCGCAATAAAAGGCAGCACAGAGATTGCCTATAAAGGCGGTATGAATGTAAAACTTGCAGAAGGTTCAGAAATGAACTTCAAGATTACGACACCGGAAGACCTTGTTAACTTTAAGAACATAATTAAGAATAAATAAAAGTAATGAAAGCATATAGATTACATGCAGTAAACGATCTGAGATATGAAGATATAGACATACCCCAGTTGCCAGATGATAGTTGGTGTATACTGAAAGTACATGCCGCTGGCATATGCAGTTCAGACATTCCTCGTGTCTTCACAAAGGGAACTTATCATTTTCCAACAATACCCGGTCATGAATTTTCTGGTGAGGTTTATGCCGTTGGTAATGATAAGTACCAATCGCTTATAGGTAAGCGATGCGGAATATTTCCTCTGATTCCATGCCGTCACTGCGACCAATGTAAGAAGAAAAACTATGAGATGTGTGCTCATTATGACTATCTCGGCTCTCGCAGAGACGGTGGATTTGCAGAATATGTCGCAGTACCTATATGGAACCTTGTTCCATTACCCGATTCTGTAAGCTATGAGCAGGCAGCGATGCTTGAGCCTCTTTCGGTAGCTTTACATGCTATAAAACGTGGTGAAGTCAAGGAAGGTCAGAATGTTGCAATTGTAGGTACTGGTATGATTGGTATTGGTGCCGGATTGTGGGCAAAATCTAAAGGCGCATCAACTGTAAAGGTCATAGGTCGCTCAGAGCAGAAGAGAGAACTTGTTGAGGGTATGAGGCTTGATTATGTAGATAGTTCCAAGGATGAATTAGGTGTATATGACTTCGTACTGGAAGCTGTAGGAACTCCTGGCTCGATATCGGAAGCAATCTCAATAACAGCTCCAGGTTCGACAGCACTGCTTATGGGTAATCCATCTGGCGATATACAGTTAAGCCAAGATGTATATTGGCGAATCTTGCGTAAGCAATTGACAGTAAAGGGAACATGGAACTCAAAGTATGATGGGAGCAATCCATCAGATTGGACAGAAGCACTTAATGCAATAGCTACCCATTCTATTGATGTCCTACCACTTATCAGTCATAGATTTAAGCAAGAGGACTTGAAAGAAGGTTTGAATCTAATGCATGAACACAAACAACCTTATTGTAAAGTAATGACTATTTGGAATGAATAAGAGAAAAGGAGAAATTTCCGCATCAATGATGTATTCCCGACTGCTTGATTTGCGGGAAACAATTAACGTATTCGAGAAAGAGGGTGTAGAACATCTTCATATTGACATGATGGATGGTACATTCGTGCCAAACTTTGGCTTAGGTGTAGACTATATCAGAGGTCTTCGTGAACTTACTGATATTCCACTTGATTTACATCTCATGATAAAAGATCCAGAATACAAACTTCGTTGGATAGGCATAAAGCCGACTGACATTGTAAGTGTTCATTACGAAAGCACTTTTCAGGTTCAACGTTTATTGGATTGGCTTAAACCTTATGGTTGTAAGCGTTTTATTGCCATTAATCCAGCTACTCCGGTTAGCAATATTGAAGAAGTTCTCGATTATATTGATGGAATAAATTTGCTCATGGTAAACCCTGGGTTTGCTGGACAGCATATTGTTCCAAGTACAATCAGAAAGGCAAAGAAACTTGTTGATTTATTGAAACGTGAACATCATGAAGAACTTGCAATAGAAGTTGATGGTAATATTACACCAGAACACGCAAAATCTTTGCGTGAGATTGGAGCGAATATTTTCGTGGGCGGTACATCATCAATTTTTAAGGGTAAAGTTGAAAAGTATTCTGAAAATATAGGAATTCTGAGAGATAATATCAAATAGGAGAAATGGGAAAGACAAAGGAATATTTTAGAATTAATTATCCGTCCTTGTTTAAAGTAATGAAAACCATTAAAACAAGTTGGATAGATTTTCTGAATGAAATTCATTATTTTATTTACCGAGGCTATATAGCTTATCAAGTTCCTCGCATTAGAAAAAAGAACAAAATAAAAGTTCTTTTTGTTTTGGCAGAATTATCTTCTTGGAAGACCGAAATGTTCTATTTAGCTTTACTTAAGCATGATAGATTTGAACCTATATTAGGTGTGACTGACAATACTGTTGAAGCCCCGGGTTCTAAGCCTATTCTTATGCAATATCTTAAAGAAAAAGACTACGATTTTATAGACTTGGACAAAGATGACAAATCAATTAATAAGATTGATCCGGACTTTATTATTTACTATAAGCCTTATGATGGCTCATATCAACCTGCACATGTTTTCAAAAAGCATGCAAAAGCAATACCGATAGGCTTCCCTTATGGTATACCAACGATTGGTCTTAAGCAGCACTTCCAGTGTCCTTTGTATTATTACGCCTATAGATATTATGTTGAAAATGAATTGATAAAGGAGTCTTATAAAGAGAACCTTGGCTATAAGGCTCATAATGTTAGAGCCTATGGAACGCCAATTGTTGACCTATTACTTCTAGATAAGTCTAAAACTCCAGATCCTTGGAAAGATAAGACAGGGAAGAAACGAATTATTTATGCTCCACATCATTCTTTCAATGGTACCAATGGCAAAGGAATAGAACTAGCTACGTTCCTTGAGAATGGAGATTTCTTGTTGGAGATGGCAAAAAAATATAAGGATAATGTTACATTCACCTTTAAGCCACATCCAAACCTTCGAAAGAAGCTTAATTCTATTTGGGGTAAAGAGCGCACTGATGCTTACTACCACGAATGGGAATCTTTAGATTATGCCCAAGTAGAGTATGGAGAGTACATAGGACTATTCAAATATTCAGATGCCATAATCCATGACTGTGGCTCATTCACTGCAGAATATTTGTTCATGAATAAGCCTGCCATGTATATGATTAACGGCTCAGAAAATCGCGTTAGAGCAGAGTTCAATGAGTTTGGTAAGCAATGTTTTGATTGTTACGAGCATGGATTGACACACGAACAGATTGAAGGCTTTATAAATGAAGTCATTGAAGGCAAAGATAAGTTGAAGGACAAACGGAATAAGTTCCACGACAAGTATCTCAAGCCTCCTTATGGTCGTACTGCGTGTGAAAATATCATTCGTTCAATCTTAGGAGAAAAACTGTAATGGGACATACGATATTAGCTTTATTGATAGTATTTTCATTATACGTCTACCTGATATATAATTATTTGACCACTCCTGTATCTGGGGGGGGCAAGTCGAAACAAGAAAGATATGAATACTATCTTAGTCCTCAAGTAAGTAATGCTTTGAAAGGCTTTAGTGCCATTTTAATTATCTGTCACCATTGGTGCTTATATAACTTGCATACAATTTCAGATCCAAATATATTGGAACGTATCCTTCCTTGGTTTGGTGGAACTTTTGCATTAGTCGTATTCTTATTTCTTTCAGGATATGGTATAACACGGTCAGAGGAGAAATCGCCAAACTCCATTGAGCACTATGCAAAGAAAAGAGTATGGAAGATTTACAAACCAGCATTCATTATATATCTCATAACGGCGTTGGTCTACTCTTTTGGATTAAGTTTTCCAGTAGATGCAAATGCGATTAAAGATAACTGGTTAAATGGATTTATAGCTGATTGGTCTAATCATGACATAAGTGCAGGATTATTGTTCCAATGGTTTGTTACAAAATTAGACTGGTATGTCTTCACGACTATTGTCTTATATGTAATATTCTATGTCAGCTATCATTCAATTAGAAGTAATAGTAAAAATGCAGCTTATAAAAGAGTTGCGCTGACGATTTGCCTTATTGCCATCTATTATGTGATAGCTCGGTATGTGTTTGGTGCTCCACTCTCACATTATTATAGGAATCTTTGGGCATTCTTGCTAGGAGTGATACTTGGATTGAAACCAAACTTGCTTAAAAGATACATGTTTTGGATTTTTTGTGGTTTGATATTAACATATAACCTGGTTCAAGAAGGAATCTTCTATGAGTTCGCGTCATTATTGGCACTAGGTACTTTACTATTCTTTGGCATTACAAATAAGAAATATAATGTAAATAGCAGATTATTCGTTTACCTTGGAGGTATCTCGTATTATCTATATCTAAGTCATAGGATGTTTTATAATGTTCTGTGGTCTTACGACAAACTATATTTTCCATTGTTCATAATACTATCTGTCGGATTCGCAACTATTTATACAATGATAGTGAGACGGACGATTCATATAGCATGAGTGAGCATCTATAAAGAAGACAGAAATGGTAGAAGCCCTATCAAATAATAAGCGAATAGCGAAGAATACTTTGTTCATGTACTTCCGCATGTTCTTTACAATGTGCGTAAGTCTGTATACATCAAGAGTTGTATTGGCAACTCTAGGTTTCACTGACTATGGACTGAACAATGTTATTGGTGGTATCATCGCAATGTTCAGCTTCATTAATGGAGCTATGACCAATACAACATCTCGCTTTATAACCTTCGCATTGGGTAAAGGCGACGAGAAGAGATTGAAGGTCGTATTCTCCATGGGTTTCTTCATCCATTGCCTGATAGCCTTGCTGATAGTGATATTGGGAGAGACAATAGGTCTTTGGTTCCTTTATAACAAAATGGTGATACCACCAGACAGAATGTTTGCTGCCCAGTGGCTGTATCAGTTATCAATTGCATCCTCAGTGATGTCAATCATCGCCGTGCCGTTCTCTTCAAGCATTATCGCTCATGAGAAGATGGATATTTATGCTTACATATCAATATTCGATTCGGTGATGAAGCTGCTTATAGTATTCCTATTGGCAATAGCACCGTTTGACAAGTTGATATTTTATGCAACACTACTTTTCTGCATTCAAATTCTTGACTTCCTCTTTAATCAGATTTACTGCCATATTAAATTTCCTGAATCCCATATAATTAAGGTATGGGACAAAGACCTGCTCAAAAGCATGGGTGGCTTTGCAAGCTGGAGTCTGGTTGGAAACTTCTCCTATGTATTCTATTCCCAGGGTATCAACTTGCTCATAAACATGTTTTGCGGTGCAGCAGTGAATGCAGCTCGTGGTATTGCCGTTCAGGTAGAGAATGCCATAAACCAATTCACAACTAACATTCAAACGGCAATAAATCCGCAAATCATCAAGTCATACTCTCAGAACAATATGCACAGAATGTTTACACTCATCTTTGCGAGTTCTAAGGTGTGTTTCTACTTGATGTATCTCTTAACACTGCCTGTAATGTTGGAGGCGACTTTTATATTGGGAATATGGCTTGGTAAATATCCAGACCATACCGTTAATTTCCTCCGCCTGACACTGATAAACACGATACTGAGCACCTTGGTCAATCCAATGTTTACGGCGAACCTCGCTACAGGCAAAGTAAGAATATACCATACATTGATAGGAACACTTAATGTCGTTTGCATGCCAATAACCTATGTTGTTATTCGGCTCACTGGAATACCAGAAACACTCTTCCTTCTTACTGTAATCATGAATATGGTCGGAATATTCCTTCGACTGTTCATCATGCGGAAACAAATAGGTATGCCTATAACCATGTGGTTGCACAAGGTGTTGCTTCATATAGTCCTCGTTGTCTTTTCAGGTGCTATCATTCCTTTCATATTGTATTGTATGATGGACGACACGGTATCCCGCTTCTTTGCTGTCTGTATAGCTTGTGTAATTTGCATTACCCTTGCCTCTTATTTCCTTGGCCTCAATGGTCATGAGAGGCAGATGATGACATGTAAGGTTATTGATATATATCATAAGAAATTCAGAAGGTAAAAGTAAGCGTCCATAAATGACGTATACCTTAATGCCTTAAAATCTGTATTTTTGTCCTCTACTTAGATTCATACATTCTAGGGAGAGAACATCTGAAATTAAACTTCTGCCCTTACTTAACAAGGCTGAGGGCAAAGGCATTAGCCTGGAACAGTTTTGTATCTACAATAGTATTAACTATCGTGTTTTTGACTGATGGTACCGCTATTTCCATGAAGGTATCGTCCCGGTACACGTCAGATTTAGAAAAGTATCATCATACGCGAGCGAGTTACATATTATTCAGAGGATGATCTGACGATTGGACTGAATCTTGGTCCTGCAGTAGAAGTACTTAATGTATTTACGCCAAAAAAGGACTACAGCCTGGAGGATCTGATTGAACTCTTCCATGTTAACCAAATAATCACTAAGGCGAATAAGCCGAATGATTGGACCAAAGAGATGATAAGCGCTTACAATAGCCGTGCAGAACTTCTAAAGCCAACCATATGTAATCAACTTTCGGCATACCCTACAGATAAACTTGTAGATGATTACATGCAACTTTCATATGTATATAAAAGGTCGTTCTGGAAAATTATCGATCTGTATGGATTGAAAATGTTGAATGAGAATATCGTTAGAACACTAATTGACCAAGATGTAATTAATCTGCGCTATTTGCTGGAAGTGAAGAAGTTTGCTGGCAAATATAACAAGATTGCAGCAGAATACCTCAGGTCTCATTCGAAAGAAGCAGTCGAATGGATACTCTCAGAAACAGCAGAGATTCATAATAGTACATACCATCATGTTTATATCCCGGCATCGTTCACAGATAATGATAAAGAGGTAGTAGTGATATCCTATCTTAAGAGTGAACACCCAAATCTCAATTATGTCAACTTATTGCTCGACAGCAAAGCTATAACGCTTTCTCCTCCTACAAAGCTCCTTGCCCAAGAAGTGCAGAAAAGGCTGAATAAAGATGTACTTGAAGAGGGGGTGGTAGTAAGAACTAATTGGACATTTAAAATTTCATCAGCCGAAAACATTCCTCCTAAAACTTTTAAAGTGATAGATGGTGAGCCATACCTTATATATAGCTATAAATACATATTTTCACTGCCTTCCGAAAGCGTAGTACCAGAGCTTATGTTCCTTCTCGGATTCATTGATGAATATGGAATGATAGAACTTATCAACAAGAAACCGTCTCATATAGGTATAATGGATTTGGCTGGTATAAAATCCAAGGATGCCTATAATTTTTATTCTGAGTCTGCTCTGATGAATAGGTTAGCTGTAGGACAAATGGCTGCGTTCTATAAAGAGTTGAAGGGAGAGAAACGCCCATTGGAGCGTTGCCTAAAGATATATTACGATAAACTTAATTCTGATTTTGGATATAATAGTGGAACAATTTCTCTACCGACTGAGGGGACGAACTATGAGGAAAAGGTTAAAACTCTCACTCCGGAAGTTGAGGCTTTGATGAGGAGATATCAGACTTATGTCGAATATGGGAATGTGACGGATGAACTGACTGATGTGATGGACACTATTAAGATAGAGGAAGTTGGAAGTTTAGTAAAACATAAATATGTTTATGAGAAAGCTGCAACTGATTCTGATTTCTTTAGAATGCAGCGACTTCTCTTTTCAGACCAGACATTGTTGGACTATGTCGGAGAATATAAAGACAAGCGACTGGAAAATTTTTTCAATCTTCTTACTTCCGGAGCTAAGGTCCGATTGGACGACTATGGTAAACCGTATCAGCCGTCAATTAAATTTCTCTTGAAAGAAAACATTCTCAAATACGATGACAAAGGATTTCTTAGTTTCGAAGACCTGAACGTGGCACGTTTCCTACATGACCTCTATTATAGGGGGAGTGTTTTGTTATGGAGCTATCCACAATCAGTTAAGGAATGGATTATTCAGAAGGTCAATGTGGGTGATTTGGAACTTGGCTCATCACTTCTTTCTCGCCAAGAACAGGACTGGCTTAGCTATTACTGGGATAATAGCAAATTTAGTAATAGCCTCGCCATCCGAAATAGATATGCGCATGGTAGAAAGTATGGCTCCAACGCAGAAAACGATTACTTGATTGTACTGATGATAACCAGCATTCTTGTTGTAAAAATATACAGTGATTTATCTATTGCCAAGATGTTGAAAGATGCAGGCGAAGAGAAAGAACTGAATATGAATCGTGGATAAAAATATAGTGAATAATTTTTTCGAAAAGGAAAAATTGCTACAATTTTTAGAAGTATAACCATTGCCAACAAATTTCCCTTATAACCTACTTTGAATAAAGACACTATTAATTTATGGGAATCTTCTCATTTATCTTAGAGAATGTCGGCGAGTTTGCGTTAGGACGCATACTTGACCGAATCTTTGATGACAAAGCCAAGAACATGGAAGATGCCTTTGACGAGGCTTACAACACTTGGTATGTGTCGCATAATAATTCTGTTATTCAGAGGAAGGACTATGATAGACTTAAACAACGTTTCATAGATTATCTCTGCAATAAGGAAGGATATAAAGAGGATGAAGACGAGATCAGTCTATATAAAGAATGGCTAAAGGTAATTGAAAGAGGAATCAATGCTCATGATAAGCTACAAAGTAATATCATTCAAAAGATAATCAACAAGCTCGGCCAGTTTAAGGCTTACCAAGTTCAGATAAATGAGGAAATGCTTATTAAATTGACAGGACTCGTTGAATCGGCAATTAGTATAGAGGATATATCAAAGAAACAGGCATCTTTGGAAAAAGAAATTGGTGAAATCAAAAGTCTAATTGCCAATAAGGGGTTGGATTCTGCCTTGCAGCCTCAACAATTCCCAAAGGTTGAAGGATATATAGAGCATTATGTGATTTCTGAGAAAGACAAGAACAATTTTGTAAGATACATTTTAAAGCAGAAACCACAGACTCTATATGAAAAAGTCTGTGCAGCAAAAGATGGCGAAAACAAATTCTTACTTGTTGATAAAGGACAATCTGGTAAGACCACGGAACTTCAAGAGTTGGGATACAAACTTTCACAGTCTAATAAATACTTCCCTCTGTTAATGAAGGCTTATGACAAGCCTAATTTATCAAAAGATGATTTACCAGTAGGGGACATTTATGAAGGAAAGAATATAGTTCTTTTGATTGACGCAGCCGATGAGTTCTCTCAAAAGGAGCGAGGTTGTTTCTTCAACTTCATCAAAGATTATGCAAACGAACATCTTCATACAATCATAGTCGTTTCCTGCCGTAACAACTATGAGGAAACCGAAAACTTAAAATGCTTTCAGTCATTGGTGTTTGAAGATCTCTCTACAGATCAATGGAAGAACATGATTAGAGTATTGGCAAAGGATAATGCTGATACACTGATTAATCTCATCATAGAAAAAGGACTTCAAGAATACATGGCAACTCCGTTTGAAGTTTCCGTGATAACAAACCATTATCTTTCTGAAGGAGACTTATTAACTACGCGTGCTGGTATTTATCGACAGTTCATTTATTCAAAGTTAGAGCAAGATGACAAGAAACTACGAACTGACGGTAAACAATTAAAATATGATGCTTTGCCCTATCTTGAGCGCATAGCTACAGTAATGCAGAGTTATGGGAATGACTTTACTCTGACGTACAGGGAGTTGTTAAATTGCGTCGACAATAAAGAAAATACGCCGAAGCTCATACAAAGAAGTAATCTGATAATACCTATAGGGCAAGATAAATACAAATTCTCTGAGAATGCTTATCGTGAGTATCTGGCAGCAGAATACGTGTCAAAGCAAGATTTCAATTCAATCTTGTCTTTTATAAAATATGATTCAGCTGGTTCAATACGTCAGCACTGGGCGAATGTAACCATTATTCTACTTTCTATATTAAACAATGAAAACGTAGAAACTTTTAACCAGTTACTCGATTGGCTGATTAGATATGAGCCGGAATTTGTTCTCTTCATGGAAAGAAATACAGTTGAAAAGAAAACTCGTGAGGCAGTATTTCGCAACCTGTTGGCTCATTATCGTAAACAGCATCGTATCATAGCTCCAGCTAACCATCAGACTTCTAAGAAAATAATAGAATTCGCTCAGAGTACAGAAACGATGGAATTCTTGCTAACCGAAGTTCTAAAGAACAAAGATACTGACGATATATATTTGGAAAACTTGTACTCATTTATTGAGTATGCAGATTTCACTGACTTGACCTTATGTGGAAAACAAAAGCTAGTAGATAACTTCACCAATGTAGTATTCCATCTCATTTCAAAGCATTTGGAAGATAATAAAGAAAAGACATTCACACTTTATTTCCCTCTCAATAATCCGTATTACCATGAGGATGATACATATACTAAAAGGCTTTTAGACACTGTTGGTGAGAGTCATAACCGCTATGCTGTTGACGCAGCCTTAACCATGATATGCTTTACGGATAGCAGGGATGAATATGCTGACTATATAATTAATCATGAGGCAGACATACATGATTATCAAGATGAACGCGGTATAACGGTATCTGTATTACGATTTATTGTTGACAAAGTCCTTGAAGGAGTTAAAGAGAAAGATAATATAATAAAGGTTTTAAATCATATCTGCAAAAGAGATTTCCTTCTAAGGAATAGCTATCGTGATGATGACACTTTAAATATAGTCAAGAACCTTCTAAAAAATGCCAAGGATAGCAGATTTATAAATGACAAAGAAGCTTGTCAATCGCTTTTAGAAGTCTATGGTAATTTTATGGGCAGTTCTGTTTTCAATAAGCAGAAAGACTTAAATTTGACATTTGAGGATTTCTTTAAGAATTGTACCTTTAATGACCAGTTCTTTATAGAAGCTGTAGATAAATTTAAACAAATTCTCGAGAACGGAAACATTGATGAATATCTTAAGACAATAAGTATCATTGGACTTTTCTTAACTAAGGAAAGATATGATAGTCTAATAGAAACTCTTGACCCTGCGAATAATATAGACTATGAAGTAGCAGGCAGAATATATAATTTACATGATAGCAACTTAGACAACTATATAGGAAAGAAGATGGATGAAAAATTCGGTCGTCATCCTGTTGTCGTAAGTTGGGATTCTAAGAAGAAGGAAAGTATAAATCAATTATTGAACTATGATAAATTTCGTGACGTAGTTATTAAAACTATAAACAAATATCCTCAAAAGCGTAAAGATCTCAAACGTCATTCTGTCATACCCGACGATAACACTGACTTGTATGTTAGCTCTTTCTTTTATGAGACTAGTGACGAACCGTTTGATTTGGACAAAATAAAAGCTGCGATAGATGACAAAGAATATTATTATCATTTTCTATTGTACATTTATCATAGAGACAGAGGCGATAAAGAATTTGAAAATTCTCTTAACGATTCTATAAGGAAAGAGATAGTTAATGCGGCAGAACAGGAAATTATCCTTGATGCTCCAACCGATGCTTCGCTTTACATGTTTGTAAACGATAAACTAGGTCTACATTATGAAGATGTAGAGAAGTTATTGCGCCTTTCAAATTACACATGGGGAGAAAAAAGTCTTTTTAACAGGATTGCAGATATTGCAAATAAAGAAGGTAAGCAAAGTAATCTTCTAAACTATTTATGTAAACATCTCAGAGAGTATAAAGGGAATGCTGATCTCTATGCAACGTGGGCATGTTATATAATACGTAACGACAAGAAGAACTTTTATCCTGTTATATTTGACTGGATGTTAAACGACGAGAAACAATGGCGACATATTCAGATAATTGAAGCCTATTGGTCTATGAACGATGGTAAAAAGTTTATTCGTTACAACTTCTCACGATTTTCAGAGAATGACAAGGTTAGTCTGTTGCATATTATAGAGAGTAGCAAGGATAAAGAAGAAGCTGACTGGATATCAGGACAACTTACAGATTATGCTAATTACGAAGACTACAATAAGAAAGCCGTATTGCAATTCTTGCTATATCGAGGAGATTTAAACGTATTAAGATTTGTTGTTGATCATTTTGAGCCTAAATATTTAGAATCAGACTATTCGTACAACTATAATCAAGATGCAGCAACTGACGATATTCTATTTCTTTTCCACAAGATTGTGGAAGATGGTGGAAAGGTTGTCCCTAATTGCTATACCAGTCTCAAACAGTCTCTTATCAATATCTCTCAGACTAATTACAACATGCGTGATGTGATAATTAAAGATTTGCAGCATATTGCATTACAACACCATGAATGGCTGTATGACGAGATTGAAAGAATACAAGAAGAACTTCTAAATTATGACGATGAGAATAAATCGTTTGAAGATGTTTTAAATTCTGTACCATTAATTAAAATCAATGTCAAGCGCCCAAAGTCGATAAATTCTGAAGATTATAAGACTGGTAATATCGTAAGGTTACGCGATGACAAATTTGTAGAAATAAAAGAGAAATTCTTATTTCCTCAGAATCTCTTCTATATGAAAGAAATTAGGGATAACAAAGAAGTCGTCTTGTATGGCCTAAGAGATGTTGTAGATACTAAAGATATATTGCCTGTCAAAATAGATGGTAAACAAGACAGAAACATATATTATGATTTTAATTTGGCTAATGATGTAAACAAGGGTCACAAAATAGATGATATTAAAGTTCTTCCTGATTCTTACTATATGGATAGCCTAAAAAATGTAGGAACCTCTGATGGCATTTCATGGTATGACCATATTAAGCAGGCTAATATAAGCTATGTTCATCAAATACAGAATGATTTCCAAGAACTTGCCCTACCTCTTAAGATTCATTATTTGCCAAAAAATACGATTAGCGACAGAAAATCAAAAGTTAATATTTTAAAGGATGTTTGTGAGGTAGTAACTAAGTCTAAATATTTAAATCTTATCAAGAAAGATCCCTCTCTAGAAAAAGAAGAAAAGATATACATAACAAAAGAGATAGATGAGAATAATCTTGTTGCTACAAAGCGACATAAAGATAAATTTAAATACGATTACGTATTACTCTTTAAGGACGAGTTTCTTTCTCATATAGATTTCTATTCTTTCTATCTCAATTCTATCCTTGGTAGAATAGCATTGTTAGGAGGTAAGTTTACTGCTAATCTTCATGGCAATACAAATATTAAAAATATAAAGGAAGTTCCGGTATTCTTTATAGACGGATACATGTCTTCTTGCTGCGTCTTGCAAAGCATATTAGAACTATTGCTAACATTTCTCTTTAAAAAGGATGATTTACAAAAAGAGCTTCAGCCTTTACATGATTACTTAAGAAGAGTAGGTAATGCAATGGTCGCAGAAATGGCAATTCCAAAATATTTCGATGAATTTGGTATTAAAATACTCGACAGTTGGACAATAGAGGTTAAAAAGATTTTCACCCATATAAATGAGATAACAAATGACACTACTGGCTTCTATCTTATACAACATCTGTTCGTTTCATTGTTTTCCTCAGATAATGAGCTAACGAAGAACATGAATAAATACAGACTTTATTCGACTGAATTTATTGAATTAGTAGCACAGAAAGGATTACGGCAATAATGAGCTGGAAAATTAGCAAAATAGAAATTAAGAACTTCAAGTTCTTCAAGGAGCCTTTCGTACTTGACACTAAGAACAAGAACGTCTTGTTGTATGGTGAGAACGGTGCTGGCAAAAGTTCCGTATATTGGAGCACATATACACATTTCCAAGCCTATACAAAGTCAGAGGAAGATGCAAAGAAGTATTTCACAGCTGGGCATACTCAAAACCTTAGAAACAGATTCTCTACTCCAGAAGATCCTGCATATATAAAGATTTCATTCAACAATGGAATTGGAACAGACAAAACAATAGAAGATTCTGGCACTAATTATTACTCAGGCGATGAAGAATCAAAGAAATTTATGAGAAGGACTGCTATGACCAGCGACTTCATGAATTATAAGTTTTTGTCTTCATTATTTGATTTCAAGAATAGTCAGGAAAATGAAATATTTCCACTTCTTGAAAAGGAAGCATTGCCATATTTTGACTTTGATGAACCCTTGTATGATATAGAAGGGAATCCTAAAGATACAAATAATGCGGGCGAATGGTGGGAATACATTAAAAGAACATGGTGCGAGGATGGCGAAATTCCAAAAAACGAAAGGAATAGGAATCATTTTAACCAACGTACTGCTCAATACAAAGCCTATCAAGCACTTATTAAAAAGTTTAATAACTTACTCTACAATAAGTTTAGCATTCTAATAGCAAGGGCCAATGCGATTATCACTAGCACTTTTCACATAGACGTGAATCTTGACTTTACGTTTGAAGGAGCTAAGTTTAATGAGCATACAGGTTCACGAGTATATGATAGAAAACTTCATAGACCTATAATCTCACTAAAGGCAAAAATGGTTTCTCCTTTACTTAGAGACGATTCTCCTATCAACCACCCAAAGTCATTCTTTAATGAGGCAAAGATAACTTGTATGGCTTTGGCGCTGAGATTAGCAATTCTCGAAGACCACACACCAGTTGATCAAGCAGCATCAGTCTTGTTTGTCGACGACCTTCTTATAAGTCTTGATATGCCAGTTCGTAGGATGGTAATCGAGGAATTATTGAAGTACGCTGATGCTTATCAAATGTTCATCTTGACTCATGACCGTGCTTTCTTCCATCTGGTAGCAAGTGAAATAAGTATGTTGGGTAAGGACAACGAATGGATTAAATACAATTTGTTTGTTAATAAAGAAGATGGTTTGGAAATCCCAGTGTTGGTTCCTCACAATTCACACTTAGGAAGGGCGAGACTTTTGCTCAGTCAGAATGAGATACCTTCGAGTGTGAATGCCGCAAGGCAGGCTGCAGAGAAAATTTTGAAAGATCTCCTACCTGAAAATCTGAAATTTGATACCTCTAGTTTAGGAGTCAAAATGCTTAATGGCTTAGTACAAGCATTTAACAGCTTTTCAAAAGAAATTGGATTACCAAACAATATTGCACCACATTTAAATGATGCCAGGCATTTATTGTTGAACCCATTTAGCCATGATGACATTTACACTCCTTTCTATAGGCAGGAATTGGAGTTGGTCTTGTCAGAGTTACAAGAACTCAATTATATTGAAAGGACTAAGATAGTAAACTATCCTGAAGTGCGTAAAGTAGAATATTATTTTCAAATGCACAATGCCCTTGGAGGAGACGATTATAAAGGAACTATTGTCTTTATGGATACTTTTAATAGATATGAATACAAAGGGAATGCTTATTATAGTTGGCCGAATGTTGAGTTACGGACAACAAGTGATCCGGCAATAAATATAAACGAATGGAAATCACAGAAATTATACAAAGCTGTTTGGACAAAGATGGGGTATAATAACCACAATCGTCCACAGTTTATTGATTGTATTACAAACAAGGAAACAGGAAACCTTTTAATTTAAACATTATTTGTGCATATAAATAATTTTATGAAAACTTTATTTCTCTTGGATATAAAAATCTCAGTTCGCTTGAAAAAGAGAAGTAGGAAGAAGCAACAGTTGGACTTCAGTTGGAAAAGATGGTAAAGGAATCTCTTGCAGGAAAGAAAAAGTAGTAGTATACAAAAACGAAATCATAAATTTTCTTTCAGTTTAAAAGTATTATAATTATACTCAATTCTTTCATAAATTAGAAGACGCAATCCTACTTTATTTCATATCTAAACATAATATTATGAATTACCCTCATTTTCTAGACCCTAAACCTAAAGGACAGGACAAATTCGACAGTAAGTCCCAGCAACGGCTAGTCAATTCCATTGCTGACTATATGATACAGAATGATGATGCAGAAAATAAAGATTGTATTGTCATGCCCAGGATTATAGGTATAGAAGGTGAATGGGGATCAGGAAAATCCAATGTCATAGAGATGTTAAGTAATTCTCCACTTAAAGCTGACTACAATTTCTACATATACAATGCATGGGGTAATCAAGAAGACTTACAACGCAGATCTATCTTAGAAGGATTAACCAATAGACTTGTAAATGACAAAAAGAAAGATCTTCTTCCAGAAAAGACAAAGGTTGAACTAAAAAATGGTGATACTAAGACCGTTTCATGGAAAGAACGATTAAAGTATCTTCTTGCTAGCAAGAAAGAAGTTGAGACAGATACTATACCGCAACTCTGCCGGTGGATCATTTTGATAATTTTAGCTATCGTTTTTGCACCAATTTGTACTAATCTTGCAAAAGGCTTTGAAAACATAAAATGGTTATCAATTGTCTTCCTGCTTATACCTATATTGATGATACTCATCGGTTATTTTATTGCTGTGTATAAAGAACACAAAAGAAAAGGTGAGGGAAGCTGTTGGGATAGATCTGAGTTTTCTATGCCTTCGTACTACTAACGTTATAATCTGATATAAAGCTCT
>OGJK01001452.1_pt1 | contig 21624 bp, 16 predicted proteins | sample 1571961 | NCBI WGS metagenome assembly OGJK01 (sample SAMEA2582120, study PRJEB24529) | metagenome | biome: Human gut stool | place: China | collected 2011 | reverse complement strand
TCGATCATGGTAACGTCATGACCTGCGTTCAGAAATACCTCAGTGATGCGTGCGCCCATGTTGCCAGCGCCGAATACACAAACTTTCATGCTAAATTAACCTCTCTCTCACTCTTTGCGGATGGATGAACAGGTATTGTGAATATTGATTAGTCAAAACCGCACAATCTGGTTTTGAATTGTGCGGTCCGACTGTCTCAATGCTTACTTATTCTTGAATTCCTTAGCCGGCTTGTCGCGGTTCTTGTCCAGGAAGGAAGCCATGCCGTACTTCTGATCCTCGGTAGCGAAGCACTGTGCGAAGCAGTTGCCCTCGAACTTCAGAGCGGAATTGATGTCGGTCTGCATACCAACGTTAACAGCTTCCTTAACCAGGGAAACAGCGATCGGAGCCTGTGCAGCGATCTCGTCAGCCAGAGTGCGGCCCTTCAGGCAGGCCGCAGCGGCCTCCTCGGCAGCATCGTCCACGGCCTCGACATCGCCCAGCAGCTCTCCGTACATCTGGTTTTTCACCAGCATAAAGACCTCGGGGTCCACACCGTCACGGCGCATCCGCTCGATCTCTGCCTGCAACAGCTCCACGACCTCGCGCGGGGTATCGCTCTCACCGGTAAAGGCCACGGCGCAGGCACCGCGCACCGCGATGAAATCGCCCGAGAACTCCGGGTTGACAAGCGCCTCATCGTACAGGCGTCGGTAAAGCTTCGTCAGGCCGCCGACAACGAGATCCCCCAGCATATCCAGCAGCAGCTCCCGCTTTATATCCCCCTCGGCCAGCGGCTCCTCCCGGTAAGCCACACCGAAGCAGGGCTTTGTGACGGGCATTGTAAAGACGGCCTCCCTGTGGGGCAGCGGGCCGCTCTGCGCGGGGATCGCCCACTCGACCTCATGCGGGGCGCGGGCGCGGTAGAGCCCGTTGCGCTTGCAGGCATCGACCGCCTGCGCCAGCGTGATCTTGCCGGCCACGCTCAGCACCATGTTGGAGGGCGCGTAGAACGCCTTGGTGCAGCTGTAAAGCATCTGCGGCGTCAGCTCGGCAATGCTCTCGACCGTGCCGGCGATGTCGTCCCGCAGCGGGTGGTCCGCATACAGGCAGCGGAACAGTGCGTTCAGCAGCCGCCAGTCGGGGCTGTCATCGTACATCTTGATCTCCTGCCCGATGATGCCCTGCTCCTTGGCGATGGTGGCCTTGGTAAACCACGGCTTGCCGACCATGCCCAGCAGAATGTCAAGGTTTTCGTCGATCTTCTGGGTGGCGGAGAAGAGATAGCAGGTGCGGTCATAGCTGGTAAAGGCGTTGGCCGAGGCACCGGTCTTGGCATAAAAATTGAAAGAGTCGCCCTTGGGCGTCTCGCACATCTTATGCTCCAGAAAATGCGCCGTGCCGGCGGGCAGCGTGACCTGCCTGCCGTCCAGCTTGAAGGCGCGGTGGATTGAGCCGAAGCCGGTGGCGTAGATGGCGTGTACACTGCTGTAGCCCGGCATCGTGCGGCAAAGCACAGTCAGGCCGCTGGGCAGTACAACGCTTTCACAGCTTACAGCGGCGGCAGCACGGCTCTGGGCCGCCTCAAAAGCGGCGTGGTCGTTATTCAACATCCTCGCTGCCTCCTTTCCCCTGCGTGCCCGGCTCGGCGGTCACGGCGTAACAGACGGAATAGTGGTAGCTCTGCAGCGTCTGGCGCACCTCGTCCAGACTGACGGCGCCGGTCAGAACCTTGCCGTACTCCGGCGGGTAGAGCGGCTCGCCGCGGGTAATCTGGCCGTAGTACCAGTTTTCAAGCGCAGCAAGGCTGTCCCCCAGCGCGTCCATGCTGGACAGCAGGCCGCGGCGGCAGTCATCGACCTCCTCCTGCGTGATGGGGCCGTTTTTCAGCCCCTCCAGCTCGGCAAGGATGGCGGCCTCGGCCTGCTGCTCTTTGCCGGGCTCGACGCCGGAGTCGATCATCATGACGCCGGTGGCCCGCTGGGCGGCAGAGCCGCAATAGTAGCAGAGGGACTGCTTTTCCCGCACATTGCGGAACAGGCGGCTGGTCGCAGAGCCGCCCAGCACACTCATCGCAACGCGCAGGATGCTGACGCTGGGCGGATTGGGGTGCTCCTCACCGGTGGTGAACAGCATACACAGCTTGGCCTGCGTCAAACCGGGGATCTCCTCCTTAAAGTGGCGCAGCGGCGTGGCAGGCATCGCGGTGGGGGCAGCAAACGGCTGCGGATCGCGGTGCAGCCCCTCCAGCTTTTTCAGCAGCAGATCGGCCACGCGGGCCTCGTCCACGCCCTGCACCATCACATCAATGGAGGCGGTGGAGAGGATTCGGTCATACTCAGCCTTGAGGCTTTGCGGGGTCACATGGACCAGCTCGCCGGGGTAGCCGCCCAGCTCGATGCCGGCCGGGGTATCGCCGTAGAATTTACGGCGCGCCTGACGCACACAGTAAAGCCGCTTGGAGTTGAACTCCGCCTCAAGACGGCGGGCCTGCGTTTCCGTTTCGATGCGCACGGCCTCGGGGTCAAAGGCACCGTCCACAAGATACGGGTCAAAGATCGTGCCGAACACGATGTCGGCGTAGGCATCGGTCAGATTCTCCCCCGCCAGTGCGTAAGCGTCCTTGATGCCGCAGATGTCGGCGGAAAGCACACGGTCGGTGCCCGCACTGGCAAGGTCAACGCCGAGGTCTGCGCCGTACAGCTCCGCCAGACGGCGGGACAGGGCGGTCATATCGGGGCAGGCCGCATAGCCGCGCTCCAGCACCAGGGCCAGCACAGCGGCATCGGTGGCGGTCTCACGCTTCGCAGGGAAACGCAGATGCAGCGTGATGCGGCAGCGGTTGAATTTAGCAGCATCCAGCGTGGTGATGTATACGCCGGGTGCGAGTTGTTTACGTTCCAAATCGTTATTCCTTTCAAACATCAATAGATATTGGTATTATACCGCTTTAACGACATAAAGTAAACAAAAAACTTGCAACAGATGCTATATATTGTTTATAATAGAGATTATGAAAGCCCTCTGGCCGCCGCGGGGTGAGGGCACCCCGCCCTACATCCCCATGAAAAGGGGCATCCACCGTACACTTGCGGGCCGGGCATGCCCGGCCCCTACAAAGCAATTTTATATAGAGAGGTCATTTCTATGGATTGTTTCGCCCTGAAAGGCACTTTTTTGGACACACCCACCCCCGATACCCTGCGGGTGCGGGACGGATACCTGCTGTGTGAAAACGGCCTGTGCGCCGGTTTTTCCGCAGCCGCCCCTGCCGGGGTCGAAATTCTCGACTATACGGGTAAAATCATTACCCCCGGTCTGGTCGATCTGCACCTGCACGCACCGCAGTACAGCTACTGCGGCACCGCCATGGATCTGGAGCTGCTGGACTGGCTGCAGCAGTACACCTACCCCGAGGAGGCGCACTACGCCGACCCGGCGTATGCAAAGCTTGGCTACGCCTACTTTGTGCGCGATTTGAAAAACAGCGCCACCACGCGCGCCTGCATCTTTGCAACGCTGCACACCGATGCCACGCTGGAGCTGATGCACCAGCTGCGCGATGCCGGGCTATCCGCCTTTGTCGGCAAGCTGGGCATGGACCGCAACAGCCCGGACAGCTACCGGGAGCCCGATGCGGCTGCCGGTCTGGCTGAGACCCGCCGCTGGCTGGATACCTGCCGGGCCGAGAACACCCTGCACGCGGGGGCCGTGCGGCCGATGATCACCCCGCGGTTCACCCCCAGCACCTCCGATGCTTATATGGCCGGGCTGGGCGCACTGGCAGCCGAATACGGCGTACCCGCCCAGAGCCATCTGTCTGAGAATCCCGGCGAGATCGCATGGGTGGCCGAGCTTTGCCCTGACACAAGCTTCTACGGCGAGAGCTACAGCCGGTGCGGACTGTTCGGCGGCAGTGTGCCGACCGTCATGGCCCACTGCATCTACTGCCCCGATGCGGAGGACGCACTGATGAAGCAAAACCGCGTCATGATCGCCCACTGCCCCACCAGCAATGAGAACGTCATTGCAGGCATCTGCCCCGCCGCCCGGTATCTGCGCGGCGGCTGGCGCATCGGGCTGGGCAGCGATGTGGCGGGCGGCCACACGCTTGATCTGTTCACCGTCATGGCCACCGCCGTGCAGGTCAGCAAGCTGCGCTGGCGGTATGTTGACCAGCGCGAAAAGCCGCTGACGATGACCGAGGCGCTGTATATGGCTACGGTCGGCGGCGGTGATTTCTGGGCCGATTTCGGCGAGAAGGTCGGCCTGTTTGAGGAGGGCTACGCCCTTGACGCCCTTGTGCTGGACGATGATTCGCTGAAAAACATGCGCACCTTCACCCCCGCCGAGCGTCTGGAGCGGTACGCCTACCTTGGCAAGGGCGCACTGACCGCAAAGTTTGCGCAGGGCAAAAAGCTCCTGTAAGCCTTTATACAACACCAACGGCCCCCGTACACCACACTGTGTACGGGGGCCTACCCATATCCCTCTATGTTGCTTTACAAAAGTGCTTAGTTGATGAATGCGTCATGGATGGCGGCAACAGCCTTGTCGGCGTCGGCCTCGTCGATGATGACGCTGATCTTGATCTCACTGGTGGAGATCATCTTGATGTTGATGTTCTGGTTGAAGAGTGCCTCGAACATGGTGGAGGCAACGCCGGAGTGGCTCTGCATACCGGCGCCCACGATGGAAACCTTGGCGCAGCCCTTGTCAACATTGATATCGCCGCCGCCGATGCGGTTGGTGGCGTTCTTGAGGGCGGCCACAGCGCTCTCGGCATCGCCGAGGGGCACGGTGAAGCTCATATCCTTCTTGCCGTCACGGCCGGTGGTCTGCAGAATAATATCCACATTGATGTTCTTCTGGGCCAGCAGGCTGAAGATCTTGAACGACATACCCGGCACATCGGGCACATCCTTGACAGTCAGAACGGCAACATCGGTGTCCTTTGCAACACCCTTGATGAGCATACCTTCCACTTTGCATTCCTCCTTAACGACGGTGCCGGGCACCGGATTGATGCTGGAAATAACCTCCAGCTCGACATTGTACTTTTTGGCCAGCTCCACGCTGCGGTTGTTCAGCACCTGCGCGCCCAGAGAAGCCAGCTCCAGCATTTCATCAAAGGTAATTTCCTTCAGCTTGGTGGCCTTGGGGATCTTGCGCGGGTCGGCGGTGTAGACGCCCTCCACATCGGTAAAGATCTGGCAGCGGTCCGCATGCAGCGCGGCCGCCAGTGCAACGGCGGAGGTATCGCTGCCGCCGCGGCCCAGCGTGGTAATATCATCGGAACGGTTCAGCCCCTGAAAGCCTGCCACAACGACAACACGATTGCGGGCCAGCTCACTCTCGACACGCTCGGTGTCCAGACGCTTGATGCGCGCCTTGGAGTAGGCGCGGTCGGTGTTGAAGCCGGCCTGCCAGCCTGTCAGGCTGATGGCGGAGACGCCCAGCTCCTGCAGCGCCATGGCCAGCAGCGAGATCGAGATCTCCTCACCGGCCGCCAGCAGCATATCCATCTCGCGGTGGGACGGATCCGAGGTGATCTCGGCTGCCTTGGCGATCAGATCATCGGTGGTATCGCCCTGCGCCGAAACAACAACAACGACATCGTTGCCGGCGTTGCGGGTATTCATGACGATGCGTGCCACATTGAAGATGCGGTTCCGGTCTTTGACCGAGGAGCCGCCGAATTTTTGTACGATCAAGCCCATTGGTAGTATCCCCTCTCCCCTGTTCCTTCGTATATCAGCTCACCACTGCGCCGACATTGTCGGCCAGCAGACGATGCACGGTAAAATGATGCAGCGGGCCGTCCGCCGCAAGCGCCGCCTCGGCACGGGCAAAGAACTCTGTATCATCCTTATGCACAACGGCCATGATGGTCGGCCCTGCGCCCGAGATGTACACAGCCTGCGCACCCAGATCCTGTGCCAGCTCAAACACCTCATCGCCGCCCTCGATGAGCGGCAGACGGTATTTCTGGTGCAGCACATCCTTGGTTGCCACGCCCAGCAGCGCGTAGTTGCCCTCGCAGAAGGCGGCCGTTGCCAGCGCCGCACGGGACAGATTGTAAACGGCATCCTTATGGCTGACCATCGCAGGCAGCGCCGCACGCGCTTTGCTGGTCAGCAGGCGGAAATCCGGCACAAAGGCCGCAAAGGCCAGCTCCGGGTCGATGTCCTTTTTGACGCTGTAGACCTGACCCTCATCAATGACGCTCGTCACAAAGCCGCCCAGCATGGCGGGGGCCACATTATCGGGATGCCCCTCGATGGCGGTCGCCAGCGTCAGCATCTGGCGTTCGGTCAGCTTATCGCCCAGCAGGGCGTTGGCACCCATGATGCCCGCCACGATGCAGGCCGAGCTGGAGCCGAGGCCGCGCGCCATCGGGATATCATTGCGCTGGGTGATGCGCAGACCTTTCAGCGGGATGCCGAGCTGATCATACACGACCCGGGCTGAGCGGTAGACCAGATTGTTGCTGCCCGCCGGGACATGGGTGCCGTCCACCGAGGTGATCTGGATACGGTCGGATTCCTCAAAGGTGAACACATTGTGCATTGAGACGGCCAGGCCCAGAGAGTCGAACCCGGCCCCTACATTGGCGCTGGTTGCCGGGACTGTTACTGTTACCATATTCCCTGTTCCCTCTTACTCTTCCAGTTTTTTCATAGCCAGTGCGACCTCGCCGCCCAGCACCTCGATCTTCCGGGTGACAGCGGCAACCTCGGCAGCCGTGGCGGCGTCGATCAGGTAGGCGGCCTCGCCGTTTTCCTCAAAGACCAGATGGCCCGCACCGGCCACGCTGGGCAGCAGCGCACCCGCCACACCGGTTACCCGGATGTACCACGGGTAGGTATTTTTGTCCACCAGCTGCCCCTCCGGCTTTTCGGCGGGCTTCCAGAAAAGGCTGTCATGGACCTTTGCACCGTCCTTCAGTGCATCAATCACATCGGCCACCACGGCGCTGGCGGTGGGCAGCTTGCCCGCGCCCTTGCCGTAAAAGACCACATCGCCGAGCATATCGCCCTTCATCAGCACGGCATTGAACACATCATCCACGCCTGCAAGCTGGTTTGCGTTGGAGACGAGCATCGGCTCCACGCCGGCGGCCATATTCCCGTTCTCGCCCTCGTCATACCAGGCGATGAGCTTGATGGCGCTGTCGAGCTTTTCCGCAGCCTTGATGTCGGCCACCGTAATGTCACGGATGCCGCGTGCCGGGATATTGTCGGGGTAGACATGGTGCCCGCAGGCAAGGCTGGCCAGAATGGCGATCTTGCGGCAGGCATCGCGGCCGTCCACATCATCGCCGGGGTCCTTCGTCTCGGCATAGCCGAGCTGCTGGGCGATCTTGAGCGCCTCATCAAAGCCCATGCTCTCCCGCTTCATCTTGGTGAGCATGAAGTTCGTGGTGCCGTTGACGATGCCGCGGATCTGGCTGATATGGTTGGCGGCCAGGCACTGGTGCATCGGGGTGATGATCGGGGTGCCGCCGCCGACGCTGGCCTCAAACAGGAACGCCGCATTGTGCGCCTTGGCAAGGGCAAGCAACTCGGCGCCGTAGGTAGCGACCATCTCCTTGTTGGAGGTGCAGACGCTGCGGCCGCTTTCCAGACACTGCCGCACATACGGGTAGGCAAATTTTGTGCCGCCGATCGTCTCGACCACGACCCGGACCTCCGGGTCATTCAGGATGGTGTCGATTGACTTTGTAAACAGCGCCGCGTCCGGGGAATCAGAGAAATCCCGCACATCGAGGATGTACTTGACCTCTACCGGCTCACCGGCACGGCGGGCGATGGATGCCGCATTGCGGCGGCAGACCTCCAGCACGCCGGAGCCGACCGTGCCAAAGCCCATAATTGCAATTTTAGCCATTCTATCTTCCCCTGTTCTTACACTTGGTATCCTGTAGGGGCCGGGCATATCCGGCCCCCAGCTTTCCCGCCGCAGCGCAGCTTCGGCAGGGCAGCGGGCGAGGCGTGCCTCGCCCCTGCATCATGCCCCGCGGTGGATCTCCACCACGCAGGGCTGGTGGGACAGGCGGGTCAGCATCTCATCGACCGGCATCTGCATCGTGCCGGTGCGGACCGTGACCTCCACCTGCGCCGCGCCATTCTCCGGGCGGGACTGGGTAATGGTGACGATCGAGGCACCCGCCGCCGAAATGCCCGAGAGCAGGCTCTGCAGCGCGCCGGTCTTGTCGAGCAGCGTAGCCACAACGGTGATGGACTCGCGCCCGGTCTCGGCATCAAAGACGGTATCCTTATATTTGTAGAAGGCGCTGCGCGAAATGCCCGCCTGCTTGGCGGCGGCGGAGATATTGCTCACCGCACCCGAGGCCAGCAGCTCCTTGGCCTGCAGCACCTTGACAAAAACCTCCGGCAGAACATCCGCATCTACCAGCAGAAAACGCCTCTCGGCCATTGTGTTTCCCCCTTGTGTACAAGTGTTTCTCAATGTGTTCCATGATACCACGCCAACGGGCAGGTTGCAAGCCTTTTGGGTCGGTTTTTGTGCATTTTGTCAGATTGCACAGCCCGCAGCCGTTAAAAGCCAACATCTTTTGTGCGAGTACAACTGTATCCCGTACAAAAACAAACCACCCCAACCGTTTTGCGGTTGGGGTGGTTTTTTATAAAGGCTTCCCCCGCGGGGGAAGCTGTCACCGAAGGTGACTGATGAGGGGCAGCTTTGCCTCTATTGCCCGGGAATGGGTCGCTGCGGCAAGCGCGCCCCTCATCCGGCGCTTCGCGCCACCTTCCCCCAAGGGGGAAGGCTTTTATTCAGCCCCTGCCGCTGCCTCTGCGGCGGCCTGTGCCAGTGCGGCAAAGGGGTCTTCCTCACTTGTGACGGTATAGCTGCTGTCGGGGAGGTTATCCTCGGTGTAGTAGCCCACGGCGCCGCCGCCGGAGACGATGGCACCCGTGGAGGTGTCGAACCGTTTTTCAACGACATTCTCACCCTTGGCGAATTCCTTGACCGGCAGGTCTGCCTGCAGGTCCTCCATCAGGTATTTCCATGCCAGCTGGATGGGCTTGCCGCTGCCGCCCGCTTTGCCCAGCTTGTCCATCTCGGTCGGGCGGTCACAGCCCCACCAGATGGCGGTGACATAGTACGGCGTCAAGCCTGCAAAGGTGTAATCCTTGTAGTTGCTCGTCGTACCAGTCTTGGCCACGGAATCCATCTCGCCGTCGGGGGCTCTGCCGTAGGCAGTACCCTTGGGGCTGTGCAGAACATTCCACAGCATACGGTTCATGATATAGGCCGTGTCGGCGCTGATGGCCTGCGTGGTGTTGATATACTTGTTGTTGTCGAGGATCATGTTGCCCTGATAGTCGGTGACCTCGGTGTAGTAGTGCGGCGTTGTGTAGCTGCCGGTGTTGAACATCGTGTAGGCACCCGCCAGCTGAACCACGGTCAGACCATTGCTCTGCGAGCCAAGGACCAGAGGGCCGAGGTCCATATCGTTCTCTGCGCTGATGTAGCTGCATTCCAGCGTATCATGCACAAAGTTGTACAGGTAATCCACGCCGACCATATCGCCGACCCAGACAGCCACCGTGTTGTAGGACTGCTGCAGGGCATCGTAGATCAGCATCGGGTTGCCCTGACCGCCGACACCGTTATAGTTGGTCGGCCATGCACGCCAGACATCGGTGCGGGACTGGGCTGCCTCGGAACAGGGACTCATCACGCCGATATACTGATCCTTCAGGACCTTCTTGTCCTCCGCAGAGTAGTACGGGGCATCGAGGATCTGGGAGGAATAGCTGATCAGCTTGTAGTCCAGCGCCAGCGCGTAGGCGCCGATCGGCTTCATCGTAGAACCGGTCTGGTGGGGCGAGGTCGCACGGTTGAAGCCGAGGTCGACCTTCTTCTCACCGATGCCGCCGCCGATGCCCAGAATGTTGCCGTCATAGTCCAGCACGGCTATGGAAGCCTGAGTGCGGACCTTCTCATAGACGCAGAGGTAGACGGTCGTGTCGTTGGGGTAGTCGGGGTCGGTGGACTTGCCCGTCTTCAGCGTTGTGCCTTCCTCGTCAGCGTAGACGGGGATTGCCTCCTGCCCGTAGACCGCGTAGCCGTCCTTCGTGATGGGCAGGCCGGTGGCCTCATCGTACTGGACCTCGTCCCAGCTGCTGCTGTCGGCGGGGTAATCACGCAGGCAGACCGGCTCCTCATGCCACAGGGCGGGAATCAGGTCGTCCTCGTTGTACATCGTCTTTTCTACACCCTCCTGAACCTTGGGGTCCACGGTGGAGTAGATGCGCAAACCGCCGGAGAAAATCAGCTCCTTGGCCTCATCCTTCGTGTAGTTCAGATCCTCCTGCAGCTGGGTCAGCAGCTCGTTGTACAGGGCATCGGTGAACCAGGAGTTGCTCGAGGAGCGGGTCGCGTTCTCAGCCATGGCCGAGCTTTCGGTCAGGGTGATGGTCTCGGCCTTGGCGGCGTTGAACTCCGCCTCGGTGATATACCCCTGAGACTGCATCTCGTACAGAACATGGTTGCGGCGCTTGATGAGTTCCTCAGGGTTGGTGGCCGGGTTATATTTGGTCGGGTTCTTGGTGATGGACGCCAGCACCGCACACTCGGAGAGGGTCAGATCCTCGACATGCTTGCCGAAATACTCGAGCGAGCCGGCCTCCATGCCGTGGACGATGCCGGTCAGCGGGATCGTATTGAGGTATGCCTCAAGGATGGTCTCCTTGCTGTACTTGTTGTCCAGACCCAGCGCGCGGAAGATCTCGCGCACCTTACGCATATTGTCCTGCTCGTTATCGCCGGTCAGGTTTTTGATCAGCTGCTGCTCCAGTGTGGAGGCACCACGGTTGGTGCCCCAGATGCGGTTGCCGGTGAAGGCGTTCAGCGCTGCGCCGATCGTGCCCTTGAGGTTGATGCCGGGCTCGGTCCAGAAGTTCTTGTCCTCGATGGCGACGACGGCATTTTTCAGGTTGTCCGGCATGGCGGAAAGCTCGCGCCAGATGCGGTTTTCGCCGCGGGTCAGCTGGTCATACTCGTCAACATAACGGTCGTAGATGATCGAGGTCTGCTTGTTTTTCTGGTTGTCCAGATCGAGCGTCTCGGCATCATCTGCCGTGACCTGCACGATATACATGGACAGCAGCACGCCGCCTACGCTGCCCGCCATGATACACAGGCAGAGCATACAGCCGATAAAGCTTAAGATCATACCAATGATGCTGCGGCGCTTTTTCGGCTTTTTCTTTTTGTTCTGGTTGTTCTGGGGTGCGCCGGGCTGACCGGTGGCACCTGCGGTCGTTTTTACGCCATCTGTGGAGATATGGCGCTGCTGCTTGGGTTCTATGGGAACCGCCTCCTTTGGTCCATATAAAAGCTACGGCCTTACGCCGTAACACGAAAATGCACAATGCTATAGAATGGATTATACCACAAAACGGCAGCAAAAGTACAGTATCGGACGCAAAATTCACAACTTTCGGTGTTTTTGTCTGTCATGGCGGCCATACTAACCGTGCAAGGGGGAATTATTATGCAAAACAGACAAATCAGCCCGCGCGGGGTATATCTCGCGCTGCTGGCGGCGGCTGCGGTGCTCTGCCTGGCGGCGGGGCTGGCATGGCTTGTGCGCGGGCACCCGCCCCGCTACCTGCTGCGGGACTGCGCCGGCCACCCGGCCCTGTATACAGCCGAGGGCATCGGCCCGCTGGCCACCTATGAGGATATCTACACACACCTGCTGCCCGAAAGCGATGTGCTGGCCCTGCAGCAGGGCGTCTATCTTGCAAACGAGGCCGAGCTGCAGCAGCGGCTGGAGGATTACGGACTTTGATTCTTGCGTCCGCACCCTTTTTATGGTATAGTATAGGCATCTACCATATATATAAAGGAGCTATTACTATGAGCGAACAGGAAATTCTGAGCGCGGTACAGGATATTTTCCGCGATAATTTTGACGATGACTCCCTTGAGATCAACCGCAGCACCTGCGCGGACGATATTGAGGACTGGGACAGTCTGGAGCAGATCAACCTGCTGACCGCCATCGAGAAGAAGTTCAACATCAAGTTCAAGCTGGCGGATGTCCGCGGCCTGAAGGATGTCGGCGATCTGCTGGATCTCGTCGCACGGATGGTGTGATCCCGCAGGCGGATGCAGACATCTGCCCTCACATAACTTTTGCATAATTTCATGGCGGCAATTTTGCCGCCTTTTTCCAATGATACAAAGGAGTCTGCCATGAACCACTACACGCTGGCGGAAATGACCCCCGGCCTGAGCGAGGAGTTCACCGTCACGGTCACGCCGGAGATGATGGACGCATTCTGCACCATCACCGGGGATGTCTCCCCCATTCACATGGATGCCGACTATGCCAAGGGCCGCGGCTTTCCCGGCCGGGTCGTCTACGGCATGCTGGGCGCCAGCTTCTTTTCGACACTGGCAGGCGTTTACCTGCCCGGAGAGCATTGCCTGCTCCACGGCGTTGAGTGTAAATTTGCCAAGCCCATCTTCATCGGGGACACGCTGACCGTCAAGGGGACCGTTGTCTCGGTCAGTGAGATCGGCAGCGAGGCCGAGATCAAGGCGGTCATCACCAATCAGGACGGCAAGCGCGTGACACGCGGCGTCATCAAGGCCGGGCTGGCGAAATAGCCCCCCTGCCGCACCTGCAACTGTGAGGAGAAAATCATGGCTTATACCTATCTTATCACCGGTGCCACCAGCGATGTGGGCCGCGCACTGATCGAGCGGCTGCTGGCCGACGCCCCCGCTGACACGACTGTGCTGGCCCAGGGCTGCGGCGATCTGGAAAAGCTCGCCGACCTCTGCGCCCGCTTCCCCGGACAGGTGCGCCCCTTTGATGTGGACCTGTCCGACCGTGCCAAGGTGGACACCTTTGTGCAGGTGCTGGCATCGTCCGCCCCTGCGCCGACCCATTTCATCCATCTGCCCGCCCTGCCCGTGGTCAATGCCAAGTTCAAGGCGTTTGACCAGACCCGCTTTGACCGCGATCTTGAGATTCAGGTCCACAGCGCCGTGCGTCTGTGCCGCGCCGTGCTGCCTGCCATGGCCAAGGCAAAATTCGGCCGCGTGCTGTTCATCCAGACCAGCTACACCATCGGCTGCCCGCCCAAGAACACCGCCGCCTATGTCATGGCCAAGAGCGCCATCGGCGGCCTTGTCAAGAGTCTGGCTGTCGAATATGCCCGCTTCGGCATCACGGTCAACTGCGTGGCCCCCAGTATGATGGAAACGAATTTCTTGAAGGACACCCCCGACCTGATCGTGCAGGCCGCCGCCGAGGAAAACCCGATGGGCCGCAACGCGACCCCCGCCGATGTGGTCCCGGCCATGGCGTTCCTGCTCTCCGATGAGGCGCGGTTCATCACCGGCGTAACGCTGCCGGTCACGGGAGGGTCGGCCATTGTCTGAGACAACATTCCGGCTGGCGCGCCTCGGCGAGGACGCCGCCATCATTGATTTTATCAACGACAATTTTGACATGCGCCTGCCGCTGCTGAACCGGCCCGAGCTGTACCACCACTACTACGCAGGGCGCGGCGGTGTGCCCCAGTTTGCCGTGGCGGAGGAGGACGGCCGCTATGTCAGCGCCGCCGGATACATATTGGCCAACACCCGGCGCAAGCCGGACATCTGGGTCAGCGTCTGGGTGGCCGCCAAAGGCCACAACGGTGTCGGGCTGGAGCTGATGAACGCCCTGCCCGGGCTTTTGAACGCCGATGTGGTTGCCTGCAACAACATCCGCCCCAACACCTGCACCTTCTACCAGTTCCTCGGCTGGCGGGCCGAACGGCTTCCCCACTACTACCGTCTGGGCCGCCGCCGCGCTTACTACCTTGCCAAGCCGCTGCGGTATTCCCTGCCCCCGGTCCAGCGCGATCTGGGCCTTGCCAAGGTGGAGGACGCCGCCGACCTGATCCCGCTGGGCATGCCCGCCACGCCCCACACACCGCGCAAGGATGTGTGGTACATGCGGCGGCGGTACTTCCACTACCCGCACTTCCAATATGATGTCTGGGCCGCCTGCGAGAACAACAAGCTGCTGGCCTATGTCGTGACCCGCACAGTCTCCGCCAAGGAGACCGGCTGCGCCGCCGTGGTGCGGCTCGTGGACTTCATCGGTGAGGACAGTGTGCTGCCCCGTCTGGGAGCAGCGCTGGACGCGATCCTGAACCGCGAGGGCGCCGAGTACATGGACTGCTACAACGCCGGTATCCCTGCCGATGTCTGGCTGGCCGCCGGCTTTACCGAGCGCGTTGAGGGCGACGGCTGCATCATCCCCAACTACCTGACTCCGCCCCTGCATGAGAACACCGAATATTACTACTTTACAAACAAGCCGGAAAATTTCGTCATGTTCAAGGCCGACGGCGATCAGGACCGCCCGAACCTGAAATAAACCAGAACACCCCGCAGCGAAGGGAGCGTACCCTCTCGCCGCGGGGTGTTCTTATCGGTTATGATGATTGCGCCTACCTATTTTATATGTAATATATAGGCAACACAAAAAGAAATAAGCCTGTGATATCTTTTTTGTCACAGGCTTACGGTCGGGTGACGGGATTCTCCCGCGCCCTCGCAAACAGCCCGCCGGACTGTTTTTTGCGCGCTGCGGCGCGCCGTCCTGTTCAAACCCTCGTCCCTCTGGCGACAAAAAGGACCCCCAGCCTAAGCTGGAGGTCCTTTTGGTCGGAGTGACGGGATTTGAACCCACGGCCTCTTGGTCCCGAACCAAGCGCGCTACCAACTGCGCTACACCCCGGAAAGAAAAACCGCAGCAGCCAGGCTGCTGCGGTTTGGTTGGGGATGAGAGGATCGAACTCCCACGGGCGGAGTCAGAGTCCGCTGCACTACCATTATGCGAATCCCCATCGGGTTTGTGTTTCGGGCGTCTGCCCTCAACGCTCATATATTATAGCGTGCCCCGCAGGATTTGTCAACGCCTTTTTCAAAAAAACTTCAAATTTTTTAAAAAATCTTTATCCGCCCTGCACAGCCTTTTTCTCTGCTTTCATGGACATTTGCCTGCAAATGGGCTATACTGTTCTCCATAGGGAGGGGTGCTTATGGTGCAGGTCGATCTCATCACCGGGTTTTTAGGCTCCGGAAAGACCACATTTTTACGCAAATATGTACAATATCTTATCCAACAGGGACACAATGTCTGTATTCTGGAAAATGATTTCGGTGCGGTGAATGTAGATGCCATGCTGCTGCAGGACCTCATCGGGGAGCGCTGCGACATCGAAACGATCAGCGGCGGCTGCGACTGCGACACCCATCAGCGCCGCATGCGGACCAAGCTGATCTCGATGGCGATGCGCGGCTTTGACCGGGTGGTCATTGAGCCAAGCGGCATCTTTGATGTGGACGAGTTCTACGACATCCTGCGGGACGAGCCGCTGGACCGCTGGTACGCGCTGGGCAATGTCGTTGCAATCGTGGATGCTCGGCTTGAGGACACACTCTCCCCGCAGGCGGAGTATCTGCTGGCCTCGGAGGCTGCCAGCGCCGGGCTGGTGGTCATGAGCCGCGCCCAGCAGGCAAGCTGCGCGCAGGCCGAGGCGGTGGTTGCGCATCTGAATCGCGCGCTGGCAGCCTGCCGCTGCCCCCGCCGCTTCGGTGACGATGTCCTCTGCAAAGACTGGGCCGCGCTGACCGATGCGGACTGGGAACGCATCGACCGCTGCGGCTGGCAGCAGACAAGCTATGTCAAGCTGCACTTTGACGAGCATGAGGCGTTCACCTCGCTGTATTTTCTCGAGCTGGGCCGCACGGCAGAGCAGCTGCAGCGGGCCGCACGCACGCTGCTGCAGGGCGCAGGGTACGGCCATATCCTGCGCATCAAGGGCTTCATTCCCGAAAACGGCGGCTGGCTGGAGCTGAATGCCGCCCGGGATGCAATGACCCTGCAGCCGATCCCAAACGGTCAGGAGGTACTGATCGTCATCGGCGAAGGGCTGGATAAGGCTGCCATCGAGGCGGTTGTAAAGCGGTTGTGAATATTTATAGCATCTGAATAAATATGCAAAGCCCGTATCCTTCGCGTTGAGGGATACGGGCTTTGGTTGTTATTCAGCGCACATTTTGCAGACGGTGCGGTTATTCTTCGTCAAAAACCTTCGTCCAGTTGTACTCTTTTCTTGCAGGGCGGCCGCTGTCATTCTGGTCCCTGCGGGCAGTATACGCGCCGATCACGGCGGAGGGCATCAGCAGCGCCTTCTCGACCTCGGACTGAAAGACCAGCTTCGGATTCTTGATCTTGGGATTCTTCATCAAATCCTTCCAGTAGGTGTCATAGTCCATCATGACCGCCATCGCCTCAAACAGAATGGTCAGGCTTTCATAGCGGGCGATGACCTTATTGAGGGCATCCAAAAACTGCATGTTGGCCTTGCCCTCCATCATGCCGTCATCCTTGCCCTTGACATTACGGCGGCAGAAGTAGGCTGTCATCTGCAGAATATCCTCAAAGGCCTCCATCTGGCCGGTCGTCAGCCTTGCCGAGAGCGCCTCGCGGTCGATGTAGCGCAGCAGGGCTGCCGTGATTTCCTTTTTTGTCGCAGCATCGTCTGGTTCCAGCTGGTTCACCGGCTCGGCGTCCGTCTCCACAAAGTCAGTCGTCTCCACGATATCCGGCGTTTCGGGGTATTCGTCCTCCAACTCCTCCGGCATACCGCCCACGACATAAAGACGATAGTTTTCCAGATCCTCAAGGATCGCACGGGACAGATACGGCAGCGGCGCACTCTTGGTGCGTGCCACCGGGATAACCTTGGCGGCATAGCGGGTCGCAGCCCCCTCGAACCAGCGGCGCAGACCGCCGCAGTTGTCGATGACATTGTTCATCGTCTGGAAGAAATGCGCGTTGCCGCCGTCAATCATCTTGTCATTGCCGCGCGGCGTTCCGGCCATCTTGACCATGGCGCCGATGATGGTATGTACGGCCTCCATCTCATCGGCTGTCAGTTCTCGTGCCAGCTTATCCAGCTCTGCCTTGACCTCCAGCTCCTGACGCAGCATTTCCGGCGTAGCACCGTAGGAATACGGGATCGTTGTCTCAGGCACCGAGACATACTCCAGCGTCAGGACATTCGGATCATCATCCAAAGTGCCGGTCTCTGCCAGCGTCAGCTTGTTTTTCTTGCTGCGCACCTTGCTCGACATGGATTTGGTGATCTCGTTCAGCTTGTCATCCGCGACCTGCTTGTCCACCGGCTCGATCGTGACTGCGATGGCAATGACGCGCTGGCGGTCTTTTTCGTAGACCTCATAGTCAAAATAAATGTCGGTGTGTCCGTTGATCTCACTTTTCGCCTTGTCCAGCACCGTGCGGCGGACATGGGCCCAGTTGGCTGCGTTGCAGTCCACCTGTTTTTTCAGCGTTTCAATGTTCCAGACGAGCGGTTCGCCCTTCTGCTTTTTCGTCAGGTAGAGATTCTGGTAGCTCTTGCACAACTCATAAATCTTCAAGCTATACTGGCTCTTCATCGGGAGCGTATAGGTGATGTTCATTGTTGTGTAGAACTCTTTAAGCTGGATCAGGTGCGGCTTGAGCGACTGATCCAGCGTCAGCACGATCTTGCCGGTGCCCTCATCGATCGTTGCGCTGGAAAGCCAGCGGAACATCGTGATTTTTTGGGTGCCTGCCAGACGGATCCACTGTACCTTGGCGTTGGCGATATCCTCGATGTTCTTTTTGACCTGCTTGTACATCGAGCCGTTGTGGGGGTCCACGCCGCAGAGCTTGAGAAACTCATAGATCGACATCTCATAGCGGGGCAGCTCGGTATCCGACGGCTTGATCATGGCGAAAATGTGCAGCATCAGCTTTTGCTGACTCAGCGAAAGACTGTACATTGCGTTCTGGATCAGGTCGTTGGATTTCCGGACGATCGTCTGGCTGCCGCGGCCGCTGTAGGTAGCGACCGGGGCGGTGCTTTGCTTTTTGCCGTTTTTGGCGCCGGCCTTGGCCGCAGTCTTTTTGGTGCGGCCGTTTTTGCTCCCTGCCTTGGTGGCCGAGGGGGTGGGTGTGTAAGAAGCCATGCTGAAAACCTCATTCTCAGGCATTGCCGTACAACGCCGCAGACGGGACTTGTACGGGATGCCTTTACACGCACTGAAAAATACACATCCCAAACCCGCAGCCATCCTGCTGCACGGGCCGGAAATGTGCTTTAAATAACAACAATTTTCTAAAAATCTAAAAAAGCATGCGAATTTCCCGAAAAGTATCGCGCAATTCGTTAAGCGTATAATACCAGATTGTGCGCCGGGTGTCAATTATTGTAACATTCAGCACATTTCTTTTTCCGCGCCGGAAATATGCGTTTTTTGTTTTTGGAAATTTTAGGCTATATTTATATATATTTAGAAATAAGGTATAGCTATGTCGAAAATTACAACAAAACTGTGCGGTGGATTCCAACCCTGCTGTGCGCTGTCTAACAACCGGGCTGTGTGCTGCGCTACAATGTGCCGGCGGTAACAACGCAAAAAAATATTTTTTGCGCAAAAAATCTGCGGTCGCAATTTTGGGTGGGATTTTTGAAAAGTGTCAGGTATAACAACCATAAAAAAGAATTTTTTGAATTGTGCTCTCCGTTACAATCCTGATATGGAAAAGCCGCTCTGCAAAAAATGTGCTGCGTTTAACAACCCCGGAAGCAAAAATCCTGCAGACCGGAATTGTGCCGCCGATAACAACCGCACCCTGCATACGGAAAAACTGTGCTGACCGTAACAACGGGGGATGGAAAAATACAGATTTTCCTAAAATGTGCCGCAAATAACAACACCAGAAAAAAGATTTTTGGAATTGTGCTTTGTATAACAACAATAGACCGGCGTAAAAGCGTTCTTTTTTACGAATTGTGCTGCGGATAACAACCCTGCCGAAATTCTACAAATTGTAAAATGTGCGCAGAATAACAATAGAGAAAATCGCAGAACACCGAAATCCAGCACGGCTGAATTGTGCTGCCGATAACAACTGCATTATTTTCAGGTATAAAATGTGTGCTGAATAACAACACCGGGCAGGGCGGAGCAAAGCTGCAAAATGTGTGCGGGATAACAACTCTGCCGTGGAAATCCCAACGGGAATGGCCGGATGAAATTATGCGCTGGATAACAACAGCGGGACGGCAAACTGTGCGCGCTGCTCCAATCCGGGAGGGGGAAAATTGTGTCCCGGATAACAACATTGAGGGGGTGCGCTGCCGCAGAATTGTGCCGTGGATAACAACAGAGCGTGAGAAAATGTGCGCGGAATAACAACCCAAGTCAAGGCGTTCGGCCGGTGTGCCCTCCCCTGTATGCTGGGGCGGGGCGGTCCATCCTGCCGGCAAAAGCACACTTTGGAAAAACTGCAGATAAAAATTGTTCCCGGCGCTTGACAAACGCGGCGGAATCCTTTATAATATCATTTGTCAATCGCACATGGATGATTAGCTCAGCTGGTTAGAGCGCTGCGTTCACATCGCAGAGGTCGAGGGTTCGAGTCCCCCATCCTCCACCACAAAGCCGCAGATAGCAGTATCTGCGGCTTTTATTTTTGTTGGCAACACAGGGCGGTACTTTTTCTTCGGACTGTGTACACGGAAAAGAAAAGCGCGCCCCAGACCGCGAAAAAGGCGGTCTGGGGCGCGCGCTTATGTATAAGGGGTTACTTGCTCAGCTCATCGGCCAAAGCGGCGATCTGAGCCTCGGAGGCATCGTTCAGGGCACCCTTGACGGTGACAGTGGTGTCGGCAAAGGTCAGGGCCTTGCTGTTCTCGAGCATTTTGCGCATGACCTTGGCGGCCATCGGTGCCCAAGAACCGTTCTCGATGAAGGCAACGGTGCGGTTCTGGTAGTTGCGCTCGGTCAGGTGGTTGATGAAGTCCTTCATGAAGGGGAAAACATCGGCGTTGTAGGTAGGCGTGGCCAGTACCAGCTTGCTGAAGCGGAACGCCTGCGCCACGGCCTCGGCCATATCGCAGCGCGCCAGATCCATCGAGACGGTCTCAACGCCCTTGGCGCGCAGCGCCTCGGCCAGCTTGGCAGCGGCCTCAGCGGTGTGGCCGTAGATGCTGCTGTAGGCCACCAGCACGCCCTCCGTCTCGGGGCGATAGGCGCTCCATGTGTCGTAGGCGGCCAGCACATCGCCCAGCTGCTCCTTGTGCAGGACGGGGCCGTGCAGGCTGCAGACGGTCTCAATGTCAAGGCCGGCGGCCTTTTTCAGCACGGCCTGCACCTGCACGCCGTACTTGCCCACGATGCCGATGAAGTAGCGGCGGGCCTCGGGCAGCCACGGCTCCTCCACATCAAGCGCACCGAACTTGCCGAAAGCGTCCGCGCTGAACAGTACCTTGTCGGCATCATCGTAGGTCATGATGACCTCGGGCCAGTGGACCATCGGGGCAGTGACAAAATGCAGGGTGTGGCGGCCCAGCGGCAGGGTGTCCCCCTCCTTGACAACGATGCGGCGGTCGGCATAGTCGGTGCCGAAGTAGGCCTTTATCATGTTGAAGGCCTGCGCAGAGGCAATGATCGTGGTCTCCGGGTAGGCCTGCGCAAAGGCGGCCACCGAGCCGGAATGATCAGGCTCCATGTGCTGCACGATAAAATAGTCGGGCGCGCGCTCGCCGAGGGCGGCGGCGATCTTGGTGATCCACTCGTCGGTAAAATGGGCGTCCACCGAGTCCATGACGGCGACCTTTTCATCGCAGATCAGATAGGAGTTGTACGCCATGCCGTTGGGCACGTCGTACTGCCCCTCAAACAGGTCAACAAGGTGGTCGTTGACGCCGACATACAAAATATCTTTGGTGATTTCCATAACTGCAAACCTCCTGATAAATACGGTTTCTGATTGTTATCCTAGGCACAGTATAGCATAGTTTTAGGAATTTGTCTTGGTCTTTTCAAAAATAATTTGAGAAAATTTTTATTGGGCGGCATTTGTAGGGCGTCGGGGGTGCCGTCCTCTGCAATATGGTTTGTAGGGAGGGGTCTTGACCCCTCCGTGCGGTGTTATTGCTGCTGCAAAGCGGCACGGACGGCATATATGCTGCACCTACGGACTTGCCGTGAGTTTGCAGGGGACGCATATATGCCGTCCACTGCAGCGTAGCGGCTGCCGCCAAGTTTTGCGGAGGAGTCAAGACCCCTCCCCACAGAGCCGGATGAAAGCACGGGTAAAACAAAAAGCTCCCTGCCTTATCGGCGGGGAGCACAGGGATGCTTACCTTAGCTTATACGCGGGTCTTTAAGACTTCGTGCTCAGGCACGGGGGCGTCAATGGGGCGCGGGGTACCCTCGACCCACTGGATGGCCTTCTTCGGGCACTTGGAAACGCAGGTGCCGCAGCCGTTGCACTTGGTATAGTCGATGGCGGCCACATTGTCCTTCAGGAAAATGGCCTCATTCGGGCAGTTGCGCACACAGAGGCCGCAGGCGATGCAGCCGACCTTGCAGGTCTTGTTGACCAGAACGCCCTTGTCCTTGTTGGAGCACATGACAACGGGCTTGCGCGGGCCTGCTGCGTCGATCATGATGACCTTCTTCGGGCAGATATTGGCGCAGGCACCGCAGCCGGTGCACTTGTCCTTGTCCACCTTGGCCACACCGTCCACGATG
>OGJK01001450.1_pt1 | contig 21642 bp, 23 predicted proteins | sample 1571961 | NCBI WGS metagenome assembly OGJK01 (sample SAMEA2582120, study PRJEB24529) | metagenome | biome: Human gut stool | place: China | collected 2011 | reverse complement strand
GAAATTGCTTTCCTTTAAAATGATTCATCGTCATTCCTCCTGCTATCTTTTTCTAATATTCTACCTTATTTGATAGTAGATTTGAAACTTTGCAACAGAACCCAACAAACCAACACTTTTTCTAAGTTTCATAACAACCTCCTATTGTCAGATAATTCTAAATTGTAAAAAAAAATATACCACTATTTTTTATTATTTTCAATAAAAAAATTGTAAAATGATATTTAAAAAAAGTAAAGAACATAAAAAAGCCCTCAAGAACGGGAATTCCTGGGGGCTTTGGTATATTCTAACGAATATCTTTGCTTACTTTTAGTATATCATATTTCTTCAAATATGCAATCATTACAAATTAAATTACCAAAATCGCCACCATCTTTTCTTATTCTCAATAAGCAATTGATTCTTAGACTGCTCATTAAGTAATAACTGCTGCTGATGGCCTAACAACTTATTCATCTCAAAGATTTGTCTATCTTTTATATTCAATTGCTCTTCTAAAATACGTAAAACATTTGCATCACTTTGTTCTTCGTTTTGTTTTACATTATCAAACAAAATATGTCTCACATATGCAGACAGTTTCATACCAGCCTTAATAGCTCTGTCTTCAAGCATATTTTTTTCGTCTTCAGACAATCTTATATTTATATTTTTCTGTTTTTGCTCGCTCATATGTTATACATTGTTTTACTTTCTGTTATACATTACTTTACGTAGTAATTCTGTTTAATAGCATTCCAAAACGCAACTATTTTAGTACCTTCAGAGACTTCATTGTCATCTGTAGTATGTACTAAGTCACCATTTTCTGCATCATCCAAGGCTAATTTTTTCTTTATTTCCTTAAATAATCCACCATAGCCCAACTGACGCTTACGATATAAACCATTATACAAATCATCAACTACCTGGGCATTCTCTATGCTTAGTTCAAATGGTTTCATTGGATATTTCGCAGTTTCCAAAATGGCACCATGCAACCCTTTACCTCTATCCTTAACGGATCTAATGTCAATCATTGGAACATAATCAACTTTAAGAGATTTTGCCCATAATTCAGCCCACTCCTCTTGACTGATATAATTATCTCCTCGACCACTGAAATAATTTGGCCTAACAAATAATAATACGTGTATATGCGGATGATAGTCTTTTCTGTCCTCGTTATATGTAACTTCAATCGAACGAAGATAACCCAACAAATTAGACTGAACCTTTTTTCGTTTAAAAAGTCTATCAAATGATTTAGTTAACTGCGTTAAAGTACTATTTAATTCCGCCCCCGGTACATTCTTAACCGTAAGAGTCAAAAATAAAAATCTACCTTTAGGAAACTGTTTAATAGCTTCATTGACAATACATGCGGTTCTGTTGCAAAGTTTTCCAAAAAATCTATTTTAGTGTAAAATTGAGAAAAAAGACAGAGAGGACAGAGTAATGAATCATTTTAAAGGCAAACAATTCAAAAAAGACGTCATTATTATCGCTGTTGGTTACTACCTGCGTTACAATCTAAGCTATCGTGAAGTTCAGGAATTGTTATATGATCGTGGAATAAATGTTTGTCATACTACGATTTATCGTTGGGTGCAAGAGTACAGCAAAGTCCTCTATTATCTTTGGAAGAAGAAAAATAGACAATCCTTCTATTCATGGAAAATGGACGAAACCTATATCAAAATTAAGGGACGTTGGCATTATCTTTATCGTGCAATTGATGCGGACGGCCTAACCTTAGATATCTGATTACGAAAGAAACGGGATACGCAAGCAGCCTATGCTTTCTTAAAACGACTCCATAAACAGTTTGGTGAGCCGAAAGCAATTGTGACCGATAAAGCACCTTCTCTTGGATCAGCCTTTAGAAAGTTACAGAGTGTGGGTTTATATACTAAGACAGAGCACCGAACTGTGAAGTATCTTAACAATTTAATAGAACAAGACCATCGACCTATTAAACGACGGAATAAATTTTATCAAAGTCTCCGTACAGCCTCTTCCACGATTAAGGGCATGGAGACCCTTCGAGGAATATATAAAAAGAACCGAAGAAATGGAACGCTCTTCGGCTTTTCGGTGTCTACTAAAATCAAGGTATTAATGGGAATACCAGCCTAAAATATTCTGAGTTCAGAGAGGGCTCGTTTGATTTTCAAACTTCGCAACAGAACCTTGATTCATTAACTCAGCAATAACTCATCAAAGTATTAATGGGGGCAAATTGGGGGCAAAATCATACTAAAAAGGCTTATCCTTTCGGATAAACCTTGATTTAATCATGTATTATAAACTGATTAAGCTTTGTTTGCTGAACCAAATACGTCGATACGTTCTTCAACAGCTTCTGTAATAGCCTCGAAACCTGGTTTCAAGAATTTACGTGGGTCGAAGAGTTTCTTCTTGTCGTATTCTGCTTCATTTGCTTCGTATTCAGCAACAAATTTACGTGTTGCGTTAGCAAATGCGATTTGGCATTCAGTGTTAACGTTAACTTTAGCTACACCAAGTTTGATAGCTGCTTGAATTTGATCATCAGGAATACCTGAACCACCGTGCAATACGATTGGGAAACCTGGTACAGCTTCTGTCAATTTTTGCAAGTGGTCAAGGTCAAGACCTTCCCAGTTTTCTGGGTAAGGACCGTGGATGTTACCGATACCTGCAGCCAAGAAGTCAACACCAGTTGCAACCATAGCTTTAGCATCTTCGATTGGTGCCAATTCACCTTTACCGACGATACCGTCTTCTTCACCACCGATAGTACCAACTTCAGCTTCAACTGAGATACCTTTAGCGTGTGCTTTTTCTACAACTTCTTTCGCCAATTTAAGGTTTTCTTCAATTGGAAGGTGTGAACCATCAAACATGATTGAAGTGTAACCAACTTCGATACACTCAAGAGCATCATCGTAGTGACCGTGGTCAAGGTGAATAGCAACTGGTACAGTGATACCCATTGATTCTACAAGGTTTTCAATGAGTGCTTTACAAAGTTTGTAACCACCCATGTATTTTGCAGCACCCATTGAAGTTTGGATAAGAATTGGAGCTTTTTTAGCTTCTGCCGCACGTAAAATTGCTTGAGTCCATTCAAGGTTGTTTGTGTTAAATCCACCAACTGCATATCCGTTATCACGGGCTGCTTTGACAAATTTTTCCGCTGAAACGATTGCCATTATATAGGCCTCCTATTTATTTTTTGGGATAAACCCTTTTACACGTACATTTTATCACAAATTTTATCAGATTACTAGCGTTACTTACAATTTGGTTAATTTTCTGTGAAAAAAGCAGTGTAAATAGGAAAGTATTTTTCAAGTATTCTCACTGCTTTCATTTTTATTTTCAATTAATGGATTTTTAGCACAAAAAAAGACAAGCACTCTCTGGCTTGTCACTCTGCGGAAAGAGGGACTTGAACCCTCACGATCTAAAGCGATCACAGGATCCTTAGTCCTGCGCGTCTGCCAATTCCGCCATTTCCGCTGTTCCTTAACAACATAAATAATTATATCAGCCATTCATAGTTCTGTCAACACTATTTTTCATTTTTTTGCAAAAAAGCTGAAATTTTTTCAATGTATGTTTTAGGATCACTTTCAAAAGATTTGGCATGCGCTGCACCCTTAGCTATATAAAGGTCTTTCTCACTATTTGTTGCACGATAATTTTTATAAACCATACTTGTTGGAACGAACTTATCTTCGCTACCATGGATAAAAAGAATTGGGCGCGTATTGTTTTTTAATTGTTTCACACAGCTGGCTTGTCCATATGAGAAACCTGCTCGAACTTTTGATACTGCAGACACTTCATAAAGAATCGGGAAAGCAGGTAAGTTATACATAGCTTTAGCTTGATATTTTAATTCATCCCAAACACTACTATAACCGCAGTCTTCAACAATATTAACCACTTGTTTTGGTAATGTTTCTTCACCTGAAGCCATCATAACGGTAGCCCCACCCATAGAAACACCAAACAAGGTAATTTCGCTGTCTGAATTTTGTTCAACTAGCATCTCCGCCCATTTTATGACGTTTAAGCGGTCGTTCCAGCCATATCCAATGATTTGCCCTTCGCTGTCACCATGCGACATATTATCGGGCATAAGGACATTGTAGCCTAGCTCATGAAACATCCATGCATAAGGCTTCATATCTTCCTTATCGTTTGTAAACCCATGAACAACAATAACCGTTTTATTTGTTGCTGTTTCTGCAGGAACATACCAAGCATCTTGTTTTAAACCTTGGTTGGTCATCCAAAGCGTTTCTTTAGTCAGTTGGTCAAAACTCTGCTCATAGGCGTAGAGAGAATTGTCTTTTGAACGACCATTATTATTAATGAATGATTTTTCTTCACGAATTTGTGCTACATGGAAAAAATAAAAACTTGCTCCGACACTTACTACAAAAAGTAGAGCAATAATTCCCAATAAAATACGATGTTTTCTAATTCTAATTTTTCTCATGCTCACTATTATACTATTTTTTCCTAAAAATAAAAGGGGTACAGATTCATGAGAATTGTATTATCAAAAAAACACTCCCAAGCTTTTAGCTTGAAGAGTGTTAATCTGTTTTAATGATTATTTGCTATTTTCAATCGCTGCTGTCACAAAGGCTGTGTAAAGCTCTTCTGGACGGTTTGGACGACTTTGAAGTTCTGGGTGATATTGAGCAGCCACGAAGAATTTTTTCTCTGGCAATTCAACAACTTCCATCAAGCGGTTATCTGGTGACACACCTGAGAAGACGAAACCAGCAGCTTCAAATTGTTCACGGAATTTAGTGTTAAATTCGTAACGGTGACGGTGACGACGTTGCACAACTTCTTGGTTGTTGTAAGCTTGCGCTGCACGTGAACCTGGTTTCAATTTACATGGGTAAAGTCCAAGACGAAGTGTTCCACCCATGTCTTCAATATCGATTTGGTCACGCATGATGTCGATGATTGGGTATTTAGTGTCTGGATCAAGCTCAGCAGAGTTTGCACCTTCCATATTCAAGACGTGGCGAGCAAATTCCACACATGTCAATTGCATACCAAGACAGATACCTAACATTGGCACATCTTTTTCACGCGCATAACGAATAGCTTCGATTTTACCTTCTGTACCACGTTGACCGAATCCACCAGGAACGATGATACCATCAGCATCACCAAGCACTTCTTCAACGTTATCAGCAGTCAAGTCGTTAGCGTTAACCCATTTAAGGTCAATTGCTGCATCGTTAACGTAACCTGAGTGTTTAAGTGCTTCAATAACTGAAAGGTATGCATCTGGCAATTCAACATATTTACCAACAAGAGCAATTTTAGTTGATTTTTTAAGGTTCATGATCTTATCAACCATTGCTGACCATTCTGACATATCAGCTTTTGGCACATCAAGTTTTAAATGATCACAAACGATTTGGTCCATATTTTGAGCTTGCATGTTAAGTGGAATTTGGTAAATGTGATCCACATCAAGTGACTCAATTACAGCTTCTGGAGCTACGTCACAGAATTGTGCCAATTTATTTTTAATGCCTTGACCAGCTGGTTTTTCAGTACGGATAACCAACATGTTTGGTTGAATACCAAGCCCACGTAATTCTTTAACTGAGTGTTGTGTTGGTTTAGTTTTCATTTCACCAGCAGCTTTAAGGTATGGAAGAAGAGTTGTGTGGATGTACATAACGTTATCCGCACCAACATCAGCTTTCATTTGACGAAGAGCTTCAAGGAAAGGAAGACTTTCGATATCACCAACTGTACCACCAACTTCAGTGATGATAACATCAGAGTCAGTTGTTGTAGCAGCGCGTTTGATTTTTTCTTTCAAAGCGTCAGTGATGTGTGGAATAACTTGGACAGTTGCACCAAGGTATTCACCTTTACGTTCTTTACGAAGAACTTCGCTGTAGATTTTACCAGTTGTAACGTTTGAATATTTGTTAAGGTTGATATCGATGAAACGTTCGTAGTGACCAAGGTCAAGGTCAGTTTCCGCACCATCGTCTGTTACATAAACTTCACCGTGTTGATAAGGACTCATTGTACCTGGGTCAATGTTGATGTATGGGTCAAATTTTTGGATAGTCACTTTAAGACCACGATTTTTCAAAAGACGACCAAGACTTGCAGCAACGATTCCCTTACCGATAGAAGAAACAACACCACCAGTAACAAAAATATACTTAGTCATTAAATAAAACTCCTTTAAAATAAAAATGATAGCAAACGATAAGTGCTTGAAAATTGAAAGCGAAAGAATATCAAATAATTAGCAAATTTATTCGATAAATAAAAAAAGCAAATGGCCATTTACTTTTAGGAAAACAAAAATAGCTCCCTAAAAAGTTAGGGAGCTTTTCTCAGACCTCTAAAAAAGAGGTGCCCAAATAATACTATAAACTATCCTGAGACTTTTGTCAAATGATATGAATTAGTTTTTTAAATTAATTTTAGACACTTAAACTAATTATTCTTCGTCTAAATCGTCATCTTCATCATCTTCTTCGTTGATATCAACTTCTTCATCCAAATCATCATCTGGAATGATTTCGTTGATTTCTGAATCATATGACTCAACTTCGGATTTTTCATCATCTGGATTTTCTTCATCGTACTCTAAATCAGATGATTCAGGTATGAAGTCTTCATCTTCTGGGTCATCATCTGAATAGTCAATAGCATCTTCATCACCATCCATAAAGGCATTTACACGTTTACGTTTACGTTTTGGTGCTCCATTTTCATCTTCTTCAAGTGTAATGATTTCTTCGTCGATTTCGTCGATAGCATACCAAGAACGAAGTCCCCATTTGTTGTCGCCAAGTGGAATAAAGCTTCCATCAACGTTCAATGCAGAGTAAAAATATGGTAAAGCTTCACGAATTTCTGCGTCAGATTTTTCGAGGTAGTTTTGGATCTCATTTACAAGATCGCTGAAATACATTTCATGATCGCGTCCACGTTCTTCCAGAATAGCACGTGCAACTTCAATCATTGAAAGTTCGCTTTTTTCTTGTCCAGCAAATACTTCTAATTCCAAGGTAATTCTCCTTATTAATCTTAGGATGTGAGCAAACAGCCACAATAACCCTATTATCTTAATTTTCGTTATTCTCTATTTTACGCTAATTTTGTCAATTCGTCAAAAGATTTATAAGAATTTCTGAGAAAGGGCCTAAAAAGCCAAGTAATCTATAGATTACCTGACTTTATAACTATTTATCTAAGGATAAATTATTTTACTTTTGCAGTGCTTGTTACCACTTCAACAGCTTTCTTCATAGCGATGTCGTGTTTAAGCATATCTGCTGAAAGAAGGTTACGAACTTGTTCAACTTCCATGTTGTATTCTGAAGCAAGGTCGTTGATTTCTTTTTCGATTTCTTCGTCAGAAGCTTCAAATCCTTCTGCTTTAGCGATAGCTTCGATAACAAGGTTAGTTTTAACACGTTTGTCAGCTTCAGCTTCGTATTGTTTGTGAAGGTCTTCTTCAGTTGTACCAGTTAATTGGAAGTACATTTCTGGAGAGATACCTTGACGTTGCATGTTACCCATGAATTCGTTCATAGCGCGGTGAACTTCGTCGTGAACCATTTCTTCTGGCAATTCAACGATTTCAGCGTTTGCAACAGCTAATTCAAGCGCAGCACCTTCAACAGCATCGTCAAATGCGATTTCTTTAGCTGATTCAAGTTCTTTACGGTATTTAGCTTTCAATTCGTCAAGAGTTTCAACTTCTTCGTCGATGTCTTTAGCAAGTTCGTCGTCAAGAGCTGGAACTTCTTTAGCTTTAACTTCGTGTACAGTTGTAACGAATTTAGCATCTTTACCAGCAAGGTCTTCAGCTTGGTATTGTTCTGGGAATGTTACGTTAACTTCTACAGTTTCACCAGCTTTAGCACCAACTAATTGGTCTTCGAAACCAGGGATGAATTGACCTGAACCAAGTTCAAGTGAGAAGTTTTCACCTTTACCACCGTCAAATTCAACACCGTCAACTGAACCTACAAAGTCGATAACAACTGTATCACCAAGTTCTGCTGCACCTTCTTTAACGATAAGTTCAGCAAGGTTGTTGCGTTCGCGTTCAACTTTTTCGTCAACTTCAGCGTCAGTTACTTCTTTAGAAGCTTCTACTGATACTTCAAGGTTTTTGTAGTCACCAAGTTTAACTTCTGGTTTTGTAACAACTTCAGCAGTCAAAGTCCATTCTTGACCTTTTTCCATTGATTGGATGTCAATTTTTGGTTGAGCAACAACATCAAGGCTAAGTTCTGCAACCGCCGCTTGGTAAGCTGCTGGAAGAAGTGCGTTCAATGCATCTTCGTAAAGTGCTTCTTCACCAAATTGTTGGTTAAATACGGCACGTGGCATGTGACCTTTACGGAAGCCAGGTGCGTTCAAATTTTTCTTAACTTTGTTGAATGCTTGATCAAGAGCTGGTTTGATTTTATCTTGACCGATTGTGAATGTAATCACGCCACGGTTAGTAGCTTTGTTTTCAAATGATACAGACATGAAGTCATTTCTCCTTAAAATTTTATATACAGTTTAGTTTAACATATTTCAGGCTTTTTTGTCAAAGAATAGTGTTATATCAATGGTTTTAGAGGCTAAGTTTTTTCTTATCATTTCAGCAGTTTTGCCTATTATTACTTTGTGTCAACAAATCAAATTAATAAAAACTTGCTTGCAAAGTATTTTTTTAATAAACTATGGGTATGAACATTATTTCAAAATATATCGAACAACTTCAGGTAGAAGAGATTGCTATTGATCTTATCTCAAAAACAATGTCTCTTATCCTGCTTCTTGTGCTTTTTCTCGTTGCTAAAAGGGTTGTTAATTTCATTTTCACACATGCTGTTGCAAAATCAATTGCACTCTCACGTCAAACTGAAGCACGTCAAAAAACCATCACGAAACTGCTCCACAATATTATGAATTACACCCTCTACTTTTTCTTTATCTACTGGGTGTTAAGCATTCTAGGTGTTCCTGTTTCAAGTCTTCTTGCAGGTGCTGGACTTGCTGGGGTTGCCCTTGGTCTTGGGGCACAAGGTTTCTTGACTGATGTCGTCAATGGTTTCTTCATCTTGCTTGAAAATCAATTCGAAGTCGGTGACTCAGTTGTTATCGGAGCTGTCGAAGGAAACATCTCAAGCGTTGGTATCCGTACAACACAAATTCGTGGTTTTGACGGAACCTTGCATTTCATTCCTAACCGTAATATCACTGTTGTTTCAAATAAATCTCGTGGTGATATGCGTGTTCAGATTGATATTCCAATCTACGCTCACACTGACCTTGAGAAAGTAGCCAATATCATCAAAACCGTTAACCAAGAACAATTACCAAATTTTCCTGAAATCGTTGGTAGTCCGACAATTCTTGGTCCACGTACTAATAGCACTGCTCAACTTGTTTTCCGAATTGATATTTTCGTTCAAAACGGTAAACAAAGCTACATTTACTCAAACTTCTATCGCCTTTACCAAAAAGCCCTCTTGGAAAACGATATTCATTTGCCAACAATGTATGCTAATCCGACACTTTCTAAATAAGCAAAAAAGGTTGAAGTTCAGCACTTCAGCCTTTTTATAATTGTTTAAAATTTACGGATTGGGTCTACTGTGTGAGTCGCACGCGCACCACCGATAAGTTTTGGTCGGCTAGTAAGCGCTGTGACGTGGGCACCACCAAGTTCACGTTGAACTGGAATAAGAGGAACTTGAACGCGCTTGACATGCATACCGATAAAAGTGTCACCGATATCAAGCCCTGCATGCGCCACAATTTCTTCTACCTCAACCGGGTCGCTCATGAATTTAAAAGCAGCCACTTGACCACTACCACCAGCGTGTAGATTTGGAATAACATTGACGATTTCTAAATCTTTCTTTTCAGCTAATTCACGTTCAACTGTCAAAGCACGATTCAAATGTTCACATCCCTGAACAGCTAGATAAATACCGCGCTCATTAAGTTCATCGAGAATGGTTTTTACAATCACTTCACCAATTTCTGCGCTGCTATTTTTTCCAATCAAGCCACCTGCTACTTCGCTAGATGATAACCCAAGGACAAAAATTTGTCCTTTTTTAATGGCTGAGCGTTCCACAATATCAACAACAATTGCTCGTGTTTCTTTTGCTAATGCTTCTAAATCCATCTTATGCCTCCCTGGTTTACTAATCTATTTTTTGTTAATTCCTTTTTCAAACGATAGAAAAATCAAATAACCTGCAAACATGCCAAAAATATTTTGGAGTAAGTTTCCTGGAATACTAGCCCAAGCAGCACCCCAACCATATCCTAAAAGTAATGCCGCTAAGAAGTACCAAGCAACCATTGAAATACTTGCAAAAACTAATCCCAAAATACGTTTTTTCTCTGTCCAACCAGCAAAAAATCCTTGTGCACCGTGGGCAATCAAACTATGAAACATATACTGTGGATAGCCCAACAAAAGGTCAATCAAAAAACCTGATAAACCACCCACAACAGCTCCTGACTTAGACCCTAAATAGAAAGCTGTGAAATAAATCCCAACATCAAGAAGGGTTAAATAACCTGTTGGCGTTGGAATGTGTATATAGGCAAGCACAACGCAAAGCGCCGCCAAAACCGCCATTACCGTTAAATCGCGTGTCTTATTTTTCGTCATAATTTTGTTTCACTCCATATTTATCTGAATGGCGGATAGCTTGGTAAACAAACTCTTTTGATACCGCAACAGCTTCCTTAGCTGATTTTCCAAGGACCAATTGACTCGCAATACTTGACGCAAAGGTACAACCTGCACCAATATTATTGCTATCAAGCACAGCTGTTTCAAACACTTCATAATCTTTGCCATCATAAAAGACATCAATGGCTTGCTCTTTGCTCAATCGATTACCACCTTTGATGACCACATGTTTAGCACCCAAATCAACTAAACGTTTAGCAACTGCTTTCATATCGTCCAAAGTCTTGATAGTCATTTGGGTCAATAGCTCCGCTTCAACCAAATTAGGAGTAATAATCGTCACATAAGGGAAAAATTTCAAAAGCTCGTCACGCAGAGCTGAAACTTCCACATCATGTTTTTCTTTACAAACTAAAACCGGATCAAGTACAATCGGAATTTCTTTATGCTCTTTAATAAATTCAAGTGCCTTATCAGCCAGTCTAACATTAGGCAACAAACCTAATTTAATTCCTGAAAAAGGAATATCTTTTAAGCTGTTTAATTGATGATCAAACACCTCGTCATCTGTCGCAAAAACTTCAAAACCTTTGTCTGTCAAAGCTGTTAAACAAGTCACTGCTAAAAAGCCATGCAAATGATTAGTTGTGTAGGTTGCTAAATCAGCATAAAGCCCACCACCACTAAAAATATCATTGCCAGAAATTGCCAAAATGTACTTATTCGTCATAAATAATCTCCTTCAAATAAAGCCCATTACCTGCTGCCGTAGGTCCAGCCAAATCACGATTTTTAGACGCTAACACCGTCTTAATCTGACTAACTGGCATACGACCATTTCCAATTTTCAGTAAAGTCCCCACCATATTGCGGACTTGTTTATAAAGAAAACCATTTCCACTGAAGGTAAAGACAAAGAAACCAGTTTTTTTGTCAATGTCAACTGTTGCTCGTGTAATCGTGCGAACTTTATTTTCTACAGATGTTCCTGAAGCTGTAAATCCAGTAAAATCATGTGTCCCCACCAAATCCTTGATAGCTTCCTGCATTAAAGCCAAATCTAACGGATATGGGTAATGCGTCGCATAATGACGCATCATCGGATTCTTAGGACGACCAGAATCAACTAAAAATTCATAAGTTTTACTGTGTTTATTATAGCGAGAGTGAAAGTCATCACTGACTAATTCAACCTTCACCACGTCAATGTCTTCTGGGGATTGCGTGTCCAATCCAAAACGCAATTTCTCCACATCACGCGCCTGCGGCAAATCAAAGTGAACCACTTGCCCATAAGCATGAACCCCAGAATCTGTACGACCTGCACCGTGAACTTTAACAGGCTGACCACTATTTAGCCTCTGTAAGGTCTTTTCAAGTTCTTCCTGGACCGAACGCTCACTCGGTTGACGCTGAAAACCGGCAAAAAGCCTACCATCATATGAAATTGTCGCTTTATATCTAACCATAAAATTATCATATCAGATTTCTTTAAGGATAAAAAGTATGTCAATCACCAACTGACCCCATACAGCTTCCAAAATAAAGAAAAAGACGCTTTTAGCGTCCTTTCTTTATAAATCCTCCAAAACATCTTTTACTTTGTCAAAAAATCCTTTTTTCTGTGGTGCAACCTTTTCATCACCACTTGCTTTTGCGAATGCAAGGAGAGCTTCTTTTTGAGCATCATTCAGCTTCGTAGGAGTTACAATCTTGACAGTAACGAGTTGATCCCCTTGTGAACCTCCACGAAGACGTGGCGCTCCCTTTCCTTTTAGACGGAAAGTTTTACCTGTTTGAGTACCCGCTGGAATAACCATCTCAACATTACCGTGAACGGTAGGTACTTCAACAGTATCACCAAGAGCTGCTTGGACAAAAGAAATGTTAAGTGTATAGTAAATTGTCGATCCATCACGAGTAAATTTATCGCTTGGATTAACATTGATGACTACAAAAAGGTCTCCATAAGGACCACCGTTGAAACCAGCTTCACCTTGGCCTGCAAGACGGATTTGTTGACCTGTTTCAACACCCGCTGGAATCTTGACAGATACTTTATGGCTTTGTTTTTCACGACCTGTTCCACGACAAGTTTGACAAGGTTCCTTGATTTTTTGACCTGTTCCGTGACAGATGTCACAGGTTACTTGACGACGCATCATACCAAGTGGTGTTTGTGTATCAACATTGATAACCCCATGACCATGACAGCGACCACAGGTTACAGGACTTGTTCCAGGTTTAGCACCAGATCCTGAACATGTCTTACATGTCACTTCACGATTGTATTGAATTTCTTTTTCAGTGCCAAAAACAGCCTCTTCGAAACTTAGGTTGACACGATACTTAAGATCGTCTCCTTGACGAGGAGCATTTGGATTGCGAGTAGCACCGCCACCAAAGAAGCTCGAGAAGATATCCTCAAAACCTCCGAAGCCTGCACCACCATCAAAGCCACCAAAGCTACCTTGGCCACCAAAGCCGTTCGCACCGTCTGGTCCGTATTGGTCATAGGCTGCACGTTTTTGGGCATCACTTAGAGTTTCATAGGCCTCTAGAATCTCTTTATATTTTTCTTCCGCACCCGGTTCTTTATTGATATCTGGGTGGTATTTTTTAGACAGCTTACGATAGGCACGTTTAATTTCGTCTTGAGAGGCATCCTTAGATAACCCAAGACGATCGTAATATTCGGTATTGTTCATAATTTAAGATACAAAGGGCATCTAATGGAGAAAGCCAAAGTAATAGTTTCGAAGATGGACTACTGGTCCCTCAAAACCATCTATCTTTTTGGCTTATTCCTTAGCCCGTGTTCAACGACGAACACTCTTTGATCCTTTCTATTTTATTTGTTACGAAACGAAGTAAAATATACATTATATTCACTTCACTTATTTTAGCGAAAAACAGAGGCTGGTTTGCAACCTCTGGATTTCTTCTTATGCTTTGTTTTTGAACTAGTAAGGTTGAATTGAGCACACCTTAACTTCTGTGTGAAAAAGAGACGTAGCAGTCTTCGCTTTAGCGAACTACATATAAGGCTACCTTTAGGTGCAATTCTTTCTAGAAACTGAAGCTTCTTCGCCTGATTTCCTATTTTCACTGTGAGATTTTAACAGTCTTTACATCTTACTTTTCAGTAAACTCTCCGTCTACGACATCGTCGCCTGAGTTATCTGCTGCTTGTGCGCCTTCTGCTCCTGCTTGAGCTTGTTGTTCCGCTGCTGCTTGTTCGTAGAGTTTAACTGCCAAAGCTTGGGCTTTTTCGTTAAGAGCTTCCAATTTAGCCTTCATGTCATCAAGATCACCTGATTCTTGAGCTTTCTTAAGCTCATCAAGTGCTGATTTAGCAGCATCACGTTCTGTATCAAAGCCTTTACTTTCTGTTTCTTTAATTGTTTTTTCAGTGGCAAAGATAGCTTGGTCGACTTCGTTACGAAGTTCTACTTCTGCTTTACGTTTTGCATCTGCTTCAGCATTTGCTTCAGCATCTTTCATCATTCTTTCAATTTCTTCATCAGTCAAACCTGAATTAGATTGGATGACAATTGTTTGTTCTTTTTGAGTTCCAAGATCTTTCGCTTTAACAGATACGATACCGTTCTTATCAATGTCAAATGTTACTTCGATTTGTGGGACACCACGAGGTGCAGCTGGGATATCAGTCAATTGGAAACGTCCAAGAGTCTTGTTATCTGCTGCCATTGGGCGTTCACCTTGAAGAACGTGGATATCAACGGCTGGTTGATTATCTGCTGCAGTTGAGAAGACTTGTGATTTAGATGTTGGAATTGTTGTGTTACGTTCGATGAGTTTTGTGAAGACGCCACCCATTGTTTCGATCCCAAGTGACAATGGTGTTACGTCAAGAAGGACAACGTCTTTCACATCACCAGAGATCACACCACCTTGGATAGCAGCACCCATAGCAACTACTTCATCAGGGTTTACTGATTTGTTTGGTTCTTTACCAGTTTCAGCCTTAACTGCTTCTACAACAGCTGGGATACGAGTTGAACCACCAACAAGGATGACTTCGTCAATGTCTGACAAGCTTAAACCTGCATCTGAAAGGGCTTGACGAACTGGAGTTTTAGTACGTTCTACAAGGTCACGAGTCAAATCATCAAATTTGGCACGAGTCAAAGTCATTTCCAAGTGAAGGGGTCCAGCTTCACCAGCCGTGATGAACGGCAAGCTGATTTGTGTTGAAGTTACACCTGAAAGGTCTTTCTTAGCTTTTTCTGCTGCGTCTTTCAAACGTTGAAGAGCCATCTTGTCTGTTGACAAGTCGATGCCGTTTTCTTTCTTGAATTCTTCAACCATGTAATCGATAATTTTTTGGTCAAAGTCATCACCACCAAGTTTGTTGTCCCCTGCAGTAGCCAATACATCAAAGACACCATCACCGAGTTCAAGGATAGATACGTCGAATGTACCACCACCAAGGTCAAATACCAAGATTTTTTCTTCTTTGTCAGTCTTGTCCAAACCATAAGCAAGCGCTGCTGCAGTTGGTTCGTTGACGATACGTTCTACTTCAAGACCAGCGATTTTACCAGCATCTTTAGTTGCTTGACGTTGAGCATCGTTAAAGTAAGCTGGAACTGTGATGACAGCCTTGGTTACTTTTTCACCGAGATATTCTTCAGCATAACTTTTCAAGTACTGAAGGATCATTGCTGAGATTTCTTGTGGAGTGTATTCTTTGCCGTTAGCAGAAACTTTTTCAGAAGTACCCATCTTAGATTTGATAGAGATTATTGTATCTGGGTTTGTGACTGCTTGACGTTTTGCAGCATCACCAACGATGATTTCACCATTTTTGAATGAAACTACAGATGGAGTTGTACGATTTCCTTCTGGGTTAGCGATGATTTTTGGTTCAGTTCCTTCAAGAACTGCAACTGCTGAGTTTGTTGTACCTAAGTCAATACCAATAATTTTAGACATATGTTTTATCTCCTTAAGCTTTTTCTAATCTTGTTTCTAAGCTTTTTCTTCTTTTCTGATATTTCTTTTTGCAAACCTTCGGCTTGCCTCTTATCTTTTCTCTCATAGTTTATTGTCGTTTCGGACAAGGTTTTTTTAGTTCTCTTTGTATACTACTACCATGGCTGGGCGTAGGATGCGGTCATGGAGTTTGTAGCCTTTTTGGAAGACTTGTGCGATGGTATCCGCCGGATGCTCATCATCTGCAGGCATGGTTTGAATAGCCATATGGAAGTTGTGATTGAACTCGCCGTCTGCTGCGATTTCTTCGATTCCTTCCTCTTTAAGAGCATTTATCAAACTTTCCTGTATCATTTCCAAACCTTTTTTAACATCATCAGTCAATCCTTCAACAGCAAGAGCACGTTCAATGTTATCAAGTGCTGGCAAGATTGCTTTAGCTAAATCTTGTGAACGATATTTTTGCAATTGTTGACGTTCTTCGTTAGCACGACGTTGAATATTTTGCATTTCAGCATGAGCACGAAGGTATTTATTTTCAAAATCTTCAGCACGCTCAAGTGCTTTTTGTAATTCTTCATTTTGAGCATCTTCTTGAGGCTGCTCTTCTACTTTTTCTTCAGTCACAACATCAGTGGCTTTAACTTCTTCTTGAAGTTCTTCGTTTTTAATTTCTTCTGACACTGTGTCCCTCCCTATCTTTTTATCAATTTAATTCAATTACTAAACTTAGTTGACCTCGTAGTGATTACTATTAAGATATCGGTAGTAATCACCAAGTTTCATCGCTAAAACTCGCCCGATAACATTAACCAAGCTAACGCTTCGGCGATAATCCATATCAATGGGACCAATCAAGCTAAGGAGCCCAAATCCACGATAAGGAATCAGAAACTTATGTGTTAAAACAGTCACATTTGCTAAAGCTGGCTCTTGACTATCTGCAACCTGAACATTGGCAATTTCATCTTCTTTCATTGAAGAGCGAAGCGCAACCGCCACTCGTTGGTCATTATCCAAGAAACGGTAAGTTTCCAAATCAGCATAATCAAGCGAATTAACTTTACCAGCTACAAAAACCAATTCTCTGAACAATTCTGCAAAAATATAATCAAACAAATCCAAAACATTATCTGTCACTGTGAAATACTTTTGCAAAACCTGTGGAATTTCTGTTCGTAACTTATAATGGATATCCATCACCGTGCGACCAAGCAAACGTTCATCAACGATTTCTTTCAAAGTCACCAAATCTTTCAACATAAAGTTTTTCGGAATGGCGAACTGAATGGTTGCTGGTTTAGATTCATCCAAAGTTAAAACAGCTAAAGCGTCATGACTTGATAGTTGAACAATATCAAAGGCAGTTAATTTCTGGCGGGCTGGTTCAACATCCAAAATCACTGATGTATAACCAGTCATATCAGCCAAGACTTGACTTGCCTTTTGTAAAATATCATCAAGCTTAAAAGCTTCAAAATCAAAAGCCTTAACCACTTGGTAAATATCACGTTCATCGATACTATCAAGACTCAATGAATGCTCAACAAAGTACTTAAATCCAGCAGCACTTGGCATCCGTCCACTAGACGTGTGAGCTTTCTCAAGCAACCCTAGCTTTTCAAGTTTAGCCATGTCATTACGAATGGTAGCACTACTTGAATCGATAGTTGCTTGCAAAGTTTTAGAGCCAATAGGTTCATGCATCTGTGTAAACAATTCAACGATTAAATTCAGAATTTCACTTTGACGTTGTGTAATCATAACCTCGCCCTTTCAACTTTTAGCACTCATTTATCTCGACTGCTAATTTATAATTCTATTATACTCCTCTAAAAAGCAGTGTCAAGGAAAAAGCATAAAAAATTAGCACTCTTTTTGCTAGAGTGCTAATTTTTTATTTATCATATGTTGTTAAGTCATTTTCTTCAATAATAGCAATCAATTTACTCGCATAATTTGGGTCTGAACTAAAGCCAATATCTTGCAGTGCTTGTGCTGGTTTCTTGTACCCTTTGTTAGAAACCATAACGTCATAAGCTCCTTCGCTATTACGAATTTTACCTGATTTCAGCAAATCAAAATAATCGTAAATAGCATCATCCCAAGATTTATAAACAGCAAATTGGCCAATTTCAGTTTGCCACTCATTGACAAAATAACGTTTGTATTTCAAAGTCACAGGTTTATTTCCTGGCTGCGCAAAAACAGCAAAGAGATTATGATATTTTACAGCTAGCAAATTTTGACCATAATCAGATTCTAACGCTGCTTGTGCCATCACCAATGACGGACGCACGCCATAAGCTTCTGCCACTTCTTGAACCGTTGGTGCAATGTCAGCAAAAAATTCCGCCTTATTATAGGAAACTTTTTCTGTTTTATTTGCACTAGGTGTTGCTCGGTGAGCATATAGCGGTGAAAAAATACCTAGAACCAAAACAGCCAAAAATACAAGAAATTGAACAAAAGAGAATCGAGATTTCATCTTTTATTCTCCTTCAACAAAGCAATGTATTCTTCAAGGCTAAGATTATTATCAGTCATGTATTTTGCTGATTCTTTACCAACATAACGGAAGTGCCAATCTTCATAATCAACACCTGTTGACTCACTTTTTCCTTTTGGAAAACGAAGAACAAATCCATATTCAGGTGCAATAGCTTTTACTTTTTCCACAACATCAACATCACTTTGATTGAGGTAATTAACAGTACTCATATCCATGGCTAAACCAGTTTGGTGTTCACTAGCCCCAGCCGGTTGTGAATACGTCTTAACCAAATCTTCTGCCGCAGACTGTGTCAAACTTGGGTCAGCAGCCATTTCCTGCGATACATATGAATTAAACAATTCTTCCTGATACGCAACGCTTCGGTAACCAGAAATCAAGTGTTCACTAGCGTCAATAGCTTGCGCTGCAGCCAAGAAATTACGAGCATCATCAGCAATACGTGAATCAACCGTAATATTATCAATCTGCGTCAAATCCGGATTCATTTCTGGCGTGATGTGGTCACGATTTACCAAGACCAATTGCCAATCTTTGGTTGAAACATCAGGTAAATTCGCTACTTTTTTCTTAGCAGCTACTGAAGGGGACTTAACTGATGAACTTTGACTCACCGAAGTAGAAGCATTTCTTGCATTTCCCTTTAACGTCAATCGATTTCCTTGAACGAAAACAAAAATTCCAACAATAAAAATGATAATAACTAATAACCCTAATATTAAGGTTGGTAAACTACGCTTTTTTCTCATCTTTTCTTTCTTCTAATAATTGTTGACCTTTGAGACGATAACTAACATCTCCAATCGATTCAATAATAAATTTGCCATTCTCAAAACTAACAACTGTTACACTACCATTATCTAGTCCAAGACTTCCTGGTGTTGTAGGGTCAATTAACCACAAAAATGTACCAATAGTCATACCATGACTCACTACAATGGCATTGCCGCCGCCTGATGCTTCAATCTTTTTAGCAATAGCAGTAAAGCCTTCAAAAATCCGACTACTTAGCTCTTCCCAAGTTTCAGCCCAACCAGCAGTATCAACTTTGTAAATGCCCTTGGCTAATTCTTCGTAAGACAGCTTTGTAATATCCTTATCAAAAACTCGAGGAAGAACACCGTTGAAGAGCTCACCGTCATATCCTCCATCTAGACTACCAAAGCACCACTCACGAATACGTTTATCACGCGTGTAAGGAATATCCTCTTGCTGACATTCTCGCAATATAATTTCCATTGTTTGCAAAGTCCGCCCACTATCACTTGAAAAAGCTTCCTTAAATGTCAAACCCTCAGCCTTTAAGCCAACACCAAGTTCCTGAATACCACGTTCACCCTCAGCAGTCAACGGAGTATCACTCCAACCCTGTGCACGACCGATTGTGTTAAACATTGTCTTACCATGACGAGCAATATACAACCTTGTTTTTACCATTGGCTTCCTCCCATAAACTAGAAATAAACAGAAATAGTGATAACAAAATAAATAGTAATTTAAGACTTTAATGCCACTTTATTATAACATATTTTTCGCTTTGCTCCTTCGTCCAAAACACAATCTTAATTAGGAAAAAGACAAGTTTTTAAAGAAGGATTTCAAACAAAAATCTAGGGCAAAAATTACTTTCACCCTAGATATTTTATGATTAAAAATGATTAACAGATTAGTTTTTAAAGCTATGGACAGGCGCAGGAATTTGACCTCCACGGTGAATGAAATCAGCAGACGAATTATGGTTAACACGCATCACTGGTGCAGCACCAAGAAGTCCACCAAATTCAATCATATCGCCTTCTTTACCTTTAGGAATGATACGAACAGCTGTAGTTTTTTGATTAATAACACCAATAGCAGCTTCATCAGCAATCATAGCAGCAATTGTTTCGTGCGGAGTATCCTCAGGAATAGCAATCATATCCAAACCAACTGAACAGATAGCTGTCATAGCTTCAAGTTTTTCTAAATTAAGAGAACCATTTTGAACAGCAGCAATCATTCCTTCATCTTCAGAAACTGGAATGAAAGCACCTGATAGACCACCGACTTGGTTACAAGCCATGATTCCACCTTTTTTAACTTGGTCATTCAAAAGCGCAAGTGCAGCAGTTGTACCGTGAGTACCAACTGCTTCAAGTCCCATTTCTTCAAGAACACGAGCGACAGAATCCCCAACAGCTGGTGTAGGAGCAAGTGAAAGGTCAACAATACCAAATTTAACCCCTAAACGTTCACTAGCCATTTGACCAACTAATTGACCGATACGAGTAATTTTGAAGGCTGTTTTTTTAACAGTTTCTGCAACAACATCGAAGCTTTCACCGTGAACTTTTTCAAGAGCACGTTTGACAACACCAGGACCAGAAACACCGACATTAATGACAACATCCGCTTCACCAACACCATGGAAAGCACCAGCCATGAAAGGATTATCCTCAACCGCATTGGCAAACACAACTAATTTCGCAGCGCCTAAATCAGACAATTGAGCAGTTTCTTTAATCACACGTCCCATGTCAGCAACGGCAGTCATATTGATACCAGATTTTGTTGAACCAATATTTACTGATGAACATACTTTTTCAGTCTCAGCAAGTGCACGAGGAATTGAATTAATCAAAATTTCATCGCCTTTTTGGTAACCTTTTTGAACCAATGCAGAAAAACCACCGATGAAATCAATACCAATTTCATGTGCAGCTTTATCTAAAGCATGTGCAAGTGGAAGATAATCTGTCGCATTAGTTGCAGCACCGATGATTGAAATTGGTGTCACAGACACACGTTTATTGACAATAGGAATACCAAGCTCAGCAGCAATTTCATCTCCAACTTCAACAAGAGAACCAGCTTTTTCGACTACTTTTTTATAAATTTTATCAGCAGCTTTGTTAATATCAGGATCGATACAATCAAGAAGAGAAATCCCCATAGTAATAGTACGAACATCGAAATTTTGCTCTTCAATCATTGCAATTGTTTCAGTAACTTGTCTAATATCCACAGCTAGCCTCCTTAAATATTGTACATAGCGTCAAAAATCGTTGCGCTTTGAATGTTAATTTTGACGTTAAGCGTGTCCCCATAAGCTTCAAATTCAGAGCGTAATTTTGTGAAATCTTGTTTTTCATCAGATGAAACAACAGCCATCATTGTGAAAAAATCATCCAAAACAGTTTGAGAAATATCATCAATATTCAAACCAAACTCAGCAATTTTTGCTGAAACACCTGCTACAATACCTGCTTTATCTTTTCCGACAACAGTAATAATTGCTTTCATGAGAAGCCTCCAAAACTAATATTTGTTCAATTTTACCACAATTTTCTGAAAAATTCCATTTAATTAGCAACATAATTCGTTTTTAGCGAATCATTTTTGATTATTTAGGACAAATATTCATGTTTTCAACTAAAAACAAAGCCTTCTTCCGGGCAGAAGAGTAAGCAAAAGACCAGAATCCTCTGGTCTT